>Ga0302326_10032178_pt1 | contig 10459 bp, 8 predicted proteins | sample Palsa_T0_3_FD_202264 | JGI IMG/M metagenome (GOLD analysis project Ga0302326, IMG submission 202264) | Peat permafrost microbial communities from Stordalen Mire near Abisko, Sweden - Palsa_T0_3 | ecosystem: Environmental > Terrestrial > Soil > Palsa > Peat permafrost | place: Sweden: Abisko... | reverse complement strand
GCTGCCGAAAGCCCGGAAAAAGTGACCGTCTGGTCCTTTGCCGCCGCGGACTGGCTGCCGATCGGCATCGAATTCCCCTGCATAAAATCGGGCGTGTCGAACAGGAAAATGAAGATTTTGTGGTTCTGGTCCACTTTTCCGGCGCCGGTGTAGTTCAGTTTCACCTCAAGGGTCCGGTCCGGCTTACTCTGGGCGTTAGCCAAAAGCGCCAGAGCTACCAGGCTGACTGCGAGCGAGCAATGCAATCTCATGAGTCGAAAATCCCTTTCAGTCGTGGTACGAGTCTGGTAGTCGAAAAGTTCACCGCGCGGCGGTCGTTTTTGCCAAATTGGGCCGCGCCCCATCAGCAGTGCCTTTTCCTGCTCCACAAAGGCGGTAGACGGGGACGGAGACCCAAGTTGCGACTCCGGTAAGTTCATCAGATTTCCCGCGATGCCTTCATACAGGCTCCGTCCCACCAGCCGCTCCGCGGGAAGGTCCCAATGGCGAACGGAATCCGCCATCGTCTTGAACTGCCCCACCAGCTGTCCGCGAGGCACGTTATGCTTGCCGGCATCCGATAACATTTCCAGCGCCAGTTCCACCGCCTGCCACGTATTGCACCGTCGCAACAAGCAATCGAGCCAGCAGGGCCCGGTTAACCCTCATCGTTCGGTCGGCGAACACCGCCGCGGTGACGATGGGCGGCGCAAAGAGGTCCTGTCGCCGTTTCCCCATTGGCCGGCGATCCGGCACCCCAACTCCATATTCCTCGCCCGGCGGAAGCGGCATCATTGTCTTCAGTCGATACGATATCGCCTGCCGGTCGCCATCGACCGCGCTGGAGGCTCCCGCCGCGACGATGTGCTTCGCAAGAACACCTATCAAGCTGTTTTCGAAGACGGCTCCGGTCCGGGCGCAGGCGACAAGCCGGATCGGCGATCCAGATCGTGGTGAAGAATGGGTTCGTCACGTTGGAAGGCGTGGTCAGCTCGGACGCGACTCGCAACGCAATAATCTGCCCGTTACCAGCGATCCAGGCCCTAGGTAAGCCCGGAGACAGGTATGAAGCAGCAGTTATTCGCAGTTTGCATCATGCTTTTGTCACTTGGGCACTTTCTTGGCGCGAATGTGGTCTCGCGCCGCGCGGTGATGGTGACCCGCCGCGGCGACCACGAATGCACGCTCCGGTGAATGTGGACGGAGCGGCCGAAGTGGAGATTGGGGCGACACCGCCGAGTTGCAAACCCTGTCGGGCCAGGACGCGTTTTGGCACCGATTCGAATGCACGGCGCCCATGCCTCATCGGGCCGCCGACTTTCGCCTGGTGTCGATTTCGGGCCGGGGTGCAGTATCGTTTCTCAGGGATCGCGCACCAGCCGCGGCCGCGCCGTCGTCCGGGTTACGATCCCAAGCCCGACCGGGGCGTCTACGTCTCCAGCGCGTCGTTGATGGCTTCCTGGCGCTCTGCGGCAATTGCTGCAAACATCTTCCGAACTAGATCGGATTGAAGCTGGGCGGCATCACTGCGCTGCTTGGCTTCGTCAATCCGCTGCTTCGTGTCTTCCTGGATAGCAGCCGTGAGGCTCTTGACACCCGTCACCTCCGAAGCGAGCGCGCCGTGAATCACTTTCCCTGTTTCAACCAGGATGGTTCCGGTACAGCTCGGCGACCAGTGTCTCCACGCGTTCCTTTGAAAACAGCTCGGAGTAGAGCGTTTCCGTGAGCTTTGGAATCGCCAGCGTGATCGAATCGGCCATTTCCTTCGCAACCGCTCTGGCTAGAGTCCTCAGCTTCTCTTCGTCGAGCGGGTCTGTCTCGTCCCCCGGCGTTAGGACCACAACCAGTCGGCGAAGGATCTGATCATTGCAAAAATCATCGACCAAATTCAGGAAGCGCGACTCCGCTTTCTCTGATGCGGAAGCTGGGAACATGAGAAGAAGGCTGAAAGCCAGCGCGATAAGAGTCGCCTGGAATGCTCCACCCAATGGGTCTGTTCTTTTGAACTACAAAACCGGCGAAAATGCTGCTGTTTTATCCCGGCGCTGACAACAAGCCAAACCCGCAGCTCTTTCCCCTGCTCAAGATCTCGAAGCCTCGGATGGAACCGCGCGGCTGGACCGTCTGGTCATCTCGCCACGTCAGGATTGCATAGGTCAGCGCCTTGGCCGATTCCGCATCAGCGGAACGCTGAGATCGTCGAGACCGCGTGACCTTGAACTACGCAACGATCTGAGTCTAATTTTCCTGGGCATGGCAGTTCTGCTGGTATTCCGGTAGCGATCTCTCCCCCCTTCGAGGCGTTCACGCATCAACCGAGACGGCCCGCGGCCGCCGGCCGGCTTGGGTGCGCGACTTGACCGGCCAATCTTTCCTCATTTTTCGGCTGTGATGCAGTCCAGTTGTTTGGTGACGGCCAGGAGTCTGCGGTCAAGGCGTTGGAGCCGGCGGCGAGTCTTCCGGTCCGGGAGTTCGCGCCGGTACATTTCGAGGAGGTGGCGTGCGGCTGGCGGATGCCGGATGGGTCGGCGGCACAGCCGAAAAATGAGGAAAGATTGGCCGCTCAAGTCGCGCAGCCGTCCCCTAAAGCTTTCTCGAACAAGGCCGATATTATATGCGTGAACGCACGCAGGGACAATCCATGAAACATTTCTGCTATTGCATCGCGCTAGCAGCGCTTTTCGGGGCTGTCGTTTCGGCCCAGGACGAACCCAAGAAGATCACCCGTGCCGAGGCGATAAGCGCCGTGGTAACCAAGGTTCAACCCGATTACCCGAACGTAGCCAGGCAGCTACGAATTCAGGGTAGCGTGGAGTTGCAAGTTCTGGTGGCTGAGACAGGCGAAGTCTCAAAAGTGGACATCGTAAGCGGAAATCCCATGTTTACCGGTCCATCGGCGCAAGCCGTGAAGCGCTGGAGGTTTAAGCCTTTCGTGGAAAACGGGAAGCCGATTCGCGTGTTGGCCCCGGTGACCATCGATTTCAAGATGTAGGTTCGCGAATCAGGGAGGGGTGATATGAGCCTGGGCAGGAAGCTGTTATTCGGTTTCGCGTCGATGTTGGCAGTGGTGCTGTTGACCAGCGGGGGTGCGCTCGTAGTCACTCGCAGTTTAAACGGAGATCTGGAGCGCGCGGTCGGCGTCACGGCGCGCAAGCAGTATCTGGCCGGGGAAGTGAGTGCGGCCACCTCGGAAATGGCCGCTTCCGAGCAGGGAACCATGTTGGCCGAAATGCTCAGCGACAAGGCGCACGCTGCTCAATATCAGGAGACGTTCCGCGCCCGTGCGGCGGCCTTACAGAAGGCGCTGGATGAATTGAGCCAACTCGCGCAAGGCGGCGAGACGGAGTCGATCGTCAAAAACCTCAAGCAGCAGGCGTCAATGCTGCTGCAAGGGCACGAAGAGTTATCGCGATCCGTGGCGTCAGATAAGATGGACGCGGCGCTCGAGACATTCAGCCAGAAGGTGCTGCCCCGAATCGACGAAATCGGCAAGGCAGCAGTGTCATTGGTTGACGGGGAAAATCGCGAATTAGCTGCGGCGTCAGCAGCTTCGGCTTCCCAATCCTCGCGGACAACCGCGGCCACAGTCACGTTGACTCTTCTGGCGCTGGGGGTGGGGGTCGCCGTCTTCCTAATCGTCCGACAAGCGAAGGGCTCTCTGAAAACTCTGTCAGCGAAAATCGCCGACAGCGCGGCTCACGTGGCTAACGCCTCCAAGCAGGTGTCCGCCTCCAGCCAATCGCTGGCGCAAGGCGCATCGGAGCAGGCAGCTTCGCTCGAGGAGACATCGGCATCTACGGAAGAAATCGTCTCCATCACTCGGAGAAATGCCGATCATGCGTCGGAAGTGGCGGCGCTTATGGAGAAAACCGGCGAGGATTCGTGCGAATCCAACCGCGCGCTCGATCGCATGGTGGAGCAGATGAAGGAAATCGACGGCTCCAGCCACAAGATTGCCCGCATCATCAAGGTGATCGACGAGATCGCCTTCCAGACCAATATCCTGGCGCTCAACGCCGCGGTGGAAGCGGCGCGCGCCGGCGAAGCTGGTCTGGGGTTCGCCGTGGTGGCGGACGAAGTCCGCAATCTCGCCCAACGCTGCGCCCAAGCCGCACGGGACACTGCCGGGCTCATTGAAGAATCCATTGCCACCGCCGGTGACGGTAACGCTAAGCTGGATCAGATGGCGGGCGCGGTCAGGTCCGTAACGGAGAGTTCCATTCGCGTCAAGGCACTGGTGGACCAGGTGAATCTGGGCAGCCAGGAGCAGGCTCGGGGCATGGAACAGATCTCGCGCGCGATTGTGCAAATGGAGCAGGTGACACAAAAGACAGCCGCTGGTGCGGAGCAAACCGCCTCCGCGGGAGCGGAATTGGACGGGCACGCTTCCACGCTCCGCGACCTGGTTCGCGAGATGCACTTGATGGTTGGAGCAGAATAAAACTGAGGCTGCCGTCTCTGGTGCGCTTGCAAGTGCACTTTCGGCAGGTCTGTCCCAGCACTTCCCCGCCGTTTGAACCTCCTCACCCTATCGACCTGCCGTGCACGATTCGCACGCGTTCCGCCAGCGTTCCGGATCGAAACACGGACCGAAACGGCACAACGTAAGAGTCCACTCTGGAACAGTTAAAACATTTTTGGCCACCGATGGAACACAGATAAACCAAGCGCTTTCGCATCTGGGCTCACGATACTAAACTGAAGATATGGAGAGTCTTTCCGGCAAGATCTCAATAGTCACGGGCGGAACGAGGGGAATCGGGCGCGCCATCGCGGAACGCCTGCTTCAGGAGGGTTGTAGCGTAGCGATTTGTGGCCGCAAGCAACCCACTGTGGACAGCGCCGTGGCGGAAATGCATAGATTGGGTGCCATCGTCGGGATCGCTGCGGACGTAACTCAACCCTCGCAGGTGGAGCACTTTTTCGCCGAAGTCGACCGCCAATTCGGCGGGCTCGACATACTTGTGAACAATGCCGGAGAGGGAGTCTTTCGCAAAGTCGGCGAGATGACCGTCGACGACTGGCGCCGCAATATCGACTTGAACCTCAACGGCGCTTTTTATTGCACCCACGCCGCCTTATCGAGATTCGCCAAGCGGGATGGCGGCTTTGTTATCAACATTTCCAGCCTCGCGGCCAAGAATGCGTTCAGCGGCGGGGCGGGCTACAACGCCTCGAAGTTCGGACTGAACGGTTTCACCGAAGCGCTCATGCTGGACCATCGCTATGACAATGTGCGGGTTTGTTCCGTCATGCCTGGCAGTGTGGCCACCGAGTTCTCCGGCGACGCTTCCAAGCGTGCGGCCGATACCGGTTGGAAGGTTGCACCCCAGGATGTGGCCGAGGTGGTTTCAATGGTTTTGCGAATGCCAGCGCGTACTATGGTCAGTCAGGTGGAGATGCGGCCAGCAAAGCCCAAGAAGTAAGGTTTACGTGAATTTACTCGCGCTTCTGTACCTTGGCACTCCGCGTGCTCATCCAAGTGAGTGGAAGGTATCGGAGGCCGAACATGGCGCTGCTCAATCGCATATTAGATCCGACGCAAACGGGAAGCGACGCGGAAACGCTGGAATCAGACCTGCGCAGAAAGATTGTCGGGCAGGACCAGGCAATTCAGCAAATCATTGATGTCTATCAGACCTACCTGTCGGGCATGTCGAGCCCAGGACGTCCGGTAAGTAACCTCCTATTTCTCGGACCCACCGGCTCGGGAAAAACCCGTACGGTGGAAGCGTTGGCGGAGAGCCTGGTGGGCGACGCGCACGCGGTCATCAAAATCGATTGCGCCGAGTTTCAGCACTCGCACGAAATCGCCAAGCTGATCGGTTCGCCTCCCGGATATCTTGGGCATCGGGAAACGCATCCGCTGCTCAGCCAGGAAGTGCTCAACCAGTTCCACACTGAAAAAGTGAAGCTCAGCTTTGTGCTCTTCGACGAAATCGAAAAAGCCAGCGACGCTTTATGGAATCTGCTGCTCGGCATCCTGGACAAGGCCACGCTGACTCTAGGTGACAATCGGCGAGTCGATTTCTCGCGCGCCATGATCTTCATGACCAGCAATCTCGGAGCCACCGAAATGGCTTCGATCCTTCGGCCGAACCTCGGGTTCGCAGCGGGCGAGTTGGAACGCCGCCGCGCCTGCGGAGAGGTGGATACGGAGCTCACCGAAAAGGCCGCGGGCGCCGGCATGGAAGCGGCACGCCGCAAATTTACGCCGGAGTTCATCAACCGCATCGACCAGGTGGTGGTGTTCCAGCCGCTCGGCAGGGAAGCGCTGCGGAGGATTTTGGCGCTCGAGCTCAACGTGGTCCAACAGCGCGTATTCAGCTCCGCGCATGTTTTGCCCTTCGTGATCTCTGTAGCGGAACAGGCAAGAGAGTTCCTCCTAGGTGAAGGCACGGACCTGAAATACGGGGCGCGCCACCTGAAGCGGGCCATCGACCGACACCTGGTGCATCCGCTTTCGAATCTCATGGCAAGCAATCAAGTACGCGGAGGAGATCTGGTACGTGTGGATTTCGACGGCGACGCTCACAAACTGATCTTCTACAAGGACGCCGAAGACCTGTCGACACACGCCATGCTGCAGATGGTGGACGATTCCATCGTTCCGCCGCCCATGATCGCCTCGGCCAGCGCCATCACCGAGCTGCCCCGGGTAGCCAACGCCCGATCGACCAGACGATAGCGCACCAATCTGTAGCCGGGTCCGCCGATCATGGGCGGACCCGGTAATTCCCCATCGCTGCCCTTCTCTGCTACAATTCCCTGCCAGTGCCCCAGCCCCCTGAACAGCGGAGTTCCCAACTCATGCGGCGTATGTTTTCCACCATCGCGCCGCGGTATGACTTCATCACGCGCGTTTTTTCGTATGGTATGGACTATCGGTGGAAGCGACTGGGCGTGGCCCGGGCCGAACTGCCCGTGGCGCCGATGATTCTCGACTTGGCCGCCGGCACTGGCGATTTCTCAAAACTCGTCAGCTGTCAATACCCCGGCGCGCGCGCCGTCGCGGTGGATCTCACCGAGCGGATGTTAAGCCTGGCGAAAGAGTCCGGCGTAACACTTGCCACTTGCGCCGACGCCGGGGCTCTGCCTTTTCCCGACGGATGCTTCGATTGCGCGTTCGTCGGCTACGGACTACGGAACTTCCCCGACTTAAAGCTGGCCTTGCGCGAAATCGAACGGGTGATCCGCCCCGGTGGATTACTGGTGAGCCTAGACTTTTTTTTGCCGGTGAACCCGCTGTTCCGCACACTCTATTTGGGTTACCTCTACGCCCAAGGAACTTTTTGGGGACTTCTTTTGCACGGCCGCCCGAGAACGTACACCTACATTCCCGATTCGTTAAGAAGCTTCCTGTCGATCGATCAACTTTCGTCACTACTGCGTCACAGTGGGTTTCCACACGTCACCGTGAACCGGTATATCTTAGGTGGCATCGGCCTCCATTGGGCAGCCAAGGAATCCTGAGCCATGAAAGAGCGCTTTGTTCCCGCCGACTATCGCTTCATCGCGATCTCGCTCGCGCTTCTGGGGGCATGCGTTTGGTTCACAGCCGACAATTTTTATCGCGCTTTCCCGGAAGCGTCCATCGACTTTCGCGTCAGCCGCGCCGACGCACAGACACGCGCGCAACGATTTCTCGACAGCCAAGGCTTCGCCCTCGGCGCGTATCGCGTGGCGTCCAGCTTCAGCTATGACGACGACGCGAAAACTTTTCTCGAGCGCGAAGCCGGCCTGGAAAAAGCCAACCAGCTCATGGGAACGCGCGTGCGCCTGTGGCGCTGGGCGTTCCGCTGGTTTCGGCCTCAGCAACGCGAGGAATTCCGCGCCGACATCACGCCCTCCGGCGACTTCGTGGCTTTCGACCATGAGCTCGCCGAAGACGCCGCGAGGCCCGAGCTTACCGCCGAACAGGCCCGCACTCTGGCCGAATATTTTCTTCTTGCGCGCGCTCACCGCAAGCTCGATACGCTCGATTTCGTGGAATCGTCCACTGTCACCAGGCCGCATCGCACCGATCGTGTCTTCACCTGGAAAGAGCGCGATTTCGACATCCACGACGGCTCTTATCGCATTACCGTCACCATACTCGGCAACGAGGTCGGCGGGTACGGCGAGTACCTCAAGGTTCCCGACCAGTGGTCGCGCGACTACGAACGCCTCCGCTCGAAGAACAACGAGGCGCAGACCATCGACACCCTGGCGATGGTTGGACTGCTGATCGCGTTGATTGCGGTGATCGTCATTCGCTTGCGCCGCCAAGACATTCGCTGGCGCCGGGCGGCAATCGTCGGTCTGATCGCCATAGTCCTCTCGTTCCTTTCCAGTCTCAACGAGTTTCCCCTGGCCGAATACGGCTATCCCACCACCGACGCCTATTCCAGCTTTCTGATGCAGAAGCTCTTCCAGGCACTGCTGGGCGCGCTCGCGTGGGGCGGGGCGCTTTTCGTCATTACGGCCGGTGCGGAGGTGCTATACCGCGAAGCCTTCCCCGATAAAGTGTCGCTGGGAAATCTCTTCAGCCGCCGCGGCGTGCGCACTAAACGCTTCTTCCTCGGCGCCATTCTCGGCGTTGCACTGTGCGCCATCTTTCTCGCTTACCAGACGCTCTTTTATATCGTGGCGAACCGGCTGGGAGCGTGGTCGCCCGCCGACGTGCCCTACAGCGATCTGCTGAACACGAAATTTCCCTGGGCTTACGTGCTGGTGGGCGGATACCTGCCGGCGGTCTCCGAGGAATTTATGTTCCGCATGTTCGCCATTCCATTTCTGAAGAAGGCGCTGCGCTGGCTTCCGGCGGCAATCGTGGTGGCGGGATTCGTATGGGGCTTCGGCCATGCCGGGTATCCCAACCAGCCGTTCTATATTCGCGGGCTGGAGGTCGGCATCGGCGGAGTGGCGTTGGGGCTGATCATGCTGCGGTGGGGCATCCTGCCGACGCTCATCTGGCACTACTCGGTGGATGCCATGTACAGCGCGCTCCTGCTGCTGCGCTCGCACAGTCTCTACTTCCGGCTCTCGGGCGCGGCCAGCGCGGGGATTTTCGTCGTGCCAATCATGATCGCCCTGGTGGCGTACTGGCGGCACGGCGGATTCGAGCCCGTAACGGGCTTGCTGAATGGCGATGAGCCGCTGGCTCCGGAACTTCCGCCGGAAGCCGCGCCCGCAGACGTCCACGTTCTTACTTTTACGCTTTTGAGCCGGCGCGTGCGCCTGGTGGCGCTGGCGATCTTCGTCGCCGGCATCGCTACCGCTTTGATTCCCATCGCTGACTTCGGCGAATCGCCGCAATACAAACTGACTGCCGACCAGGCGCGCGCACCTGCCGATAGCTTCCTGCGCACCGTGGGCGTCGATCCGGCCGGCTATCGACAGGTGACCTACGCGGAGACGCACACGGGCGGGGACGATAGCCTGGCGGCGAAGTACTTCCTGGAACGGCGTTCGCTGAGCGCCACCTCCAGGCTATTCGAGCAGTATCGGCCGGTGCGATATTGGGTCACGCGATATTTCAAGTCGCTCGACAAAGACGAGTTTATCGTCACGGTCAATCCCGAAAGCGGAAAAGCGATGGGCTTCAACCATCAGATCCCAGATGACCGCGCGGGCGCCGACCTCACCACCGATGCCGCGCGCGAAATCGCCGCGGCCTTCGCCATCGCGCAAGGCCTAAACGTCGGCGATATGGACCTGAAGGAGAGCCAGACGGAAAAACGCAAGGCGCGCCGCGATTACACGCTGGTGTGGGAAGCGCGCCCCGGCGACGCGCGCAACGTGGATGAAGCGCACTACCGCGTAGAAGTCGCGGTAGACGGCGATCGCGTCTCCGCCCTACGCGCCTATTGGAAAATCCCGGAGGCCTTTGAGCGAAGCCGCGACCGGCAGAATTTCATTTCCATCGCCATATGGATCGTACGGATCCTGGCGATCGCCGGGGCAATCGTTTTCGGTATCTGGGTTCTGATCCGCCAAATCCGGCAAGGGCTGGTGCCATGGCGCCGCACTTTGCTGCTCGCCGCAGTTCCCACAGTGCTGACCGTCGGCGCGCTGGCGCTCTCGTTCCATCTCTTTCTCTATCGAAACTATCCGACCTCGATCCCCTTCGAGACATTCACGGTCACCGCCGCAGTGGTGCTGGCCATCGAGGTGGCATTTGCATTCGTGCTCTACGGAGCCGCTGCGGCGGTTGTGCTTTCGTTTTTCCCGGAGAGCTTGGACGCGTTCCGGCCGGTGCGCCGAGTGCTCGCCTTGGACGCCGTAGTGCTCTTGGTAGTGGCCATCGGATTGTGGCAATTCTGGCATCAGTTAGCTGGACTGCTGACGGAACATTTCCATGCGCTGTCATTCGTGGAAGTGGCCGAACCGTCGCTCATCGGCCTGCCCGCGCCGGCCCTGACAGCAGTGATCGATGCCGTGCGCACGATTTTCACGCGCGCCGCGATTCTGGCCCTAGGCGTTCTGGCCTTTCGCAGTT
>Ga0302326_10032176_pt1 | contig 10459 bp, 11 predicted proteins | sample Palsa_T0_3_FD_202264 | JGI IMG/M metagenome (GOLD analysis project Ga0302326, IMG submission 202264) | Peat permafrost microbial communities from Stordalen Mire near Abisko, Sweden - Palsa_T0_3 | ecosystem: Environmental > Terrestrial > Soil > Palsa > Peat permafrost | place: Sweden: Abisko... | reverse complement strand
CGGAGACATCCCGGTCGTGGTCGGCGGGATCATCCCGCCCGCCGACGCTCAGGCCCTGTGCTTCCAGGGAGTGGCGGCCGTCTTCACCCCCAAAGACTTCGGCATCACCGCCATCATCGGCCGCATCGTCGAGGAGATCCGGCTGGCCCGCAAGCTCCAGCCGCGGTCAGCCAGCCACGCTGTGGCGGCCCAGCCGGCCAGCGCCGCGACAATCGAAGGGTGACACGAGCAGAGATGACTACCGCCACGACCACGACCGCCACGACCGCACCCATCACCGCGGCGGGCCGGCTGCGGCCGCGCCGTTCCTGCCTGGCGGTGCCGGGCAGCAGCCCGCGGTTCCTGGAGAAGGCCCAGGGGCTGCCCGCGGACCAGGTGTTCCTGGACCTGGAGGACGCCTGCGCGCCGCTGGTCAAGGAGAGCGCCCGGCACCTGATCGTCGACGCGCTGAACGCCGGCGACTGGGGGAGCAAGATCCGCGCCGTCCGGGTCAACGACTGGACCACCCGCTGGACCTACCGGGACGTGATCACGGTGGTCGAGGGAGCGGGCGCCAACCTGGACTGCATCATGCTGCCCAAGGTCCAGGACGCCGGGCAGGTCAAGGCGCTGGACCTGCTGCTGACCCAGATCGAGAAGACCGCGGGCCTGGAGGCCGGCCGGATCGGCATCGAAGCCCAGATCGAGAACGCGATGGGCCTGGTGAACGTCGACGCGATCGCGGCGGCCTCACCCCGGCTTCAGACCATCATCTTCGGCCCGGCGGACTTCATGGCCTCGATCAACATGAAGTCGCTGGTGGTCGGGGAGCAGCCGCCCGGCTACCCGGCGGACGCCTACCATTACATCTTGATGCGGATCCTGATCGCGGCCCGCGCTCATGACCTGCAGGCCATCGACGGCCCCTACCTGCAGATCCGCAACGGCGACGGGTACCGCGCGGTCGCCCGGCGGGCCGCCGCGCTGGGCTTTGACGGCAAGTGGGTGCTGCACCCGGACCAGATCGCCGCCGCGAACGAGATCTTCTCCCCCTCCCAGGAAGACTACGACCACGCCGAGCTGATCCTGGACGCCTATGACTGGTGCACCTCGGCGGCCGGCGGGGCCAAGGGATCGGCCATGCTGGGGGAGGAGATGATCGACGAGGCCTCCCGCAAGATGGCCCTGGTGATGGCGGCCAAGGGACGCGCCGCCGGGATGCAGCGCACCACCGCATTCGAGCCCCCGCAGGAGTGAGCACGATGCAGTTCGGACGGACCTATGAGGAATTCGAGGTCGGCGCGGTGTACAAGCACTGGCCGGGCAAGACGGTCACCGAGTACGACGACCACCTGTTCTGCCTGCTGACCATGAACCACCACCCGCTGCACCTGGACGCGAACTACGCCGCCCAGGCCACCGGCTTCGGCCGCAACGTAGTGGTGGGCAACTACATCTACTCGCTGCTGCTCGGCATGTCCGTACCCGACGTCTCAGGCCAGGCCATCGCCAACCTGGAAGTCGAGTCGCTCAAGCACGTCGCGCCGACCTTCCACGGCGACACCATCTACGGCCAGAGCACCGTCCTGGCCAAACGGCTCACCTCCGCCGGGGACCGCGGCATCGTCCAGGTCGAGACCCGCGGCCACAACCAGGACGGCACCCTGGTCTGCGTCTTCCGCCGCAAGATCATGGTCCCGACCCAGGCCTACATCAAAGAACGCGGCGGGGAACAACCCGGCCGCCCCGAGACCAGCTGACCGGCAAGGCCATCGACTACGCGCAGCGGCGGCACACCTTCGGCCAGGCGCCGCCGAGATCCAGAAGATGATCATCGGCCGCCGGCTGCTAGAGGAGTACAAGATCACTGGCTAGCCGCGGGACCGGGCCGGGGGTGCTGGACCGGGTGCTGGCCTTCGGCGACGCGTGGTTCCCCAACCACGCTGATGGGATCCTGGGCCGCGCCGCCGAACTGCGCGCACGCGCGGACCGGCCGGTGGCCCTGATGGTCATGGGCGTTCCCGCCGACGCCAAGGTGCTCGAAGCCTACGCGGCGGCCGGGTTCAAGCGGGCGGTGCACTGGCTGCCGTCGGCGCCGCGCGGGCCGGTCGAACGCGCCCTGGACCGGTACGAGGCGGCCATCGCGGACTGGTACCGATAGTAGGCGCCATGCGGCCGCCGCGCAGCTGGTAGAACCAGTCGCATATCCTAAGGCGCTTGCTCATTGGGACGGGCCGCCGAACCTGGCTCACCATCTGCTCGGAGCCAGCCAACCTGAGGGCGTGACATGAAAGAGATCAAGAATTTCATCGACGGCAGCTATGTCACGAACTCGACGGGTAAAACGTTCGAGAAGCGAACGCCCGTCGATGACTCGGTGATCGGCCTGGTGTACGAGGCGGGCGAACCCGAGGTCGATGCCGCCGTCGCGGCGGCGCGGGCGGCCCTGCGCGGGCCGTGGGGGACCATGTCGGTCAACGACCGGGTCGCCCTCCTGGACGCCGTCGCCGAGGAGATCCTCCGCCGTTTCGACGACTTCCTGGCGGCCGAGGTGGCCGACACCGGCAAGCCGGCCAGCCTGGCCTCCCATGTCGACATCCCCCGGGGCGCCGCTAACTTCAAGATCTTCGCCGATACGATCAAGAACGCCTCAACCGAGTCGTTCCAGATGGCCACCCCCGACGGGCACACCGCCTTGAGCTACGCCGTGCGGGTACCGCGAGGCGTCATCGCGGTGGTCTGCCCGTGGAACCTGCCGCTGCTGCTGATGACGTGGAAGGTTGGTCCGGCGCTGGCCTGCGGCAACACCGTCGTGGTCAAGCCGTCCGAGGAAACCCCCAGCACCGCGACGCTGCTGGGGGAGGTGATGAACACGGTCGGGGTGCCCAACGGCGTCTACAACGTGGTCCATGGTTTCGGGCCGGACTCCGCAGGCGCGTTCCTGACGGCACACCCCGGAGTCAACGGCATCACGTTCACCGGTGAGACCCGCACCGGGACCGCGATCATGAAGGCCGGCGCCGAGGGGATCCGGCCGGTCTCCCTCGAGCTCGGCGGCAAGAACGCCGCGCTGGTTTTCGCCGACTGCGACTTCGACACAGCCATCGACACCGTCACCCGTTCGGTGTTCGAAAACTGCGGCCAGGTCTGCCTGGGCACCGAGCGGGTCTATGTGGAGCGTGCGATTTTCGGCAGGTTCACCGATGCGCTGAAGGCCAGGGCGCAGGGAATGACCCCCGGCCGCCCGGACGACCCGGCCACCAAGATCGGCCCCCTGATCAGCCAGGAGCACCGTCAGAAGGTCCTGTCCTACTACGACAAGGCCAGGGCCGAGGGCGCCACGGTCGTCACCGGTGGCGGCATCCCGGACATGCCCGATGACCTTAAGGGCGGCGCCTGGGTACAGCCGACGATCTGGACCGGCCTGCCCGAGACCGCCTCCGTGGTCCGCGAAGAGATCTTCGGACCCTGCTGCCACATCCAGCCGTTCGACGCCGAGGAAGACGCCGTGCGGATGGCCAACGACACTCCCTATGGGCTCGCGACGTCCATCTTCACCACCGACCTCGCCCGGGCCAGCCGGCTCGCCGTCCAGATCGAGGTCGGCCTGTGCTGGATCAACAGCTGGTTCCTCCGGGATCTGCGCACCGCTTTCGGCGGTTCGAAGCAGTCCGGTATCGGCCGCGAAGGCGGCGTCCATTCCCTCGAGTTCTACACCGAGCTGCGCAATGTGATGGTCAAATACTGATCTGGGACGGAGACCGCCATGGCCCTCGAGACCGACACGATCGCCAAGCTCGCCGAGCAGCTGGAGGACGCCGAGCTGCAGGCGTACGACGTGACCATGATCACCGCTGACTACCCGGACATGGACTGGGACGATGCCTACGCGATCCAGGACGAGATCCGCAGGCGCAAAGAAGCCCGGGGTACCAAGATCACCGGCCTCAAGGCCGGCCTGACCTCCTTCGCCAAGATGAAGCAGATGGGCGTCGAGACGCCGGTCTTCGGGTTCGTGGCGGACTACATGGGCAAGCCGGACGGCGGGGAGATCAAGACCAGCGAACTGATCCACCCGAAGGTTGAGGCCGAGATCTGCATCGTCACTAAAACCGATCTTGCCGGGCCCGGGTGCACCGTCGCCGCGGTCATCGCGGCCACTGACTTCGTGCTGCCGGCCGTCGAGGTCATCGACTCGCGCTACCGGGACTTCAAGTTCGACCTCAAGAGCGTTATCGCCGACAACACCTCCTCATCCCGCTTCGTCGTCGGCGGCCGGGCCCGCAACGTGGCAGAACTCGACCTGCGAACTCTGGGCGTCGTGCTGGAGAAAAACGGGGAAATCGTCGCGACGGCCACGGCGGCCGCCGTGCTCGGCAACCCGCTGGCGGCCGTGGCCATGATGGCCAACCACCTCACCGCTCGCGGGCAGCTGATCCCGGCCGGGACCTTCATCATGACCGGCGGCGTCACCGAGGCAATTCGCGTCGAGGCCGGCGACCACATCGCCGCCCACTTCCATGACCTCGGCACAGTGTCCATGCGCTTCACCTGATCCGGCCGCCCGGCGGATCCTGTCAAGTCGCGGGGCTGATGCCGCTTTGCCCAGTGAGGCTGGATAGCAGCTCCGCGCTTTGCGCCCAAGCCTCAGCCACCGAGAGTGAACTCGTGACCAGATATCGCGGTGGCGTGAGCGGTATCGCCAGGCTGTCGCGAACTGCCGGTAGACTCCCGCGAGTTCGCCGTTCGGGTCCACCGGATGGGCGGTCTCGATCAGCTGGCCTGGATGGTCGGCCAGTCGTTGCAGCGCAGGCCTGAGATCGGTGATCGGCGGGCGCTCCTCCTGGGGCATCGCATTACATCTCCTGCCCGTTCACAGAATCTCCGGCGTGACCGGAAGACCAGGTAGCAGGCTCGCTCGGCGGCCGCAGATGACGTCATGGACCTAAATATGTCGGGGCCTGCGCCCGATGGGCACGTGACCTTCCGCTGGGCAGGAATACCGCCAACAGCCGGCTGCCTGGCACCTGGTCCGGAACCTTATTCCCGCGCCGTCCCCGGCATCATTGCTGGCCGGCCCGCCGTTCCTCGATGGTCACGTCGCCCGATGCCCAGTGTGAGGGCGGGACCTCGCGGATGATAACGCGCACCGCGGCGGGTGGCGCATCCACAGCGCGCACGACGGCCTCGTGCAGCTCATGGATGAGCGAGCGAAGCTTTTCGGCCGAGCGGCCTTCGGTCAGCGTTACTTCGACGAGCGGCATGTCACCCTCCGGACGGTTTTCTGGCTAGTTCTTCCTCGGCTTGCTCGGGACCGTCTTGCTTGGCTGGCCCGGGACAGGCTCAGCCGGGCTCGCCCGACCGGAACAGGCTGGACGCCGCTGCCTTCGCGATCTGACCGTCCTGTTCCTCGCTCCCGCCGGAGACGCCGACGGCACCCACGAGGTGGTGCCCGAACCGGATCGGTGCGCCCCCGCCGAAGATGACCAGCCGGTCGGTCTTGACGATCCCGTGCAGCAGTGCGCCCTCCGTCTGCAGCATCGACCACCACTGATCGGTCGGCAGGCCATTGAATGCGCATACTGAGTACGCCTTGTCCTGCGCCAGCTGAGCTGACATCAAGGGCGCGCCGTCCATGCGCTCGAATGCGACCAGGTGGCCGGCCTGATCGCACACCGCGATGCAGACCGGCACGGCCAGGACGCTGGCGGCTTCGCGCGCGCCGCTGATCGCCCGTTGGGCCAGCGCGGCCGAAACGGAAAGAGCGGGCACCAGGTCATCAGAATCGGCAGCACCCGTCGGCTGGGTCATCGCGTCATGCACCTCTTTCGCGTTTCGAGCTGACGCTACGCTATGGCCGGCCCCGGCCGCATCCTCGCCGAGGCGGACGGCCGGTGGCCGGTCCTGTCCCGCTGAGCAGAACATAGGTTTGCCGTTCCTCCACTCTAGCTGTCTAATGAGTTAGAGAGCCATCCTGATACGAACAAAATTTCGGACGAAGGAAGCGGTCAGATGGGTGTCATGCGAATGGGGTACGTGCATATCAGGGTCACGGACCTGGAGGAATCCCGCTCACACTACGGCGAGACGCTCGGCATGAAGCTAGTGCAGGAGGAACCGGGCAAGCTGTACTACAAGGGCTGGGACGAGTTCGATCACCACTCCGTCGTCCTGGAGGAGGGCGGCGTCGGCGTGGTGAAGTTCGGCTACAAGGTCGAACGCGAAACTGACCTGGAAGAACTGGAGCAGCGGGCCCGTCAGTTCGGCTGCCTGACCGAGCGGATGAGCAAGGGCGAAAACCTCGCGATCGGTGACGGCGTCCGGGTCGTGCTGCCCTCTGATCATGTCATCGAGCTGTACTCCGAGGCCGAATACGTCGGCACGGACGTGGGGCTGATCAATCCCGATGCCTTCCCGCGTCACCTTGTCGGGGTCGGAGTCCCGAGGGTCGACCACGCCATGATCACGACCGAAGACCCCGCCACGCTGGAGCGGTTCTACCAGGAAGTCATGAACTTCCAAACGGCCGAGCGAGTCGTGACCAACCTCGACGACAATGACCTCATCGCCTCGTGGCTGACGTGCGGGAATACGGCGCACGACATCGCGTTCATGGCCGGGCCCCAGGGTAAGCTGCACCACTTCGCCTACTCCCTCACCGACTGGTACGCGATCAAGCATGCCGGCGGCCTGTTCGCCATGGACGATGTGTCCGTCGATGTCGGCCCGACCCAGCACGGCATCACCCGGGGAGAGACGATCTACTTCTTCGACCCGTCAGGCAACCGCAACGAGGTCTTCAGCGGCGGCTATCTGGTCTTCCGCGACTCTCCGCCACTTACCTGGACAGTCGACCAACTGGGCAAGGCCATCTTCTACATCCAGCGCGAGCTCAACGAACGGTTCACCACGGTCCTGACCTGAGTAACGGTTCACTACGGTCCTTACTGAGAAATGAGCGTCGCGCAAGGGCCGCTGCTGGGACTAGCCGAGCGGCTCTGCAGCGCCGAAATCGGTGCTGAGCGACGAAGAACGCGTCGAAGGCATCTGCCTCAGCTGCCGGGCCGTCCCGATCACCAATGTCGTGATCGAACTCCAGGAGGGAGACAAGCTACGGCGGGTCTTGCCGCCCGGATTCGCGTCCGGCTCCGCGGTCAAGTTCCAAGCCGGTACCCATCATCCCGCTAGCTGGAAACGTGCTGGAGCGGACTCGGACATCCCACGAGAGTGGCCTGGTAGTCTGCGGCAGGCCGGACCCTACTGGTCCGCGGGCTGGCGTGGCTAGTCGATGGAGGGAGCGCTTCATGGCGTCGGTACTCATTCTGAACGGGCCTAATCTGAATCTCCTAGGGACCCGGAAGCCGGAGGTGTACGGGACGACCACGTTGGCTGACGTCGAGAAGCTGTGTGCTGACGCGGCGGCCAAGCTGGGGCTTGACGTCGACTTCAAGCAGTCGAATCACGAGGGCCAGCTGATCGACTGGATCCATGAAACGGGAGCGGCGGTCAAGGCCGGGGAGTCGATCGGGGCGGTGTTCAATCCCGGGGCGTTTACGCACACGTCGGCCGCCCTGCACGACGCCATCGAGGGCGCCAGCCTGCCGTTGATCGAGTGTCACATCTCCAACGTCCACAAGAGGGAGGAGTTCCGTCACCACTCCTTCATCTCCCCGGTCGCCTCGGGCATCATCGTCGGCTTCGGCGTCCACGGCTACGTCCTGGCCATCCACGGCCTGCACCAGCTGTCACAGGCCGGCTGACCGCGGCCGGATCAGTCCGGCCGGCTCAGTCCTGCCGGGCCGCCACCGCGTCGACCAAGGCGGTTCGCATCGCCTCCACCGGGCCGGGATGACCAGTCATCAGCTCGACCTGCGCGACCGCCTGATACAGCAGCACGGTCAGGCCGCTGACCACCGGGCAGCCGGCCGCCAGGGCTGACCCGGCGAAGGAGGTGGGCCACGGCGCGTACACCACGTCAAGCACCATGGTGTCTGGTTTCCAGCGGGTAGCGCTCAGCGGATCGGCTGCGCCGCCAGGCAGTGTAGAGATGACCAGGTCCGCGGCGGGCAGCGGCTCGATGAACAGGCCGTCGGAGATCGTCGGCTGCATCCCGAGCCGCTCGGCGGTCTCGCACAGCTCACCGGTACGGGCCAGGTTGCGTACCAGGACAATCGGCGACTGATGTCCCAGCTCGCGCACCGCGGCGAGGGCACTTTGCGCCGTGCCGCCTGCGCCGAGAATGACCGCCTGCTCGACCCGGGTCAGTCCGGCCTCCCGCAGCGCCGAGACCATGCCGCCCACGTCGGTGTTGTCCGCCCGCTTGCCCCCGGCCGGAGAGAACACCAGGGTGTTCGCGGCCCCGACCGCCTCGGCCAGCGGTGATACCTCGTCGGCGACCGTCAGGGCTACCTGCTTGAGCGGCATCGTCAGCGACAAGCCCGCCCATTCAGGTCCCATGCCGTCGACCCGGCGCGACAGGCCCGGCTCGTCGCACTCGATCTTGTCGTAGTGCCAGCCATGCAGGTCAAGCGCCTGGTAGGCCGCTCTGTGCAGTACTGGGGAGAGCGAATGCTTGATCGGGGACCCAAGCACGGCCGCCCGCCGCACCGTCTGGTGTGCCGCGGTGGTGGAAACGCCCACGTTCATAAACCTATCTCGAGGTCTGCCCAGGGCGAGGATACGCCCGGGCCTGGTTCGCCTTGGCCAGCAACCTGGTGAGGGCCGCATGGGCCAGGCGGGTCCGCTCGCCGACTGTCCTTCCGGCCAGGTTGGCGACCGGCGCCTCCACGGCCAGCGACGCCCCGGCCGGTAGAACGCCGAGCAGCTCGGCCAACGGCAGTTCACCGTCGCCGGGAAACAGCCGCCCGGTCCGCGCCTCGGTAAGCGCCACCGCGCTGTCCGGGAGGATCGGCTGGAACGGGCCATCACACAATTGCACATAGGGCAGCCGCTCCGGTGCCACGGCGCTGACATCGGCAGGCGTGCCGCCGGACCGCTGCAGGTGCAGCGCATCTATCAAGATGGCGCCCGCCGGGTGGCCGGCCCGGTTCAGTACGCGCTGCGCGTCGGCGAGCGTCTTGACCGAGCTGAAGATCATGAACTCCAGGCAGGCTCGCAGCCCTCGTGCCCCGGCCGCCTCGCACACCGCCGCGAAGCGCTCCACCAGCCTGTCCTCCTCTGGGTCGTTGCAGATGACCAGCACGCCCCGGGCCTGCAGGCTCGCGCCCGCATCGAGGATCCGCAGCGCGTCGTCCATCCGGCTGTCAGGCCGCAGCCGGAGCACCTCAACGTCCAGGACATACGTCCCGGTATCCGCGAGCCTGGCGATGGTTTCTGCCATCATGGGGGTGTCACCGAGCATGGGGTACGCGGGCTCGTCCGCGGCGGGGCACACCCGGATCCCGACCGCGTCGAATCCCGCGTCGGCCGCGGCGGTAACTAGTTGTGGCGGTGCCGCGTCGAGCACCGTGAGGTGGGCGATCGACAGCAGCCGGGGATCCGGGCGGCTGCCTCCGGTGGGTTGCATCCTCACGCTCCAGCGCTGCGCCGAACGGGCACGGGCCCCCAGTCAATGTGGCATGTAGCGATACGCACGGAAACTTTGATCCCGCTGACCGGAACGGCAAGGCCGTGTCCGGCCGGAGGCGCGGTTCCTGCCACTGGGCGGGGATGTGCGTTGCGCCTGCCCGCGGCCGGCCAGGCAGCGTCCTGAGAGTCGGGACTGGGGCACTCACGTGCCCGCAGATGCGCTGCTGCGGTCCGCAGGCCGCAGGCCGCAGCCGCGATGAGGACTCCGAGGAAGCCGACATGCCCCTGGTCGGCATAGGTCACCTGACCATACTCGATACCGCACCGCCAGACTGGGTGTCGCTGGCCCATGATGCCCTCACGCACGAAACCATTCGCCTCGGCGTGCTCGAGGGAAACGAAGTGCTGTACTTCGTCAAGATCGTCGGACACAAGACGTTTCCGCTACCCACGCGAACCGGCGGCCGGTGGCCGCTTCGGCCGTGCAGCGAGCACCGATTGTGCGCCGCACCGCGGCCAAGATCACCCAGCGAATCAGCGGTAAGTTGCCCGATGAGTGGTACTGACGACCGTTCCGTATTCAATCGCTGAAGAACTCGCTCACGCTCCGGTTGAAGTCTGCCGTGCGCTCGATCATGGACCAGTGCCCGCAGTGGGAAAACACGTTGAGATCGGCGTTGTCGATCAGCTCCATCAGCCGCAGGGAGGTCTGCACCGGGATGACCTGGTCCTCCCGGCCATGGACGATCAGCGTCCGGTGCGGGAGCCGGCGGATATCGTCCTCGGGGGTGCACATGGCCTCCACCCAGCGTTGCCGCGGGGCCGGGAACATCGCGGCGAAGGACTCCTGGAAGCCGGGCTGGATGCTGCCCCGGTACCGCACCTCCGCGAGTTCGTCGTTCACCAGCTCCCTGGAGTACGCGAATACGTCGAGTACCTTGCGCATGTTCTC
>Ga0302326_10032174_pt1 | contig 10460 bp, 8 predicted proteins | sample Palsa_T0_3_FD_202264 | JGI IMG/M metagenome (GOLD analysis project Ga0302326, IMG submission 202264) | Peat permafrost microbial communities from Stordalen Mire near Abisko, Sweden - Palsa_T0_3 | ecosystem: Environmental > Terrestrial > Soil > Palsa > Peat permafrost | place: Sweden: Abisko... | reverse complement strand
GCCCTAGTTACCATGCTCCAAGGCGTGGCTTTGTCGGCAGTGCGACAACATTTTTATCACCGAGATTCAGCATCATGAACAATCCTCTTCGTGCGCCGGCTCCTGCCTTTGAATCATTGGAAAATCGCGTTCTGCTTTCTGTCGTGACCGTCGCTCCGATTGATGTCGCGGCGGCGGGCACCCCGGGCCAGGCTGTCTTCACCGCGACGCTCGACGTGCCCTCGGCCAGCCCGATCACGCTCTCCTATGCGACGGTCAACGGCACGGCGCACGCCGGCCGCGATTATCGCCGGACGGTCGGATCGATCATCATTCCCGCCGGTGCAAGTAGCGCGACGTTTTCCGTGCCGCTTCTTGCCAACGTGGTCACCGAGCCGAATCTCAATTTTCTCGTGAAGCTCAAGGTGACCCCCGGAAACATCGTCGCGCCGACGACCGGCGCCACCATCATTGAAAACCAGGTCCCCCCCACCGTGGCGGTTGCCGACGCGATCATCAACAAGCCGGCCAACGGGCTGTTCACCACTGCCGACATCGTCCTGTCACTGAGCAATCCCAGCGCGCAAAAGGTTTCCGTGGACTATCAGACGGAGGACGGGACGGCCGTCGGCGGGAAGGATTACGTCGCAGTTCCCGCCGGAACCGTGGAGTTCAAGAAACGGCAAACCAGCGCGGACTTCAAAGTCAAAATCATCGGCAATTTTGATTTCACCCCCGATGAGGTGTTCGACGTCGCCATCGACGGCGCGACCAATGCAACCGTGCCACGAGGAACTTTCTCGCGTGTGGTTATCCGTGAAGTGAATCCGAACGTGGGCCTGGTCCGCCCCAACCTGACCATCAGCAGTCCGTCCGCCGTGCGCGGCGAGAATGAGGTGTTCACGCTCACTCTCTCCGCCGCGTCGAAATTCCCGGTCAGCGCCCGCTATTCCACCTCCCCGATGACTGCCAACGATTCACAATACACGTCCAAGACCGGCCTGATCACCATCCCCGCCGGTCAAACCACGGCCACCATCACCGTGCCAACCATCGAGCACACCGACGTCAATACCGACACGACTTTCCGCCTGAATCTCTCCGCGGTGGCCAATGCTCAGCTTGCCACGGCCGATCCCACGGCCACTATATTGGCCTATCCCAGTATTGTCGCCAGCGGCGCCGACGTGAATGAGCAAGACACCGCGCCGACCTCCCCGGCGGTCTTCAGCATCCTGTTGAACGATCCGTCGCCGCTGCCGGTCACCGTGTCTTACAGCACTGCCGACGGCACCACCGATCCCACGGTTGTCGACCCCGCCGTCGCCAACGTCGATTACATACCGACCTCCGGCACGGTTACCATTCCCGCGGGGCAAACCAGCGCCACCGTCAGCGCGTTCGTGCTCGCCGATCCGAATGCCGCCGCCTCGATGACCTTTTTCCTCAATCTCGCCGACGCCGTGAACGGTGTGATCGCCAATGGCACCGCCCCCGGCACCATCACCAACGATCCGACGCCCGTCGGGCCGCCGGTGATTTCGATCACCCCGCTGACGACCCAGCCATTCTCCCTCGCCAACGGAGACGACGTCCCCGAGACTTTTGCCGTCACACTCTCGGCTGCGTCCACCTCGACGGTCACCGTCAATTACTCCACCACTGACGGCACCGCCATTAACGGGCGCGATTACACCGGCGTCAGCGGCACGCTGGTTTTCACCCCGGGTGAGACCGAGCAGGATTTCAACGTCGCCGTCGCCGGCTCCAGCACCGTGACCGAGGACAGGGATTTCACTGCCGCGCTGTCGAATCCGAGCAACGCCACGCTGGCGGTCACCGGCAGCACCGCCACGTCCACCATCACCGAACTGGGCCTCGGCGCCGCCGGCACCGACACCGACGTGGCCGACAATCTTTCCAATGTTCCCAGCGGCTCGCAAACCGCCACCGTCACCACCTGGCTGGCCGCGGGTTTCACCGTCGGCGATCTGGAGTCCACCGTTGTCATCAATAACCCTGGCGACAACGGCAACGGCGGGTTCGGCAATGGCGGGTTCGGCAATGGCGGAGGCTTCCAGGAAGAGGAGGTTGACACTGCGTTTCTTCAAAGCGTCAATCTGCTGCTCGACAACGCCACGGGCCTCGGGGCACAGGTCGCGATTTACAGCGGAGCGTTTGAGCCCACAACCTTCGTCGCCGCCTTGAATGGACCGACCACCTTCTCCAGCACTCCGGCCGTGGCAACATTCACGCCGCAGAGCGGGATCGAGCTCGAGGCCGGGCTCCAATACTGGGTGGTGCTCGCCACCACCAGCGGCGGGGCATTCCAATGGTCCACCACCGCCGACGTCACCGGCAGCGGCATCGGGAGTAGCCTCGAGACCGAGACCGGCACCGGCACCCTCACCCTCACCAACACCAACACCGGATTCACACCGCTGGCCGCCACGTCGCCCAACTCGGGAACGACGTGGGCCACGCGCGCGACCTCCCCGTTCCAGTTCAATGTGATTGTCACGCCAGTGAACACTCTGCTCCTGGATTAGCCAGCGGGAGATCCGCGTGGGAAATTGCCCGGCAATTCTGGGATAATGGCCCGCGATGCCCAAGCCCGCGCGCCTGCCGCCGCTTTCGCCCTGCAAGAACGTGGGCGATTATCTGTTTCTACGCGGTGGGATCTCACGCTGGCTGTGGCGCGTTTACACCCAGCGACTCACTCCCGGCGGCCGATGGTTCGCCCTGGCCAGCCTCGTCTTCTTCGCCTACGGCGGCGTGTCGCTGCAACTTCAGGGATATGTCCTGGCCGGCTACGTGATCGCGCTCTGGCTGGTCGCCGCGGGCGCGATGCTCGGCTATCGGCCGCGCGTCAAGCTCCAGGCGGCGCTGGCGTCGCGCGTCTGTGCCGGCGAAACCATCACCGCGATCGTGCGGATCGAGCAGCGCGGATTCCTGGGCGGCGCCGATCTTTTTTTGCTGCCCCACCGTCTCCCGCCGGAGATCGACGCGGTCCCCATGGACGGCTCGCCCGTTCCTGATCTCTCCAACGGCCGCAGCGCGCAGGTTCGCATCGGTTTGCTCTGCGGGCAGCGCGGGGCCTACACCTTGCGCGGTTTCCGCGTCGAAAGCGGATTTCCGTTCAACATCCTGCGCTCCAGGCAAACCTTCCCCGAGCAGCGGCGGCTGCTGGTCTATCCAAAATTCACTCCTCTGGGCCGGCTCGCCCTGCCGATCGGCCGGCGTTACCAGCCCGGCGGGGTCGCCATGACCTCGCAACTGGGCGAATCCTTCGAGTACCGCGGCAACCGGGAATACCGCGACGGCGACAACCCGCGCGACATTGACTGGCGCGCCACCGCCCGCGCCACCAAGCCGATCGTGCGCGAATGGGTCGAGGAATACATGCTTCGCGCCGCAGTCATTCTCGACACCCACATCCCCGCCCGGCTCGGACGGAAAGCGGCGGTGATTCGCCGCGAGGATTTTGAGCGGGCGGTCTCCCTCGCCGCCGCCGTCAGCGATCACATGGCCCGCAAGGATTACCTGGTCGATCTCTTCGCCGCCGGCCCGAATCTCTATCACCTGACCGCGGGCCGAAGTTTGGCGTATCTGGATCAGATTCTCGACATCCTCGCCTGTGTCGAGGAGAACCCGGTCGAGCCGTTTGACGCCATCGAGCCGCGGCTCGCCGAGCTGCTGGAGCGCCTTTCGACGGTGATCTGCGTCTTTCTGCAATGGGACGCCCCCCGGCGCGACTTCGCGCTGCGTCTGCAATCGCACGGCATCTCCGTCAAGCTCATCGTCGTCCGCGAAGGCGCCTGCGCGCTCGACCCGGCCCTCGATGCCAACCTGCTGGGCGAAATTCCCGTGATCACCAAGCGCCAATTCGACGCGGGATTGAGCCAGCTATGACCCAACCTCCGACCCAGCCCCCCCGCCAGGACCGATTGCCTCCGGCAATCGCCGGCGCGGCCCTGACCGCGTTCGCCGCGCTCTATGTCATCGGAGGACATTTCCTCGGCCTGCCGATTCTTGGGGCGATGCTGCTGCTCAGCTATGTCACGCCCTGGCGGCTCCCCGCGCCGCGGTGGTACGGCTACGCCCTGCGGATCGTGCTCTTCGGCGTGATTTTGCTGGTGGTCGGCATGCCCAGCGATGACTCGTCGTTCTGGTACTTTAAGCCGGAATACACCAGTCTTGGCGGGTATTTGCTGGCAGCCGAGCTGGTCGTTCAGACCTGGCGCTGGCGCGACTGGTCGCAGCCCCCCGAAGCCGCCGGCGTTGCCCTGGTCCTCACCGCCCTGATCATGGCCGCCGCTTCGAATACGTTCAGGCACCCGCAGATCCAGAAGTTTGCACTGCTCTACACGCTCCTGCTCATCCTGTCGCTGCGCACCGCGGTCATGGGCGGCAAGCCTCCAAGCCGAACACTCGGATTGATCGCATTGCGGGCGCTCTTCGTCATCATCGCCCTGGCCCTGGGGTACGGCGGAGTGGAAGCGATCACTCGATACGATTACCGCATCACGGCGCTGGCGATGCGCTTGGTAAACGCATCCGAGCGGCAAAACGAGATTGGCCTCTCCGATGCCCCGCAACTTGGGCCGGTCTTCAATCCCAAGCCGTCGCTCAATCGCGTGCTGATCGTCGACGGCCGGCTGCCGGACCCGCACGTGCGGGCCATGGCGTTTGATCGCTACAACGCAGGGCAATGGGGACCGGCGCTGCGCGATCGACCGTTCGCTTCAGTTGATTCATCGCAGCTCGGGGCCGATGCGCCGGGCGATCGTGCCCGCGTCACGTCGCTGGCGGAGACGTCGAATCTGGTCTTTGCGCCGCTGAACTCCGCTGGAATTGACACCCCCCTGGCGATTGACCAGGACCGCGAGGGCGTCCTCCAAACCCACGAGTCGCAAAGCGCGCTGGATTATCAGATCATCCTCCCGCCGCGTTTTGACTTTCAGGGCCCGATGTGTGCCGCGCCCAGCCCGGCATTCCGCCGACGCCTGCTCGGCGAGCCACCGGAGATGGACCCGCGCGTGATTGATTTGGCCAAGCGCGTCGCCGGCAGCGGTGATGCGCGGTCTCGCGTCGCCCGTCTGGCCCGCGACCTGCGCGACACCCACGCCTACAGCCTGTCCTTCATGCCGCACGGCGAGCCGCTCAGCGACTTCATTCTGAACCATCGGGCTGCCCACTGCGAATACTTCGCCTCGGCGATGGTGGTGCTCGCCCGCGCCGTCGGCGTGCCGGCGCGATTCGTCACCGGCTACTACGCCCACGAGCGCGAGGGCTCGCACACCGTCGTGCGAGCCCGCGACGCCCACGCCTGGGCCGAGTGCTGGATCGACGGCACGGGATGGATCACAGTCGATGCCACCCCCAGCGACGGGACGCCCGATGCGCTCTACCCCGAGCCCCCGCGCTGGCGGCGATGGTGGGAGCAGATCATCGACCTGCCGCGATTGGTGAAACAGTGGATCGCCGGCGCAAATCGAAAATTGGTTTTTGCGCTGGCCGCTGGAGCGATCGGAGTCGGGATGCTCGTCAGCCTGGCTCGTTCGCTGTGGGAGGGCCGCAAGCATCGCCGCGGCCGTCAGCGCGGCTACGTGATTTCCGATCCCCAGCTGGCTGCCGCCGCCCGCCGATTTGAACGCGCCCTGCGTCGCCGCGGCATTCTGATCTGGCCTCACCGCACGTGGCGCGAGAGCATCGCCGCGGCCCCCCAAGCCGAGCTGTATCTCCGATTTGTCGCCGCTTACGACGCCGCCCGTTTCGGCCAGCACCACGCCGCCGATCTCGTTTTTGACCTGCTCCCGGAGATCGAAGGGAGAACCGCCTCGCGTTCATCCCCGGCCAGCGTATAAGGATGCTTTACATGGACCCATCGCACGACGACTCGATTCTCGCGGAGGTGCGGAAGCTGGAGGTGAACCTTTCCAGCGTCATCCGCGGCAAGCCGCAGAGCATCCGACTGCTGCTCATCGCCCTGCTGGCCAACGGCCATGCCCTGCTCGAAGACGTTCCCGGGACCGGCAAAACCACATTGGCCAAGTCGCTGGCGCGATCCATCACCGGCACGTTCCGCCGGGTGCAGTTCACGCCCGATCTGCTCCCCGCCGACATCACCGGCAGCAGCTTCTATAAGCCGCAGGACGGCTCCTTCGAGTTCCGCGAGGGACCGGTCTTCACCAACATTCTGTTGGCCGACGAGATCAACCGAACCAGTCCGCGCACGCAGTCGGCTCTCTTGGAAGTGATGAGCGAAGCTCAGGTGACCGTCGATGGCAAGCGCCGCGATCTGCCGCGACCGTTTTTCGTCATCGCCACGCAGAACCCCTCGGATTATCACGGCACCTATCCCCTCCCCGAAGCCCAGCTCGATCGCTTCGCCCTGCGCGTCACGCTCGGCTATCCCGATCACGAAAGCGAAATGCAGGTGCTCTTCAGCCAAAAAGAGCACCACCCCTTCGACGACCTCAAGCCCGTCGCCAGCTGCGAGCAGGTGATCGCCATGCAGGAGCGCGTCAAGCTCGTGCGCGTCGATCCCACGGTGGCCGACTACATCGTTCGACTGACCGCCTGGACGCGGAGTGACCCGCGTCTGCGCCTGGGCGTCTCCCCGCGCGGCTCACTGGCGCTCTATCGCACCGCTCAGGCCAGCGCCCTGCTCCTCGGCCGCGATTTTGTCATCCCCGACGACGTCCGCACCCTCGCTCCCAATGTCCTGGCCCATCGCATCGTGCTCGAAACCAAGGCCAAATACGGCGGCCAGACCGCCGAGCAGATCCTGCAGGACGCCATGGAGCAGATTCCGGTGCCGAGATAGATACGCAACAATGTAGCGCGGCACACATGTAGCGAGACAGACCGTCACCAGCCTATAATCCCCGCGTTGTGACCATCTCAATTCACAGACGATTGCATTCGGAGACCATTCACTTGCCCGAGGCAGCCGCGCTGATTGGGAAGGATGTGCACATCATCGTTGTGGAGGAACCCACGAATCGACCGCCGCGTGATCTTTCTGCGTTGGATCGCCTCGCTGGTAAGATTCAGCTCGATTTCGAGTGCATCGAAGACCTGGGCCAGCGGAGCGTCGTTTGATCCTGGTTGACGTACTCACTTTCGAGTCATCCAAGGCGTAATGACAAATCTCAAGCTATTCGTTGGCCCCCCGGCCTAACCTCGAGCGGTCGCTCAAGAGCACATTGGCAAAGTTCGTGCAATATGGGAATGCCGCCGCCTCTAAATTACTCGACCGTTTCTCGGCGCAGAAGTCGGTTAGCATGGGCCGGCTTTATTTCGGGACTTTTGATTGGGCCTTGTTTTATTGCGCTGCTATACATCGGAAATGGGATATTCGGCGTGTGGCAGGATGACGACGAGAGCTCACCTGGAAACGCGATCATATTAGGCAGCCTCTTGCTCCCAATCGTTGTTACTGTGGCGCTCTGTGGGTCTGCGGTTCTGAGCATCTCCCGGTCGCGAAGACAATTGTCTGGATTAGGGGTTGCTATCTGTGGATTGTTGCTCATAGGGGCTTGGCTCCTAGCTCCTATTCTATTCGGCGCCATTCACGGGTTTGGCTAGAAATAAGCTGCCAGAAGGCAAATCCAACCAGGCCCAATACCGAATAGTGGGCCTATGGCCCAGTAACGGGGCCGATGATGACGACTCGTCGCGCAGCACCGCGACGGTTTTTCCCCGCAGTTATTCGACCAGCATCGCATCCCCGAAACTGAAAAAGCGGTATCGCTCTTCGATGGCCGCGCGATAGAGCATGCGCTGGGTCTCCAATCCCACGAATGCCGCCACGAGGGCGATGAGCGTGCTGCGCGGCAAGTGAAAATTCGTCAACAGCGCGTCCACGTGCCGCCACTGGTACGGCGGATAGATCAGAAGCTGCGTCGATCCTTCGCGGCTCACAAACCCCTCGGGCGATTGCGATTCGAGTACCCGCGCCGATGTGGTGCCGATGGCGATGATCCGCCGATGCTCGGATCTCGCCCGGTTCAGCGCGGCCGCGGCCTCGGCGCTGATGCTGTACCGCTCGGCATGCATCGCATGTTCTTTCAATGTTGCGGCCGTCACCGGCTTGAATGTGCCGGGCCCGACGTGGAGCGTGACGAACGTTTGCTCGATGCCGCGGGCTGCAAGCTGTTCCAATAATGGCCCCGAGAAGTGCAGGGCCGCGGTCGGGGCGGCAACGGCGCCGGCGTGCCTGGCAAAGACCGTCTGATAGCGCTCGCGATCCGCGGCATCACGCTGGTCATGCTCCTTGTCCCGGCGAATGTACGGCGGCAAGGGCATTCGTCCGATCCGCTCGAGCACCACGGCGGCAGGCTCTGGCGACGAGATTTGCAACTCGTATTCGCCGTCGGGTCCGATGCGAATCACCTGGGCCGAGATTTCCGGCGCATCCGCAAACGCAAGCGAAGCATGCGGCGTTTTCCCGAGATTGCGCAGCAGCACTCGCCAGTGGCCGGCGCCGGGTTCGTCGAGAAAAAGGCCGTCGATGCGCCCGCCGGTGCTTTTTCGCAACGCAAAGCGCGCGGGAAGAACACGTGTGTCGTTGAAGACCAATAAATCGCCGGGGCGCAGAATACCGGGAAGGTCCGAGAAGACGCGGTGGGCCAGCGATCCGTCGCCGCGGCAGTAGTGCATGAGCCGCGACGCGGTCCGCTCGGCCGGCGGAGCCTGGGCGATCAATTCCTCAGGCAGGTCGAAATCCAGCTCGTCGGTTCGCATGCAAAATCAGGCGGATTGCCAGGACCATCGGGGTTTTCTTCGCTCTTTCGCCACCCTCGATGTGGCGTTGACACATCATCCGGCATAAACGGAACAAAGTAATGTCCCGCTCGCAAAACGCCCAAGAATAATTCTGATCGGGGATTACCGCGAAGATCGCACGATCCGCCGTCGGCTCGCCCGATGCGTGCGCACGATTTGCTTCGTGTTGTCCGTGTCGAGCATCGCGGACATCGGCGCGGCGGTTGGAGCGGAGCTGAACCTGCGCTTGGTTCAGTCCGTGCTCCAGGCGATCCGCACGGCCGACATTCAGAGCGGCGAGGACAAGCCGCCTCGACAGACGGTGATTGTCGAGCCGCGACGCGACCAGGTCCGGCTCTCGTGCTGCGAGCCTTGCCACCAGCGGCCAGCGCCGGTCGCAATTTCGCCGGCCGCCCAATCGCTGCACTGGTGTTACGCCCCCCGCCCGGTCTATCCGCCGGCGCCGCCGGTGCCGACTGTCGAGACGGTGGTGGTGCAGACGCTGCCGGACGACTTCTGCTCGCCGTTGCAGCCGCCATGGAAATCGCTGCCTTGGGAACAACCGGCGCCGGATGCGCCGCAAATTAAGATCGTCCTGTACCAACCCGATATGCGTCATAAAGGGACGCTGGTCGATTGCTTTGTTTGAGCCGGCATCGTCCGCGAGTCCAGGTTGGATGTCATATTAATTCGGGAACACGGAGGAGCCGCCAATGTTGCAAGCCGAGCAGGTTGAAGAGTTGATTTGCCTGGTGTCGGTGCTCGATCGGACGACGCTGATTCGCCAGTTCAGTGAATTCCCCGCGCGTTTTCCGGTCGATTTCACGCCGGCGTTTCTGGAGAAGCTTCCCCTCGACCGCGTGCGCCATCTTTTTCTCGCCCTCTGCCTGCAATGCCAGCATCTTCCGGCGCTGGAAGCCGACGCCGTCGCGGCCTAAGCGGCTGGTGCGCCCGTAACAAATCGCCATAATTCCCCTCGCCAAATGTTCAGCGCGGGGATGCGATGAAATATGGACGAGGACGACGGCCTTGGTGGCGTTGGCCCTGGTCCCGCATGGTGATCGCGGGGATGCCATGAAGTATGAACGTTTCGAGCAGGTTCCCGTCTGGCAGGGAGCTATCGAGATCGCTCGGCTCGTTTTTCTGCTTACCGCGGATCGCGCCTTCGCCGGCCAGGGGGACCTCGCCAATCAACTGCAACGCGCGGGTCTGTCCATTTCCAATAACGTCGCCGAGGGATTTGAGCGCGGATCGACCAATGAACTGATCGCGTTTCTGTATTACGCCCGCGGCTCAGCCGGCGAAGTGCGTTCGATTCTTTGCCTGTTGGAACGGCTGGATCGCTTCGCTCATCTGAAATCTCAAATCTCAGATTTGAAATCTCTCTCCGAATCCTTTTCCCGCCAGCTCCGCGGCTGGGCCGATCATTTGCAGAACACCGACATCAAGGGCCAACGACATCTCAACGAGCAGACGCGCGAAGTGTACGATCAGTCACGTCGAGCCGAGGCGTTCCGAGAAAAACTCCGCGGCCTGGCAAACGCGAGCAAGACGCCAGCCCGCAAATCCGAAATTTCAGATCTCAAATCCGACATTCCAAAATCCGGGATTTCAGATCTCAACTCCGGAATCTCAGATTTGAAATCTGACCTTCCAAAATCCGAGATTTCAGATTTGAAATCTGACATTTCAAAATCCGGAATCTCAGG
>Ga0302326_10032173_pt1 | contig 10460 bp, 8 predicted proteins | sample Palsa_T0_3_FD_202264 | JGI IMG/M metagenome (GOLD analysis project Ga0302326, IMG submission 202264) | Peat permafrost microbial communities from Stordalen Mire near Abisko, Sweden - Palsa_T0_3 | ecosystem: Environmental > Terrestrial > Soil > Palsa > Peat permafrost | place: Sweden: Abisko... | reverse complement strand
GTCGCCCTTGAGATCCACCCTAACGACGCCGGAAGTATCCACTACAAACGCCGAAACCGGCCATCCCTTGGCCGCACAGGCATCAATAGCCGTGGTCGCCGCTTCCACCGCGAGTGCCAGCGGCAGCGAATATCCGGATTGCGCGACTTGCGCTGCCGCATAGTATGGAGTGACGATAGAAGCGCACGCGCTTAGAGTAAGTGCCACTGCTCCAGATTTCATCATGCGAGTCTCCTCTGCCCCCCGGTGCCCCGGGTGCACGCGAGCCGCGCGTGATCTGCTCAGTTCAAATTTTTTTCTTCTAATTGTTCATCGCCCAACGCCCGTTTTTTGTTTCCGTTCCTCTCGAAAACCAAATAAATTCGAGATAGAGGCTAAGCCTTTGTACCGATTACTGTCGTGATGACAATCGGCTGCTGACTAGATTGAACCGCAAGCCAGAGTTAGGCCGAATTAAGCCGACCCACGAGGAAGGGAGCGGGCCGTTATGAAATATGCACGCCATGTGTCCGCTCATTAATGTCGGCTGATGGCCCGTTTCGTCAGATATTGCAGCGCAAGTAAATGTCAGCGTTCAGGGTAAGAGCGGAAGTCACTGCCGGGTGCGTCAAACGACGCGACTGACCCCATAGCCGACATTCGGGGTCTTATTCCTGAGGTCTCGTCGACAGCGAGGAGAGCGTGACCCAGACGCCGTAACCGCTAACGAAAAACCGTCAAAAGGAAGGTAGCGCCGCGCTCCCTTGTCGTCTCGCGCGCGTTTCTCTTGTTAAATTCTTCCTCCGCGTTAACAAGCGAAATCAGTAAAGCGCCTACGGAGGTAGGCCGGCTCTGGACCACGCATCGGCGAGAGGTTCGGCCAGCGCGGCCGGAAGTCCTGTGGCGGCATTGAATCTGGCTACGCTAAAGGAGGGGTCCAGCGCCGATACTTCCCGCGCCACCGCTTTTGCTTCGTCGATGCGCCCGAGCTTGGCGAGCGCTGCCGCCAGCAGGCTGCGGGATACGCTAAAGCTAGGAATTGTCTGTACAGCGCGACGGGCGGCATGCTCCGCTTCGTCGTAGCGGCCACGCTGAAAATGCGCCATGGCGAGCCCGTGATAGGCGACATAGTTGAGCCGGTCGAATGGGCTGATCCGAAGCCCTCGCTGTGCCCAGTCGATAGCGCGTTCGGCTTCGCCGGCGTAGGCCAGCGCGTTAGACCCAAAGAACAGCGCGAAGGAAGACGACGGGCTGACGGCGATCGCCTGCTCAAAAGCTTCAAACGCCGTAGCGCGGTCGTGTTCGGTTAATGAAATGACGAATCCGCCCAGCGCGAGCGCCGTCGCATTGTCGCGGCCATGAGCGAGTGCGGCGCGGGCATGTCTAATGGCCGCGTCGTGGCTCGCCTTCTTGAATCCGCCGCGCGCGAAGAAAATCTGATGGCACCAGGCGAGAAGGCCATGAGCGCTGGCGTAATCGCTTTCGATTGTCAGGGCTCGCTCAAGAAGCGGCACCGCCTTCGCCGCCTCCGCCGGCATCGCCAGGAAAACGTGGGGAAGTGCGCGCAAAACGAGGTCATAAGCGTCCAGGTTTTCCGGACGTTTGCGTTTGACGCGCTCGATCTCAGCTTCACGCAGGCTCGGTTCGATCGCGCCGACGACGTTCAAGGTGATTTCGTCTTGGAGAGCAAAAATATCATCGAGCGGGCGATCGTATTTTTCGGCCCAAATATGAATGCCGGTTTCGGCCTCGACCAACTGGCCGGTAATGCGCACGCGCGATCCCGCTTTACGCACGCTGCCTTCGAGCACATATCGAACGCCGAGTTCGTGACCTACCCGGTTCACGCTGACAGACTGACCTTTGTAAGCGAAACTGGAATTGCGTGCGACGACGAAAAGCCACTTTACACGCGAGAGGCCGGTGATGATGTCCTCAACCATTCCGTCGGCAAAATACTCTTGCTCGGGGTCCCCGCTTATATTCGTGAACGGCAACACCGCTAGCGAAGGATTGTCGGGCGGGACGAGCGCAGCAGCGGACAGCGTTTCGGCAGCGGCATCGTGGCTTGCTTGTTGCTTAGTCACGCCCGGCCCGACATAGCGGTAGCCGCGGCGCGGAAGTGTCTCGATCCAATTTTCGCCGCCGGCTTCTTCCGCGAAAACGCGCCGCAACGCCGCGATCTGCACGGTCAGATTGCTTTCCTCGATCGCAAGCCCCGGCCAGGCGCTTTCGATCAATGTGTCCTTGGAAATCGGCGCTCCTGGTTCCTCTATGAGGGCACGAAGCAGGGCAACGGCCCGTTGTCCGAGCGCGACCGGTTCGCCCCCCCGTAACAGCATTCCGGCCGCCACATCAAGGCGGAACGGTCCGAAGCTCTTGATCGCCGTCATGGCCCGCGTCGCGTCCAATTCGGAAACATTTTCGAACTATTTCGCAACCGTTTTGCGGCTTTCCGCGCGGATTGCACCAATGTGTGCGGTGCCACCCGCAAGTGTAGCGGCACGGCGCGGAGAACCGCAATGCACCACCTTCAGGCCTACCGAGCCTCGATCATCGGCACCATCGCTGCGGCGGCAATCCTATTGTTCGCTGGTCTGACGTCCGTGCAAGCCCAATCCGCGGAAGGCCTGGTCAATGGAGGCGCGGAGGTGCAAATGCCGTCCGCACCAATTCCCACCGTCCACCGCTACCGGGCGGCTCAGTGGCTCCTCGATATGCTGCCCGAAGAAGCGCCAAATGCGGAGAACGACGAGTTCGTCGATGGCGACGATACGATTTTCCTCTCCATTTTTTGGATCACGTACGCTCCGATGGTCATGCTCGTCTTGTGGCTCATCGGCGAGTGGCTGATCGGCTGTCTCCGCAAACTCCTCGCTTCTTTTTCATCCTTTACGTCACCTCACGATCAAGCAGGGCTCCGGATCGCAGGGAGCTGCCGCGGCCGAAATCGATGCCCACCAGGAGCGTTGCAATCACAGGCTCATCTCAAAACAACGCATGTCCGATAAGGAGACGACTAATGTCCAATAATGAAACCAGCATTCGCCAGGGATTGCCGGCAGTCTCGCAGATAACAAGTACCGGCCAACGAGGTGACTCGAAAGACCGTCCGTCCGCCGCGAGTGGAATTGGCTTTGCCGGACTTGGTCGCATGGGCACGGCAATGGCCGCCAACCTCGCCGCCGCCGGTCATCGGGTGATTGCGTATGTTCGTCACGCGGATCAGCTGGAAAAGCTCGCTGGGCTCGGCCTTGAGCCGACAACAGATATAACCCGCCTCTTCGATTGCGACGTCGTCGTGAGCATGCTGCCCGACGACGCCGCCGTTCGTGACGTCGTGCTTGGGCGAAAAGACCTCGGCACCGCTGGATTGGCTTCGGGATTAAAGCCCGGCGCAATTCACCTTTCCATGAGCACAATAAGCACGTCCGCGGCGTCCGATCTCGCCAAGGTGCATGCACGTCAGGGGCAAGGCTACGTCGCGGCGCCGGTCTTCGGGAATCCGGACGCTGCAAAGGCGCGGCAGCTCTTTATTGTCGCCGCTGGCGCGCAAGTCGACGTCGAACGCTGTCAGCCGCTATTCGACAGTCTCGGACAAAAGACATTTGTGATGGGTACAGATCCCGAACACGCGAACCTGATCAAACTGCTGGGAAACATGATGACCGCGACCACGCTGGAGATGCTGGGAGAGGTCGTCGCCGTGGCTCGCAAGCGTGGACTCGATCCCGAGCAGTTCATCAACGTGATGACCAGCACGATGTTCGGCGGACGTGCGCATAAAATCTACGGCGATAAGATCGTCAGACAGTCTTACGCACCCGGATTCGTCATGCCGCTGGTGCTCAAGGATGTGCGTCTGGCGCTCGCCGAGGCCGAAAAAGCCGGCGCTCCGATGCCATCGGTAGATGTGGTGCGGGACCGATTGATCACGGGAATTGCCCGCGGCCACGGCGATCTCGACTGGACGGCGCTGGGATTGGTCGCGGCTGAAGAAGCCGGGCTGCAGGCTAGTCCTCCACGCAGCGTCAACTAAGGCAAACAGGCAAAGAAAGGATCCGAGCCATGGCTACGCAGAACAGATCGAACAACGCCGGGATGGAATATCTCACCACACCCCTCAAAGTGTCGCGCATTGCACTTGGAACCTGGGCGATCGGCGGTTGGATGTGGGGTGGCACGAACGAGGATGAATCTATTCAAACCATCCACGCGGCGCTCGATCGCGGGATCAATCTCATCGATACGGCGCCAGTCTACGGCTTCGGCCGCTCTGAAGAGATTGTCGGCAGGGCGCTCGCGCAAAACGGCCGCCGCAAGCAGGCCGTGATCGCGACCAAGGTCGGTTTGGCTTGGAAGGATAGCAACCCGTACCGCAACGGCAGTAAGAGCCGCATCGTCCAGGAGGTCGAGGACTCGTTGCGCCGGCTGCAGACGGATGTCATCGACCTCTACCAAGTGCATTGGCCGGACCCCAACACGGCGATCGAGGAAACGGCGGAAGCAATGGCCGCACTCTATCGCGCCGGTAAAATTCGTGCGATCGGCGTGAGCAACTTCAGTCCGGAACAGATGGACGCGTTTCGCGCCGTCGCTCCGCTTCACACCGCGCAGCCACCCTACAATCTGTTCGAGCGCGGCATCGAGAAAGCGGTGCTTCCATATTGCCGGGACAATGGCATTACGACGCTGGTTTATGGATCGCTCAGTCGCGGGCTCCTCTCCGGGCGCATGAATGCCGAAACGAGCTTCCCTGCAGACGATCTGCGCCACAACGATCCCAAATTCCAGATGCCGCGCTTTCGTCAGTACGTCACCGCGGTCGAAAAGCTCGATCGCTTCGCACAGGCCAATTACGGCAAGCGCGTCATTCACCTGGCACTACGCTGGTTGCTTGATCGGCCGGGCGTGGGCGTCGCACTGTGGGGTGCACGACGTCCGGATCAGCTTGCACCGGTGACCGACGTCATGGGCTGGCGCATCGACGATGGCGCAATGGCCGAAATCGATCGCATTCTGAAAACATCAATCGCCGATCCGATTGGCCCCGAGTTTATGGCGCCGCCGGAGCGTGCCGCCGCCTGAACGGTGGATACCCGGCTGCAACTAAGGTTCGGCCGGCTTGCGGGAACACGATGAATGTCGGCGTTCCGCGCGAGACGATGTCCGACCCTAAAACGGCGGCCATCGGTAAAAGGGAGTCGATGCCATGAAGCGTTTTGCCGACTTAAGCGAGCAGGAAGTCCTGGCGCTGGCGATTTCCAATGAGGACGAGGACAACCGTATCTACCGCTCCTTCGCCGACGCACTTCGCGCCCCCTATCCCGACACGGCGCAAATGTACGACAAGATGGCCGAAGAGGAGATTAGCCATCGCGACATGCTGCTCAATCTTCACCGCGAAAAATTCGGGGAGTTTCTGCCGCTTATTCGCCGCCAGGACGTCAAGGGATTTGTCGCGCGCCGGCCCATCTGGCTCAACCGGCCGTTGGCGCTCGACGCCATTCGCAAGTTCGCCGAGGAGATGGAGTACGAGACCGCGCGTTTCTACCGCCGCGCCGCGCACATGGCCCATGACGACGCCACGCGCGATCTCCTGCTCAAGCTGGCCGCTGCCGAGGACAAGCACCAAGAACTCGCCCATGAACTCGGCAAGGAGATTGCGCCGAGCGCGCGTAGCAGCGAAGACGAGACTGCCAGGCGGATGTTCATGCTGCAATACGTGCAGCCCGGACTTGCCGGCCTGATGGATGGCTCGGTGTCGACGTTGGCCCCGCTGTTTGCCGCGGCTTTCGCCACGCACAATACGTGGTCGACCTTCCTAGTCGGGTTGGCAGCTGCGATCGGCGCCGGTATTTCCATGGCGTTCGCCGAGGCGTTGTCGGATGACGGCTCACTCACCGGCCGCGGCGCGCCGGTGGTGCGCGGCCTGGTGACAGGCGGCATGACGACAGTCGGCGGTTTGGGTCATGCGCTGCCGTATCTGATCCCTCAATTCTATACGGCAACAGTCCTCGCCTTCGCGGTCGTTGCGCTCGAACTAGCGGCCATTTCCTGGATTCGCACCCGCTACATGGATACCCCGTTCCTTCAAGCGGCCTTCCAGGTCGTCGTGGGCGGCGTCTTGGTGTTCGTGGCCGGCGTCCTCATCGGAAGTTCATGATGCGCCCGTCCATACCGTCCGTGCACCAGCTCCAGTCACAACCGGCGTTGGCGCACGAGTACCGAATCGGCACTCGGCACTAGCTGCTCCACGCCGCGCCAACGTCCATCTTGTTGCGACGCACTTTGTCGCTTTTGGCCCTTCGCTGCCGTGAGCGGCTGGGCAGAGCATGTCTGCTCTGCCCAGGTATTTCAGACGTCAACTTGTTCCGCTATCGCAAGTGCGTCATCGACCTCAATGCCGAGGTATCTGACGGTGGTTTCGATCTTTGTGTGACCGAGCAAGAGCTGTACCGCCCGTAGATTTCCGGTTCGACGGTAAATTAGCGTTGCCTTTGTCCGCCGAAGCGAATGCGTGCCAAAGAGCTTTGAGTCGAGCCCGATGCTGGCGATCCATTCCGAAAGGAGCCGCGCGTATTGCCGAGTGGTCATGCAGTGGCCGGAGCCGCGCCGACCCGCGAATAGAAATTCTCCCGGCTTCTTGGCCGCAGCCTTCAGGTAATCGTCAATGGCTTGGCGCGTCTGATCCGTCAGCTCGAACTTGACTGGGCGTCCTGTCTTCTTCTGCCGCACCGTTGCGCGGTCCATCGTATAGCCGTTTGGGGCAACGTCCTCGACCCTTACGGCCACGACGTCACAGCCCCGAAGTTTGCTATCGATGGCCAAGTTAGACAGGGCAAGGTCACGTATTCGCCCCTCCAACAGTAATCGCGTTCTGATCGACCAAACGTGTTTTGGTCGCAGCGGAGGTCTTGCCCCGATCAGCTTGCCTTTGTTCCAAGGCGTGCGTTTGTTGGACGGTGAGCAATTTTCATTGTCTGACATGATCATACTCCTCAGTTATGAGGATGAAGAGCATGCGCCCCAGGGCCCCAGGTCGTGAAACGATGTCGGCTTTCAGAGGATTACGGCCATCGCGATGCTTTCGCCGCGGATTTGATCGACCCTATTGACCCAAGACACAGACATTGGACGCGATGTTGTGCCGATGCACCTTTGAAAATTTCAATCATCTGACGGCCTGTCGAAACTGGATGCGAAAGCAGTGGGTATCGAAGCGGTTTTATCACTTTGGCTGACGTGCTATAGCCCACCGGTGACGCAAGTCGTTTCCTGAATATGCCATGGAGTACGACTGAGATGCTGTTTCGCCGAGTGATAGTGGCAGCCGTTGTCGCAGTTGCCCTCATGCTCCTGGCCGCATTTGCCTGGACCTGGCAGCCGGCAATCGCACCGATCGCCACCCCCGTAAGGCCAAGCGTAGACGAACAAACCTTTAGGCTCGGCGCGGAGCTTGCCGCGATTGGTAACTGTATTGATTGCCACGTTAGTGATTCCGGTAAGCCCTATGCGGGCGGACGACCAATCCCCACCCCGTTCGGGAAGATCTTTGCCAGTAACATCACACCCGATGCGGAGACCGGAATTGGGAATTGGTCCGAAGAGGCATTCCATCGCGCCATGCACGAAGGTGTCGATCGCGAAGGCCGGCAGCTTTATCCGGCTTTTCCTTATGACCATTTTACCAAGGCAACCGGTGACGACGTCCACTCCCTTTACGCATTCCTGATCAACCAGCCGCCGGTTCATAACGCAATTCCGCCGAACCAACTCGCCTTCCCGTTCAATTTTCGGCCGATCGTCGCCGGATGGAAAGTCCTGTTCCTGCGCGAGACGCCGCTCCTCAACGATGGCAGCAAAAGCGCCGCGTGGAATCGTGGGCGATATCTGGTTGAAGGCCTTGGGCATTGCGGGTCCTGCCACACGCCGCGGAACATCCTTGGAGCGGAAAAGCGAGACAAGGCCTACGCCGGCGGCGACGCGGACGGTTGGGAGACACCGCCACTGAATTCGAATTCGGTCGCGGCGCACAAATGGACCGCCGATCAACTGACCGAATATCTGTCGACCGGCTGGCATCGCCTGCACGGTGCAGCGGCCGGCCCGATGGCCGATGTCACCTATAACCTTGCGCAGGCACCGACGCAGGATGTCCGGGCCATGGCGGAGTATATCGCGAGTCTGTCGACGCAATCGGCGGCCTCCAGCATCCCGCCGGCGCCTCGGGACGGAAATCCGGTTGCCGGCGCCTCGCCAGAAATCGTCGCAATTTACGAAGGCGCCTGCGCTAACTGTCACAACGACCGCAACGACGTCGGGCCATCCAAGGCAATCTCGCTGTCGCTGAGCTCGTCGGTACGGGAATCGGGGTCAGCAAACGCCGTCCGCGTCATCCTGCAAGGCATCGAGCCCCAGTCCGGATCGCCCGGCGCCTATATGCCGGCGTTCAAGACCATGCTCAGCGACGAGGACGTCGGCTCGCTCGTGCAATATGTCCGTGAACGCTACACCAACCAGCCGCAATGGACCGACATTCGCCAGGAAATCTCGAAAGCGAGAGAGGGAGGGAGTTAAAGACATGACGACCGCTCTGCACGTCAATGGCGAACTACATGGGATCGACACCGATCCATCGACGCCGCTCCTCTATGTCCTGCGGAATGAACTCGGGTTGCACGGCCCCAAATTTGGCTGCGGCTTGGGGCAATGCGGCGCGTGCATGGTTCATGTCGATGGACGAGCGACGTATTCCTGCATCGTGCCGATCGCCGCGGTCGGCGCGCGCAAGATCACAACGCTTGAAGGCCTGCTCGAAGAGGGCAAGCCGAACAAATTGCAGCAAGCCTTCATCGACGAACAGGCGGCCCAATGCGGCTACTGCATTTCCGGCATGGTGATGCGCGCTCAGGCATTGCTGCTGGTCAATCCGCATCCGACTGACGACCAAATTCGCAAGCATATGCGGCCTAATCTTTGTCGCTGCGGCACCCATGCGGCCATCATGCGTGCCATCAAGCGCGCCGCGGTTTAAGGAGAGCGCGTCATGAATGCGCCCTATGCGCCGTCTCGCCGCGAGCTCCTTGCTGGAACCGGCGCCCTCGTTGTTGCCTTTTCGCTCGCGACATCGAGCGGCGATGCGTTCGCACAGGACCTGCCAGCGGCAAAAGGCGTCGCGCTCGATCAGGTCGACACTTTTCTCGCTATCGATGAAAAGGGGATGGTGACGGTTTACTCCGGGAAGGTCGAACTCGGCACTGGCGTCCGCACCGGCTTGACGCAGATCGTTGCCGACGAACTCGACATCCCGATGACAAACGTCAATATCATTCAAGGCGACACCGCGCTGACGCCGGACCAGGGGCCGACCTATGGCAGCTTGTCGATTCAAAATGGCGGCGTGCAAATCCGTCAAGCGGCGGCCACCGCCCTCTCTGCCTTGCTCGATGAAGCGGCGCAACGGCTGGGCGCCGCGAGAGAAGACCTTATCGTCACCAATGGCGCAATCGGGGTGAAGTCGGGGGGCGAGACGATCAGCTATGCCGAACTCATCGGTGGCAAGAACTTCAACCTCAAGGTCGACCACGCCGCTCCCACGAAAAATCCCGCCAACTACAAAATCGTCGGCCAGCCGGTCGGGCGGCTCGACATTCCGGGCAAGCTGACCGGACAATTCACCTATATGCAGGATTTTCGCGTTCCGGGCATGCTGCACGGACGTGTGGTGCGTCCGCCTATGCTCGGTGCGAAGCTCGAAAGCGTCGACGAATCTTCGATCAAGGATATTCCCGGCATCGTCAAAGTAGTGCGCCAGGACAACTTCCTCGGCGTGGTAGCGCAAACCGAATGGTCAGCAGTTCGCGCCGCGCGAGAGATAACTGCCACCTGGTCAAAGTCCGAGACCTTGCCCGACCCCAACAAGCTTTGGCAGCACGTCCGATCCACCAAGATCGTCAAAGACGATGTCACGAGCAATATCGGCAACACCGCCACCGCCATGGCGGCGGAGGGGAAGAAACTTGTCGCCAGCTACGATTTCACCATCCACACGCACGGCTCGATCGGGCCATCATGCGCGATTTCCGAATTTGTCGACGGGAAGTTGATTTCCTGGTCGTCCTCGCAAGCCACCCACAATTTGCGCAAGCAGCTGGCCCTGATGTTCTCGCTGCCGCTGGAAGACGTGCGCTGCATCTTCGTCGACGGTTCCGGTTGTTACGGCCGTAACGGGCACGAGGATGCTGCGGCGGATTCCGCGCTGCTGGCGCGGGCAGTGGGAAAGCCGGTGCGCGTGCAATGGTCGCGGGCTGACGAGCATGGTTGGGACCCGAAAGGACCGCCGACCTTGATTGATCTGCGCGCCAATTTCGACGCCTCGGGCAACGTTATGGCCTGGGAATCGGAATTCTTCATTCCGCAAGGCGCCGCCACCAACGTCGATCTGGTCGCTGCGACGCTCGCGGACATGCCGACCGAGC
>Ga0302326_10032172_pt1 | contig 10460 bp, 6 predicted proteins | sample Palsa_T0_3_FD_202264 | JGI IMG/M metagenome (GOLD analysis project Ga0302326, IMG submission 202264) | Peat permafrost microbial communities from Stordalen Mire near Abisko, Sweden - Palsa_T0_3 | ecosystem: Environmental > Terrestrial > Soil > Palsa > Peat permafrost | place: Sweden: Abisko... | reverse complement strand
CCCGAAAGACAGCAAATATGGCCCAGTAGGCAGCGGCGACGAAAACCGCGGCCGCCGAGGTGGTTCCGAGAGTGAGGGGCCAGGGCGGAAGTTCGTGCGCGATGGAGATAAAAATCAGAGCGAACAGGAGCAGGGCCACAAGCACAACAAGACTATCCACCAACCACGCCACGGTGCGCCCCGAGAGCGGCTGGGAAAGCCAGATCAGCGGCTGATTGGGTTCGAAGCCGGCAAGTTCGGAGGCGTGGGATTCGGTGGCTGGACCCGCAAGATCTTCTTCGCAATTCTGGCAGCCGACCGGTGCCTCGTCCTGCCCGGTAACGCCTGGCTCCAGCCGGATCGCCGGACGGGGCACAGCGGACACAGTCAGCCCGTCGCTTTCCTCCGGAGCATCTTCTTCACAAACATTTTCTTCACGAACATTTTCCTTCCGAGCCATCGAGGGGACAGAAGCCCCAAAGATGGAGCGGGGATGGGCGGCTTCGCGGGCCATGGCATTCAGAAGGTTGGAAAATATCCACTCGTCGATCTGATGATGAGTGCGTTTGGGCAAGTCCACGAAGCGAATGCCGCATTGTCCCGAGCGATCGGCCCAACAGACCTCGCCAGCGGTTTCCACTCGCAGGCGAGGGAATCTCAACTCAAAGCGGAGGCGAACGCGCTGCTGCGGGCGCAGGGCAGCGACGGCCTGCACGGCCACACCCTCGTGATTGAGGTTGCGGATGATTCCGCCGTTGGCATCGTCCAGAGTGACGTAGGTCAACGTGCGCTGCTGATGCCGGTAGTGGGTGCGTGCTTGCCGCTCGGGCAAGGCTGCTGGCTGCATACTCTCCGCCAGGAATGGTTCGGACAGGGCTTGTTCGGTTCGATTCTAGTTTCCGGTGGAGTCGGGCTGGCAGTAACTGGCTTGGTTCGGGAAAGAGCAGCGCAGCTCAAGTCGAGGATCAGGCACCTTGCTTCGCGCCCAGTAGGGTTTCGCGTACCGATCGTTCCGGCGCCAGCAAGACCTTCACCACTTCAACGGCGATCACCGTGGCATCGGGAACGGCAATCCAGACACACGCTCGCTCGATTCGGCAGGCCAGACCAGGCGCCGATAAAAAGCCCCATCCTTTGACGGTGGTAGTTCCACCAGTTCTAAGGGACATGAAACAAGATTTCTGAAGCGCTAGGATTGTACCCCTCTCCAGGAAAAGGGTCGCGATCCACCGCCGCTTTGTCCGAAATGGGAAAACATAGCGAGGTCTTACCAAAGATCATGCCCAATTGAGCAGTTTCCCCTAATTGCAACCAGGATAAAACCGGGCTAACTTAAGAGAAAGCTCACCTGGAACCGAATGGCAAGCCGTTGTGCAACGGACGAGATGGGCAGATCGAACGACTGCCCAAAGTAGGTAATTGACAATGGCTTGGCTGGATCGCCACACTCACGATGAAGGCAACTCGCCGACAATTGTGACGCAACCAACTCCGACAGAACCGACCGTTGAAGTTAGCGGCCTCGCCGATGGGCGGTTGCCGGCGTGGCAGCGGGAGCGGAACGCCTCTGCGCCAGTGCAAAACACTTTCCCTAAGAGCCCTTCTCATCCAACGCGACAGTTGCGGCCGTCTGGACGCGATGCCCTGCAGGCGCTTCTGGCGTTCTCGGCCTTGCACCAGCAGGTGCGGCAACGGCGGGCCCTGGCCGCAACGTTCCATGGATTTGAGACGATCCATGGCGCGAGTGAGTTCGACCCGGGAGAGCAATTCGTTCTGGACGAAGTGCTGCAGTTAGTGGCGGAGCGAGCCATTGCCATCACCGGCGCGGATGGATTGGGAATCGCTCTAGCGGAGAACAACGAGATTGTTTTGCGGGCCTCAGCGGGCGCGGTCAAGCCGGACGTGGGTCAGCGTATCCAGCGGGACTCCGCTTTCTCGGGGGCATGTTTCCGCACGGCGCAGATTATCCGCTGCGACGATACGGAGACAGACGATCGCGTCAACGTGTACGCGTGCCGGCAACTGGGCGCGCGGTCCGTAGTGGCGGTGCCGCTGTGCGGACGGCGGCGCGTCATCGGACTGCTGGAAGTGTTCTCGGTGGAGCCCTTCGGATTCAACGACAGCGACGTGAGCAGCCTGGGATTGCTGGCGGAGTTGATTGTCAGCGCTCTCAAACCGGAGGACGAAGAGCGCTTCGCGGAATCGGCGCGAGTAGCGGAAGCCGAATTAGCCCCGCCGCCGACTACGCCGCAAGCGCCTCTGCCCGTTAAACCTTCCTCGCTGAGAGTCGGTGCGGTGGTGGTTGTGCCCGCGCCGCCGGCTGAGGATGCAGTTGAAGCATTGTCAGCAGAGGACGAAGCGGCGGTCGTTGCTCCGGTCCTGGTTGAACCGGCGCTATTGCCTGTGCCGGAAACGGTGTGGGGAACCGAGCCAGAGCACAGCGAAGAACCGATTTCCCCCTCCGCCGTGCGAAGGGGTCGCCGTCCCGGGTTTGTACTGGATTTGGTGCTGGTCGTGGTCTGTGCCCTCCTGGCGGGGGGGCTGTGGTGGAAGCTGAAAAATGCGCAACTTCGCGCGGTATTGGTGCAGACTGAGCAGAAAATCACGAAACCCGCAGCCGTGACGAAGCCGGCGCCTTCAGCCGCTCCATCTTCCTCCTCGGTTGGCTCATCTTCGGTCAATTCAGCTTCGGTCAACTCATCGAGCACCACCCTGAATGCACAAACGAGTGCAGCGCCGGAATCCGCGAGCGCAGCCCTCCCATCGCAGCAACCGTCGAAGCTGCCCCGCATCACCGGGATCCGGCATTGGTCGTCTGCCGATTCCAGCACAGTTGTGCTCGACCTGGAAGATCAGGTGCAGTATGAGGCGCACCGCCTGGCCTCTCCCGATCGCATTTATTTTGATGTGCACGATACCTCGCTCGCTCCCGAAATTGAAGGGAAAGCCATCGATGTCGGCGATGCGCTGCTGGCGCGGGTTCGAGTGTCGCAGCCGGTCTCGGGTCTGACGCGTGTAATGCTGGAGACCAAAGACAAACCGAACTTTTCCGTCAGCCTGGAACCAAGTCCCTACCGTCTGGTGGTGCAGGTGCGGAGACCGGGCGCGGACCCTAAGGCTCAGGTAAATCTTTTCCCGGGAGCCGCGAACGCGGCACGGGAAAAGCTGGCCATCGTAGTTCCTCCGCCCACGCGCGAAGATTTGCAACTGCGGGGGCGGATGCCGAAGATGCGCATCGTGGTGGATGCGGGTCACGGAGGCTGGGATCTGGGAACGGTCGGCCGGCAAGGATTGCTGGAAAAAGATGTGGTGCTCGAGATTGCCCAGAGACTGGGCAAGCTGCTCGAAAGCCGCCTGGGCGCCGACGTGATTCTGACGCGGAATGACGACAATTACATCCCGCTCGACGAACGGGCCGGGATGGCCAATCAGTCGCAGGCGGATCTGTTCATCTCGGTCCACGCTAACTACAGCGATCTGCCTTCGGCGCGGGGTGTGGAAACTTACTACACGAATTTCTTTTCGGCGCCCAACGCAAAGGATTTCGAAACACGGGATCCCGATCGCCACCAGAACGCAACCGCCGCGGTGCTCTCGTCAGCAGAACTGCACGACAAGATTGAGCAGTCACGGCGGCTGGCGGCTAGCGTGCAGCGCTCGCTGTACGGAACCTTGTCAGCGCAAAATCCCGGACTGCGCGACCGGGGCGTGAAGGAGGCTTCTTACGTGGTGCTTACGGAAACGGCGATGCCGGGAATTCTGGCGGAAGTTTCGTTCGTGAGCAGCCCCACCGACGAGCAGAAGCTGCGCAGCGACGAATACCGCGAGCAGATCGCCGAAGCTCTGTACAAAGGCATTGCTCGCTACGCGGCCAGCTCCCGCAGCGTTAAGGTCGCGAGCGCCGCGAAATAGTACCTGGTAGCGAGCAACACACTCCCGTCTCACCTCGGCGAAACATTCGGCCAATTGTCCGTCGGGTTCTGCTTCGGATCGATCTTGTGTCCTTACAGTGCCGGTTCGGCCTTCTTGAGGCCTTCGTCGAGAGGCTGGCTGAGATGGGGGGTGCCTTGCACGAGGCGCCAGCCATCGTCATAGTTGCGAAAGAATGCGGTGGACTGGTAGTGGATGCTGCTGGGATAGAGCACCGCTCCGACCTCGTTTAAGGGAGTCCATCGCCAGGTAAATTCGACGTCGGCAACGTTGCCCTGCTTGGCGATGCCCGTGATGGCCACCAGTTCGCGTTGCGCGGCGGGAATGCTGAAGGATTGCTTTTCGCCATCGCCGGGGGCGATCAGACCTTGAAACGTATCCACGCCCAAGGGGGTGAGCATGACATCCCAGCAAGGCGGCGGGGCCAGCGCCGGAGGGCAGGGGGCGTCGGTGGCGGAAATCCAGCCGCGATGCTGCAGGACAAGATAGTCAGGCGAGCGGTAGTCCTTGTTGGAGACAACGCCGGTACGCAGTTCAAACGGCTGTGAGGCGCGGAAGGTGTTGGAACTCATGATCAGATCGGCGGCGAGGCGGCGTGTGAGAAAGTCGCGAGGAGAGCAGGACAAGAGCGGGAATGAGCTTAGAACCCACACAACGAGGATGGATAGTTTTCGCATGGACGAACGGGAAGTCCATTAAGGAAGCAAGCCGGACGCGCGATGATTGCGTCGCAAAGAACGCGACGCTTCGTGCCGCTCGCCCGGATCCTTGGCTGCGCAAACAACGGTTGCTCAGGATGACATTCCTACCGGATTGTAAACAAAAGCGATCTCTTGCGCGGCAAGAAAGGTCGGGCGGCGATCTGGCCTGCGAAGCGGGCGGACCAGCGACCGGGAATTGGGGTGGCACATTGGGGACAGTGGCCCTCCGGGGTGAGGCGGTAGTTCTTGATCAGGTAGCCGTAGCGCTCGATCAGAGTCTCATGGCACTGCGGACAGCGCGTATTTTCCCCAGGGCCGACCATGCCGGGAAGATTGCCAGCGTAGATGTAGCGAAGACCCGACTGGCGGCCGATTTCGGCGGCTCGCAGCAGGTCTTCCGGGCACGTGTTGCGGGGATCGGTCATTTTGTAGTCGCCGTGAAAGGCGGTGACATGCCAAGGAATGTCGGGCGAGATGCCGGCAAGGAATTCGGTGAGGCGGCGCAGTTCGTCGGCGGAGTCGTTGAAGCCGGGGATGAGAAGCGTGACGATCTCAAGCCAGAGGCCCATGTCGTGGATGCGGCGGATGCTCTCTAGGATGGGACCGATGCGGCCGCCGAGTTCGTGGTAATGACGGTCATCAAAGCTTTTGAGATCGACTTTGTACAGATCAAGCCAGGGGCGCAAGTATTCGAGAACTTGAGGAGTGCCGTTGCCGTTCGAGACGAAGCCGGTGATAAGCCCGGCGGCTTTGGCTTCCTGGAAAACGGCGACTGCCCATTCGCTGGTGATGAGAGGCTCGTTGTAGGTGCTGACCAGAATCTTTGCGCCCTGAGCGATGGCGTCGCGCACGAGAAGTTCGGGTGAGGCTTCGAGCGGAGGCGAGACGGCGCTGGGATCGCGCAGGGCCTGCGACGTAACCCAGTTCTGACAATAGGCGCAGTGCAGATCGCAACCCAACATGCCGAAGCTGTAGGCGAGAGCGCCGGGATAGGCGTGAAAGAATGGCTTTTTCTCGACCGGGTCGCACTGGGTTCCGGCGGTGTATCCCCAGGGGACAAACAGCGTCCCGCCACGATTGTAGCGGACTTTGCAGACGCCGGGCTGGCCTTCGGGGATGGGGCAGCAATGTCCGCAAGCGAAGCAGCGCACGCGGTCATTTTCGAGCTTTTGGTACAGACCGGAATCGGCCTCGCGAACTCGCTCGTCGAGAACATTGCGCAGGGTGGGCACGGACGACCTCTGCTTCCATTCTAACGCCGCGAAGTCGGTAGGACTTCGGATTTCGGACTTCTGGGCTTCTAGCTTCGGGCTGGATGAGGGACGGGTGAGTCCGGAACGGCAACTGACATGAGACAACAGACGAGTTCTTGCGGGAGCGACTGAACGATGACAATGGAATCCGGATGACAAGCAGTCAGGATGATAGAGCAATCGACGTTTGCTAGCGGCTGGGATTTGGGTTGGCCGGCGGCTGATGCTGTTGGTACCACATCTCCGCTTGCTGTTCGATGGCCGCGGCCTGGGCACGAGTCATTCCGTTGACAAGGACTTTGGCCAGATCCTTGCTGTCTTCCTGGCCGCCGGCGCGGGCCAGCACCGTCCAGAAGTATGCTTTGTTTGTATCCTTAGGCAGGCCATGATGCCCACCCCAGTAGAGCAGGCCCAACTTGTACTGGGCAGACACATTGCCATGCTCGGCCGCTTTGGTAAACCAAGCGGCCGCTTCATTGTCGTCTGGCTTGATTGCCTGTTTTTCATCGCCTTGGGCGAAGAGAAGGCCCAGTGCATTTTCGGCGCCGGGGTCACCTCCTTCTGCTAGCTCCCGGAGTTGTTCGAGGTTGGCAGAATCGACTGCGGGGCCCGCGGGAGCTGATTTCGAAGCATCAGCGGGTGGCCTCGACGACGCCAGAACCGTTTGGGCGGCATTGCGCCGTCGTGCCTGGATCTTTTCCCGGACCCAAGGCTGAATCAAGGGAGCGAGGATGAAGCCGAGCAAAAGGAAGGCGGTGGCGGCAACACAGATAAACAGGTAAAGGTGAAAGCGAGACAGGCGAATACCACCGACTTTGTCTTCTTTGCCTTTGTCTTTACCGGAAGCCTCTTTCTTCTCCGTCCTTTCTTCGGTCCCCTGAGCAAAAAGAACGCTACCGGGCGGGGTGGTAAGAGGTATTGGAGAAGGCGGAGGCGGATCGGAGATATCGTGTGCCCCCGCGGCGCGATTGATTGCGACCAGAATGGTCTCAGCGAAACGCTCGAGCACAGCGCTGTCATTCTCATCAAACGATCCGGGTTGGGCGGAAAACACTTCGATCAGCCCAATCACTGTTTGATCCAAACATAGCGGAACAGCCAGCATGGACCGAATGCCGAGAGCGCGGCAACTTTGGCGATCCACGCGTTCGTCGGTCTCGGTGTCGTCGCAGCGTAATGTGCTTCCCGTGCGCACGCATTCGCCGGAAAAGCCGGAACCCACTTGCAGGGTTGATGCCACGGGCGGAGCGCTCTCGCCGGCGCTGGCCTGGCAGATCATGGTGCCAGCATCGTTTCCCGCAAGGGCGATCGCCGCGCCAGAAGCCCGAAGCAGAGACTGAGACCGGGAAGCCACCAGAGACAGAACGGCTTCGATGTCGGACCCAAGAGATTCACATTCCCTCTGCACCTCAGAGGCGGCGGTGAGCGGGGCCGTATAGCTCGGCCGGAATACGGGAGGCTCTCGCGTGGTCAACGGGAGCGTAAAAGCAGAAGGTCCGGCATTGGCAGCCCCAGCCATCGCATTGAGAAATAGCCACTCGCGCAAGCGGTGCAGAGCCGAATCCGGCAGAGGCGCAAGACCGAGCCCGACGCGCCCGGCTGAGTCGGACCAAACCACCCGTGCGATGGCGGAAATCTGTCCGTGGGCTTCCGCCAGATCCAGGCACAACTCCACCTGCTGCTCGATTTCCATTGGCGATGCGCTCTGCACCGCCACGCCGACCTCACTGATGTCGAGGATCTCGCAGAGATCGAGCATCTCGTTCTGCGAGGCGCCGACGAAACTCGCATAGGCGGGCACGTGCACTTTCTGGCGAACGCGCCGACGGCGATTGAGGGAAGCTGGACGAGAAACCCGAACGGTGGCCGACATGGGAAAACCCGCGCTTGAAGCCTAGTTTCACATTTTAAACCGAAATGACGGAAAAGTAAGTAGAAAGAAGCGATAACGAACTCAAGAATTGCTGGCAACCCTCCCCGATCGGAACTTAATCTAACCTCCAGGGGCCAATCGCAACTTAGAGGGGGATGCATGTCTCAGCGGCGAGCTGGTTTCATCAAGTCTAGCCTGGGGGCCGCCGCTGCGGCGCTCGTAATCCTCGCCGTTGCTTTCCCCGCGTGGGCGTCTTTGGGTGGTGACACCGCCTCGATCCAGGCAGACCAACTCCAGATGCAAGGAACCCGAACCACCAAAGCGGTGGAGTCCTATACCGTGCACGAGATTCGAGCCGGCACAGGCACGGTGGTGAGGGAATACGTCTCGCAAGAAGGGAAAGTATTTGGCGTTGCCTGGCGAGGGCCATGGCTGCCTGACCTGCGACAACTGTTTGGCGGCTACTTCGAGCAGTATCACGCAGCCGTACAGTCACAGGGGGGCGGGCGTGTGGCACGCCGGCCGGTCATGATCGATCAGGCGGGCTTGGTGGTACGAATCGGTGGACACGTCCGGGCGTTCGTGGGCAGAGCCTATGCCCCGGAGATGCTGCCGGCAGGGGTCCGTGCGGAGGATATCCAATGAGAGGTATTATGAGGATCCTCATCATCTCTTTAATGGTTTGTCCAACCTGCGCGTTCTTAGTCGGGTGCGGTGGAAGCAGTCCCGGCAGCAGTAGCAGCAGCCCCCCCAATACGATCGCACCGTCTGGAACGAATGTCGCGACGATTTCGGTAAGCGGCGGCCCGCTTGACGACTACCCCGACGCAGCCTTTGCCAGCGTTACGGTCTGCGTTCCGGGAACGTCGAATTGTCAAACGATTGACAATGTGTTGGTCGACACCGGCTCTTGGGGCTTGAGAATCCTGTCTTCCGCGCTAACCGTTGGGCTACCGCAGCAGAACGCCCCCGATGGCAATCCGGTGTCTGAATGTCTTACCTTTGTGGACTCCTATACCTGGGGTCCGGTGCACACCGCTGACGTGAAGATTGCGGGCGAGACGGCCAGTTCCGTGCCCATCCAAGTGCTCAGCGACGCCGTTCCAGCTCCCAGCGGCTGCACGAGTTCCGGATTTCCGTCCGCTGACACGCTTGGCACTTTGTACGCAAATGGCATTCTCGGAGTCGGTCTGCTCGCGCAAGATTGCGGCAACCCGTGTCCGGCAAGCTATGACCTGTATTATGAGTGCGCATCTTCAACCTGCCAGCCGATCGATCAAGCGTTGAGTCAGCAAGTTACCAACCCGGTTGCGTTATTTGCCACCGACAATAACGGAGTGATCGTCGAGCTGCCGGCGGTTTCTTCGGCCGGAGAAGCGAGCGTGAACGGTTCGCTGGTTTTCGGCATCGGAACGCAATCAAACAACGCGCTTGGGGCGGCTGTTGTTTATACCACGGACGACTACTTAAACTTCACAACCTCATACAATAGTCAGTCATATCCCGACAGTTTCATTGACAGCGGTTCCGATGCTTACTTCTTCCTTGACAGCAGCCTCACCGGATTGACGAACTGCCCAAATCCCTCAAATGATGAGGGATTTTACTGCAGCAGTCAGAATTTTTCGGTTACCAATCTAGGAAGTAACGGGGCCAGTGGCGTCTTCAATTTCAGCATCGCCAACGCGGCAACGTTGTTTGCGAACGAAAACAATTTTGCGCTCGACAATCTTGGCGGCCCATCCTCGACTTCGGCGCCGTACTACTTTGATTGGGGACTCCCCTTTTTTTTCGGCCAGAATGTGTTCGTCGCGATCGCAGGCGCGAGCACGCCCGGCGGGACCGGGCCCTACTGGGCCTATTAGACAATCGCTGGCTCGACCACGCCGCACTGCTTTATTTAGCCGGCTAGCTGGGAGAGTCTTGCCTGGCGCAGGGTGGAAATGCGGGAGATTGCGGCGACCATCATGCTGGAAAGCAGTTGCATGGTGGCCACGTCGCGTTCGTCGAAGGCACTCGGCGACGACGACAGCACTTCGAACACACCCAGAGTCCGCCGATAGTAACGCAGCGGAGAGACCAGAATGGATCGGACCCCCAGACGGCGGCAACTCGCCAGATCCACGCGCGGGTTGCGCTCGGCGTCGTGGCATAGCATGACTTCGCCGGTGCGGACAGCTTCGGCGGAGATACCGGCATCGGTCTGCAGGCGGACACCCAAGTCGGGTGCCGTTCGGCCCGCGCGGGCGCGACAGACGATCTCGTCGCCGGCGCGCAGGGCAATGGCGGCACCGGTAGCGCCGGTGAGATGCTGGGCGCGCTCGGTGATGGCGCTGATCGCGGGCTCGAGATCCAGTTCGGCGGCGTGAATGTCGATCTCTTGTCCAGGATGAGCGACACGAAAACCGGAAACAGGATGGGCCGCATTGGCGACGCGGAGCTGGCTGCGAAGAGCAATCGTCGGGATGCGAGTGTGATGGTCAGCAACATCCAGAACCTTAGGATCGGGGACCGTGCGCAGCAAGTCGCGGACAAGACTGTCGAGTTCAGAATCGGTGATGAGATGCGCCGTCTGCTGGTGGCGAAGGGTTCCGCCCAGAACACGAGAAAGGCTGAGCAGCGAAGGGTTGCCACAAGCCAGGCAATGGGGACGGCTGTTGGTGCTGATTAGTTCGCACTGGACACAAAACGTGGCCGATTGAAGAGGAACAAAATTAACGTCCT
>Ga0302326_10032170_pt1 | contig 10460 bp, 7 predicted proteins | sample Palsa_T0_3_FD_202264 | JGI IMG/M metagenome (GOLD analysis project Ga0302326, IMG submission 202264) | Peat permafrost microbial communities from Stordalen Mire near Abisko, Sweden - Palsa_T0_3 | ecosystem: Environmental > Terrestrial > Soil > Palsa > Peat permafrost | place: Sweden: Abisko... | reverse complement strand
AGAGTTGCGCGAATTGCGCGACGCGCTCTTGAAATTAGCCGCCGGCCGCTGATTTTATTTGGCCGTGACTTTAGCCACGCCATCAGCTTGCAGCGCCCATACTCGTCAGGGCACGACTTCAGTCGTGCCGTAAATCGCACGGCGCGAATGCGGCTTTAGCCGCTGAGGTTGCGTTTTTGATTTTCCGGCAAGCCCGCCGCGACCAACTCCTGCACCCGCGCGAGGAGTTCGCCCCGATGATGCTCGGTGTACTTCGACGCGTCCACCGCCGGACCAAACCGAACGAGCACATCTCCGGGACGCACGAACCACTCCCCTTTTCGCATCAGGTCCTGCGCGCCCACGATCGAAACCGGCACCACCGGAACTCCCGCGCGAATGGCCATCAAAAACGCTCCCTTCTTGAACGGCTGCAGCCGCCCGTCGCGGCTGCGCGTCCCTTCCGGATAAATGGCGAAGGACAATCCCTCGCGCAAGTATTTCACCGCCGTCTCCACACTCGCGGCCGCCGCTTCGCGATCTTCCCGGTCCACCGGAATCAATTTAGCCATGCGCATCGCCGTGGAGAGAATCGGAATGCGAAACACCTGCTTCTTCGCCAGCAGCGCCACGCGGCGCGGAATGGCCGGAACGAAAGCGATGGGATCCACGTTGGATACGTGGTTCGCGGCGAAGACGCATACGCCCGCAGGAATATTTTCCAGACCCGCCGAGCGCACGCGGACGCCAAGAATCCACAACGTGCCGCGCAAAACTTTCATGCCCGTCTGGTACATGAAATTCGGATCGCCCGTGATTAGGCTTCGCAAAATCAGCCAGGGCAGCACCAGCAGGATGGCCAGCGCGAGATAAACGACGGCGAGGATTGTGCGGATCATGAAGCGTGCTTTTTAATTGGTCGTGCCGCGGAGCCAGCCTTCCCGGATTCGCTTTTGCTTGTCCGTGGGGTGCGCAATTTCGGCGACCGAATATTTTTTCTCCTCGTTCGTTCCCAGCGCAAACGAGACTTCGATTTCCTTGGCGTCGCGGCGCAGGCGCAGTTTGAGCGTGTCTCCCGGCGAGCGGTCGCGCAGCCAGCCGGGAAAAAATCTAGGGACCTCCGCGCCATTCAACTCGAGGAGCACATCGCCCGGCCGCAGCCCGGCGGATTCCGCCGCGCTTCCCGGTTCCACCTGCGATACGGTCACCACTGATCCCGGCGTGCGGCCGCCCACGGTCCAGAATCCCAGATCGGGGGCCTTGCGCATTTCCACTTTCAGCGCCAGTCCCGCGGCGTTCAAGAATTTGTCGTAGGGTATTTCGTCCGTGCCAGCGACGTAATGCTCGAAGAAATCCGCGAAGCTCGTTCCGGCCACTTCTTCGGCCGCAGCGCGAATGTCCTCGCTGTCGTTGTAAAATTTCCCCTGCTTGGCATAGTCCTCGAACATGCGCCGGAGCAGGTCGTCGAGCGACTTGCGGTTGTCGGTGGCGTCGCGAATGGCGAAATCGAGCATCACGCCGTCGATTTGCCCTTTGTTGTAGTAGGAAATGCTGCGCTCCGGCCGGCGGTACTCATCGTATTTTTCGAGCCAGGCGTCCAGGCTCGATTCTTCCACGCTCTGCCACAGCCTTGCGGGCCGCGAATCGAGTTCGCTGATCTGCGCCGCCAGATCGCCATAGAACTCGTCCTTGGGCCAAATGCCGCTGCGCTCGAGCGTGTACGCGCCGTAGGTGCTGGTGACGCCTTCGGCGAACCACAACGCCCGCGTGTACTGTTCTTTGGTGAAATCCACGGGCTCGAGCGTTTGCGGGCGGATTCTTTTCACGTTCCAGGCGTGAAAAAATTCGTGCGCGGCTATCGTGCCGGCGCCCTCCATGGACCCCGCCGCGATGGCCGTGCAATTCGCATGCTCCATTCCGCCCCCGCCGACTTCCGGATAAGGCCCGAAATGGAAGAAGAAGGTGTACTGCTTGAAAGGCGCTCCGCCCATTAATTTCGTCTCGTATTCGGTGATGCGCCGGAGATAACTTTCCAGCCGATCCCGCCGCCACTCCTTGGCATCCACCACCACGCGAAAATGCGCTCCGTTTACATCGAAACCGAATTGTTCGAACGTCCCAATTTCCGTGGGCGCGTCCACGAGCTTGTCGTAGCTTTCCGCCGTATAGGAATTGGCGGCGCTTCCCGCGGGAAGTTCGGCAACGGATTGCCAGCCGGCCGGAACGTCTTCGAACTTGACGGTGACGTCCTCGCCGCGCCTGTCCGGCAGGTACATCAGCACTTCGGCAAAGTTGACGAACGCGTGGTGGATATTCAACTGCGAATTGAAAGGTCCGGCATCATTCCATTCGATGGCATAGTCGATGCCCACGCTGCGCGCGCCCGCGGGCGAGAGTGAAACTCTCCAGGTCTGCTTATCGAGTTTGCGTACGTGCAACGGCGGCGCGCCGGACGCGGGCGAGGAAGCGTGCACGTCGCGAACCCGGTAGCCAAAATCCAACACCTGGTAGAGCGCGTTCCATGCCGGGATGGCAACCACGAGTTCCTTCTCGTGCGCCGGCACGGGGACTTGCATGGAGACATGAAAGACGTGCTGCTCCGGATTTTTGAGCGAGACGCGATAATCGATAGTGGCCGCGGCAGGCCGCGCGGAGAAAACAAAAACCAAAGCAGCAAGCCAAGCCGAGTTGCGAAGGGGCCGAAACGTCATCCACGCGCTCCCGTAAGCGATTTGAGTTTTTCGAGCAGTTTTCCGGACAGCCCGTCGAAGCTGCCGTTGGACATTACCATCACCATATCGCCGGGCTTGGCATTTTCGGCCAGGTACTCGGAAATCCCGGCGGCGGATTCGAAGGCTTTGGCCGGGCGTCCGCGCTCGAGCAAGGAATCCGCAATCGCTTCTGGCGAGAGGCGATCTTCTTCGTCCAGCAATTGCGCGCGGCTCACCGGCCCGATCAGAACCGCGTCGGCGATGGCCAGCGCGTCCGGAAGCACGTGCTGAAATATTTTCCGGCGCATGGTATTCGAGCGCGGCTCGATGGCGGCCCAGATTTTTCGGCCGGGCCAGCGCGTGCGGGTGGCTTCGAGCGTCATGCGGATGGCGGTCGGATGGTGCGCGAAATCCTCGACCACCAGAACGCCGTTCGCTTCGCCCTTGATCTCCATGCGCTTGCGGACGTTTTGAAAAGTGGACAGCGCGTTTTGAATGGCTTCGCACTCGACGCCGCGCCCGTAGGCCAGAGCCACGGCGGCCAGCGCGTCAAGCACGTTATGCCGGCCCGCGATGGGCATGCGAATGCGCGTGACTTCGCTGCCCTTGAAGGCCACGCGGAATTCCGTGGCGGAATCGTGCCAGAGAATGTCGCCCGCGAACCAGTCGCATTGCGGCGTGAGGCCGAATGTCTCCAGCGGGCAGAAAGCCTTGGCCGCGGCGTCTTTGAGGTCGGGACTCTCGCCCCAGATCAAAATGCGCCCGCGGCGCGGCACGAGATTCACCAGGCGGCGAAATTGGAGCGCGATGGAAGCGAGGTCCGGATAAATATCGGCGTGGTCGAATTCGAGCGAGGTGAGGATAAGCTCGTCCGGATGGTAATGCAAAAATTTCGGGCCGCGATCGAAAAAGGCGGTCTCGTACTCGTCGCCTTCGATGATGAACTCTTCCCCGCCGCCCAGTCCGTAGCTGCGGTCGCCGAAATTCGGAGCCACGCCGCCAATCAGAAAATCGGGCCGGCGCCCGGCTACATGGAAAATCCAGGCCAGCATCGCGGTGGTAGTGGTTTTTCCGTGCGTTCCGGCCACGACCACGGAGGTGTGCCCGGGAATAAAATATTCCTCGAGCAGCTGCGGCATGGAGCAGTACGGAATCTTTTCGTCGAGGATGTGCTCGATCTCAGGATTTCCGCGCGCGATCACGTTGCCAACGACGCAGAGGTCCGGCGCCGGGCGCAAATTCTCCGCGCGAAAGCCTTCGTTCCAGCGGATGCCGAGCGAATCGAGCAGAGTGGAAGCCGGAGGATAGACATTCACGTCCGAACCGGTGACGTGGAATCCGCGCTCCTTCAACATTCCGGCCACCGGAGCCATCGCCGCGCCGGCAATGCCGAGCAAATGCACGTGTTCGGCGCGCCGGAGGCTCGGCGGCGTGGCTGCGCGGTTCGCGTCGGTGCTCACGCGGACCCCCCAAAAATGTTGCGATTAGAACGGACCGCTGTCGTTTGTTTTCTATAAGTTGGACGCGTTTCTAATATTTGGTTGTTGCGATTAGAAATACCCCTTGACTCGTGATTTGTGACTTGTGACTCGTGAAAAAACACCGGCCGCCGGTTTTGAATTGTGATTGCAAGCCGTGCTGGTGCGCTTGAGGCGCGGATCGGCGCCTTCGTCGCCGCAATGAATCCGGCGACGCGCAAGCTCGAATTTTCGAGTCGGCACATCCGGCCAAGTTTAGCGCATCGCGCGAAGAAATAAAATCCGTGAAACTACTGAATTTCTAACTATTATCCCCACTGCCTTATTTCAATCGGATAGACGGAGTGTTCCGTTGGCTCTCGCCGGCCGCCGTCGCGCGATTGAACGCATGCCCCAGTGAAAAGACGAGCGGCAACTGCTTGAGTCTTCACACTATCTGCCTGCCACTCTGGCTGACGCGTCGTATACTACGTCAATGCTGTGGCAACAGCCCAATCCGCAGGTCTTGAGGTTCCCGACGCCGATGATAGCGGTGCAGCTCGGGGTCTCGCTGTGCATCGGGATGCTGGTGGGCATCGAGCGCGAATGGGCGAACAAGGAATTTGGGCTGCGAAGTTTTGCATTTATATCCATGCTGGGAATGCTTTGCGCGCATCTGCCCATGCCCATCGCTTGCGTGGCTTTTGCCGGCGTGCTGGTGCTAATAGCGGCCGCGGACGTCAAGAATCTGCTCGCGGCGCGACAACTCGAGTTGACCACCTCGGTAGCGGTGCTGCTGGTGTTTGCCGCGGGATACCTAGTGGGCAGCGGCCACGTCTTCACGCCGGTAGCCACGGCAATCGTCGTTACCATGCTCCTCACCTGGAAGCTCGAATTGCGGAAATTCGCTGGTGGGCTCACGCTCGAGGAAATCCGCAGCGCGGTGTTGCTGGGACTGCTTGGATTCGTCATTTATCCAATCATACCGGATCGTTTTGTGGATCCCTGGCAGCTGATCAACCCGCGCGCGGCCTGGGTGATTGTAATTGTGATCGCGGGCATCGGGTTCGTGAACTACGTGCTGCTGAAACTCTACGGCACGCGGGGGCTTTACCTGAGCGCATTCCTGGGCGGACTCGTAAACAGCACGGCCGCGGCGGCCGAATTGGCCAAGCCGTTGGGCGCCGGCGCTACCTCGTCGGGCGTTGCCGTGGCCGCGCTTTTGCTCACTATCGTGGCCATGTTTGCGCGCAATCTTTTCATTCTCGCAATTTTTTCTCCGGGCGCGATCGCCACGGCGGCGGGACCTTTGATCGTCATGGCCCTTGCCGCGCTCGTCCTTGTCCGGCGCTCGCGTGCGCGCGCCGGGGACGCAACCTCGGAAATTGTGTTGCAGTCGCCTGTTTCGATCGCGCACGTGTTGAATTTTGCCGGGCTCTTTCTATTGATCCAGGTGGTCTCGACGCTCGGTGAGCGTCATCTTGGAAAGTTCGGGTTTCTCGGGATCAGCGTGCTGGGAGGGCTGGTGAGCAGCGCGAGCACGACGGCGGCCGCCGCGAACATGGTGGCGCACGGGCAATTGCAGCCTGCACTGGCAGGAACCGGAGTCGTGCTGGCCTCTCTTGCGAGCGCCCTGATTAATCTGCCCATCATTGCGCGACAGGCAAAAAACGCGGCACTAACGCGACGGCTTGCGCTGCTTACGGTGGCGCTGGCAGCGCTTGGAGTCGCGGTACTAATACTTCGGGAATATAACTGGCTGCTAAAGGGGTAAGCGACTCCTCGGGCTAAGCGCGGCACGCGGGCTCCACAATTTCGAGCGACGAGCTCCCGCCGCCCGGTTCACTTGCGAAAAGGCGCGCGCGCACTCCCAGCGGCAGCGTGAGCATGGGCCGCGGCGTGTGCCCCACGGCCGCGCCCCACACCACCGGAAATCCGAGCGGAACCAGAATTCGGTGGGCCACGTCTTTTACGGTTTCAGTTCCCGGCGGACCTTCGCATTCCGGAAACTCGCCGAGAAGCACTCCGGAAACGCCGCGAAATTTTCCCGCCTGCTTCAAATGCATGAGCGCTCGGTCCACTTGCCAGGGTTTCATGCCGCGGTCTTCGAGAACGAGGATGGCGCCGTGCGTGTCCAGCTCCCAAGCGGTGCCGAGCGCGGTTTCGACGAGGGTCAAGCAGCCGCCCAAAAGAGTTCCATCCGCTCTTCCGGGCGCGAGCGCTTCCGCGTCCTTCAATTCGATTTTCCAGCCCTGCTTCGTTTCACCGAGCGCGCGCGAAAAGCTTTCGCGGTCGTAGCCTTCCGCGCTTCCCGCGCCTTTATCGAAAGCGGAAGCAACCATGGGCCCATAAAACGTGATCCAGCGAAATTTCTGCCACAGGAAAATTTCGAGCGAGGTCAGATCGCTGTAGCCCAGCACAATTTTCGGCGCGGCGAGCGCGACACTCAAACCATCCAGCATGTAGTTTGAGCCATAGCCGCCGCGGGAACAGAAGATGGCGCGCGTATCCGCGTCGGCGAACGCATCTTTCAAAGCTGCCACGCGCGTTGCGGCGCTCCCGGCGAAAAATCCATCGCGGGCGAGCGCGGCTTCGGGGTCCAAGTTCGTTTTGTAGCCCAGGCGCGCGAGCTCGCCGCAGCCTTTCTCGAGCCGCGCGGCATCCACGGGGCTGGCGAGCGAAAGCACGCGGACAAGATCGCCGGATTGAAGCGCCTGCGGCTTGAGCGGGGCGGGCATGGACGCAACCGAGAATAAGGAATTTCGCGGAGCGAGTCCAGCCGCGAAGCGACCGCGGTTTACATCCTGACAGCAGCGCGGACGGAGCTAGAAAGAAGTGAGGGTGAGAATGACGTCGCCGTGGCCGCTCGATGGCGCGGCGGGAACGGGAGACGCAGAGAAAAATGCGGCGATGCGTCCGCTGGAAGTGATGGGCACGGCGCGGGACTGGTCAACGCGCAACGCGCGCTGCTGGGATGCGGAGCTTGGCGCGGCGACCTGAAGCGTTCGCGGCGCGCACGAGGCCATCACGCCGAAACAAGTGTCGCGCACGAACAGAGCCGTCTCGCGCTGGGAAGCCGGGGGATTCGAAGCTGCCGAACCGCCGCCGAGGAAACTGATGTATCTGCCGGAAGCGCTGATCCACGGAGCGCGAACATCCGAATTCCCTGCCGCGCCGTACATGCCGGGTGCGGCGACGAGCGTGGTGGAGGGCGCACAACCGTCCGGCGCCGTTGCGCCGAGGCAAGTGTCGCGCAGGAACACGCTGAATTTTCCGTTCGAAGCTCCGACGGCGAAATTCGAAGCGCGCGATTGAAAGACCACGAAGCGTCCGTCGGCGCTTACAAACGGCGATTGGCTTACTCCGTTTGCGGGCACGCCGTCAGGAGCCGCGGAAATCGCGGTGGTCGCGGGAACGCACGACGCCGGGACGCTCGCGCCGAAGCAAGTATCGCGCAAGAGAATCTGAGATGGGAATGGGTTGCCTGCCGCTCCAGCGGCCGGCCCGAGCAGGACGAAAGCCACGTAACGGCCGCTCGCGGAAATTTCCGGAGTCTTGCCTTCGAAGCCGTCGGCTTGATATTCCGGCTCCAGAGTAACCTGCGAGGTGCCCGGCACGCAGGATCTTCCCGCGCTTGCACCGGCACACGTATCGCGCACGAAAACCTGATAGCCCGAGCCGGTTTGCGCAGCAACAAGATTTGCGGAGTTCGAAGCGAATGCGATGAAGCGGCCATCCGCGCTGATCGAGGGAGAAATCGTTCTGCCGGCAACGGGAAGTTGCGCATTCACATCGGCCGACACGGCTTCGGTGTGCGGGAAGCATCCGGCGGGCGCGCTGCTGCCGGTGCAAAGATCGCGCACGAAAAGATTCAGCGCTGCTTCGCCGGCGCCGGCGGGAGACGGGGACTCTTGCGCCGAAATCAGATCGGTGGCGCGGGATTCGAAGGCGACGAACCTGCCGTCGGCGCTCAAGGCCACGCGGTAGCCGGGTTTGCCGTTGGGCGCGCCGCCGTCGAAGGCGAGATCCGCGGCGATGGTCTGGGGCGTGCAATTCTCGGCGCCGAGGCAAGTGTCGCGAAGAAAAATATTTCCGTAGGCGCCCTGCGCAACCAGATTTTTCGCCTGCGAATAAAATGCAACGAAGCGTCCATCGGTGCTGACGGATGGAGCGCCGCTAGGGCCATCGGCCGGGCCGCCGGATGCGTTTACCGAAGCGATCATCGGAAACGCCATTCCGCTCGAGCCGATCTGGAAATCCACGGCGGGGGAAAACAAATAGAGGCCACCGGGGGTGGGATTATAAACGCTGACGCTGGCGAAGCCTGCAGTGGCGATGTCCTGCTTGGTAATGCTCGCGGTCACCTGAGTGGAATTCACGTAGGTGGTGGGTCGCGGGCTGCCGTTCCAGGCCACCACTGAGGCCGGAAGAAAATTCGAGCCGTTCACGGTGAGCGTAAACGCGGCCCCACCCGGAGTGGCGCTCACGGGGGCAAAAGGAGCGACTGCGGAAATCAGCGGCGTGCCGGCCTGCACCGCGTCGATTTGAAATGTAGTGCCGCTAGAAGGCCCGCCGGGCTCAGCATTTACCACCGTCACGGTGGCGAAGCCGGCCGTGGCTACATCCGGCGCGAGAATGGAGACGACCAGCTGGCCGTTGGTGGCATTCAGCGTGGTCGTACGCATCGAGCCGTTCCAGTAAACCTCCGACATGGGACTGCTGATGAAGCCGTTGCCGGTTATGTTGAGCGTGAACATTTGGCTGCCGGCGGTGATGCTTCCGGGAAATATGCCGGTGACCACGGGAGTGGGGATGAGCTTGGCGGAGGTGGAAGTGGAGCTGCAGCTTCCGAGCAGCACACTCATGGTGCCGAGCGCCACGAGCGCCGCGAACGCAGTCCGCCGCGAATGCATCACGCCAATCCTCCGATAGTATTTAAGGAACCCTGAGGCCGCTCGCCAGGCGAAGCTCGAAGAGCGGAACGAGGGAAGCCAATCCAGCGCCGGCAAATCCCCTCAACTGGGCAAGCAAACCGAGCAACAAGAATTGATAGCATCCCCGGCACAGGGCGTCAACTCGGATTCACCCAGGTCGCGAATGGTTGGCCGGCGAGGGTCAGGGTCGGGGTCACGGCTGAAACGGACGCACATCGCAGTGCGCGTTCAACTCGCGGAACTTCTCGAGCAGCGCGCGTTCCTGCTTGCTAGTGATTTCGGCGTCGAATTCGATCAGGTCGCCCGATTCCGTTTTATGCGAGTGCCATTGGCGCGTTTGAATCTCAGCTTCTTCCACGATTCGATGAACGCTGGAGAGGATGCTCGCTGCGTCCTGCGCCGTGATGCGGAACCTCATGAGGCGCGGATGGATGCCGACGCGGTCTTCGGCGATGCCGAGAAAAATGAGCGCGACCAGCAGAATGAGCGTGGCGAAGATGGAGGTTGCGATCATGCCCGCGCCCACCGCCATGCCCACGCTCGCGATCACGAATATTGTGGCCGCGCTGGTGATGCCCATGACCGCGCCGCGTTCGCGAATCACCACGCCCGCGCCGATGAATCCGATCCCGGGAATGATTTGCGCCGCGATGCGCGTGTGGTCCCCGCCGACTTCGCCGGCCATCTGATACGAGATGATGGTGAAGAGCGCGCTGCCGAAGCAGATGAGCATGTTGGTGCGCAGGCCGGCGGGCTTGTGGCGCAATTCGCGCTCCAGGCCCACGAGCCCGCCGAGCAAGGCGGCCAGCAACAGGCGCACAACGATATACGAATTCAAATCGTGCAGCATGGCTTCCCCGTGGCTGAATCTTACAACGTAAAGGCGGTCAGGTGGTGAAAACGGCGCGCGCGCGAAGTGATTTCCTTGCGCGTCAGCTTGGTCAGGCGTTCCACGCCGAATTTCTCCACCGCGAAACTTCCCAGGACGGAGCCGTACACCATGGCACGGCGCAGCGTCTGGTCGTTCACGCGCCCCACGCTCGCGAGATAGCCCATGAATCCTCCGGCGAAGCTGTCGCCCGCGCCGGTGGGGTCGTGCACCTCTTCGAGCGGAAAAGCCGGAACCGAAAACAAAAATTTATCGTGGACCATCAAAGCACCGTGTTCGCCGCGCTTGATGACCAGCGTGCGCGGGCCCATCTTGAAGACGCTCTTGGCCGCGCGCATCAGATTGTGTTCGCCGGAAAGCTGCCGCGTTTCGTCGTCGTTGATCATCAGGATTTGCGTGTGCTTCAGCGTCTCGCGAAGTTCCGCGGGCGTGCGTTCGATCCAGTAGTTCATGGTGTCCAGGCCCACTACTTTGGGCTTGCCCTTGATCT
>Ga0302326_10032167_pt1 | contig 10461 bp, 7 predicted proteins | sample Palsa_T0_3_FD_202264 | JGI IMG/M metagenome (GOLD analysis project Ga0302326, IMG submission 202264) | Peat permafrost microbial communities from Stordalen Mire near Abisko, Sweden - Palsa_T0_3 | ecosystem: Environmental > Terrestrial > Soil > Palsa > Peat permafrost | place: Sweden: Abisko... | reverse complement strand
CAATTGCAGCACAGGGAATGATCGATGCACGGTCGGCATTCTCCGCGGGAGGGGATATGGTCGCAGAAAATTTTCGCCGCATCGTCATCGGTTTCTTTGCCGGCGCTGTTGTCGCGTTCGCCGTTGCAACACCGTCTGTGGCGGCGGAACCGCCGAACGCCGCCGTCAACTCGACCGACTCGATCCTGAAATGGATCAATAGCTACCGGAGCCGACCGGATCCGGAAAGCTTGCCTGCGGTGGTCCAGGCACTGAGCGCGATGCAGGCGTTCAAGGATGCCGAAACCTGCGGCGCCTATATCGGCTTCATCGCGGGCGTGCTGAGCGCAAATCCGTCGCGCGCCGAAAGCCTTATAACCAAGATGATCTCGATCGATCCGGCGGTTCATTGGGTGCTGGTGCGCGCTGTCGCATATTCCGGCCTGCCGCATTGGCGCGAGCTACTCTCGACTTTCGCCGACCGCATGCCGATGCGCCACGCTCTGGTCGACAAATATCTGGCCGGAGAGCTGCCGACGCTTGAGCAGATCAACTATGCGCCGAAGATGCCGGGCGTGATGGACAAGATGCGGGCCGCGCTGCACCTCACCGATACGAACGCGAAAAAGCCGGTGACGCTAACGCCGAGCCCGGAACTGATCGACGTGTTGTGGGGCTTCTATCTCGCCACCAGCACCTACGCGCCGATCGGCCGCATTGTGAAGCTGTTGCCGCTCGCCAACGATCATGACAGCGTCGACAATCTCACCACCGGCAGCGCGGCGAAGTTCACGCTCGCCAGTAACGCGGTGCGCGATCTCCAACTCCTCAGCATGCTGAAGTGGGCGGAAAAACACCAGCCCGAGAACGTCAGCCCAGTGCTTAAGGACGTGATCGAAACCGCGGAGACGGTCGACACCGTCCGCATGCGCAAAGAGTCGCTCGCCGCCATCGACGAGCTCAAGCAAAAAGGTCCAGACTCCAAGCGCGAGCTCTCCGGCTGGGGCCAAGTCGGCCAGGGCGCACTGTCGATGGGCTGTGTCGTAGCCGCAGCGACCGGACAAATCGAATTAGGCCTGCCCTGCGTGCTCGGCGGTGCCGCTTACTCAGCGGGCGTGCAGTACGTGTCGCATTAAAATCGTGGCGTGCCCGGATCGAGCCCGAGCAGCACGCGGCCGGAAATCTCGAAATTCGCCGACGATATGCCGACGTGCTGCGTGGTCGCGTGGACGTCACGGAAACAGCGCTCGATCAGGCTGTGCTCATAGAGCGCCGTGCCGCCGGCGGCGTTGTACACCAGATCGACGGCCTGCGCGGACGCGGCAGCGGCTTGGGCGGCGGCAAGGCGCGCCGTGGCGCGCTGCGGAATCGATGGCATCTTGCCTGCAGCCACGGTGTCCCAGATACCGAGCAGCGACTCGACAAGGAACGCGCGCGCCGAGCGCAACAAGGCTTCCGCCTTGCCGATGTCGGCCTGCGCACTCGCCTTCTCCCGAAGCCGGGCCGAACTGCCAATCGGCGTCTTTCCTTCAGCCAGTTCGATGAACGCATCGATCGCCGCCCGCGCGATGCCGAGCGGCACGCTCGCCAGCGCCATCTGAAAGACGGTGATGAACGGCGCGGCAAACAGTGTTCCCGACCGCACCGGTTTTGCGGTGAATGCGGCAATGGCGCGTTCTTCCGGCACAAACAGATCGGTGACGCGAAAGTCGTGACTGCCGGTGCCGCGTAACCCGCCGACATGCCAGGTGTCGAGAATTTCGACGGCACTCGTCGGAAACAACATCAGCCGCATATCGGGAGCACCGTCCGGCCCCCGGCGCGGCGCATCGTTCTCGTAAATGACGCTGCTGCCGATGGTCCAGGTGCTGTGCCCAATGAAGCTGCCGAAATTCCAGTTTCCATTGATGCGGAATCCGCCGGGCACCGGCACGGCTTTGCCGGTCGGATTGATCGTGCCGGCCACAATGGTGCTGCCGTCGCCGAAGATTTCGCGTGCGACGTCATCGGCGAGATAGCCGGATAACCGGCTGTAACCTGCCGACACCATGGCGCACCAGCCAACCGCACCATCGGCGCGGGCCAGTTCCTCGATGAGGCGCAGAAAATCGAGCGTGCTCAATTCCGGGCCACCAAGCGAGCGCGCCAGCCAAATCGAAAAGAAGCCGGTATCCGCCATCTGTTTGACGAGCGGCGCAGGCAGGCTGCGCTGCCGGTCGATATCGGCGCGCATCGCCCGGATGGTCGGCGTCAGCTCGCGGGCGGCCTGAAGAAACGCCTCGGCATCTTTGGGACGAGGAACGGCGGATGACATCACGGCCTTCAAAAGCGGTTGCTCATCATCGAAACAGGAGCGGATAGGAAGGTCAATCGCTGGCGGATTTATCCCGATCCCGATTAGGTTATGAATAGCGGGCACTTTGACCACCCCGCTAACGGAGGAGGCGACCGTATGAGCATCGACCAACTGTTCGAGCGGTCGAAAGCGGATTTCGCTATCCCTTCGCTCACCCTACGCAGACCGGACGATTGGCATGTTCATCTGCGCGACGGCACGATGCTCAAGGCGGTACTGCCCTTCACCGCCGCCCAATTCGCGCGCGGCATCATCATGCCCAATCTGGTGCCGCCAATAACGACGGTCGCGGCAGCGGCAGCCTATCGCGAGAGAATTCTGGCGGCGCGGCCGAGTGGCTCCGACTTCGAGCCGCTGATGACGTGTTACCTCACCGATTCGACCTCGCCTGACGAAATCGAGAAAGGCCATGCCGAAGGCGTTTGGGTTGCCGCCAAGCTTTATCCGGCCGGCGCGACCACCAACGCACATCACGGGGTCACCGATATCGCGGCGCTTGCTCCGGTGTTCGAACGCATGGAGAAGATCGGCATGCCGGTGCTCGTGCATGGCGAGGCGACCGATCCGGCCATCGATATTTTCGATCGCGAAGCGGCGTTCATGGAGCAAAGCCTGCTGCCGTTGCTCAAGCGCCACGCCGGCCTGAAAGTCGTGGTCGAACACATCACCACTGCGGAAACCGCCGATCTGGTCCGTTCGCACGCCCCCCGCGTCGCCGGAACGATCACGCCCCATCATCTGGTCATCAACCGGACCTCGATCTTTCAGGGCAGTTTGCGTCCGCATCTCTACTGCCTCCCGGTGGCGAAGCGCGAGCACCATCGCCAGGCGCTGCGCAAAGCCGCGACGTCCGGCGCAAGTTGCTATTTCATCGGCACCGACACCGCACCACACTTGCGAAACCGCAAAGAAGCGGAGTGCTGCTCCGCCGGCATCTTTGGCGGCGCCACGGCGCTCCAAACTTATGTGCAGGTTTTCGACGAAGAGAACGCCCTTGATCGCTTCGAGGCCTTCGCATCCTTAAACGGAGCGCGGTTCTATGGGCTTAAGCCAAACACCGGCACCATCACGCTTGAACGCAAGCCAAGCCGCGTTTCGGCCTCGATCCCGGTAAATAACGAAGATGTCGTCGTATTTCGCGGCGATGAAAGTCTTTCGTGGTCGATTGGCGCGGTGCAGCCATGAGAAAGACGACATCGGCCACAATGTCGCACCATTGCTGTTCGATGCTGTACGGCCCATATCAAGCACAAGCAGCTGGTTCGTTTGGCTGCCGTTAATTGTACGGTGATTGATAATTTTTGCCGCTCCCGCGGCTAAATCGAATGACGCATGGTGGCCAGATCGCCGCATGATGCGTGCAAATCCGCCCATCCCCTGATTGTCTGCCGGGACAATGCCATGAATACCAATTCGAATTCCTCGAATATCGTTGCGGCTTCGCCTGACGCCGTTCGTGTCACCAGTTCGCAGAAGATCGACATTACCCGTGTCGCGACGCGGCGCGAGCACGATCTTCTCGGCGAGCTCGACGTTCCTGCGGATGCTTATTGGGGCATTCATACGCTGCGCGCCGTGACAAATTTTCCGATCACCGGCATTCCGGTCGGGCATTTTCCCGAGCTGGTCCGCGCGCTGGTTCTGGTCAAACAAGCCGCCGCCCGCGCCAATCGCCGCCTCGGTTATCTCGATGCGGCGAAGTGCGATGCCATTGAACGCGCCTGCGAGCTCATTGCCAAGGAGAACCGTTTTCACGAGCAGTTCGTGGTCGACGCCGTACAGGGCGGCGCCGGCACATCGACCAACATGAACACCAACGAAGTGGTCGCAAATGTCGCGCTTGAACTGATCGGCCACGCCAAAGGCGACTACGCCACGATTCATCCCAATGATGACGTCAACATGGAGCAGTCGACCAACGACGCCTATCCGACTGCGCTGCGGCTCGCCCTCATCTTTGCCACCAAACCGTTGACCGACGCGGTGGGCGATCTCGCCTTTGCGTTCAAGACCAAGGCTATCGAGTTCAGTGACGTTCTGAAGATCGGACGCACCCAGCTTCAGGATGCGGTGCCGATGACGCTCGGACAGGAATTCGAAGCATTCTCCGTCACGCTGAAGGAAGACATCGCTCGTATCAACGAGGCCGCGGCGCTGTTCCGCGAAGTCAATCTCGGCGCGACGGCGATCGGGACCGGCATCAATGCCGATTCGCGCTATGCGCTGCTGGCAGTCGAAGAACTGTCGCGCCTGGCCCATGAGCCGATGGTTTCCGCGGCCAATCTGATCGAAGCCACATCCGACATGGGCGCGTTCGTGTTGTTCTCCGGCGTACTGAAACGGCTCGCCGTCAAACTTTCCAAGATCAGCAACGACCTGCGGCTGCTGTCGAGCGGCCCGCGCGCGGGAATAGCGGAAATCCGGCTGCCTGCGGTTCAGGCCGGCTCTTCGATCATGCCGGGCAAGGTCAATCCGGTCATTCCGGAAGTCGTCAACCAGGTCGCCTTCCTCGTTATCGGTCACGATCTGACCGTGACAATGTGCGCGGAAGGCGGACAATTACAGCTCAACGCTTTCGAACCGACAATCGGCTACTGCCTGCTGTCGTCGTTGCGCCAGCTTACGGAGGCTATAACGACATTGACGACGCGTTGCGTGAACGGGATTGAGGCCGACCGGGAACGCTGCCAGGCGCTCGTGGAAAATTCCATCACGCTGGTGACCGCACTGGTGCCGACGCTCGGGTACGAAGCTTCATCGCGGGTGGCGAAACGCGCTCTGGCCGAAAAGCGCCGCGTAAGCGACATCATTCTCGAGGAAGGTCTGCTCACGGCAGATCAGCTTGACGAACTTCTGAAAATCGAAGCGATGACCAGGCCTTCCCGCGCCGCGAGGCTAGTGGCTAAACCCTAGTCTCTAGTGCCCCGTGACAATGCGCACGACTTTTTCGGGATCCGCCGGCAGTTCGTTGCCGCGCCAGACCACATGCACGTCCGGCCTGACTAACAGGTAGTCGAACCCGTACACGTCACGCACCGCTGGATTGTCAACATCAAGCACGGAAAACGGTGCGCCAATTCTGCTAAAAGCAAGCTGAAAGCAAGAAGCGGCGGACTTGGTCTTGCCGAGACGCAGCAACGTAAAGCCGTCACCGATACGATCGTGAACCGAGACCTTGCCCGGCTCGATCCATACGTGAGGCAGCCGCGCGCCCGGCCAGCTTGTCGGTTCGTACTCCTCGATATTCGGCTCCGGGCCGCCGGGCTCGTCGCAAATCACCGGCGACCCGGCATAACGATAGCCAAGCTCGGCGCCGACGACCCTGAACGTCTTTGGCGCTTCCACTTTCGCCAGCTCAAGCAAGTGCGCGAGCGCGGCTTTGCCCTCGGGCGTGTCATCCTCGATATCGGGACGCCAGGCGGAGCGCCAGACCGCGCGGCCGCTGGTGCCGCCGCCCGACGCCTTGACGTTGATGGCGCCGATCTGCCGCCGTTCGACTTCGTACGATTGGAGCAGATGCGGCCCGCCCCAACCCTCGAGGACGGCCGCCAGCTTCCAGGAAATGTCGACGGCATCGCCGACGCCGGTATTCATGCCGAGACCGCCGGTCGGGATCACCAGATGCGCGGCGTCACCGGCGATGAAAACGCGATTCTCCAGATAGTGGTCGGCCAGCAAAAGCCGCTGCACCCATTTCGCGCAGTGCAGCATCTCGAATTTCACCGGCGTTCCGACTGTCTTCTCGAAAAGCGTCGCCATGTCCTCGTCTTTTTCGACGATGGCATGGATCGTGAAATGCTGGCGCGAGTCCTGGACAATGAACAGTGTCCAGTGATCGTCGATGCGGTTGTAATGGCGAGCGCGTGGCGCAGTCACCTTGTCGTAAAGCTCCGGGCAGTGGAAAAGCGCCTGTCGCATTTCGCGCAAATGCGGCTCGCCATCCATCTTGAAGCCGAGCTGCTTGCGCACGACACTCGAGCCGCCATCGCAGCCGACCACATATTGCGCACGGATTTCTACAGGCTCGCCGTTCGACTTCCGCACCTGCGCGGTCACCCCTTCGCCGTCCTGTGCGAATGACAGAAGCTCGTGGCCGAATTTCACGTCGACGTTCGGGATCCTCTCGACCACCGATTTAAGCAACGGCTCGAGCGTGTACTGCGAGATCACCTGGTACGGTTCGAGCGGCATCGAGCCGTCGAGCGTCACATCCCGCTTGGCCTTCGCCTGTGCGACCGTCGGATGCGCCATCTTGAATAAAGGCGGCCGCATCAAATCGAACACTAGATAGGTGTCCATCGGCCAATCGGGCGGATAGCCGGCAGCGCGCACGGTATCGGCAAGGCCGAGCCTGCGAAAAATCTCCATGGTGCGCGGATTGCAGCGCTCCATTTTTGGATAGCCGAGCGGTGCGGCGTTTTTCTCGATCAAGGTGCAGCGGATGCCACGCTTGCCGAGATCGACAGCAAGCGTGAGACCGACCGGACCGGCGCCGACGACGAGAACCTGCGTATCCATCATCAATCTACCGATTCACCCGAACACTTCACGAAGATAAATTTCATGCGCGGATGATTGCCGCCGTAAGGCGGCGAAATCAAGCGCGGTGGCAAATCGGCTATTCCGGCGGCATCGTATACCGTGCTGAAATGGTATCGCGCGGAGGTCACCGGGAATGAATAACGAGACTGTGCGGATCGAAAGCGGCCAGTTGCAGGGAACCGTCAGCGCCGACGGCATCGTGCGCTCGTTCAAGGGTGTGCCGTATGCAAAGCCCCCGATCGGCGAGTTGCGGTGGCAAGCGCCGCAGCCAGCCGTTGCATGGCAGGGCGTGCGCGAGGCCAAGCAATTCGGTCCGCGCTCCGTGCAACCTTCGCGGCTGCCGACCTCAATTCAGTATTTCGGGCCGGAGGCCGAAAGCGAGGACTGTCTCTATCTCAACGTCTGGACGGCGGCGCGCTCGGGCGATGAGCGCCGGCCGGTCATGATGTGGATTCACGGCGGAGCGTACTACCTCGGTTCAGCCGCGCAGCCGATCTTCGACGGCGAAGGACTGACGCGCAAAGGCGCCGTCGTCGTCACGGTGAATTACCGGCTCGGCCGGCTGGGTTTTCTCGCCCATCCGGAACTGAGCGCCGAAAGCGAACACGGCGTATCCGGTAATTACGGCTTGCTCGATATGGCCGCCGCGTTGCAGTGGGTGCAGCGTAACATCGCCGCCTTCGGAGGCGATCCCGGCTGCGTCACGATATTCGGGCAATCCGTCGGCGCGACCACGGTGTGCGCTTTCATGACTTCGCCGCTGACGCGCGGCCTGTTTCACCGCGCTATCGGTCAAAGCGGCGGCGCGATGTCGCCTCCCGGTAAAACCGACGGCGGCTCGATGCTGCTGCTTGAAGGCGGCGAGCAGGCCGGCCTGGAATTTGCGAAGGGGCTCGGCGCACGCTCGATCGCCGAGCTTCGCGCCAGATCGGCCGAAGAAATCCAATTGGTGCGGCCGGAAGCGGGTTGGCTCGTGAAACCGGTGATGGACCCGTCACAACCGGGACCAGAACGGCGTGAAACCGCGTGGCCGGTGATTGACGGTCATGTTTTCCTTGAGCCGCCTCTCGACGTGTTCACGCGCGGCGAACAGTTCGATGTGCCGCTGTTGACCGGCTCGACCACTGGTGAAGGCGCGCTGTTCGGCGGCGTTCCATCACTCCATGCGTTCATCGACGAAGCAAAGGCCGAATACGGCGCCAATGCGCAAAATTTTCTGGACCTCTATCCGGCATCAACCGACGCAGAGGCGCGCGCTGTGGCGAACACCGCCCTCGGCGACCGCCGCTTTGTCGCGCAGAATTGGAAATGGGTGCGGCTCCACGCGCAAGCTGGCCGGGCCAAGACCTTTTACTATCGCTTCGGCCGTGTACCGCCTGCGACCGAACTGAAAAACATTGGCGCCTTTCACACCTCCGACATCCCGTACGTCTTTCAAACCTTCGATGTCTACAAGCATTGGCCGTGGCAGCCATGGGACCGCGAATTATCGGATGCGATGTCGTCGTACTGGGTGAATTTCGCCCGGTCCGGCGATCCGAATGCCGCCAATATCCCGGCATGGCCGAGCTTCAATGCACGCCGTGAAGGAATAAGCTTCGCGGGAGACATCAGCGTCGCGCCGGTTGCAGACAGCGCGCGTCTCGCATTCTGGGAGAACCGGAGCTAAGTCGTATGGTTTTCTCTCGCCCGCCCGGTTAGGCTTGAGCCAAGCTGGCATTTGACCGGCAGTTCTCGGGAGGGCGCGACGATGGCTACACAGGTCCTGCACGCCGGCGCATTCGACAGCGACGCAATCGGCACGCAACGCCGCCGCGTCGGCTGGTCGGCGTTCCTCGGCACGGTGATCGAATACTACGACTTCACCCTCTACGGCCTGCTCGGCCCCGTCGTGTTCGACAAGATCTTCTTTCCCAAGACCGATCCGATGGTCGCCACGCTGGTCGTGCTCAGCGTCTATGCCGTCGGCTTTGCCGGCCGGCCGCTCGGCGGACTGTTTTTCGCCCACTACGGCGACAAGATCGGCCGCAAGCCGATGATGGTCGCGGCGATGACGGTCATGGGCCTGGCTTCCACCGCAATGGGACTGCTGCCGAGTTACCAGAGCGTCGGCTTTTTGGCGCCAGCGCTGCTTATCGTGCTGCGCATCGTGCAGGGCTTCGCTCTCGGAGGAGAATCGGCGGGTGCGAACGTGCTCTCGACCGAAGTCGGCCCCGAGGGACGGCGCGGCTTCTACGTGTCGCTGGTGACCTCCGGCATTTTCCTCGCCTGGATCCTGGCACTCAGCGCCTCAACCGCAGTATCGCTGCTGTCGCCCGACGATCTTCTCGCCTGGGGCTGGCGGCTGCCGTTCATCGCCAGCTTCCTGCTCGTCGCCGTCGCGATCTGGATGCGGCTGAAGATCGAGGAATCGGCGGTCTTCATGAAGGCTGTCCAGGCCAAGCCGCCGGCGAAAGTGCCTTTCTTCGAACTCATGCGGGTGGCGAAGAAGCCGACATTCATCGTGCTGTTCGCGGCCATGGCCGAATCCACCAGTGGCTTCTTCTACCTCGTCTTCGGTTTCACCTATGCGCTGCGCACGCTGCATGTGCCGGTGCCGATGCTGCTCACGGCGATGCTGATCGCCAATATCATGGCGCTTATTCTTGCACCGCTATTCGGCTCGCTATCCGACCGGTTTGGGCGCCGCACGATCCTCGCCTCAGCTTACGCCTGCCACGCTATCTATACGGCGTTCTTCTTCTTTCCATTGTTACAGAGCGGCAGCACGTTGCTGATCTACCTGGCGATGATCCTGCCGATCGGCATCGGTTCGCCGTGGGCGATGGGCGTCATCGGCAGCTTCTATTCGGAGCAGTTTACCGACGCGCGTTTGCGTTACACTGGCGTGGGCTTCGGACGCGGCCTCGGCACCTCTCTCGGCGGCGGTCTGATGCCACTCGTTGCCGCAAGCCTGATGGCGCTCACCAACGGCAGCACCATCGGGCCCATTCTCTGGTTCGATATGATCTGCATCGGCGCTGTCACCGCCATCCTGATCGCGCGGGAAACCAAGTCAGAGCACTTAAGCTGAATGCGGCTTAAATCGCCGCGGTAGTCTTTCGCCACTCACTTTGCGTCCGCGCTCGTATCGGGCAGCGACGCGGGTGAAGGAGAGGTGTTGCACGGAGGGACGAAGAACTGCAGGCTTCCCTCCAAATTGGCACGGTCGACGTAATTGTTGACGAGGATCTTCCCTGAACTGTCAGCAATAAACAACTGCATGCCCATCAGGCTTACTGGAAACCCGTAGTTCGGAACTTGGGTGTGATTAATAATGACCTTCACATCGTAGTCGTCGCGGTTCCAAATTGTGAACAGCCAGTCGTCAATTACTTTGTAGCCTAGCCCTGTCAGAACTTGTTTCACAAACGCGTTTGTGCCGCTGTCGGATTTGTCATCCGAGCTGACTGCCAGTTTCGCCACGCAGGTAGGGGTCGCGGCAGACGCGGCGATTGGATCCCAGATCAAGAGGGACACAAATAGTGGCGTCACCCAACGCATCATCGCCTGCCCCCCCCGAATGCTCGATCCCCATTCGCAGG
>Ga0302326_10032165_pt1 | contig 10461 bp, 7 predicted proteins | sample Palsa_T0_3_FD_202264 | JGI IMG/M metagenome (GOLD analysis project Ga0302326, IMG submission 202264) | Peat permafrost microbial communities from Stordalen Mire near Abisko, Sweden - Palsa_T0_3 | ecosystem: Environmental > Terrestrial > Soil > Palsa > Peat permafrost | place: Sweden: Abisko... | reverse complement strand
CCGGTCGACCCGAATGCCGGACGGATCGACAACCCCGTGGGCGCGTTCAGCTTCGTCCTGCCCGCCGGGTGGGTGGAATCCGACGCCACTCACCTCGACTACGGCTCGGCGCTGCTCAGCAAGATCGCCGGGGCACCCAGCGCGGGTCAGCCGCCACCGGTCGCCAACGACACCCGCGTCGTGCTCGGCAAGTTGGACCAGAAGCTCTACGCCAGCGCTGAACCCGACAACACGAAGGCCGCAACCCGGCTGGCGTCGGACATGGGTGAATTCTTCATGCCGTACCCGGGCACGCGCATCAACCAGGAGACCACCGCCCTGAGCGCCAAGGGAATGTCCGGGGGTGCGTCGTTCTACGAGGTGAAGTTCAGCGACGCCAGCAAACCGAACGGCCAGATCTGGGCCGGAGTGGTCGGTCCGTCGGGGCCGAACGTCCCGCCGGCTGCGGCGAACCAGCGCTGGTTCGTGGTGTGGCTGGGCACTGGGAACGACCCGGTGGACAAGGCGGGGGCCAAGACGCTGGCCGAATCCGTCCTTCCGCTGCTAGCGCCCCCGGCTGCACCAGCGCCCGCCCCGGGCGCACCGGCTCCGGGACCCGCTCCGGGCGCACCCGCTCCGGGCGCACCGGGTCCGGCTCCTGCGCCGGGAGCTCCGGCTCCTGCGCCGGCGGCGCCACCCCCGCCCGGACAGCCCGCCGCGGGGAACGGTCCGGCACCGGCACCGGCACCGGTCGCTACCTAGCTTTCGTCGGGCTTGGCGCAGTTAAGTCGAACATGCGCGATCGAGCACTTGACTCGTTACGCTGAGCAGTACACCGAAGACAGTCCGGCAGTGGGCTAATCACAAATCAATACGTCAAGGAGCCGGTCGTGATTTTGCACATCATCTGGATGCTCATCCTCGGCCTCATCGTCGGCCTCGTTGCACGACTGATCGTTCCTGGCAGTCAGCCACTTGGCTTGATCGCAACGTCCTTGCTCGGCATCGTGGGGGCTTATGTTGGCGGCACGTTGGGGAGCGTGGTTTTCCCGCCGCACCAATTCACCGTCACCCCGCCGATCAACCATTCGTTCTTGGGCGCGCTTGTCGGCGCCGTACTTCTGCTGTTCATCTACAAACTGGTTAAGTCCCGCACCTGAGAAAACGCGTTAAACGCGTTGCGAATCCTGCTGATTGGATAATCGGCGCGCCGGGGGCGACGATGTCTTGGTGACTCCTGCGGCATTACCGACGACGATGAGCGCGTGGCGGGTGCGCCGGCCCGGTCCGATGAACACCGAGCCGCTGGAATACGTCAGCGCGCCGGTGCCGCGGCCCGGGCCGTCCGAGCTCCTGGTTGCCGTGCGTGCGTGCGGGGTGTGCCGGACCGATCTGCACGTCACCGAGGGCGATCTTCCCGTGCATCGGGAAAGGGTGACGCCCGGACACGAGGTGGTCGGCGAGGTCGTCGAGGTCGGCGCTGACGCAGGTGACGACTTCAGCGTCGGCGACCTGGTCGGGATCGCATGGCTACGGCACACCTGCGGCGAATGCGCGTACTGCCGACGCGGCGACGAGAACTTGTGCCCGAATTCCCGCTACACCGGTTGGGATAGCGACGGCGGCTACGCTGAATTCGCCACGGTCCCTGCGGCTTTCGCCCATTATCTGCCAAGCGGCTACAGCGACAGTGAGCTGGCACCGCTGCTCTGCGCCGGCATCATCGGCTATCGGTCGCTGCAGCGGGCCGCGCTCCCGCCCGGCGGCCGGTTGGGGCTGTACGGGTTTGGCGGCAGCGCGCACATCACCGCGCAGGTCGCGCTGGCCCAGGGCGCCGAGGTGCACGTGATGACCCGCGGCGTCGCGGCTCAGGAATTGGCCCTGGGACTAGGCGCCGCGTCGGCCCAGGGGGCCGCAGATCCGCCACCGGTACCCCTCGACGCCGCAATCCTGTTCGCCCCGGTCGGCGAGCTGGTGCTACCGGCGCTGGAAGCGCTGGATCGCGGTGGCACGCTGGCGATCGCTGGAATTCACCTGAGCGATATTCCCGCGCTCAACTATCAGCGCCACCTGTTTCAGGAGCGCCAGATTCGTTCGGTGACGTCCAATACCCGCGCCGACGCGCGGGCATTCCTCGACTTCGCCGTCGAACACCACATCACCGTGACCACGCCGGAATACCCCCTGCATCAAGCGGATCGGGCGCTGTCGGATCTCAGCGCCGGCCGCATCTCCGGGGCGGCCGTCCTGCTCGTGTAGCGAGGCGTCAGTTCGACAGGTGCCACACCAGTGCGGCAGCCAGAGCCCCTGCCCCGTTCAGCGACCAGTGCAGCGCGATCGGTGCGAGCAGGCTGCCGCTGCGTCGCCGCAGCCAACTGAACACGAACCCGGCTGCCGCGGTCGCGACCACCGCCAGCACAACCCCGGCCAGCATCCCTAGGGCTCCGCCGCCGAACAGCCGGGTAAAGCCGACGTTGCTGGTCGTCAAACCCAGCGACGTGGCGATGTGCCACAGGCCGAACAGCAGCGAACCCGCAACCGCGACGCCGCGAAACCCCCACGCTCGGTTCAATGCGCCGTGCAGCACGCCGCGGAACGCCAGCTCCTCGGGGATGACGGTTTGCAGCGGAATGATCACCATCGAGGCGATCAGCGCCCCGGACATCGTCGCGTAGCGGTGGTTCATGAACATCGGCCGCGTCCACGGCAGCAGCGCGCCGACCGCGATCACCGACACCACCAGCACAACGGCGCCCACCGCATATGCGGCTCCGGACCTCCAGTGCTCGCGGCCCAACCCGAGTTCGGCCCAACCCAGGCCGTTGATTCGCAACCACGCGACCAGTCCGACCGCCACGACCGGGACCGTCACCACACCTGCCCACGGTGTGGTGAAGTGCGCCAGCAAGTTCGCCCACGCCAGCACCACCACGACGACGGCGACGTCGACCTGGACGCGGAATTGGTGCAGCGCCGAGAGCTGGGCGAGCAGCGGGTGCGGTTGGGCCGCGGCGCTCTCGTAGCCAGACATCCCACCAGGCTACCGACGCCGCAGACCTGCCATCCGTAGCTAGCGCGCGAACTGCTCGACAAGGACCACCTGCAGCTCGCCGACCAGGAAGCCGAGCACGGCGCCCACCGTGATCATGAGCATCTCGTCGTCTTTGAAGATGGGTCGGAGGATGGCTTCGTACTGATCGGGAGACAGCTTGTTCATCTTCTCGACGATCAGGTTCTCGATGTCGAGCGTCTTGGCGGTGTAGTCCTTGGCTTCCTGCATGGTCTCCGGTAGACGCTCGAGAAGCATCTGCACGATCGCGTCTTTAGCCTGGCGGTAGCGCTTGGTGCCGATCGCGAGCGTGATCAGCGGTTGCGCGAACCCGGCCTGCGCGTCGAGTGCTGCTGACACCTCTTTCTCGATCGCCGCGAAGAGCCGTTCGGCGGTCGGGCCGTGCAGGATCGCGTCGAGCAGCACATCGGCGGAGAACAGGTCGTTAGCCAAAATGCGCGCGTAGTCGCGGGTCACGTTGTCGCGCTGCGCGTGCAGGACGCCGTGCACCGGGATGAAGCCCAAGAGCTTCTTCGGCTCGCGGGGAATGAAGATCAGGTTGAGGGCCAGCCAGTCGCTGGCGAAACCGGTGACAAAGCCGAACCCAGGCATGATCCATGGGTTGTGAAACAGGCCCCAGGCGACCATCTGCACCAGGCCGATCGCGAAGCCGAAGTAGATTCCGCTGCGGCGGATGAACTTCATCGCCGCCCCACTCATGCTCTTCATCAAGTCGTTGAGCTGGGCCTTGTTGTTCACCAGGGTCGTAATGGCGAGGTACTGCAGATCGACGAACCGCGGCAAATCGGACTTCATTTCCGAGAGCAGGTTGTCGACGACTCCGGGGGCGGTCGCATGCACGCGCGACAGCACAGCCTTACGACCGGCTTCCGGGATCGAGTCCCACAGCCCGGGGCGCACCTGTTCGGCGAGGTCGCGAGCCATCTCGTCGACGGTTCGGGTGAGCGGCTCGCGGAGCTCCTCGACGGCCTGCTTGGCGTCGATCTTGTCCAGGATCTCCTCGGGTCGCAGCAGCTTGTCGGTGAGCATTTGGATGGTCATCGCCGCGGTCTTGCCGGCGCGGCGCGGAACCACGCCCTGCCAACCGAACGGCCCGATGCCCACGAACTCGATCGGCCGGTAAAGCATCTGCAGCGCAACGAGTTTCGTTGTGTAGCCGACGAACGCGGCAATCAGCGGCATCGACAAATAGATGAACCAGTTCAGCTTGACGTCGGAAGTGATCTGACCCCAGCTCTGCCCCCACGCGATGACAGAAGACGTCACTCCCGCTCCCGTGGGACGCTCGCCGCGGCCCACAGTTCCAGACCAAGCCCGGACAACTGCAGCGTGTATTTCTCGATACGCGCCGGGATCGGACCACGGCTGGCCGTCTTGATGGCTTGAAGCACCGCGGTGTCTGCGGCGAGGATCTCGTATTCGTCCTTCATGGCGGAGTCCTCGGGGCCGGACTCGACCAGCCCGAGTGACAGGAGATGACTGACGTACATCGGGGTCAACTGCGGAAGCGCGAGGTTAGCGGTCTTGCCGATCAGAGACATGTTTTCCAGCACCACCTCGACCCCCAATCCCGCACGGGTGCGCGCGAACACGTTCAGCAACGGGGACGTGGAGCCGTCGGACAAGGCGCTGATGATGCGCGCCTCGTCGGGCACGATCTGGTCGAGAACTTTGTGGAACAGCTCCTGGCGGCTCGACGCCGTGTTCTGCCCGACCGCGCGATCGAGCAGGGCGTGCATCTTGGCATCAAGGCTTTCGGCGTCGTCGTCCGAGCGCTCCTCGATCTGGGCGTCAGACTGGGGTAGCGCCGGTACCGCCGCAGTGGACACGTGCATCCCGGACCGGATGAGTCCAAAGACCTGACGCTCACCCCAGCTTGCGGCTTTGATGTACGCGCGCACGGTCTGCTCCGCGAGGTCGACGAGGCCGGCGGGATTGAACAGGGACGCCATGGCTGAACGGTAGCCAACGCGTCGCATCGTTTTTGTGGATTTCAGCCGGGGGGTGGCGACCCGTCACCGCTTGCCGCCGTACCGGTACCCGAACGTGGCAAACCCGCGCACTATTCTGGCCGAGATGACCACCTCGGTTGACGACCTGCTCGCATCGCTGCGGGTACTCGACCTGTCCGACGACGGCGGCGACGCGGTGACCCGGCTGTTGGCCGACTTGGGTGCCGATGTCCTGAAGGTTGAGCCGCCGGGCGGCAGCCCGTCGCGCACCCGGCGCCCGACGCTGGGCGGCACCGGAGTGCGCTTCGCACTGCACAACGCGAACAAGCGCAACACAGTGCTCGACCCGTCCGACCCGCGGGACTGCGCGCGGTTGATCGAACTCGCCGGCGGCGCCGACATCGTTGTGGACAGCGGGACTCCCGGCCAGGCCGCGGCATACGGAACCTCGTGCGAAGACCTGGCGGATCGCTTTCCGCAACTGGTCTCGATGTCGGTGACCGATTTCGGCAGAACGGGGCCTCGTTCGTCGTGGCGGGCAACCGATCCGGTGTTGTATGCGCTGTCGGGGTCGTTGGCACGGTCGGGCCCCACGACGGGGACTCCTGTCTCGCCGCCGGACGGTATCGCGTCGGCCACCGCCGCCGTTCAGGCCGCCTGGGCCGCGTTGGTCGCGTACTACAACCGATTGCGTTGTGGAACAGGCGATTACATTGATTTTTCCCGGTTCGAGGCTGTCGTGATGGCGCTCGATCCGGCATTCGGGGCGCACGGCCAAGCGGCTGCGGGCATCCGCCGACCGGACCGGTGGCGCGGACGCCCGAAGAACCAGGACGCCTACCCGATCTACCCGTGCCAGGACGGCTACGTCCGGCTGTGCGTGATGTCGCCCCGACAGTGGCACGGGCTGCGGCGCTGGTTGGGAGAGCCCGAAGACTTCCAGGACCCCAAGTACGACGTGATCGCTGCGCGGTTCGCGGCCTGGCCGCAGATCGCCCTGCTGGTCCAGCAGCTTTTCGCCGGGCAGACGATGAAAGCCCTGGTGTCGGAGGGCCAATCGCACGGCGTGCCGATCTCCGCCGTGCTGGATCCCACGCAGATCCTGGCGTCCGACCATTTTCAAGAGGTGGGCGCCGTCGCCGACGCCGAACTCGTCCCTGGCGTGCGCAGCCGCATCCCGACCGGCTATTACGCCGTCAACGGTCGGCACGTCGGCTTCCGCACTCCCGCTCCGAGCGTTGGCCACGACCAGGCTCGGTGGCTCGCCGAGCAGGCCCAGATCGCCGCCCCCAGCAGTTCCGGCCCGCGTCCGTTCGACGGGCTGCGCATCGTCGACTTGGGCATCATCGTCGCCGGCGGCGAGCTCAGCCGCCTGTTCGGCGATCTGGGCGCCGAGGTCATCAAGGTCGAAAGTGCTGCCTATCCGGACGGATTGCGTCAGGCCCGGGTCGGCGATGCCATGAGTGAGTCATTCGCCTGGACGCATCGCAACAATCTGGCGTTCGGAGTGGATCTGCGCGACGAAGCCGGCAAGCACGTCTTCAGCCGACTGGTTGCCGACGCCGACGCGGTGTTTGCCAACTTCAAGCCCGGAACGCTTACGGCCCTTGGGTTTCCGTACGACACCCTGCGTTCTCTGAATCAGCGGGTGGTGCTCGCCGAAAGCAGTGCCTTCGGCGACAACGGGCCGTGGAGCAACCGGATGGGCTATGGACCCCTGGTCCGTGCCACCGCCGGCGTCAGCAAGCTGTGGACGGACCAACACCCTCAACCGGACCAGGCCGACGACTCTCGGCACCGGCTCTACGACGCGACCACGGTCTTTCCCGACCACGTGGTAGGGCGGATCACGGCGATCGGCGCCTTGGCCGCGCTGATCCACCGCGACCGAACCGGCACGGGAGCCCGCGTGCACGTCTCGCAAGCCGAGGCCGTCGTCAATCAACTCGATGCCCGCTACGTCACCGACGCGGCACGGACCGGCGGCCATGCCGAGTTGGTCGACGACACCAGCCTTCATGAAGTTCTTCCCTGCGCAGGCGACGACGAATGGTGTGTCATCTCGATCCGCACCGACACCGACTGGCGTTCGGCTAGTGCGGTTTTCGGTCTACCCGAGCTGGGCGGCGATGCGCGGTTCGCGACCGGCGAGGCGAGAATGGCGCACCGAGGGGATCTGCTCGAGCAGGTGTCGGCATGGACCCGCGGTCGGACCCCCGCTCAAGTCGCCGAGGCATTGCAGGATGTCGGCATCCCGGCCGGTCAGATGAACCGTCCGCCCGATGTGCTGGAAGACCCGCAGCTGCGGCAGCGAAAGCTGTTCAGCGACATGCGCCATCCGCTGTTCGATCACCCGCTGCCGGCCGAGACCGGCCCGGCGCCGTTTCGGCACATCCCGCACGCACCGCAGCGCCCCGCGCCGCTGCCCGGGCAAGACACCCGCGAAATCTGTCACAAAGTCCTCGGGATGAGCAGCGAGGAAACCGAGCAACTGATCGACGCTCGCGTGCTGTTCGCATCCACCGAAACCGCCTAGCATTCGCCCGGCGCCAACCGCGGAAGGTTCCGTCATGCCCGTCAACCCCGGAACGCCGGTGCTAGCCGGCTACGGCCAGGTGAACTACCGCGAGACGGAAGGGCCGGAAAACACTCCGGAGCCCATCGATCTGATGGTGTCGGCGGCCCGCGAAGCCGCCGATGCGCGCGTACTCGAAGCCGTGGACTCGGTCCGCGTGGTCAACCTGTTGTCGGTGCACTATCGCGACCCCGCCCTGCTGCTCGGTCAACGGATCGGCGCCGACCGTTTCAGCACCCGATACAGCGGCATCGGCGGCAACGTCCCGCAGACGCTGGTCAACCGGGCCTGCGTGGACATCCAGGAGGGTCGCGCGAACGTCGTGTTGGTGGCTGGCGCGGAGATGTGGCGAACGCGAACGCGGTTGCGCGCCAACGGCCAACGGCTTGGCAGTACCGAGCAGGACGACTCCGTGCCGATGCCCGAGGGCAGTGACGAGAATGTCCCGATGGCCGGGGCGGCCGAGGACCGCATCGGCCTGGACCGCCCGGCGTTCATCTACCCGATGTTCGAACAGGCGCTGCGCATCAGCGCGGGGGAGCCGGTCGACGAGCACCGCAAGCGCATCGGTGCGTTGTGGGCGCGGTTCAATGAAGTCGCGGTGCACAATTCGCATGCATGGATTCGTAAACCTGTTGCAGCAGAAGATATTTTGCAGGACGAGCCTACGAACCGGATGATCAGCTGGCCGTACACCAAGCTGATGAACTCTAACAACATGGTCGACCAGTCCGCCGCGTTGATCCTGATGTCGGTAGAAAGCGCGACTCGCCTGGGAATTCCGACCGATCGATGGGTGTACCCGTATGCGGGCACTGACGCGCACGACACCTATGCGATCAGCGAGCGCGACGAACTGCATCGGTCCCCGGCGATCCGCATCGCCGGTACGCGAGCGCTGGAACTGGCCGGCCTGGGCATCGACGACATGGACTACGTCGACCTGTACTCATGCTTTCCGTCTGCCGTGCAGGTGGCGGCCGCCGAACTCGGTCTGCCGGTCGACGATCCGTCGCGGCCGCTGACGGTGACCGGTGGCCTGACCTTCGCCGGCGGGCCGTGGAGCAACTACGTCGCTCACTCGATCGCGACGATGGCCGAACTGCTGGCGGCCAACCCCGGCAAGCGAGGCCTGATCACCGCCAACGGCGGCTACCTGACCAAGCACAGCTTCGGCGTGTACGGCACCGAACCGCCGTCATCCGAGTTCCGTTGGGAAGACACGCAATCCGCGGTTGACCAACAGCCGACGCGGACGGCCGCGGTGCAGTGGGAAGGCGTGGGCACCGTCGAAGCCTGGACGACTCCGTTCGACCGGGAAGCCCGCCCCGAGAAGGCCTTTCTGTCGGTTCGCACCCCCGATGACCGTCGCACGCTGGCGTTGATCACCGACTCCGCAGCGGCCGCGGCCACCGTTGGCGATGACATCGGTGGCGCCAAGGTCACGGTTGCGGCTGACGGCACGGCCACATTGCAATGAGCTATCAGGGCTAGCTGAAAGCTACCGGGACTCGGCTCGCACGACTATTGTCTTCCAATCGACTAGACGCCGTGGAGGTGCTCGGGCGTGCGGATCTTCTTGACCGGCGTCACCGGACTGCTCGGACGTGCGATGGCCAGGCAGCTGATCGCCGCCGGGCACGCGGTCACTGGCATCGCAGCCTATCCACACCTCAACCTCCATCCCGACGTCGACTTTGTCTGCGCGTCGCTCGGCGACCCAGTACTGGAGCAGCTGGCCGGCGCCGCCGATGTGGTGCTCCACCTCGCCCCGATCGAGACGGCGGTCCCCGGCAGCGCCGGGATCAACGGGTTGGTGCGCGTTGCCCATGCGGCAGCGCGTGCGGGTGCCCGGCTGATCTACGTGTCAGTCTCGGCCGGCCAGCCGACGCTGTACCGACAGGCCGAGACTTTGGTCTCCAGCGGTTGGGCTCCGAGCCTGGTCGTGCGGGTGGCACCGCCGATGGGCCGCCAGCTCGATTGGATGATCTGCCGCACTATCGGCAGCCTGCTGCACGGCACGACATCGGCCGAACAGTTGCGGCTGCTGCACTACGACGACCTGATTCGTTTCCTGGTGTTCGCGGTGGCAACCGATGGCACCGGAACGGTTGATCTGGCCAGCCCGGACACCACTGACCTCGCCGCGGCACAGCAATTGCTGCGATCTGCGGGGCAGCGCCCGCGGCTCGCCCGCCTGCCGAACTGGCCCGAACTGATCCCCGAACTCGACCTTGCCGCAGCCCAAGAAGCGTGGCAATTCGAATTCGGCTGGTCCGCAAATGATTCCGTTGTCGATACGGTGCGCGGGTTGGTCGGTCGCAGGCTCGGCGTCAGGGGCGCCACGGATGTGCCCGAACATCTGGCGCTACCTGTCGAGGTCGGCGTGCGAGCCGAACCGCTGGACGGCACCGTATTGCGATCGGCGTCACCGGATGGACTGGAGGGCGAGTTCGACGACCGCGCCGACCCGCGCTTTCCGGTGTTCAGCGCAGCACCACTGGCCGAGACGCTGCCCGGGCCGCTGACGCCGATGACGCTCGACGTCCAGCTCGGTGGGTTGCGTGCCGCCGCGCGGGCGATGGGCACGGTCATGGCGGTCGGCGATGTGGTCGCCGAGGAATGGGCGAGCAGGGCGATCGCTGTGTTCGGTCACCGTCCCTACGTTGGCGTTTCGGCGAGCGTCATCGCCGCGAAGCAGCTCCCCGGTTGGGATGTCGACGACATCGTGCGTGCGTCGTTGGGCGACTCACGTGTCGATTCGTTGTTGCCGATAGGACGTCCGCCGCTGACCGGCGGGCTGCTCGGTCCGGCCGCCAAGGCAGTGGTGATCAAACGGGCGTTGGCATTGTTGCGACACCTGAAGTCCGACACCCACGAGTACG
>Ga0302326_10032164_pt1 | contig 10461 bp, 8 predicted proteins | sample Palsa_T0_3_FD_202264 | JGI IMG/M metagenome (GOLD analysis project Ga0302326, IMG submission 202264) | Peat permafrost microbial communities from Stordalen Mire near Abisko, Sweden - Palsa_T0_3 | ecosystem: Environmental > Terrestrial > Soil > Palsa > Peat permafrost | place: Sweden: Abisko... | reverse complement strand
GCTCGGAGCCGGAGAGCGCGAACTCCTTCTCGATGATCGACTGCGTGAGGATGAACCAGGAGTAGTCGTGGCCGGCGGCGAGGATCGCCTTCAGCGTCGAGGTCGTGTCATAGCCCGGGAAGCACGGGGGATCCAGCCGGCGCCCGTTCGCGTCGAGCCACAGCGATGACGGCCCCGGGATGATCCGGATCGCATGGTCGGGCCAGACGGGGTTCCAGTTGTGCAGCCCCTCGGTGTAGTGCCACATCCGATCGGGGTTGATGATGTGCGCGCCGGCCGACTGCGAGATCTCCAGCATCCGCCCGTCGACGTGCGCGGGAACGCCGGCGATCATGTGCTGGGGCGCCGGGCCGAGGCGGTCGACCGGCCAGTTGCGGCGGATCAGCTCGTGGTTGTGCCCGATCCCACCGCTGGACACGAGCACCACCTCGGCTCGCAGATCGAACTCGCCGATCAGCTTGCGTGAGGACGTGACGCCGCGCTCGAGCTCGTCCGGCTCGAGCACCGATCCGCGCACGCCGACGACGGCGCCGTCGGACACGATCAGGTCGTCGACCTGATGGCGGAAGGCGAACGACACGAGCCCCTGGCGCTCGGCTCGGAGCACCGGCTCCAGGAACACGCGCACGACCTCGGGACCCGTCCCCCAGGTCACGTGGAAGCGGGGGACCGAGTTGCCATGGCCGCGCGCCCGTCCGTCACCGCGCTCGGCCCAGCCGACGAGCGGCAGCACCCGCAGCCCGAGGTCGCGCAGGTAGCCGCGCTTCTCGGTCGCGGCGAACTCGACGTAGGCCTCGGCCCAGCGACGGGGCCAGTAGTCCTCCGGGCGGTCGAACTGCGCCGAGCCCATCCAGTCCTGGCGCGCGAGCGCCAGCGAATCGTTGATCCCAAGCCGTCGCTGCTCCGGACTGTCGACAAGGAACAGCCCGCCCAACGACCAGAACGCCTGGCCGCCGAGGTTGGCGCGGTTCTCCTGATCGAGCACCAGCACTCGGCGCCCGGCCTTGACCAGCTCGTGGGTGGCCACCAGGCCGGCCAGCCCAGCCCCGACGACGATCGCATGCGGTTGATTCATGGTCGGCAGTATCACCAAAAGCTCGGCGATGTGACGGGGCCGGCGGGCGTCACGCTCACTGGTCCAGCTGCTCGGACAGCTCCAGCCAGCGCTCCTCGAGCGCCGCCCGCTGGGATCCCAGCGCCCCATGCTCGGTGCTCAGCTCCTGCAGTCTCGCCGCGTCGGTGGCGGCGGCCGCCATCGCCTCCTGCAGCCCGGCGTCGTCACGCTCGAGCCGGCTCAGCTCACGTTCCACCTGGCGCAGCTCACGCTGGCGCTGACGGGTCTGCAGCTGTGCCTCACGGTGGGCGACGTTTGCCGACGGAGCCGGCGGCGCCGGCGAAGCCGACGGCGACGACGACGACGACCCGTCCGCGGTGCCCGGCGGCGCCCGCAGCGACAGGTACTGCCCCACCCCGCCGGGGAGGTGGCGCAGCGTCCCGTCGCCGAGCAGTCCGAACACGTCGTCGCAGACACGCTCGGTGAAATAGCGATCGTGCGAGACGACGACCAGCGTGCCCGGCCAGGAGTCGAGTAGGTCCTCAAGCGCGGTCAGCGTGTCGATGTCGAGGTCGTTGGTCGGCTCGTCGAGCAGCAGTACGTTGGGCTCTGACATCAGCAGCCGTAGCAGCTGCAGCCGCCGCCGCTCCCCACCCGACAGGTCGTCGGTCAGCGTCCGCAGCCGCTCGCCGTGGAAGCCGAACCGCTCGGCCAGCTTGCCGGCGGTCAGCTCCTCCCCGGTCGAGGTCGTGATCCGGCCCTTGATCTGGGCGACCGCATCGATCACCCGCAGCCCGGGCGGCAGCTGCACCGTGTCCTGCGACAGCTGGCCGAGCCTGACCGTCTGGCCGCGCTGCACCTCGCCGTCGTCGGGCGCAAGCGTTCCGTCGAGCACCCGCAGCAGCGTCGTCTTGCCCGAGCCGTTGGCGCCCAGCAGCCCGAGCCGCTGTCCGGGCGCCAGCCGCCACGTCACGCGGTCAAGCAGCTGCCGCGCGCCGTAGGCGAGGCTGACGTCGACCGCGTCGATCACCCGGTCTCCGAGGCGCGCGGTCGCGAACCGTTGCAGCGCCAGCGGATCACGCGGCGGCGGCTCATCGGCGATCAGCGCGTTGGCGGCCTCGATCCGGAACTTCGGCTTCGAGGTCCGCGCCGGCGGCCCGCGGCGCAGCCACGCCAGCTCCTTGCGCACGAGCTGGCGGCGCCGGTCGCCGCGCACCGCGGCGATCCGCTCGCGCTCGGCGCGGGCCAGCACGTACGCCGCGTAGCCGCCCTCGTGGCGCTCGACGCCGCGGTCGACGACCTCCCAGGTCCGGTCGCAGACCGCGTCCAGAAACCAGCGATCGTGGGTGATCACCAGCAGCGTCCCGCGCCGGGCGTGCAGATGCCCGGCCAGCCAGGCGATCCCGTCGATGTCCAGGTGGTTGGTCGGCTCGTCAAGCGCCAGCAGCTCCGGATCGTCCAGCAGCGCCCGCGCCAGCATCAGCCGCCGCCGCTCGCCGCCGGAGAGCGCGCCCACGCGCGTCTGCATCCCGTCGCTCAAGCGCGTGAACGAGACACCGCCGAGCAGGCCGTCGAGCACGGACCGAAACCGTGCGTCGCCCGCCCACTGATGTCGCGGACGGTCGCCGACCAGCTCGGATCCGACGGTGCGATCGTCGGCCAGATCGTCGCGCTGACCGACCAGCGCCATCGTCACGCCGGAGGTCCGCGTGACCGCGCCCGCGTCGGGCGCCTCGGCGCCGGTGATCAACCGCAGCAAGGTCGACTTGCCGGCACCGTTGGCACCGACGATCCCGATCCGCTCGCCCTCATTGACGCCGAGCGTCAGCTCGTCCAGCAGATCGAGACCGGCGTAGCCCTTGGAGACCGAGCTGAGGTTGACGAGGTTACGCGCGGGGATGGTCCTAGATGTAGCGGAACGGCGCCGTTGTCGGAGCTGGCGCGGCGGGTCGAGGACGACCGCGTACGCGTGCTGCGCTCGCTCTGACCACCAGGACCCGCGGCGACCGGGAGCAGCCTCAGTTGAGCCACGCGGCGTCCAGGCGCGGCCCGGCCCGCGCGTTGGCCCGCGCGAGCGCGAGCGCCCGCAGCTCGACGAACCCGTCGCCGAGCAGCGGGTGCTCATGCTCGTCGGTGCGCTGGATCGCCTCGATGACCCGTTCACACGCCCGCGCCGGTGGGAGCGTGACTCCCGGTGCTCCGAGCGCGCCGCCTGGGCCGAACGCGTCACGCGCCCACACATCCAGTGGCTGGAGCAGACGGACGTGCTTGGCGATGCCGCCCTGCCGCAGATCCACGAACACCGTGACCGTGTGCGTGATTCGGCCACCGCCCGATGCCTCCAGGCAGATCACCTCACCATCGCCGGCAACCGTCGCGGTCATCGCCTTGCGGACCGCCACCGAGCCGCGCTCCCGGGCCCACCTCGGGAGCCGCTGGCGTGACAACTCGTCGGCCAGCTGCCCGCACCGGACGCCGAGGCCACCGCCGTCCACGCACGCCACCGCGTGCAGCGTCAGCCGCGCCCCCGGACCGCCGTACCGGGCGATCTGCTCCATCATCGGTGCGCCGAGCGCGAACACCTGGTCCAGGTCATCGACTGCCGGCGCCGCCCGGCGCTGCTCCCAGATCTGCCCGAGCAGCGACGAGATCCAGCACTCCATGTCCAGCGCGGACCGCAGTTCCAGCGCCTCGCGGCACAGCCCCCGCACGGCCCTTTCCGGCTGCAGACCGACGGCGGGCGCCGGACGTACGACGTTCACCACTCGCCGCTCACGTGATCCGCTCATGTGAGGTAGAGCCCACAGGCACGGCCGTTTCACCCCCCGAAGCGCCGCCTACCCGCCAGCGAAGCGAGAAAGCGTCCATATGAGTCGCTTTCTCGCGTCGGAGCACATGCGTGAGGGCGTCATCTCACAGCGCCAACGCCAGCGGATGCTCCAGCAGGGCCCGGATCTCGACCAGGAACGACGCCGCGTCGGCGCCGTACAGGATCCGGTGGTCGGCGGCGAGCGTCATCGATGCGATCGGGCGGATCGCCAGCTCGCCGTCGACGACGGCCGGACGATCGGTTACCGCACCGACGCAGAGGATCGCCGACTGCGGCGCGTTGATGATCCCCTCGAACCGGTCGACCCCGTACATCCCCAGGTTGGAGACGGTGAACGTGCCTCCCTCCAGGTCGGCGGGAGCGACCCGGCCGGAGCGCACCGACTCGATCAACCGGCGGGTGTCGGACGCGATCGCGCCGATCGTCTTGCGGTCGGCATCGAACACGACCGGAGCGACGAGCGCGTCATCGGCGGCCACCGCGACCGCCACGTTGACGCGCGGATGCAGCGCGAACGCGTTCTCGGCGAAGCTGCCATTTGCGCGGGGATGCCGGCGCAGCGCCAGCGCGCACGCCTTCACAATCAGGTCGTTGAGCGACGGCGCCGGGTCGGCGATCGCCTTCAGCTCGGCGCGCATCCGCAGGCACTCGCTCATGTCGACGTCGACGCCGACCGCGAAGTCGGGGACGGTCTGGCGCGACTGCACCATCCGTCGCGCGACGATCGCCTGGGTCCGGTTCAACGGCTGTAGCTCGCGCTCGGCGGCGACCGCGCCGCCGGGGGTCGCGACCACGTCGCCCGCGCCCGCGGCACCCGCCACCCCGGCGACCACGTCGCCCGCGGCCACGGCACCCGCCTCCGCGGACCCGCCGCGATCGGCGGCCGCGACCACGTCGAGCTTCAGGATCCGGCCGTACGCCCCTGAGCCGCTGACCGAGCCCAGATCGATCCCGAGCCGCTCGGCGATCCGCCGCGCCAGCGGCGACGCGCCCGGCTGGCGCGGGCGCCGTCGCGCAGCGCCGTCCCCGTTGCCCGAGGCGGCCCCGGCGTCTCTGGCGGCCCCGGCATCCGTGGCGTCCGTAGCGGCCCCGGCGTCCCTGGCGGCCCCCGCGTCCATAGCAGCCCTGGCGGCCGTGGCGGCCCCGGCGTCCGCAACGGCCCCGGCGGCCGGCGCCGCCACCGGCGCAGCCTCGCCGATCTGCCCGATCACCGTCCCGACCGACACCGTCTCCCCCTCGGCCACCACGATCCGCAGCACCCCGGAGAAGTCGGCCTCGTAGGCCATCGTCGCCTTGTCGGTCTCGATCTCGACCAGCTCCTCGCCCCGCCGCACCTCTTCGCCGTCGGCCTTCAGCCACTTCGCGATCGCGCCCTCCTGCATCGAGTCGGTGAGCCGCGGCATGATCACGTCGGACATCAGTACGCCACCGTCCGCTTGGCGGCGTCGACGATCCGGTCGACGCTGGGCAGCCACAGCTCCTCGAGCACGCCCGCGTAGGGAACCGGTGTCTCCTCGGCGCTGACCAGCAGCGGCGGCGCGTCGAACGCCTCCAGACGCTCGCCGACGAGCCGCGCGACCAGACTTGCCCCCCAGCTGCCGTTCGGCGGGCACTCCTGGACGACGACCAGACGGTTGGTCGCATCGACGCTGGCGGCGATCGTGTCGAGATCGAACGGCGCCAGCCAGCGAGGATCGATCACCTCGGCGTCGACGCCGTCATCGGCCAGCCGCTGCGCGGCATCGACGCAGCGGTGACGCATCAGCTGGGTCGCAACCAGCGTGATGTCGGTCCCCTGGCGCACCACCTCGGCCGTGCCCAGCTCGCCGACCGCGGGCGGGTCTCCCAGCTCGCCCTTGATGTTGAACAGGTGCTTGTGCTCGAACACCAGCACCGGATCGGGATCTCTGACGGCGGCCCGCAACAGCCCGTAGGCGTCGGCCGGGGTTCCCGGCACGGCGATCTTCAGGCCGGGGACGTTCAACAGCCAGTTCTCGGCCGCCTGCGAGTGCTGGGAGCCGAAGCCGCCGCCGGCACCGTTGCCCATCCGGATCGTGACCGGCATCGTCACCTGGCCGCCGGTCATGTAGCGGTACTTGGCCAGCTCGTTGGCGATCCCGTCGAAGCAGACGGCCGCGAAGTCGGCGAACATGATCTCCGCCAGCGGCCGCAGCCCCATCAGCGCCGACCCGATCGCGGTGCCGATGATCGCCTGCTCGGAGATCGGCGTGTCGCGAACCCGCCGCGGCCCGAACCGGTCAAACAGGCCATCGGTGATCTTGAACGCGCCGCCGCTGGCGCCAACGTCCTCGCCGAACAGGAACACCCGCTCGTCCTCGGCCAGCGCGTCGCCCATCGCCCGGTTCAGCGCCTCACGATATGTGACGGTCTCGCTCATGCGAACACGTGCTCCAGCCGCGTCTCAGGCGCCGGATCGGGCCAGCTCTTGGCGCGCTCGAGCGCGTCGAGCACCGCCTGTTCGGCCTCCTGGGCGACCTGCTCCAGTCGCTCCGGCGCGACGCCCTCGGATGCGAGCTTCTGTCCCAGCAGCGTGATCGGGTCGCGCTCCAGCCAGCGGTCGAGCTCCCCCGGAGGCCGGTAGGCGGCCGGATCCGCGCGCGAGTGCCCCTTCTGCCGGTAGGTGAGCGCCTCGATCAGCATCGGCCCCTCACCGGCCCGGGCGCGCGCCGCCGCGTCGGAGACGACACCGTGCACGACGCCGATGTCGTTGCCGTCGATCGTGATCCCCGTCATCGCGTAGGAGGCAGCGCGATCGGACAGCTGCGCGATCGGGGTCGTCGACGCGATCGGCGAGTACTCGCCGTAGAGGTTGTTCTCGCAGACGAAGATCACCGGCAGCTTCCACACCGACGCCATGTTCAGCGACTCGTGGAAGGCCCCGATGTTGGTCGCCCCGTCCCCGAAGAAACACAGCGTCACGTCATCGGTCCCCTTGTACTGGGCCGCGTGCGCGACGCCGAGCGCGATCGGCAGATGGGCGCCGATGATCGCGAACGAGCCGATCGCGCCGACGCTCATGTCGGTCAGATGCATCGACCCGCCCTTGCCGCCGCAGAGGCCGTCGCCCTTGCCGAGGATCTCGGCGAACGAGCGGTCAAGCGGCGCACCTTTGGCGAGCACGGCGCCGTGACCGCGATAGGTGCACGACATCGTGTCGGTCTCACGCAAGGCCTTGCAGGCGCCGACGGCGACTGCCTCCTGGCCCTGGGCGAGATGAGTCGAGCCGCGCACGATCCCCTGCGCGAACATGCGGTGGCACTCCTCCTCGAAGGAGCGAATCTCGTGCATCAGGCGCAGCCAGTCGAGCTGCTCCTCGGTCGGGATCGGCGACGTGCCGGGCGGGGTCGTGCTGCTGGTCATAGGTTCGAGCCTCCGGGGTGGGACACCATCAGTACATGATCTGGCCGCCGCTCACGTTGATCGTCGCGCCGGTGATGTAGCGCGCGTGATCGGAGGCGAGCAGCAGGACGATTCCGGTCAGCTCATCGGGTTGGGCCATCCGGCCGAGCGGGATCATCGAGGTGAACGCGGCGAGATCGGCCTCGGTCGACCCCCCGCGCATCATCGCCGTGTCGGCGGCGCCGGGCGCGACCGTGTTGACGGTGATCCCGTCGGCCGCGAGCGTGCGGGCGAGCCCGCGACTGAGCGAGACGATCGCGCCCTTGCTGGCGGCGTAGACGGCCGAGCCGCCGTAGCCCCCGGTCAGCCAGCCCTGCGAGGTGAAGTTGATGATCGCGCCGCCCCCGCCCGCGCGGCGAAACGCGGTCGCGACCGCGCGGTTGAGGAAGAACGTCGCCTTGACGTTGGTGTCGAACTGGAGGTCCCAGTCGGACTCGGTGACCTCGTCGAGGCTGGCGCGCCGGCGCAGCACCGCGGCCAGATGGGCCAGCGCGTCGAGCCGGCCGAACCGCTGCAGCGCCGACTCGACCAGCGACTCGTGCGCGGCGAGGTCGGTCAAGTCGGCGCCGAGCGCGAGGTGGCGCTCGGGTTGGCTCAGCTCGGCGACGACCCGCTCGCAGCCGGCCTGGTCCAGATCGACCAGGGCGACCCGCGCGCCCGCCTGGGCGAATGCGTGGGCGACCGCGCGCCCGATTCCGCCGGCGGCGCCGGTCACGATCACGCCGCGGTCCTCAAGCCCCAGGCTCCACGTCATCGCTGCACGCGATAGCGCTCGATGTAGTCGCCGTCAAGCTCCCAGCCGAGCCCGGGTCGCTCCGACAGCTCGAGCATCCCTGAGCGCAGCGGCGGGCGGTTGGCGATCAGCCCCCACCAGATCGGATCGCGATCCGGGTGAAAGCACTCGACGTAGCCGCCGTGCGGGATCGAGGCGAGCAGGTGGCTGGAGACCTGGGGCTCCTCGTGGTGGGTCATCATCACGTCGAAGGCGTGCGCCATCGCCGCCACCCGGCGCCATTCGGTCGGCCCGCCCGACCACGAGGAGTCGAAGTTGCAGACGTCGATCGCCCCGGCGACCATCAGGTCGCGGCAGCCGCCGGCCGAGAACTCCGACTGTCCGGCGCAGACCCGCGCTCCGGACTGATAGCGGACGTCGCGCATCGCCAGGTGATCGTTGTGCCAGCGGCACGGCTCCTCGAGCCACAGCAGGTCCTGATCTGAGACCAGCCGGGCGAACGCGATCGCCTCCTGCGGGGTCCATCCCTGGTTGGCGTCGGCGGCGAGCATGAACTCAGGGCCACCGGCCTCACGCGCCTGGCGAAAACGCTCGGCGTCCTGCGCCGCCGAGCGGCCGCCGACCTTGAACTTCATTCCGGCCAGCCCCATCTCCTGCAGCTCATGGACCTCGGCCGCAATGTCGGCGTCGGCCGCGTAGTAGCCGCCGATCGCGATCATTGGCAGCCGGTTGCGGTAGCCGCCCCACAGTCGCCACAGCGGCTGTCGCAGCGCCTTGCCGATCAGGTCCCAGATCGCCAGGTCGACGCCGGCGCAGGCGACCAGGCCGAGGCGCCGGTCACGCAGGATGTCAAAGGTCGCCGGCCGCGCAAGCTCCCAGCAGCGCTCGACCGCCAGCGCATCCTGGCCGATCAGCGCCGGGGCGAGCTCGTCGTTGATGATCCGCTCGATCTCCAGCAGGCTCGAGTCCTCGTCGCCCGCGTAGGCCTCGCCGACGATGCCGTCGACGGTCACCCGGACGATCACGGTCGAGCGGTGGGTCATGTGGTAGTGCGAGCCGCGATAGACGCGCTTGAGCGGGACGCGGATCGCCGTCGTCTCGATCCCGACGATCGGCAGTGAGCCGTGCGAGGTGGGCGTGGGCGTGGTGGGGGTTGCGGTCACGGCGATTCAGGCCTCAGGTCGTAGGTGAAAGACGCGTTCGGCGTTGCCTGAGAACAGCGCGACCTGCTCGTCGCGGCTGAGCTCGGAGATGATCTGCCAGTACGCGTCGATGACCGCCTCGTAGGCCGAGAACATCCGGTCGACCGGCCAGTTGGTCCCGAGCACGCACCGCTGCACACCGAACGCCTGCAGGCAGGCCTCAAACCACGGGCGCAGCGAATCGACCGTCCAGTGGTTGTCGCACATCCCCAGCCCGGAGATCTTGCAGATCGCGCTGTCGGCCCGGGCAAGGCTCTGCAGGCCGCGCTGCCAATCGGCGAAGTATTCCGTCGTGCGCTCGCGCGGGAAGCCGGCGTGATCGAGCACCACGATCGTCTCCGGGTGACGCTCGGCGAGGTCGGCGGCCTTGCCCATGTCCTCCCAGACGCAATCGAGGTCGCAGACGAGCCCGTGCGCGCCCAGCGCCGCGTACCCGCGCGCGAACGCCGGATCGACCAGATAGTCGCCCTCGGCGAAGTCACGGACGCCGCGCACGCGCGACGAGGCGGCACGATGGCGCTCCAGCTGGGCCTCGACGTCGTCGGCGCGCAGATCGACGTGCGCGACGATCGCGTCCGGGATCCCGGTCCGCTGGGCCTGGGCCTCCAGCCAGCGCGTCTCATCGACCGGGTCCTCGATCCCGAGCGCCGCCTGCACGTGGACGATCCCTTGCACGCCGGTGCCGGCGGTCTCGGCCAGGAACTGCTCGGCGCCGTAGAGCGGGAACTTGATCTGCTCGATATCGCCCATCACCGGATGCACGACGCCCGGCTCCAGCCACGCATAACGCAGCTCGGGGCGCTCCAGATCCCAGAAGTGCACGTGGGTGTCGACGAACGGCGGCCGCGTCATCGGGGCTTCCCCTGCAGCGCGCGGTTCTGCACTGCGACCGGGGCGCCGTGCTCCGCGCTGCGATAGATCGCGTCCAGCAGCTCGACCGTGCGCGCGCCCAGCTCGCCCGGCGAGCAGTTCTGCACCGGACGGCCGAGCGCGAGGTCGACCAGCGCGTTGGGCGGACCGTCGCAGTTGTACAGCGCCGCGCCCGGCTCCACGTCGAGTCGCAGGTCCTGCCCGTCGGCGCGATAGAGCCAGACCAGCTCACGCTGCAGGTCGCAGAAGAAGTGGCCTTCTGAGCCGATCGCGCGCACGTCGAGCTGGTGCTTGTTGTCGTCGTAGCCCTCGTGCGCGGCCCCGCCCGCGATCGTGCCGATCGCGCCGTTGT
>Ga0302326_10032159_pt1 | contig 10462 bp, 8 predicted proteins | sample Palsa_T0_3_FD_202264 | JGI IMG/M metagenome (GOLD analysis project Ga0302326, IMG submission 202264) | Peat permafrost microbial communities from Stordalen Mire near Abisko, Sweden - Palsa_T0_3 | ecosystem: Environmental > Terrestrial > Soil > Palsa > Peat permafrost | place: Sweden: Abisko... | reverse complement strand
CCAGGAGCTTGTCCACAGAGTCGACATAGTGGACCAGCGCGCCGGTGGTGAATCCCGCTTCGCGCGCCACCGCGCGAACGGTCATTCCCTCGAGTCCCTTTTTTTTGATAGTCCGGTATGCTGCGGCGAGGAACGCTTCGCGGCGCAATTTGTGGTCGACTTTCTTGGGCATGGCCGAACTCGATTTGATTGTGCGCTGCAGCGAAGCGCCGTTCTGGGGGAGAATGCCGCGCATTCCTGCGGCAATCAACCGGGGCTCGTGACTCTCTCCCAATTCGCGTGTCCGCTAACAGACCAATTTTTGGAACCTTTCGAAACATGCGTATAATATAACGTTCGTTATAAAAAGATTGCACGGTTCCATAACAGGTGTTATGGTTTCTGGGCACCGGTTGATTCAAAGACAACAACGATGAGGGAACCCACCCGTGAAATTCGACATCTTCTGCGAGATTCAGATCGCCAAGCCGTGGCCGCCGGAGCACGAACGCCAGATCCTGATGGACACGGTCGAGCAGGCCCGGGGCGCGGATCGCGCCGGTTTCGAGGTCTGGTGGCAGGTCGAGCACCATGGCGCCCCCGAATTCAGCTATAGCGCCGCCCCGGAAGTGGTCCTGACGGCGATCGCCATGGCCACCAAACGGATGCATGTCGGCCACGCGGGCGTACTCGCCCCCTTCAGGATCAACGGACCGCTTCGGGTCGCCGAGCGAGCTGCCACACTCGACATATTGAGCGGCGGCCGGTTCGAGCTTGGCCTCGCCAAATCGGGCGGCAAGGAATGGGAGACGTTCGGGGTGAACCCCGAACTCGCCCGTGGTGAACTGCGCGAAGCGCTCCAGATGATCCCAAAAATGTGGACCGAGCCCGCATTCTCCTGGGATTCGAAACTGTTCCAGATGCCGGAGCGCGAGGTTGTTCCCAAGCCATGGCAGAAGCCGCATCCGCGTCTGTGGCAGACGGCCTCAAGCCCGGATTCCTTCCGCATGGCGGGCGAGCTCGGCGTGGGCGTCTTGGGCACGACCTTGCTGAGTCCGGTCGAGTTTATGAAGTCGATGCTGGACGAATACGAGGCGGGCATCGCCGCGTGCAAGACACCGGCCGGCAAGTTCGTCAATCATCAGAAGGGCGTGTTCACGTTTGTGCATGTCGCCGAGTCGCGCAAGCAGGCGATCGAATGCGGCGCCGCATGGTCGGCCCTGTGGTACGTCCATGCCGCGCCGATCATCTTCAAGGTGCCGCGTGCGGTGTGGTGGGATCAGATTCGCGCCGGTCTCAATCCGCAGCTCGCGCGCAATCTCGTGAACAATCAGCAGACGGCTGCGCTTACCGCGGGCGATCCCACAAGTCTCGAAGACACGCCGGACGAATTGCCCGTCATCGCGCTCCTGAAGCGCATGGCGCGCGGCGAAACGGTGAGCTTCCAGGAAGCCCATGAAGTGACCGAGACGCTCGATTCCGTCATCATCGGCGATCCCGAGCATTGCATCAAAAAGATGGATGTCTATCGCAAGATCGGCACGGACCGAATGATGTGCCTGATGCAATATGGCAGCATCCCGCACGAAGCGGTGATGCGCAGCACGCGGCTCGCGGGCGAACACCTGATCCCGTATTTCGCGGAACGCGAGAAGGCAAAGGCGAGTTAGGTTTTTCGCGGGCCCCTTCCGTCACGCGGCTAACACCTCGCGACGGAAGGGGCCGCAACGCCCTCGCCTACTTCGCCGCCTTCTCTTTTTCCCCCGGCCGATAGTCCGCTTCGATATGCCCGGCAAGCTGCGCGCGCGTAAAAAGCACCGGCTTCGTCTTCATCGCGACGAAGAGCGCCGTCTGATCGGCGTAATGCGCCGAGGTCTTGTCGAGCGTGGCGGAGCCGAATTGGTGGATGCTTTCCGACGATAGTTTTCCGTTTTTGTCCCAGGCCACGAACATGATGAAGGTGTCTCCGCCTTCGGCCGTCAGCGTGCCGTCGGGCTGCGGCGCGCCATAGACTGCGCGATAAGTGTCCGGTCCGCCGTCGATCGCGAGATCGAGCGGGCCCCGCCGGATACGATTGACTTCGCCCCACGTCGGATCGAGTCGGCCGAAATGCGCCTTCAAGGTCTTGATCGCCGCCTGCAACGACACGAGCGGATCGATCGGCGCTTCTTTTTCCGCTTTCGCGTGGAGCACCGGCTCGATCGTCAGAATCGCGAGTGCCGTGCCGCGATCCGCCACATTCGTCATGCGATCCCAATGGCGCAGGATTTCCCGGGCCTGTTTCAGATCCGGATCGCTGCCCGGATCGAGGGTCACCAGCTTCGCGACCAGATGGGCGACATCCGAGCGCGTGCTGTAGGCGAGATCGAATTTGTACTTTCGGAACCCGGCCGCGGTGATCGCCGGGTCCGTGCCGAAATTCTCCAACGCGCGATACGCGCGGTTGGTCATGTCGGTCTGGATGCCGAGCGTCGGCGAGAAATTTGCCGGCTTCAGATCGTCCGCGGGCGCGGTCGCCTGGAATGGCGTGTTGTTGGAATTGAACACGAAGCCGGATTTCGGATTCCACAATTGCGGAACCCTGTCGAATGGCAGGTAGCCGTGCCAGATCAGATCGGAACGATCGCCCGGCAGCACATGCTTCCAGTCGACGCCTTCCTTCCGCACCGGAAACTGACCGTTATAGACGTAACCGATATTCCCTTTCTCGTCGGCGTAAACGTAATTGATGCTGGGAAGCGCCTGCAGCGCCATCGCGGCGCGCCATTCGGCCAGATCGTTCGCTTTGTTGAGCCGGTAATATTGCAGCATCTGGCGCACTTCGCCCATGCCCGCATAGCGGATCGCAAAGGTGCCGTGATCGGTTTTGAGCACGGGGCCCTGCGCGGAATAATAAACCGTACGATGCACGGTCCAGATCAGCGGGCCGAAGATCTTGACGCGAAGGGCAACGTCGCTCTTCTCGAAATCGTGCCATTTGCCGTCCAGCAGATATTGATTGTCATTGGCAGGGTTGATGGTGAGCTTGTAGACATTCGCAAGATTGGGTGCATTGACCGTGTTCGCCCAGCCGAGATGCTCGTTGTGTCCATGCAGCATGAAGGGCGTGCCGGGAAAGAAGCCGCCCGCGACATGCCAGCCTTCGTCGCTTTGCAGCACCGCCTCATACCAGGACACAGGCCCCACATAGGGCTGATGCGAATTGACCAAGAGGCGCGTGGCGCCGTCGGCCGAGCGCGAAGGCGCGACGGCTGCGCCGTTCGAACCCACTTCAGGTCCGCGCGTGGCCGTCGGCGGGTTGACCACCTCCTTCAATGTCGTATCGAGCCCGTAGAAGAACGGCGTCTTGAACACGAAGCCTGCCGCGATGTCCTTGCCGGTCAGCGGCAAAAATTCGGGCTTCACAAGATCGGGGTGCAGCGCCGCGTAATAATTCACGCCGTCGGCATAGGCTTGCGCCACCGCACGCACATCGGCCGGCAGATCTTTTTCGTAACGCGCGTTGATCGTCTCCCACACGCGCAGCAGATGAACGATGTAATCGGTCGTCGCGGCCTTGGGGCCTTCCGTCGCCGCGAGTTGTCCGCGAGCCGCGAGCGCTGCATCCTGGATGGTCGCGAAATCGTCTTCCGAATGAGCGAAGGCAAATCCGAACGCGACATCGACGTCGCGATGCCCGAACACATGCGCCACGCCGAAATTGTCACGCAAGATGTGAACGTCATATTGGGCTGCCTTGGCGATGAGGATCGCGGGATCCGGCGGCGCCGGCCGCGAAAGCCGGTCCGACACAATGACGAACCCAAGCGCCACCAAGACGATGACGAGAAGCGCGAGCCCCCCGATTTTCAGATAACGCATGAACAACCCCCACACCGAACGGCGCGCAACTTAGGGGGTGCGAGGGACTGGGGCAATTCGGTCGATCCTCTTCCCCCACGGGTGGGGGATAAGGAATGAGGATTGCGCTTCGTTCTACGCCGCAACCCGCGGCATCAAATCTTTCGAGAACTTCGTGCTCACCGGCGTCTCCAGATCGAACGGGCTCTTGAGGCCGAGCTTGTCGCCATACTCGCGAATGGCGGGCACGACTTCCTGGCCCATCAGGCGGATGCAGGTGCGCGCGTCCGCGTCGCTCACTTTGCCGTCATTCGCCCACAGCGCGAGGATGCTCGTCTGCATGTTCTCGAGCACGATCTTGAGCTTCTCGATCACCGTCTTTGGTGTGCCGCAGACGATGCCGAGTTCTGCTACCTGCTGCTCGAACGGTGCGGCGTAACCCGTGGCCCATGCCGCCTCGGGCCGGCCGGCCACCATCTTCACGAACATCTGGCGTTGCGTCGGCGAATAATAGCCTGCCGGGTTTCCCCACACCGGATGCGCGACACCGGTAAATTCGCCAGCCATCCACATAAACTGGCGCGCATTCGCGAGCGCCTTCTCTTCCGTTTCCGCCACATGGCAGCGCAACAGATAGCCGCGCTGCTGCGGACCGGATTGATAACCCACTTCGGCCGCAACCTGGTCGTAGGCGTCCCAAACTTTCCGCGACTGTTCGGCCGAAGTATTGAGCGCGATATAGGGGTAGCGGTGGCGCGCGGCGAATTTGATCGTCTCGGTCGAAACTACGCCCGGGATCCAGATGCGCGGATGCGGCTGCTGCAGCGGCAGAGCCCACGGATTGACCACGCGGTTCTGGTAATGATCGCCTTCCCAGCGGAACGGCCCGCGCTCCGTCCAGGTGCGCACGATCAGGTCGTGTGCCTCTTCGAAACGCTCGCGATTGTAGGCGGGATTGACGCCGGCGGCGAGCTGTTCGGTGCCTCCCCCGCGCACGAATCCCGAAACCAGCCTCCCCTTCGAGATCAGATCGATCATCGCGAGCTCTTCCGCAAGGCGGATCGGATTCTCGGCGAGCGGCAGAGGATTGCCGAGCAGCACGATTTTTACGCGCTTCGTCACCGCGGCGAGCACGGACGCCATGATGTTCGTCTTGGCCTGCATGCAGAACGGCGCGTTGTGATGCTCGTTGAGCATGATGCCGTCGAAGCCGTTGTCCTCGGCCATCACGTAGTGCTCGATATATTCGTTATAGAGCCGGCTCGCCGACTTCTCGTCGAAATGCCTGTTCGGGAACATCAGCGCGGTTGAGCGGAAATTGCGACCCTCCTGCTCTGGATAGGCCGACATCGGCTGTTCGCTGAAATACATGATGTGCATGGCGAATTCCTCCGGTCAGCCGGCGATAAAGGACGTGACGAGCCCGGCCAGCTCGGCGGGTTTCTCGAGTTCGACGAAATGTCCGCAATCCTTCACGACGCTCAAACTCGCGTGCGGCAGCGATTTCGCATAAACCTCGGCCGCACTTTTCGGCACGACGCCGTCGTCGTCGCCCGTCACCACCAGCGCGGGCGTGTGCACGTTCTTGAGCAGATGCGGCAGGGTCTGGCTGTACATATAGGGCTTCCACGCAATGCGAAAACACATCTCGCGATGGATGTCCCATTGTTCGAGCACGTCGAGCTCCGGCTCCGGACCCCAGGTTTTGTCGAAGACGGATTTGTCGTGCAGGCCTGTCTTCACATAGGCGATGTAGCTCAGGAGAGCCTGGTCGGCGATGAAACCTTCGGGCGGCTTGATGCCCATCGCGCCCACGAGCACGAGCTTCTTGATGTCGCGCGGCGCCATCGTCGCCATTTCGGCCGCGATCCAGCCACCGAAACCGAGACCGAGAAAGGAATGTCCGGTAATCTTCAATTCGGCGAGCAACTCCTGATGGATGACCGCCACGTCGCGCACACTGCGCATCCATTGCGGACGCTCGGATTTTCCCCAACCTGGATGGTGCGGCAGGATGATCTCAAAATGCTCAGCGAGACGATCGTAGAAATCGAGCTGGTCCGGCGTGCCGATATCGTGATGCAGCAGGACGAGAGGTGCGCCCCTGCCGCCGTGGGCGACATGCACCTTGCCGCCAGCGACCGTGACCGTGCTTTCGCTCCAGGCAACCATTTTCTCTCCTCGTTGTTTTTTAGAACATTCGTTTTTTTAAGGTTCTGCGCAAGCCGGCCGCGCGCTTAAGCGGACGCAAAGGCCACCTCGCAGGACGCGCGGACGAAGAACTCTTCCGCATCGCAACTTGCACAACTACTGTGCCGTAAGGCCGCCATCCACCGCGAGTTCGGAACCCGTAATAAAACCCGCTTCGTCCGACGCCAGAAACAGCACCGCATTGCCGATATCCGAAGGCTCGCCCAATCGCCCGATGGGATGCGCCTTGATCATCAGATCGATCATTTCGTTCGAGGTGCCTAGCCTGTGGCCGTCCGCGACATGGCCGCGAATCATCGGCGTATCGATCGCGCCCGGATGAATCGAATTGACCCTGATGCGATGCTTCCCCTCGGCGCATTCGAGCGCGACCGCTTTGGTGAGCAGGCGCACGCCTCCCTTTGCCGCGACGTAGTCGGCGCAATGCGAGGCGCCCACGAGACCGAGCGCCGAAGAAATATTCACGATCGCGCAATCGGGTCCGCCCTTCGCAGTGACTTTCTTCATCGCGCGCACACCATGCTTGCAGCCGAGGAACACGCCATCGAGGTCGACTCCCAAGGTGTGGCGCCATTGCGCGAGCGGCATCTCGTCGATGGCGCTTTGCTGCGGCAGCACGCCCGCATTGTTCACGAGAATGTGGAGCGCACCGAAGCGATCTTCCGCAAGCTGCACGATGCGCTGCCAGCTTGCCTCGTCGGACACATCGTGGCGCAAGAACAAAGCCTCGCCGCCCTTGGCACGAATACCGGCCGCGACCCCTTCGCCGAGCGTCTCGTCGATATCACCGCCGATCACGTGCGCGCCTTCGCGCGCGAGAATGCGCATGATGGCGGCGCCCATGCCCTTCGCCGAACCGGTGACGATGGCGACTCTGTTCTGGACGCGCCCCATTCAGCCCGCCTTCTTCTTGAGATCGGTGGAGAATTCGAGGCTCACCGGCGTATTCAGATCGAACGGACTGTCGAGCCCGAATTCCTTGCCCATCTCGCGCACGGCGGGCAGCACCTCCTGGCCCAGCAGGCGGATGCAGGTTTGCGCGTCAGCGTGGCTGATGAAACCGTCATTGGCCCAGAACGACATGATGCCCGGCCGCGTTTCACCGATGAGCTTGCGGAGCTTCGCAACGACGGTCTTCGGCGAGCCCGCGATGATCTCCAGATTCTCGAGCTGCGTCTCATAGGAATTTGGAACATAAGGCGGCATGCGGCCCGCCACGATCTGCACAAAGGTCTTGCGCATCGACGGCGAGTAATAACCCGTCGGATTGGCCCACACGGGATGACCCACGCCGATGAACTCGCCCTGCATCCACATGAAATTGCGGGCGTTCTCTAGCGCCTTCTCGTCCGTCTCGGCGACATGGCAGCGCAACAGATAGCCGTGCTGTTCGGGGCCGGATTTGTAGCCCGCCTCGGCGGCCGCGTTGTCATAGGTGTCCCAGATCTTCTTCGTCATCTCGATGGTGGTGTTGAGCGCAATATAGGGATAGCGATGCCGCGCCGACCACAGCACGGTCTCCGTCGACACCACGCCTGGAATCCAGATGCGCGGATGCGGCTGCTGCAGCGGAAGCGCCCACGGATTGACCACACGGTTCTGATAATGCGCGCCTTCCCAGCGGAACGGCCCGCGCTCCGTCCAGGTGCGGATGATCAGGTCGTGCGCTTCCTCGAAGCGCTCGCGGTTGTAGGTGGGGTTCGTGCTCGTCGCGAGTTGCTCAACACCCGCACCCCGCACGAAGCCGGATACGAGCCGGCCCTTCGAGATCAGATCGATCATCGCGAGCTCTTCGGCGAGCCGCACCGGATTCTCCGTCAGCGGCAACGGATTGCCGAGGATGACGATCTTCACGCGCTTGGTTCTCGCCGCCAACACCGAGGCCATGATGTTGGCCTTCGCCTGCATGCAGAACGGGCCGTTGTGGTGCTCGTTCAGCATGATGCCGTCGAACCCGGACTCTTCGGCCAGCACGTAGTCGTCGATATAGCCGTTGTAGAGCCGGCTGGCCGCGACCGGATCATAATGTTTGTTGGAGAACATCAGCGAGGTGATGTTGCCGCCGCGCTTCGCCTCCTCGACGGGATAGGCCGACATCGGTTGTTCGGTGAAATACATCAGGTGCATGAGGCGCCGTCTCCGATCTTGCTTTTATATAACGGACGTTATGCTATCACACACGCGCCGTCGCGCACCAGAAAACGGACGCACGGATTGCAGCGCCGGACGCGCGGACGCTGGGTTTCGGCGTCTAATGAAGCTGCATCGCAGCAAATGGGAGGACCGCATGGCCCAGTGGCGTCTGAAACATTTCTATCACACCATCGTCAACGCGAAGAATGTGGACGAAACGGTCGCGTTCTACGAAATGCTGGGCTTTCAGATCATCAGCGACCGGCGCGATGCGGTGTGGCCCAAGGGCAGCGGCAAATCCTTCGCGCTGATTCCCGACACGGCCGGCAAAGGCGTCTTGATGGTGCTGCCCAGCGATCCGGACGGGCCGATGATGGACATCATCGAATGGATCGAGCCTAAGGCGCATTTTCCTCAGCCCTCCCCCACCACAATTCCGCGCGTGATCGCGTTCCGCACCGAAAATGTGCGCGAGGCGCACCGGCAGCTGAAAGCGAAGGGCGTGAAGTTCACCACTGACGAGCCCACCTCGATTCCCGAAGCCGGCATCATGGCCTGCGCCGTCGCCTATGACCCCAACGGCCACATGATCGAAATGATAGAACTCGCGCCGGGCCTGCGGCATTCGAGGATCGCCGAGGCATTCAAGGCGAAGAAGTAGGTTTGTCGCCGGCCTCCAGGATTGCTACGGTCGCTCAGAACAAGCGAGGCCCATCATGAAATACCGCAAGCTCGGCGCGAGCGATCTCAGCGTCTCCGAAATCTCGCTGGGTTCCTGGCTCACTTTCGGCGTGGGCGTGGCGCGCGATCACGCGCTCGCTTGCGTCAAACGCGCCTTCGAGCTCGGCATCAATTTCATCGACACGGCGAATGTCTATGGCCGGGGCGCGGCGGAAACGTTCCTCGGCGAAGCGCTCGCGGGAAGACCGCGCGACTCTTATGTGCTCGCGACGAAGGTGTACTTCCCTATGAGCGAGCACGACAAGGGCCTGTCGCGGGCGCAGATCTTGAAGCAGATCGACGCGTCGCTCATCCGCCTCAAGACCGATCATGTCGATCTCTATCAATGCCACCGTTACGACTCCGAGACGCCGCTCGAAGAAACGATGGGTGCACTCAGCGAAGTCGTACGATCCGGCAAGGCGCGCTATATCGGCTTCAGCGAATGGTCGCCGCAGCATATTGAGGAGGCGTTTGCCGTTCCCGGCACGGTGCATTTCGTTTCCAGCCAGCCGCAATATTCGCTGCTGTGGCGACGGCCGGAAGAAAAAGTGATTCCGATATGCAGGAAACACCATGTTTCGCAGATCGTCTGGTCGCCGCTGGCGCAGGGCGTGCTGACGGGAAAATACAAGCCCGGCGCGCCGCTTCCGGCGGATTCGCGCGCCGGCAGCGACAGCATGGGCGGCCAGATCGGCGGCTGGATGCAGCCCAACATTCTCGAAGCGGTGGAGAAGCTGAAACCCGTCGCGAAGGAAGCGGGCGTGACCCTGGCGCAATTCTCGCTCGCCTGGGTGCTGCGCGAGCCGAATGTCGCCTCGGCCATCGTGGGTGCGAGCCGCCCCGAGCAGCTCGACGACAACGCGGCCGCGTCCGGCCTCGTCATCGATCATGCGCTGTTCGCGAAGGCCGAAGCGATCGTGGCAGGCGCTGCACGCCCGCGTTAATCAGTGCGCTTCGGCGCCCGTGACGTAGAGCATCTTCTCGCCATAGGCGATGTATATATGAAGCTGGCGCAAGACGCTGATGCCCAGCGAGAGATCGGACTCGCCGTGGTCCGTGTCCGGGTATTTTATGATGTCGATATCAGGATTACGAATCTCGACACCCTGAAGCGTAAGCGTGGAAAACGGGTAACGATAGGCCGCGACGCCGACGATGCCGTTGATTCCCCGTTCGCCCAGCGATTTCAAATGCGGATTCTCCTCGTCGATGCCGAATATCTCTTTCGCGGCCTTGAAGTTCATGAACGATCGCGCCGCGCCGGTATCCAGCATGACTGAAAATGGCTTGCCGTCCAGCACCACCGAAACCGTCATGTGCCGGTTATGGTCCAGCTCGATGGGCACCGCGGCATAGGCGCCGCCCGTCCAATAGACGACCTTCCCAGGACAGTGATCCTGCGAAAACACACTGAATTTTCCGCCGGCAAAGTCGAGATCGATGTCGAAGGCGCTCATCACTTCGGTGCCGAGCATTCCCATCGAATCGGATTCGAGAACGTTCGAAGGCGCGAGAACGAACCCGAAATGGTCGGAAGGCAGCGGACCGAGCTTGAACGAATGGGCGACGGCGTATT
>Ga0302326_10032157_pt1 | contig 10463 bp, 9 predicted proteins | sample Palsa_T0_3_FD_202264 | JGI IMG/M metagenome (GOLD analysis project Ga0302326, IMG submission 202264) | Peat permafrost microbial communities from Stordalen Mire near Abisko, Sweden - Palsa_T0_3 | ecosystem: Environmental > Terrestrial > Soil > Palsa > Peat permafrost | place: Sweden: Abisko... | reverse complement strand
GGTCCCCCCACCCCCCCCCCTCCCGCCCCCCACCCCCGCCGCCCCCCCCCCCCGCCACTTGCTACCGCGAATGCAGCTCCATCAGGTCCAACAACTCCTCATACATCGCCTCCGCGCGGCCGGGCGCCGTGTCCCGAATGGCCTCTGACGCGCAATGCCGCAGATGGTTCTTCATCAGCGCGCGCCCCACGGAACGCAGCGCCTCTTGCACGGAAGAAATCTGCACCAGGATGTCGGCGCAATAACGGTCTTCTTCCACGAGACGCTGCAACCCGCGCACTTGCCCTTCGATCCGCCGCAAGCGTTTCATGTTCGACGACTTGATTTCCGGATCGACGGCCAGCGCCTTCCTGCTTTTCTCATGCGCGCCGCATCCGCAGGTCGCCGCGCGGCGAATGATTTCGAGCTTCCTAGCTGACATAGAATCCCCGCACCTCTCTCGATCCACATCTTTTGTACTATACCCCCTCCCCCTATGTCAAACAGCAAGGTATCCACATGGATTTGATTCGTTGCGAGCAGCCGGCAAGCCGCCCGGGAGCAACTCGCTTGATTGTCGGTTGAGATTCTCGTAGCGCCGGCGTCTCGCCGGCAGCTTTGCACGCATAAAGGCCGGAAAAATTTCCGGCGGGACGCCGGCGCTACCAAAACCCCGCGTCGAGCGACTTAGGAATGAAAATCCAGCAACGGGGTCTCGTGGAAGGTGAGGACTATCCACTCGCCTTGCTGCTATAATTGGTCCATGACGCTCATGGAGATTACCTACGAATTGCAATCGCCGCTACATCCCGAGCAATTGCGTGCGCTTGGCAGCTTCGCCAACACGTATGGACTGCGCCGCTTTCGCGTGGACGAAAAGGCCAACCGGCTGTCGTTCGAGTACGACGCTTCGCGGCTGAAGGAGGCGGAAGTCGAGCACGTGCTCAGGCAGGCGAAGATTCCGGTGTTGCGGCGAGTGGAACCGGTGGGAACGGTATCGCAGGTTTAACCGGCTGCGAAAAAAGTAGCACGCCCACTCTTGGCTGTGCGGGTTTCTGAGCCTCGCGCAGGCGTAACGCTATCGAGCAAAACACCGCACAGCCAGGAGTGGCTGAGGTACAAAGTCCAGAGTTAATTTTTTTGGGAAGCTGTCAGATGAACACAAATTCAACTGACATGGAAAAGCGCGGCCCGCGAAACAAATTCAAAAAAAGTCGAGGGCTCTTGCTTGGGAACAAGAGCCCCCTAAGACGCATTCCGTTTCCCGGCCTTTTTTTGACCGGGGCGTGGGGTCATCCATCCTAGCTTCCCTCTCAGAGGCAGGTGGGAACGACCGGCACTCGTCCTTGAGCAAGCCCCTTCCCCCTCGCTCGCGGACTTGTGATAGTCGTCTATCGGAATGCGTCCACGTTTTTTTAATAATGCACGCGGCTGGCCAAAGCTCCTCTCATATCTCATCGTAAGATTTCCTTATTTTTGTTCATCTTCTGGCAGAGCCTCTTGCGCGCTCCTGCGCCAGGCCGCGCCAAAAATCCTGATTCGGGAGAACCGCCTCCCACGTCGGGAATCGCCCCTCTTTTTCAAACCAAACCCCCGCTCATTTCTTTTGTGAATCATCGAAAATTCTTCGACAGCGTGGAGAAAAAGCCCCATTATTTTATCATTCCGAGCGAAGCGAGGAATCTCTCCGTCTTTTCGTAGGCTTAAACGAAGAGAGATTCCTCGCTTCGCTCGGAATGAAAAAATGAAAAACTCTTCCCGTAACATGTTGGGACATTTCGAATGACAGCAAGCTCGCAATTGCGCCCCCACTTCGCGGACGATCCACGCGCCCGGTCATCTTTGCGGGTAGCGCAGGCCAGCCCAGTTCGACAATCCTCCCGTTTTGAAACAAGTGCGATGGAAACTCACAGCGACGCATCCATTTCCTCGCTCCACGCGTAGCACTTAGCAGCGCTCATCCCTCGGGATTTGGAACCTCGCGTGCCACGTATTCCAACGAGGAACTCCGCATGAAGCGTAAGAAGCTCGGCGAAATTCTCCAGGACCGCGGGCAGATTTCCGCCGAAAACCTTCAATTATTATTCATGGAGCAAGAAGGCAAGATGGTTCGCCTCGGCGAATTGATCCTGGAGCGGGGCCTGGTGGAAAAGCCCGCTTTGGTAAAGGCCCTGGAAGAGGTTTCCCGCGTAGCGTATCTGGATTGCACAGCGATCGAATGCGACCTGGAGATTCTGCAAAGGATTCCCAAGGCCATGGCGGTGCGTTTGGACATTCTTCCCATCCGAGTGGACCAGGGCCGCCTGATCGTGGTCATGGCGGAGCCGCAAAACATAACCACGATCGATGAATTGCGCTTCACCAGCGGCAAGAATATTTCCCCGCGCTTTGGATTTCGCGCCGAAATTCAATCCGCGATTGCGCGAAATTACGCCCAGTTCGAAACCCCAGCGCCCGCCAAGACGCCTGCCGGGGAGGGCGTGACGGAAGCCGGAACGGAAATGGAGTTCATTTCGACCAGTACCCGCCAGTCCAACCGCGATGCCATTCAGGAAATTCAGGAGGAACTGCACCAGAAGAAAACACCCGCGGTCCGCCTGGTGTCCGAAATCATACGCAAGGCGCTAGACAAGCAAGCCAGCGACATCCACATCGAGCCTCAATCCGCGGCCACCATTGTGCGCATCCGCGTCGATGGAGTCTTGCGCGAACTAGAAAGCGTTCCCCGAAATATTCAGAACTCGCTGGTCTCCCGAATCAAGATTCTCTCCGACATGGATATCGGCGAGCGCCGGGCCCCGCAGGACGGGCGCTTCATGGTCGCGGTCGGGCAGCGGAAGGTGGACATGCGCGTGTCGACGCTGCCGACGCAATACGGCGAGAAAGTCGTCATGCGGCTGCTGGAGGCTTCGGCGCCCATCCTGAGTTTTACCGACCTGGGATTGCCGCCGCACATGGCCGACCGCATGCGGGATGTGATCGCCCAGCCGCAGGGAATGTTACTGGTAACCGGGCCGACCGGTTCGGGCAAAAGCACAACGCTGTATTCGGCGCTGAATCTGCTGCGCAAGCCGGCCGTGAACATCGTTACCGTGGAAGACCCCGTCGAATACGCGCTCCCGGGCGTGAACCAAGTGCATGTGAATAAGCGCGCTGGATTAACGTTTGCCAGTTGCCTGCGCTCGATCCTCCGGCAGGACCCCAACGTCATCATGGTCGGCGAGATTCGCGACCTGGAAACCGCCGAGATCGCCATGAAAGCCGCGCAGACCGGCCACATGGTTCTTTCCACTCTGCACACCAATGACAGCATTTCCGCCGTGGCCCGCCTGCTCGACCTCGGAATTCCCGAATACCTGATTGCATCCTCGGTGACCGGCATACTGGCCCAGCGTCTGCTGCGCAAGCTGTGCGTCTGCCATGGCGAAAAGCAGGTCACGCCGGATTACGCCGAACGCCTCGCCGCCGCGGGCTGGATCCAGCCGCCGGAGCGCATTCCCTGGCCGACGGGCTGCGACATCTGCGACCACACGGGATACAAGGGCCGCGTGGGAATCTACGAGCTCCTGGCGATCGATGACTCAATCCGCGCCATCTTGCGCGGCGCCTATAAGCCGGATCTCGTCCGAATCGCGGCCCGTGCCGCGGGAATGCGCTGCATGCAGGAGGACGCCGTGGAAAAACTGCGCGCAGGCGTGACTACACTCGAAGAGATTATTCGTGTCGTTCCCATGGAAGCTTTAGCGAACTCAGGATGCGAACAGTGTGGCCATGAGCTTCCCCTCGCATACCGTTTCTGCCCCTACTGTGGGACCCGGCGCGGGCCCGGAGCAGCGGATCCTCCCGCGGGATCGTCGCTCCCTATCACGGAAGGGGTCCTCACTTGAGCAAGCGCGAACCCAAAGAAGCGTCCTTCTCACCTGGCCGTCGCGAACCTCGTTATCAGCATCTGGGCGAAATCCACTTGAGCTACGAAGGCGGAGGGGCCGAGGTATCAATCCGCCTTCCCGACCTCAGCCCGCATGGGATGTTCGTGAATACTTCGACACATTTTCCGGAGGGGGCGGTCCTAACTCTTCGATTTCGCTTGACGCAATCGAATGTCGAAGTTCAGACTCGATGCGAAGTACGCTATTGCCTCCCTGGTGTAGGGATTGGGGTTGAGTTCGTTGAAGTCGGGGCCGAAGCGGTTCGAGCAATCGAGAAGGAGCTATTGGCCTTCTCCCGGTCTCGTCGCGGAAAGAACCATTCAAAAGCCCGGCAAAGCGCGTAAATCACTGCAGAATCAAACATTTACGAAGTAAATACCGTCTTACCCGGGAGCCTTCCATGGATTCGCCTTCCGCCCCGCCGCCAGCCGCCGTTGCCAGCCAGACTGTGCCTCCAGCATCCGCGCCAGGGGTAAAGGTTTCCACCGCGTCCATTGTTGTCACCATGCTCCAGGTGTCCAAGCAAGTGAGCGATTTGATCTTTTCCCCGAGCCGCCCCCCTCAAATTGAGTTAAACGGCCAACTCAAGGAAGTGAATATCGCCGGGGTGGGCAAGATGACGCCGGATCTGACGCGCCGGATAGCCATGGATCTGATTGGAAATAATGAACTTGTGGCATTAAAACTCGAAAAGGAAGGTTCCACAGATCTCTCCTACAGTCTGCCTGGAATTGCCCGCTTTCGCGTGAATATCTTCCGGCAGCGTGGCACGCTTGCGATCGTGATGCGGGTGATCCCTCAAACCGTTCCCGATTTCAATTCCCTGAACCTGCCGCCACAATTGGCCGAAATCGTCGAGCTGCGAAATGGCATCGTCCTCGTCACAGGCCCCACCGGGTCCGGAAAATCTTCCACGCTGGCCGCCATCTTGAATAGGATCAATGAAGAGAAGTCCATTCACATTCTGACCATCGAAGACCCCATCGAGTTTCTGCACATCCACAAAAAGTCCACGATCCATCAACGCGAGCTCCACAGTGACACGCCGAGTTTCGCTTTAGCGCTGCGGGCAGCCTTGCGCCAGGCTCCCAAGGTGATCCTGGTCGGAGAAATGCGCGATAAGGAAACGATTGAGATTGGAATGGAAGCGGCGGAGACGGGCCACCTGGTTTTCTCCACCCTCCATACCGTGGACGCGTCAAAAACGATCGAGCGGATCATCGGCGTATTTCCCCTTGCGGATCAGCAGGCTATTCGCGCCCGCCTGGCCAGAGCGTTTCGGTTCATTATTTCGCAGCGCCTGATCCCGAAAAAGGATGGCACCGGCCGCGTGGCCGCCATTGAGATTTTGAAATCGACCATGCGCACCCGCGAATATGTGGAAAAAGGCGAAACCGAAGGCAAATCGCTACTCGATGCCATGCGCGATGGCTCGACCGAAGGAATGCAATACTTCGACGGCGAACTCGAACGCATGATTCGATCGGGAGTCCTCGACTTCGAGCAGGCCCTCAGCTACGCGTCGAATGCGGGAAACCTGCGGCTGGAGCTGGCCGACTTGGCCGAAGCCGACCCGCTTAGGGCCTGAGCGAACCCCTCATTTCCTTGTCTCTCCGTTAACCCTGCTTCAGCCCTGTAGCGCTCGCCTTTAGGCGAGCATTTGCCTGATTCCACGATGCTTGCCAAAAGGCGAGCGCCACACCCCTGCGTTTCTTCCTGGTACCGGTACGATCCGTCGGTACGCTCTACGCCCCGATTCCCACCCATTTCCCACCCTTTGCGCTATCGGCATTTCCTGAGCCCAAATTCAAAATGGGTTCATGAGATCAAAAACGAACGGCCTCTGGCAAGCTCTTCGCACCGCAATCCTCCTGGGAACGGTTTCCGCAGCCGCCCTGGCGAATCAAGCCCCAGCGCTGCCGCCGGGTCCCGCGACGCCGCTGTGCTACTGCCACTGCGCGTACGAGACCGGCATGAAACACTGCACCAAAATGTGCGAGCTGCCGCAATACCAGAGTCGCTGGTGGGCCATTTCCTGCCACAAAAAGAACTCGACCGCAACCGGATCGTCCTCGCCAGCTTCCAACCCCGGATCCCGGAAGACGAATCGCCCTGAACAGGCTCGCTTATAGGCCGCTACGGAAATTTCACCACCGACTAAGTCGACGCGCAACGACCGGAACTGGCGCACGCAAAGGCTCAACACAGAGAACGCCGAGGCCGGCGCGCCGAGGGGACGGAGAAGTAGAGACCTGAGACCACCAGTCACAAGTCCCCACTTACGTCATTCCCCCTGCGGATGGAAACGATCTGAATCCTCAATAGCCCTCACTGGCTCGATATTCAATCCAAATGTGCGCTAGAATGCTTTTTTGCTGGAGGCGACTTGCCGGCCGGCGCGCGACCATTATCGTCATCGAGGAGCACACTTGTCGCAAAACGATGCAGGCGTTTCGGCAGCTAAGGCAGCGTTGCGCCACGATTGGACGCGCGATGAAATTCAGCGCATCTACCGGCAGCCACTGCCCGATCTGCTTTTCTCGGCCCAGCAGGCGCACCGCCAATTTCACGATCCGGCGCGTGTCCAGTTCTGCCGCCTGCTCTCCGTAAAGACCGGCGGATGCCCGGAAGATTGCTCGTACTGCCCGCAGAGCGCGCATTACTCGACGGAAGTTACGCGAGGCGGCCTGCTTCCCGTGGACGAGGTCGTCGAGTTTGCCGAACGCGCCCGCGGCGAAGGCGCCACGCGCTTCTGCATGGGCGCGGCATGGAGGCAAGTACAGGACGGCGAGGATTTTGAAAATATTCTGCAAATGGTGCGCCGCGTGGCCAAGCTCGGCATGGAAGTTTGCTGCTCGCTCGGCATGCTGGACGATTCGCAGGCCGCGCGCCTGGCCGACGCCGGCCTGACCGCCTACAATCACAACCTCGACACTTCGCCCGAGTTCTACGGCCAGATCATCACGACGCGCAATTATGACGATCGCCTGCGCACGCTCGCATCGGTCCGAAAAGCCGGAGTCACCGTTTGCTGCGGAGGAATCATCGGCCTAGGCGAATCGGAGAATGATCGCATCGGGTTGCTGCAGCAGCTTTCCACACTCGATCCGCATCCCGAAAGCGTGCCCATCAACGCTCTGGTGCGCGTCGCCGGGACCCCGCTGGCGCAACTGGACACGCTCGATCCGCTGGTCTTCGTGCGCACCATCGCCACGGCGCGCATTTTGATGCCGGCGTCGATGGTGCGGCTCAGCGCGGGTCGAAAAGCGCTCTCGCGCGAGGCGGTCGCGCTGTGTTTTGTGGCCGGCGCCAATTCGCTGTTCATCGGCGAAAAGCTGCTGACCACCCCGAATCCCGAACCCGAGGACGATGCCGAAATGCTGCATTCCCTCGGGCTCGAACCGCTGCCGCTTCGGTAAAAAAATACGTGGACATCAACAAGCGCATTCTCGCCGAGCTATCCGACCTGGAATCGCGCGCTCAGTTGCGCCATCTGTCCATCGTTCCCGGCATCGATTTCAGCTCCAACGATTACCTCGGCCTCGCCACCGATCCGCGCATGAAGCAAGCCGTTCAGAATGGCGTGGACTCCGCTTCGCGCATCGCCTCGACCGGATCGCGTTTATTGTCCGGCCACGATGAGGCGTGGACTCTGCTCGAGAATGATTTTGCCCGCTGGGTTGGCGCGGAAGCGGCGTTGTATTTCACTTCCGGCTACTCGGCCAATGTGGGATTGCTGAGCGCCCTGCTGCGTCCCGAGGACGTCGTCTTCTCGGACAGCGCCAATCACGCCAGCCTGATCGACGGGATCCGCCTCTCGAAATGCCAGCGCATCATATTCCCGCATCTCGACCTGAATTTTTTGGAGGATGAACTTCGCCGTCATGCGTCTCCCGCGGGAGCCCGCATGATCGTCGTCGAGAGCATTTTCAGCATGGAGGGCGACCGCGCCCCGCTCGCCGATCTCGCCGCGCTGGCGGAGCGCCACGGCGCGGAACTGATCGTCGATGAAGCGCACGCCATCGGCGTGCGCGGCCCGAGCGGCAGCGGCTGCGTGGCGGAGGCAGGCCTTTCCTCGCGCGTCTTCGCGACGGTACACACATGCGGCAAAGCCCTTGCGGCGGCCGGCGCATTCGTCTGCGGCTCGCACAATCTGCGCCGCTTTCTGATCAATCGCGCGCGCACTTTTATTTTCAACACGGGCTTGCCGCCGTATTTCGCCGCGCAGGTCGCCGCTGGAATGAATCTGGCCCGGGAAGCGGAACCCGCGCGCGTTCACCTGATGGATTTAAGTGTTTTCCTAAACAATGAATTACGCAAGAACGGCTTTGACGCCGCCGGCAGCGATTCGCAAATCGTCCCCATCCTCTTGGGATCGAACGACGCCGCTGTCTGTTTTGCCAAATCCCTCGCGGCGAGCGGTTTCGGCGTGCGCGCGATTCGTCCGCCCACGGTGCCCGCGGGAACAGCGCGGCTTCGCCTATCTGTAACCGCGAAGCTTTCCAGGGAAATTCTGGCCGGCCTGGTGGCCGCCATGATTCAAACCCGCGATAAACTTTCCTTCGCGCGCATGGCATCCGTTTCCCGATGACCGGATATTTCGTGACCGGCACGGACACGAGCGTGGGGAAAACCGTTCTGTCCGCATTGCTCGTCGCCGCGCTGGACGCCGTGTATTGGAAGCCTGTCCAGACGGGCGCCAGCGAAGGCACGGACCGCGATTCGGTGCGCGCGTATGCAGAGATCGCGGAAGACCGGCTCCCCTTGGAACGATATCGATTCGATCCGCCGGTCTCGCCGCATCTGGCGGCGCGCGAGGCGGGAGTCCGAATCGACCTGGAAAATTTTGATTTGCCGGCAGGCCCTGCGGGGCGGCAATGGATTGTCGAAGGCGCCGGAGGTGTGATGGTCCCCCTCAACGAGCGCGATATCATGCGCGACCTGATGCAACGGATCGGATTCCCAGTCATCGTCGCCGCGCGCACCGCGCTGGGCACGATCAATCACACGCTCTTGACTCTAGCCGCGCTGCGCGAAGAACACATTCCGGTTTACGGCGTGGCGCTGATCGGCGACGAGAACATCGAGAATCGCCGCGCCATCGAATACTACGGCGATGTTCGCGTCCTCGGCCGCATCCCGCGCCTGGAAAATATTTGCCGCGCGGCCCTGTTGGACGCCTATGAAAAATATTTCGATCAAACAGCATTCCAGTAAATCATGAGCGCCCCTAAGCTTCATCTCTGGCATCCCTTCACGCAAGAAGGCGTGGACCCGCCGCCGATTTCTGTTTGCGGCGCCAAGGGCGTTTTTCTTGAAACGGCGGACGGGCGCCAAATTCTGGACGCGATTTCCTCGTGGTGGGTGAACATCCACGGCCACTCGCATCCGGCCATCGCGGAAGCCATTGCGAAGCAAGCCGCGCGACTCGAACACGTTCTCTTCGCGGGATTCTCCCACGGGCCAGCCGAAGAGCTCGCGGTGCGCCTCGGAAAAATTATTCCGCCGCCGCTGCGCCACGTTTTTTTCTCGGATGACGGCTCAACCGCCGTGGAAGTCGCGCTGAAGATGGCCCTGCAATTTTGGAGCAATTCCGGACGCCCGGAAAAACGCCGCATTGTCGCGCTCGAACACGCGTACCACGGCGATACGTCGGGCGCGATGTCGGTGAGCGACGATTCGGTCTTCAACGCGCCGTTCGACTCCATGCGAATCCCCGTCATCCGCACGCACTCAGCCTATTGCGCGCACTGCCCCGTCGGCCTCACGCGCGCCACCTGCCAGATCGAATGCCTCGACAAACTGGAACGTCTGCTCTCCAAACACGGCCATGAAATCGCCGCCGTGATCGTCGAGCCGCTGCTTCAGGGCGCGGGCGGGATGATCGTGCATCCCGAGGAATTTCTTTCCGGCGTGCGCCGCCTGACTGCGGCGCATGACGTGCTGCTGATCGCGGACGAAGTCCTCACCGGCTTCGGCCGCACAGGCCGCATGTTCGCCTGCGAACGGGCTGCGGTTGTCCCCGATTTAATGTGTGTCGCCAAAGGACTGACGGGCGGCTTCCTGCCCTTGGCCGCCACGTTCGCCACCGATCGTGTTCACGACGCGTTCACCGGCGGCGATCGCGCCAACGCCTTCTTCCATGGCCATTCCTACACGGCAAATCCCATCGCCTGCGCCGCGGCAAACGCGTCGCTGCAAATTTTCGAGACCGAACCGGTCTTCGAGCGAATCGCCACGATTGAAAGCGTGCACAAGGGTCGCCTGCCCGCATTTGCCGCGCTTCCCGGCGTCGCCGACGTCCGGCATATCGGCACCGTCGCGGCCATTGAACTGGCGGCGCCTGACGCGGGATATTTGTCGTCGCTGCGCCCTCGCCTGTACAAATATTTTCTGAGCCGAGGCGTGTTGCTGCGGCCGCTCGGCCACGTCGTGTATATCCTGCCGCCCTACGTCATCACGCCGGAACAGCTGAATTTCGTCTATGACGTCATTCTGGATGCGCTGGCTTGGTCTCAAAAGCGGCGCAGTAACGAGTGACGCTGGATAGTCGAA
>Ga0302326_10032156_pt1 | contig 10463 bp, 9 predicted proteins | sample Palsa_T0_3_FD_202264 | JGI IMG/M metagenome (GOLD analysis project Ga0302326, IMG submission 202264) | Peat permafrost microbial communities from Stordalen Mire near Abisko, Sweden - Palsa_T0_3 | ecosystem: Environmental > Terrestrial > Soil > Palsa > Peat permafrost | place: Sweden: Abisko... | reverse complement strand
CGGGCGCTATGCGTCACAAAAAATGTCTCGTTCGGCTTGACCTAAGATGCTCGTCCCTGCCGGCAGCGGCGGCGCTGAATGTAATCTTTGCCGCAGCTGGCATGCTCTTGGCCGGAATGCCGGCATATTCCCAGACGGACACAATCCCCCCGAACGAGAACCTACTAGCAGAGGGCGTCTCCGCTGTCCCGACAGCCCTGGCCTCGACCGTGGCGCGGTACACGAACTATCGGACGGCCTCGTTTGCCGGCTGGGATCCCACGAGGCGCGAGATGCTGATTTCAACGCGTTTCGCCGACGTGCCCCAGCTGCATTCCGTGAAATTCCCGGGCGGCGCCCGCAGCCAGCTGACCTACTACCCGGATCCTGTGGTCTCCGCCAGTTTTCATCCGACCAAGGGCGACTACTTCATCTTCACGAAGGACACCGGTGGCGGCGAGTTCTACCAGATCTACCGCCAAGACGTCGCGACTGGCGACGTGACGTTGCTCACGGACGGCAAGTCCCGAAACCTGGGCGGCGTCTGGGCCGAGGACGGCTCCAAGATAGCCTATAGCTCGACGCGCCGCGACGGCAGCGACGTGGATATTTGGGTGATGGACCCGGCGGATCCAAGGACGGACCGCATGGTTGCAAAGTTTGATGGCGGCGGCTGGCAGGCGCTTGATTGGTCGCCGGACGGAAAAACATTGCTGGTCGAGGATTATGTCTCCGCCGAGGAGAGCTATCTTTACCTGGTGGACGCGGTCTCGGGCGAAAGGAAGCTCCTCACGCCCAAGGGCGGGGCAAAGGTGCATTACGGCGACGGCCGCTTCAGCAAGGATGGAAGGGGCATCTTCGTGACCACCGACAGGGAGTCCGAGTTTCAACGCCTGGCCTACGTCGAACTGGCCACGCTGGACCATACGTACATGAGCAGCGCTATTCCCTGGGACATCGACGAGTTTGATCTTTCCGAGAACGGAAGGACGATCGCATTTGTGTCAAACGAGGATGGTTTTGGGGTGCTTCATCTCCTCGACACGGGTTCCGGAAAAGAGATCCCCGTCCCGGAAATCCCGAAAGGAGTCATCACCGGGGTGACCTGGCACAGGAACAACCGGGACCTAGCCTTTGACCTGTCTTCGGCCAGGACGGGCGGGGACGTCTACTCCCTCGATGCCGGGTCCGGCAAGGTGGAGCGCTGGACGACGAGCGAGACGGGCGGCCTCAACACGGCAGTGCTGCCCGAGCCGGAGCTTATCCACTGGAAGAGCTGGGACGGGCGCAGCATAAGCGGCTTTCTCTTCCGCCCCCCGGCGACCTTCACCGGGAAGAGGCCGGTCATCATCTCCATCCACGGCGGCCCGGAGGCCCAGGACCGCCCGAGGTTCCTCGGCGCCTACAACTACTGGCTGAACGAGCTGGGGATCGCGGTCATCTTCCCGAACGTGCGCGGCTCGACCGGGTACGGGAAAACCTTCCTGTCGCTCGACGACGGCTTTCTTCGCGAGGGTTCCTACAGAGACATCGACACCCTATTCGACTGGATCCATGCTCAGCCTGGCCTTGAGCCCGAGCGGGTGATGGTAACCGGCGGTAGCTACGGCGGATTCATGACGCTGGAGGTGGCGACCAACTACAACGACCGGATCCGCTGCTCCGTCGATGTGGTCGGTCCGTCGAACCTGGTGACATTCCTCGAGCACACTTCGGGCTACCGCCAGGACCTGCGGCGCGCGAAGTACGGCGACGAGCGCGACCCGAAGATGCGCGAGTTCCTGGAGCGCATTGCGCCAGCCAACAACGCGAGGAAGATAACGAAGCCACTGTTCGTTATCGCGGGAAAGAACGATCCGCGCGTTCCCGAGAGCGAGTCGGAGAACATGGTGAAGATCGTGCGCGGAAACGGGACGACCGTCTGGTGGCTGCTGGGGAAGAACGAAGGCCATGGGTTCCGAAAGAAACAGAACACGGACTTCCAGTTCTACTCCACCATCCTATTCGTTAAGCAGTTTTTGCTGAATTGAGCGGCCCCGGATCTGCTGGGCGCCCGAGTCGTGGAGGCGGGCGGAGACGGGTACGATAGACATGAAATGGGGGCACGACGACGAGAATTCGTGCGCCAATTCCGATCGTATTATCTGTTTAATGATCAATTCTTAGGTGGCTACATTCCCGGGAAACCGCCCTTGCCTTTCATCGCCTCCAGCTGGCGCATCATCTTCTTCGAGCCGCCCCCCTTCATCATCCTCATCATTTTCTGCATCTGCTGAAACTGCTTCAGGAGCTGGTTCACGTCGGCAATCCTGACGCCGGCTCCCTTCGCGATCCGCTGCCTGCGGCTCCCGTTGAGAATGTCCGGCTTGCGGCGCTCCTGCAGTGTCATGGACCTGATGATCGACTCGGTCCGCACCATCTGGCGTTCCGAATCATCCCCGAGCTGGACGCCGCTCATGCCGGGTATCATCCCGACAATGCTCTGCATCGACCCCATCTTCTTCACGGCCTGCAGCTGCGAGAGGAAGTCCTCCAGGTTGAAGTCGGCCTTGCGCATCTTCTCCGCCATCCGCTCCGCCTCGCCCTCGTCAATCGACTCCTTGGCCTTCTCGACGAGCGAGACGACGTCGCCCATCCCCAGGATGCGCGATGCGAGCCTGTCGGGATAGAAGGTCTCAAAGTCATCCGTCTTCTCGCCCGTCCCGACGAACTTGATGGGGATGCCCGTGATCGCCTTGATGGAGAGGGCGGCGCCGCCACGCGCGTCGCCGTCGAGCTTCGTGAGGACGAGGCCGCTCAGCTGAAGCGCGTCATGGAACACCTTGGCGACGTTGACCGCCTCCTGGCCGAGCGCGCCGTCCACGACGAGCAGGACTTCGTCCGGCGCGACCACGGCGCGCAGGCGCCTCACCTCATCAATGAGCCCCTCGTCGATCTGGAGCCGGCCGGCCGTGTCGAACAGCACGGCATCTGCGCCCGCGGCCGTAGCCGCGGCGAGCCCCGCCCTCCCGATTGCCGGGACGTCCTTCGACTGCCGGTCGCAGTAGATCCCAAGCTCCTCCTGGCCGGCGAGTATCTCCAGCTGGTCGATGGCCGCCGGCCGCTGGACGTCGCAGGCCACGACAAACGGCGTGTAGCCGCGCTTCTTGAGGAGGCGGCCCAGCTTCGCCGTCGAGGTGGTCTTTCCCGAGCCATGGAGGCCCACCATCATGACCCTGAGCGGCCTTGCCGAGCTGAGCGCGGTCGAGCCCTCGCCGAGGAGGCGCACCAGCTCGTCGTGGATGATCTTGACGACCTGCTGGCCCGGGGTGACGCCCTTGAGGACCTCCTGTCCCGCGCATTGGGCCTGGACGCGCTCCACGAATTCCCGGGCCACCTTGAAATGGACATCCGCCGAAAGGAGGGCGGCGCGCACCTCGGCAAGGGCGGTGGCCATGTTCTCCTCGGAAAGCTTGCCGACGCCGCGCAGGTTGCGCAGCGCCGAGGACAGCTTGTCGGTCAGGGATTCAAACATGGGAACCCACCGGATGCATCAAGTGGCCCGCGGATGCAACCCCGGGGATCGCTTTTGGGATGGCTAACCGGGCCCGACTTATGCGACGCTGGCCCCCCTTATGAACCCTGTCCTCAAGCTCCTTATCGAAGGCGGTCACCTCACAACGGCGCAGATGGCGCAGGTTGCGGGCATCCCGGAGGCCGAGGTCGACAGGCACCTTGAGGAGCTGAAGAAGGACAGGGTGTTCCTCGGGTGGCGGCCGGTCCTCGACCTTTCCAGGGAGTCGGCGGCGGCGGTCAGGGCCGTCATCGAGGTCAAGATGACCCCGGAGAGGGGCGGCGGCTTCAACCGGCTTGCCGAGCGGCTGAGCCGCTTTGACGAGGTCGAGTCCTGCTACCTCATGTCGGGCGCCTACGACCTGCTCATCTTCGTCAACGGCCCGAGCCTCCAGAAGGTCGCGGGCTTTGTCTCGGAGAAACTCTCGACCCTGGAGGGGGTGCTCTCCACCAGCACGCACTTCATGCTGCGCTCGTACAAGGAGGGCTCCTTCCTCATCGACGCCCCCGCCGGCGAGGCGGACAGGCTGAAGGTTTCGCCATGAAGCGCTTCGTCGCCCGCCATGTCGCCGGACTGCCCAAGTCCGGCATCCGGGACTTCTTCGAGATCGTCTCGAAGATGAAGGACGTCATCTCGCTCGGCATCGGCGAGCCCGACTTCGACACGCCCTGGCACATCCGCGAGGCGGCCATCTACGCCCTGGAGAAGGGGAAGACCCACTACACGTCCAACATGGGGCTGCTCGAGCTGCGCCGCGCGATCTCGACGTACGTTGAGTCCCATTACTCGCTTGCCTACAGCCCCGACGACGAGGTCCTGGTCACCGTCGGCGTCTCCGAGGCGATAGACCTCGCGCTTCGCGCGCTCATCAACCCAGGCGACAAGGTGCTCTACCACCAGCCGTGCTATGTCTCCTACAACCCGAGCGTCGCCCTCGCGCACGGGATCGCGATCCCTGTGCCGACGCGCGCCGACGACGGCTTCGCCCTCAACGCCGCGGACCTCGAGAGGGCCTGGCAACCCGGCTGCAAGGTCCTCATGGTCAACCTGCCGTGCAACCCCACGGGCGGGACGTGCGACCGCGCTCGGCTGGAGAAGATCGCGCAGTTCGCGGTGGAGAAGGACCTGATCGTGCTCTCCGACGAGATCTACTCGGAGCTCGTCTACGACCGCCCCCACACGAGCATCGCGGTCTTCCCCGGCATGAGGGAGCGGACGATATTCCTGCACGGGTTCTCGAAGGCGTTTGCGATGACCGGATTCCGGGTGGGCTACGCGTGCGGGCCGGCCGAGCTCATCGATGCGATGATGAAGATCCACCAGTACTCCATTCTCTGCGCCCCCATCCTCTCCCAGGAGGCGGCGATCGAGGCCCTCCTTCGCGGGGAGGACAGCGTGAAGACCATGTGCGAGCAGTACCACAGGCGGCGCGACATGGTCGTCGCCAGGATGAACGCCGCGGGCCTCGCCTGCAGCGCGCCCGGCGGCGCTTTCTACGTCTTCCCGAGCGTGGCGTCGACGGGCCTCGGCGACCGGGATTTCGCCTACGGGCTCCTCAATTCGCAGAGCGTCGCGGTCGTCCCCGGCACCGCGTTCGGCGAGAATGGCCGCGGGTTTGTGCGCGCCAGCTTCGCCACGGGATACGACCAGCTTGTGGAGGCCTGCGACCGGATCGAACGGTTCGTGAACACCGCGACACCATGTTCCGCTCCGTCGTCATCGTAGGGCGCCCGAACGTCGGCAAGAGCCGGCTCTTCAATCGCCTCGCCAAGAAAAGGATATCGATCGTCCATGACCAGCCGGGGGTGACGCGGGACGTCATCTCGGCCGAAGTCGATGACGGCTACACGCTGATGGACACGGGCGGCCTCGGGCTGAAGGAGGGTGAGACCTCGTCCGCGGCGATCATCCAGGCGTCCGAGAAGCAGGTCGGCTTCGCGATCGATACGGCCGCCCTCATCCTCTTCATCATCGACGGCCTCGACCACGTGACCGCGCTCGACGACCGGATCGCGAAGCGGCTCAGAAACGGCAAAAAGCCGGTCATCCTTGTCGTCAACAAGGCGGACTTTGGGGACGAGAAGGCGGACCACGAAGGTGTCGCGCGCCTGGGGCTCGGGGAGCCCATCTTCGTGTCCGCCGAGCACGGCCGCGGGGAGAGCGAGCTCAGGGAGGCGATCCTCGCCAGGATCGGCCGCCCGCCCCCGAGACCGGCGGAGCGCACCGACGAGGACAAGGCGGCGCACAAGAGGCCCCCGGGGCCGATCTGCATCAGCTTCATCGGCCGGCCCAACGTCGGGAAGTCGTCCCTTGCGAACCGCCTGCTCAGGAGCGATCGGCTGATCGTGAACGATCTCGCCGGCACCACACGCGACTCGGTCGAGCTCCCGTTTGAGTTCAGGGGCCGTGACAAAAAGATGCACCCCTTCAGGCTGATCGACACGGCCGGGATCAAGGCGGCCACGAAGCTCGCGTCTTCCGTGGAGTACTTCGCCCGGCTGCGCTCGCTGGACGCCATGCAGAAGTCGGACGTCGTATTCCTCGTTCTCGACGCCCTGGACGGCGTCACCCAGCAGGACAAGGCGATTGCGGGCGAGGCGGTCAAGGAGCGCAAGCCGATCGCGATCATCGTCAACAAATGGGACCTCGTCCACGAGGTGTTCAGGCGCGACGGCGGTATCCAGGGATCCAAGAGCGAACGCGACTACCGCGAGAAGTACGAGAAGGAGCTCTTCAACCGGCTCTTCTTCACGCCCGGGGCCCCGGTCATCTTCGTCTCGGCCATGAGCGGATTCGAGGTGTCGCGCATGCTGAACGCCGCCGTGCAGCTTCACCGCACTCTGGACAAGAAGCTGCCCACGGCGCGCCTGAACGAGACCCTCTCCTTCCTCACCCAGCGCACGCCGCCTCCGGCGATCGGCAACCGCCGATTCAAGATCTACTATGCGACGCAGACGGGCAACCGGCCATTCCGGATAAAAATCTTCTGCAACCGCGAGGAGGGTCTGATGGAGAGCTACCGCCGCTACCTGGAGGCGGGACTCGTGAAGGAGTTCGAGCTCAACGGCTGCCCGATCGAGTTCGAGCTTGTCGGCAAGGCCCGGGGAGACGCGGTCGACCGCAGCGGCTGGAAGCAGTGACCATGGCAGAGCCGCTGCGTCTCGTCTTCATGGGCTCGGATCCGGTGGCACTGCCGCTGCTGGACTGGCTCGCGGGCGAGGGCAGGGCGGTGGCGACGATGGTGGGGCTCTTCACGGGGCCGGATCGACCCTCGGGCCGGGGGCAGTCTGTCGGCCCGAACGCCGTGAAGGCGTGGGGGGCCGGCCGTCCCGTGCCGATTCTCCAGCCGGAGAAGATCGATGCAGCGGCGCTGGCCCTGTTGGCGGCGCTTCGGCCCGACGTGACCCTCGTCGTCGCCTACGGCCATATCCTCAGGGAGGAGTTCATCTCGGTCCCGCGGCTGGGAACGCTGAACGTGCACGCGTCGCTGCTCCCGAAGTACCGCGGGGCCTCGCCGATACAGGCTGCCGTCGCCGCCGGCGACACGGAGACCGGCGTGACGCTCATGCGCATCGTGCGGGAGCTGGACGCGGGGCCCGCCGCCGGCGAGGAACGCATAGCGATCGCCCCCCTCGACACCGCATCCGATGTCGAGGCCAGGTTGGCGAGCGCCGCGGTCCCCCTTGTCGCCAGGAGCCTGCCGCTTCTGGCGCGCGGCGAGCTCATTTTCTGCGCCCAGGACCACGGGCGGGCGAGCTTCTGCCGGCGCCTGAACAAGACCGACGGCGCATTGGACTTCGGCGCCCCCGCGCCCGTCCTGGCGGCGCGGATTAACGGGCTCCACCCATGGCCGTCGGTTTCGGTCGAAATCGCAGGGTACTCGATCAAGCTCGGCCTTGCCGACGCCCTTGAGGGCGCCCGCCCCGAAGCTGCGGGTACGGTCGCGGGCTTCGACCGGGACGGCCTGCTCGTCGCAGCCGGTTCCGGGGTCCTGCGCGTGCGCCGGCTCCAGCGGCCGGGCGGCCGGATGCTGGCCGCACCCGAATTCCTGCGCGGTTTCCCGGTTCCCGCGGGCACCGTCATTGCCTCCCGGCCGATGCCCGCTCTTTCGTCCTCCTCGCCTTTCCGCCGCTGAGCGCGCCGGACACATGCCGCTTGTTTTCACGGGTCCTTTGGGCAAGATTCGCGCCCGATGCCTGGCAGGTCCGTCCTTAGCCGTCTGATGCTCACAGGCGCCGCGCTTGCGGCGTTCTCTGCGGCGCCGCGGGCCTCAGCCCAGGCCCAGGTCGCCGACCTCCAGGAGGATGTCCGCGGGCTGACCCAGCGCCTCAACGAGCTTTCACTCCGCGTCGAGCAGCTCGAGCACGACAATTCGGAGCTTCGGGGGAAGCTCGCCGCGGCCGACGGAGTCAGGGACGCCGTCACGACCGCGCAGCTGAACAGCGCGGTGGCGGATCTGAATGCCTCGGTCAAGTCGGCTGTCGCCGCCTCGCGCTCCGAGATCCTGCAGCAGGTCGCCACCCAGATGGAAAACCTGGCGAAGCAGACCAACGCGGCCCTAGACTCGATCGCCAAGCAGGGATCCCCTGCGCCGTCCCGGCCCCCCGCCTCGGCGCTGGCCCCGGCTGCAAAGACCGCATTCGGTGAAGCCTACCCCAAGGAGGGCGTGAGCTACACGGTCCTGAAAGGCGACTCCATCGGCGCCATCGCAAAAAAAAGCGGGGCCAAGGCGCAGGACATCATAGATGCGAACAAACTCGCGGACCCCTCCCGTATCCAGGCCGGGCAGGTCCTCTTCATTCCCGGCGGGAAATGACGCCGCCCGATCCTTTCCAACATGGCATCCCCACAAAAATCCAGACTGGGCCGCGGACTCGGCGGCCTCATTTCCGCGGCGAAGCCGCCCATGGCGCCCGCCGCCGTCCACGTCCCGCAGGCCCCGGGGTACCTTGAAATCCAGGTGCACCTTGTCGAGCCGAGCCCCTACCAGGCGAGGCGCGATATTGCGCCCGAACAGCTCGCGGAACTCGCCGAGAGCATCCGCAGCGAGGGGCTCCTGCAGCCGATCGTGGTCCGCCGGCATGGGGAGAAGTTCCAGCTGATCGCGGGCGAGCGGCGCTGGCGCGCATTCCAGCAGCTCAATATCAGGTCGATACCCGCCCGGGTCGTGGAGGCAAGCGACGCGTCGGCGGCGTCGATCGGCCTCATCGAGAACCTCCAGAGGGAGGGATTGAACGCGATCGAGGAGGCGCTTGGATTCGCGAGCCTGGTCAGGGATTTCGACCTGACACAGGAAACCGCGGCGGAGCGGGTCGGCCGGAGCCGGGCCTCGGTGGCCAACGCGCTTCGGCTCCTTTCACTCGACGCCGAGATCCAGGGCTACATCGCGAAGGACCTCCTGAGCGTGGGCCATGCAAAGGTTCTTCTGGGGGTCGAAGACGCGCCGACGCGCGCGGTCCTCGCCCGCAGGGTGATCGAGGAGGGCCTCAGCGTGCGGCACACGGAGAAGCTCGGAAAGTCGGCCAAGGCGACCGGGTCGTCGAAGTCGCCCTCCCGCAGGCGGGCCCTGGCCGCGCGGGACGCCGCGGCGGTCGACAGCATCGAGAAGAAGCTGACGTCGCATCTGGGCGCCAGGGTCGCCGTGATCCACACGCCGAAGAAGGGCCGGATCGTCATAGAATACCGCGGCAACGAGGACCTCCAAAGGCTCCTCGAAAAGCTCGGGGTCGAGCGCGCGGACCCCTCCTGAAACCCCGCCCGCGGGGCCCCTCGTCCGGGCGTTGACAAGGGCCGGCCCGGTCTGCTTGGCTCAACCCTCCCAGATCATGAGCATCCTCCTCGGCATCGTCACTTTCATCCTCATCCTGACCTCCGTCATCCTTATCTTTCTCGTGCTTGCACAGAAGGCGAAGTCGGACGGCGGAATGGGCGCCGCCATGGGCGGCGGCATGGCCGAGGCGACCTTCGGCGCCGACACGGGCAATGTGCTGAGCAAGGCGACGATCAACGCCTCGATCGTGTTCTTCGTGCTGAGCTTCGCGCTCTACCTGGGGCGCATCTACGAGGGCAAGCACCGCTCCGTCTCGGGCGGCGAGCTGCCGACGATCGCCGTTCCCCTCTCGGCGATGCCTTCGAAGGGCCCGACGGCCGTCACGGTTCCGGTCAATGCCGCCCCGACTCCGGCCCCGGCGGCAAAGCCCTGACCGGCTTTTGAAGAGCTCGGCCGAGCTATCGTCGCGATCGGGCCGGGCGCGCGTGCTTCGCGCGGCCGCACTGGCGTGGCTTTTCGGCGCCTGCGCCGCGACCCGCGGGACGGGCGCCGCGCCCGCGGAGCTGCCTGATGCGCCTACGGCCGCCCTCCTCCTCGACCATTTCAGGCAGTCGATCTGGGCCGAGCCCATTTACGCCGAATTCGACCTCCGCGTGATGCCGCGCAGGGGGGACGAGCGCGTCTTTCACGGCCGATTCTGGGGCGCGAGGAACGGGCGCGGCCCGGTGACCCGCCTTGAGCTCGATGTCGGGCGGGGGGGCTTCACGCACCGTTTCCTGGTCCAGGGGGGTCCCGATGGCGGCATATGGACGTCCGACGGGGGCGCCCCAGGCGCCCCGAATGCCGGCGCGGTCCTCGCGCCGCTTGTTCCGGGAGTGGAGATGGCCCCATTCGACATCCTCCCCATGCCCTACCTGTACTGGCTCGACGCCGAGCTCGTCAGCATCGAGCGCATCCGCGGGCGCCCGTCCTTCAGCTATGTCTTCACGCCCTCGGCGGACTTCGTGGCCCTCAATCCCGGGATCAAGTCCGTGCGGGCGTACTTGGACACCCAGTACGACGCTCTCGTGCAGTCCCAGATCGCCGCGACGGACGGGCACGTGTCTAAGACCCTTTCCCTATTGGAGCTAAGAAAGGTAGGCGACCGGTGGATACCGAGGG
>Ga0302326_10032154_pt1 | contig 10464 bp, 15 predicted proteins | sample Palsa_T0_3_FD_202264 | JGI IMG/M metagenome (GOLD analysis project Ga0302326, IMG submission 202264) | Peat permafrost microbial communities from Stordalen Mire near Abisko, Sweden - Palsa_T0_3 | ecosystem: Environmental > Terrestrial > Soil > Palsa > Peat permafrost | place: Sweden: Abisko... | reverse complement strand
CCCTACCAGACCTCCGCTCGAAATCGCAGCAAAATCCCTTGCCCAAAAGTGCAGGGCGACCGCCTCACAAAGAAGTGATTCTGGGCGGTGCGCTTTCGCCGCTTCCTGTTACCCGATAGCTCGGCGCGTCCCCAAGGTCCCAGACATCGCGCTCAAAAACCTATTGGCGAGTTTTGGGCGGGGGTAGGAGCGAACGCTGGGCCGTTCCGCGAGTGAGTCCTGTCATTTTGCAGATTTTCTCCCGGGTCAGCCCTTGCGCTCGAATTGCCGAAACCCTCGCCGCGTCCAGATTCGCGCGCGGCCGCCCCAGCTTTGTTCCCCTAGCGCGGGCACTGCGCAGCCCGGCGCGCACCCGCTCGGCGATGAAACTCCGCTCCAGCTCGGCCACGGCGCCCAAACCCGTGAACACCATCTTCCCCATCGGCGTGCTTGTATCCAGTGTTCCGACAGCGATACAAACTCGATTCCGAGTGCCTTAAAGTTCTCGAGCCCCCTGAGTAGGTGCGACACGGAGCGCGCGAAACGATCAAATTTCCAGACCACTACAGCGTCAAAGCGCCGGCGGTGGGCGTCGGCGATCAGGCGGTCAAGCTCTGGCCGCTTTTCCTTGGCGCCCGAGATGCCGAGGTCCACGTGTTCGCCGGCAACGGTCCAGCCGCAGCGCCCTGCATACTCGCGCAGTTCGCGAATTTGCATCTCCGGCGACTGGCCGTTACCAACGGTGCTGACGCGGGCATAGAGTGCGGCTCGCATCATCGGACTACAACATTGACGCTGCCCTGCATGATTTTTTCCTTTTTCCGTTTAGAGATACTGCGCTGCAGGCGCCCGTAGGAGTATGTACAAATAAAAGGCACCTGCAGGTCTGGTTTCTCGTTCGGTTTCTCGGGATGGCGGAAGTACGCGGTACCTGTCGCCGACATTTCATCGGACGAGGTCTTCATGTCGCTGTCCTGATTTTCATAACCCAGCGCCAGGGCCTCCGCCACCGAGCTGGGTATCTTCCCGCTGGCTAACCTTTGCTGCCGCAACTGCTGAGATTGCTTGGTCTTCATTTTTGACTTCTCCTTGGTGCCGAGAACCGGCAGCCGTGAAATTTGACTACGTGGCCCGAATGCGACGGCTGATCGTTACATCCGCCCTGACAAAATTTCGATGTGTTCCATGGCCTCGACTGGCTGTGAGCGCGCTACTAGGCGATCCCAACTCTTCTTCCCGTGTCGCTTCACGAGCGATCGGACTGCGGCAGCTTTTTCGCGGACCGCCTGCCGGTAAATGGATTTTGGAACTACGATTGCGGGATGGGTTGGCGCTAGCTATGAAGGTTCGGCAACAACGACTTGGCCACAGCGACTCACGGCCCACGATGGACGCATACACGCACATTGCGAGCGGGGACGATCAACAAATCGCCGAGCAGTTGGGGGAGATCTTGGTCACCAGTTGGTCAAAAACTGAATTAGACGGGGAAAAAAAAGGGCCTGCTTTTCAGCAAGCCCTCTTGAACTGAGTATGATGGCGTGGTTGCGGGGGTTGGATTTGAACCAACGACCTCCGGGTTATGAGCCCGACGAGCTACCAGGCTGCTCCACCCCGCGAAGCTATGATAGCGAATGCGGACGGAAGATGCAAACCGGCGCGCGGAGGGCCAAAATTCGTTGGGGCGGGGGCGCGCTAGGGAATTGAAGTGGAAATGCTTACAGGGATGCCGTCGCCCGCTCGTTCCACAGTGATTTCTTCGGGCCTTACGTACAACGTTCGGCCTTGCTTGAGTACGATAATCTCCAACTCTCCGGATGGGCAAGCGGACAGACTCCCGTTGCCCCGTTCATCGACCACCGCCGGATTATTGGCGCTCGCCACGCACGGCGTTAGATGAATCACACCCGAAAACCCGTCGGCCACTTTCACGGTAACGCGCATCGGCGCGTCTTTCGCTGCACAGGACGCAAAGGCAAGGGAAATGGCCAGCGCGGCAGCAAACGATAATTTCATATGGCCCCCAGGGTTCGGCCCGACAAAAGCCACGAGCACGACGAAGTGCCCTAAGACATCCACCAGTTTATTAACGATACAATATGGATTGCCTGCCATCAAGGCCGGATAGGCGGGTGTGTCCCTGCACCGGCAAGATGCGTTCCGGCGCTTGCTGTTCCTGATCGCTTGGCGTGTTACGCCTCACGTGTCCACGGTTCGTAATTGTTCCATCGGCTCCCGAAGGTAAGTTAACATCGCACGTTTAGCGGGCGTTCGGGCGAAGCAAAATGACCAAGAGAAACCGGCTGATCTGGGTATTCATGGCGGGCGGCGCAACTCTCTTTACTCCGGCTCCGGTAGCCATGGCGCAGGGTGCTATCCGCGTCGAATCCAAGGAGGTTCTGGTTCCGGCGGTGGTATTCGACCGCAAGCTCGACGCCTTGATGGGAAAGAGTGGCGACCAGCAGTCCTTGAGCTATCTCATCGCGCACGATACTCATTTTTGGGAAAGTATCGCCGTGCGCGACTTGGTCGCCAGGGATTTCCATCTGTTCGAAGACGGCCAAGAGCAGCCCATTCATCGGGTCACGCTTGAGCCCCCGGCCGGCTCGATTGTTCACGACAGCATGGGTGTACATCCGGAAAGTATTGGCAGCGGAGGGGGAAGATGGTCCTATTCCGACCAACCGGAGAAGGAACTCGGTACGTGGCTTCCTTGGCCCCAATATCTGATCGCTTTTGTCCCGCAGCCATCGGCGGAGGGAAGTTGTCATCACATTCTACTGAAAACAGGGCGTGCGAATTTGGTGGTGTGGACTCGCAGCGAGTACTGCAACACGATACATCCACCGACCGACCCGCTGAACGGAACGGAGTTTGGCAGGCGCATGGAAGACGATCTTTCTTTGGTAAAACCGAGCAAGATTCGTCTAAAACTTCAGGCAACCACTTTCCTTCAGGACCCCGGAGCAACCCGGGTTTACATCGAGATCGAGTTCCCCTGGCAGTCTCTGAAGCACGAATTCAGCAACGGCACGTTATATGCCAGCATCGGTGCTTTAGGGATGGTCTACAACAAGGACGGAAGTCTGGCGGCGCGCTTCAGTGACTTCGCTTGCTGTGACTATGGGAAGGACAGCAAGCCCCGCTCCATCCCCGACCCGCCCGAGTTCAGAGTATTCCAGGGCCCCGGCCCTCCTGGAAGTAGCCTAGCCTCCGCCGACAGCTCCGGCTTCGCCAAGGAGGACGCGATGATCCCGAATCGCTTTGAAACGCAGATCGATCTGCCTCCCGGGGAGTACAACATTCGGGTGGTCCTCAGCGACGGAGAAAAATTTGGTCGCCAGCAGATGCCGCTGACCGTGGACAGGTTTGATGGAAAAGAGCTGGCCATTAGTGATATTGCGCTGTGCAAGCGAATCCGGGAAGTGCCGGGGGCGCCGGCCAAATTGCCCGGAAGCAATATACTTCCCTCCAGCAAAGGAATTGCATTCACGCCCACCGCGAACCCAGTCTTCAAGAAAAACAAACGACTATATACGTATTTCGAGGTTTATGTGCCGCCACTTCCTGGGAAGCCCGCCACATTGGCCGAGGCGCATCTTAGAATTGTGGATGCTAGGACCGGCGATATGAAAATAGAATTCCCATCGGTGAACGTTAGCCCTTACCTGAAGCCGGGCAGTTCGCTGGCTCCCGTCGGGCGAGAAATCAACCTCAGCAGCCTATCGAAGGGCCTCTACCGGTTGGATGTCCAGGCAACCGACTCGACAGGAAAAAGCACGGCGTGGCGCACAACGAGTTTTTCTGTCGAGTAGTAGTGGTGAGCTCATGGAGGACCAATGTAGAGTGGGTAGGTGGGCGATGCTCCTCAAGGGGTGGATATGCGATCAGTAGTGTGCGCTGTTTTTTTGCTTCTCGCTTCGACGCCAGCGTGGCCGGCGCTCTCTCGCGCTCAATCACCGTCGAAGTCCTCCAGCAACGGAGCGGGCCCGCGTGTGGAGGTGACTGCTTACGGCGCAACGGGTAACGGTGTGACCGATGACACAGCGGCGATCCAAGCGGCTGTCGGCGCAGCAGCGAGCGCGCGGGGCGCTACCGTCTTTTTCGCGCCGGGGAATTACGTGATCACCGCTCCCATCATTTATACGGGCGGCGGAGCATTTGGGTGGGGAATGCGCTTCGAAGGCGACAACTGGGGCAGTACGAACATCATCGATGGAAGCGCCTCCGGATTACCCTACTTTTTCGACACCGCTACACCGGCGACTCTACAGAACGTATTCTTTGAAAATATGCACCTGGTCGGGGGAGGGAAGTCGCGAGGGGGACTGAACCTCAATGCCGATTTCGGCGTGGTAAGGAATCTTTGGTTCTCGGATATAAACGGCTATTCGATCGTCACTGGTCCAACCGCGGGCAATGTGGTTGCGATCGAGGATTGCCGGTTCGAAGACAACTACGAGCCGCATTCGGCCGGCATCGACGTTCTCGGAGATTGGGTGCACTTGTTCAACAATGTGTTCGCCAAATTGGCTCAGGACGCGGTCACGGTGGGAAGCGGCACCGTCAAGCCGTACAACATCCTGGCGGTCAATACGCACTGCTTCCGGTGTTTTAGTTACGTTTTCGACTTGGTGCAGGTTCTGGAGTTCTCGGCGCTAAACACGTCCGATGAACTGGACCCGGACCATGCGAAGACCCACGAGTTTGGAATGTATATCGCCGATACGGTCGCAGACCCACAGACCGTCTCGGTGTTCGACTGGCACGCGCAGCCTGTAGGGGGCCCGAACGCCGCATACCAGACCGTGAACAATCATGGCCGGAATGGCGCTCTGGGCATTCTTTTCTCCGGGGGCCAAAGCCCCCGCTTTGCGTTGAGCTCTCCCCTTGCGGTGCAAGGGCTGAATCAGAATACGGCCCATACCTGGGCCGACGTCTCGGCCTGCTCTTCGGGTCAGAAGACTATAGCGTTTACGAACGCGTTTAACTCGGTGCCAGTGATCCTGGTGTTCGACGAGACGAACGCCGGAGGCGCGAAGTTAGCGCGCAAGTCAGCCGCGGGATTCGTGGTTTCCTGTTCCGGAGCGAAGGATGCGTTCAATTGGGTGGCGATAGGGAATCCGAACTGAAGTGGGAACCTCACACCGAACGTTGCGCTTTGAATCTGAGGGCCAGCGAATCGACATTTTTTTCAATGGCCGCTGCGGCTGAATCGGAGGGCCGGAGCGTCAGGCGGGATAGTTCGTCGAGATGTAGTTTTGCAGGTGCTCGATGGTTTCTTCCTGCTCGGAGACGACCCACTTCACCAAATCGCCGATCGAGACAACTCCAAGCACCCGTTCGTTTTCCATGACCGGAAGATGGCGGATGCGGTTTTTGGTTATAATCACCATGCATTCGTCTACGGCTGTATCCGAGGCCACGAAAATCACCGGACTGGTCATGATCTCCTTCACCAGGGTGGTCTTCGAAGATCTTCCTTTGAGGATGACGTTCCGGGTGTAATCGCGCTCGGAGATGATCCCTACCAGCTTCTCCTTGGTCATCACCAGCAGCGCCCCCACTCCCTTATCGGCCATTTTTTCGATGGCGTCGTAGACGGTTTGATCGGGGGTGACAAACCAAAGTTCGCGCCCCTTCTGCTTCAGAATCGAACCAACCGTGCCAGTCATTTTGATCATCGTCGTAAACCGCTCGTGGGGCAGGTATAGGCTTGGAATAAATTTGACGGGTGGATCATAGCGCCGCGTGCCGAGCGAAGTCAAACGCCAGTTCTCATTGGCTTGGAGCGGACCGGTGCGGCGTGGAACCAAGCAAGCTCTGGCCACCCACGCCAGCACGCGCTTCCGGCCGAGCGCCCCGGGAGAACTGCAACCGAATGGTTGCATTTCCGTCCGGCCATTGGTAATATGCAACTCGGAGGTTGCGTATGAGCGCCGATTGTATCGAGAAGAGGATTCTTCTGCGCGCGCCGCGGAGTCGAGTCTGGCGCGCTCTGGCGGACTCTGCCGAGTTTGGGTACTGGTTCGGGATGAAGTTCGACGGCCCGTTCGTGCCCGGCGCCAGCGTCCACGGAGTCATCGTACCAAACCGGGTGAACGCCCAGATCGCCAGCGCCCAGAAGCCACATGAAGGTCTGCCGTTCGATCTCACCATCGAGCAGGTCGAAGCGGAACGTCTGTTTTCGTTCCGCTGGCATCCCTACGCCGTGGAACGCGGCGTCGACTACTCCGCGGAACCGACCACGCTGGTGGTCTTCGCCCTCGAGGAACTGGCGGACGGGGTGATGCTCACGATCACCGAGTCTGGTTTCGATGGCATCCCGCTGGCGCGCCGGGCCAAGGCGTTCGCGGCTAACTCGGGAGGTTGGAGCATGGTGGTGACGCTGATCGAGGCATATGTCGTCCAGAAGCCATAAATCCAGATCGATCGCAAAGCCGCATGGCTCGGCCCACCTTTTCGCGGCGCTGGGGGACCAGACCCGCTTACGGCTGGTCTCCCGGCTATGCGACGGCGGACCGATGTCCATCGCCCTGCTCACCGCGGGCTCCAGAATCAGTCGCCAAGCGATCACCAAGCACCTGCGGGTGATGGAGCACGCGGGACTGGTGCGCAGCACGCGGCACGGGCGCGAGCGAGTGTGGCAATTGCAGCGTCGGCGCCTTGCGGATGCGCGTCACTACCTCGGCCTGATTTCAAAGCAGTGGGACGACGCTCTCGGGCGGCTCCGCGAGTTCGTCGAAGATTGACACGAAGAAGGCTTGCGGGAAGGCGAGCCCTCTTTCGTTTCCGTTGTTTTCCCGCTAACGCCTGTAATCTCCCTGATCTCCCCGCAATTTATTCATCGTCTTCCGTTGCGATATGTGCATCCACATCCATCGCCGGCCACCGGCGCCCGTGATCGAGAGTGAACTGCCAACGCTCACCGGTGTGTGCTACAACGTCCGCGACAAAGCCACGCCTGCATGCAAGGCCGGGACCTCGAACATGGCAAGAGCTGTGCGCACAGGCCATGAACGAACAGGATTACGACAAGCTTTCGATTCTCATCGAGGAGATCAATCGGCTGCTTGATGAGAAGGACGCCCGCCTGCGCGCCAAGCTACCGATACCATCCGAGTCATAGTGCCTGGGCGCACCACCACCGCCGAGGGGAGTTGACGTGGTGATTCGAACGGCGCAATATGTCTCTGAGGAACCCCGTTGACTGCCATCGCCCACACGCTGGCCACCAGGGTGGAGCAAGGCCGAACGCTTGAAGAGGTCCGCAAGAAGGACCTGCGCGCCGGCGACCGTGTGCTCGTTACCACGCGAAACTCCGTGTACATCATCTGGGTGCTGGACGAAGGCGTGTATTGCGTCTCCGGCGGGTGGTTCGACCTCCGGCGCATCTCGCCCCAGAAGATGGGCATTTCCGGCTGCACCTGGGGCGGGACCGCAATCAAGCAGGACATCGTCGCTGCCTGCGGGCTGCACTTGGAGTTTGGCAACAGCGTTCGCACCACCCGAATCAGACACATCCGCGTGATTCCCGCCCAAGCGCGGCCTTCCGTCAATTAGCGCAGCCAGCCTTGCCCACTTGAAGTTCTCCATCACCGCAAAGTGCACTTTTGCTTTTGTGCGCGAGCCACGCGAGCATTCGGGCGGAGGCGGCAAATGATCATCGAAATGCGCGCCTATAAGACCAAGCCCGGCAAGCGCGCCCACTTCCTGGAGATATTCCGAATCTGTGCCCGCCCACGCCGAAATCGGCATCAAAATATTAGGTCCATTTATTTCGATCGAAGATCCCAACACGTTCTTTTTCATGCGTGGTTTTCCAGATCTGGGTTCACGCGAGCCCATGAAAGCCAAGTTTTATGAAGGGGAACTGTGGAAATCCGAATTGGAAAGCATCTTGATGCCGATGTTGGAAAAGTACGAGGTGGTCTTTAGTGGAAGATCCCGAGAACCTGGTCCACTGGTAGCGGGATTGTTTGGCACCGCGTAAGCCAATGATACAAACCCAGCTGTGCAGCTTGGCCTAAGAGCGGCGCGTGGCTCTCTTATCACTCACTTATAAATATTGATCCCCTGAATAAAATGTTCACGGAACACGGCCCGTGCCGCCGCAGAGGTCTTCGCCGAGTGAAGAGAACCGCTGAGCGCGCAGTTGTGCTGGCTTAAAGCGCGTGTCCCACGGTAGTTGTGGCGCCGCCTTCGTGGCGGTGTTTCAACGCGTACGGATTCCTGACGGCGTAGCTAAGCCGCGATCGCATCCCAGTGAAGTGGGCGCCCCACGTGCCGGATGTGTACGCGGGGCTCTCACTTTTGCGCGAGTCCGTTCCAGCTTGCTCCTACGGTGTATACAGTTCGGCGCTGGCGGGCGTGGCGCCGCCGCCTGCTGCCAGCACCTCGCCGTTCTGCAGTAGTGTCGCGGTGTGCGCCACTCGCGCGTGGTTCAGACTGCCGGTGCTCGACCACGCATTGTTCGACGAGGTGTAGAGATGGCACAACGTCTGCGCTACATAACTCGTTCCCACGTGAGTTGACCCTCCAACCAACAGAACCTCGCCGCTATTCAGTAGGGTTAGTGTATTTCCGCCGGGCGGATTCAGTCCAAGATCGTGCGTCGCCGTCCAGCTACCGGTGGACGGTGCGTAATACTCAGCGACATAACTCGCCAGAGTTCCGCCGTAGATCAGCGCGTCGCCGTCCGCCAGTGCCGCGATCCGTCTGCTGGGATGGCTGAACACCATCGCCGTGGTCAGCGTCCAGACGCCATTCAGATACGTCTCCGCGGTGTTTTCGTTTCCTGAGCCCACACCACCCGCCATCAACACCGCGCCGACGCGAAGCAACGCCGCATTGGTCGAACGGGCGTCGTGCAGGCCGCCGGTGACCACCCGCTTTCCGGTGGTTGGGTTGTAAGCCTCGGCGCTGGCGAGGATCGAATCCTCAGCGCCGTACCCACCCGCAACCAGCACTTGGCCGTCGGTGAGCATCGCCGCGCCATGCTCGTAACGTGCTGTCGTCAGGCTCCCGGTTTTCGTCCAGGCGCCGGTGGTCGGGTTATATAGTTCAGACTCCCCCAGGATCGTTCCATTGCTGGTGCTCGAAATCCCGCCGGCAACCAAAACCTCGCCGTTGGGGAGTAACTCCGCGCTGTGGCCATAGCGCGCGGTCGTCATGTTGCCGGTGACGGTGCACTTTCCTCTGGTGGGGCTGTAGAGCTCAGCGCTAGCGAGCGTTGCATCCGCGGCGCTGATGCCGCCTGCAACCAGCACCTCGCCATTCTGAAGCAGAGTTGCGGTGTGATCTTCGCGGCCGGTGTTCATGCTGCCGGTAAGCGACCACGTTCCCGAAGCCGCGGCGAGGGCCGGGAAGGATGCAGTAACTGCCAACCCAATTACAATCAATGCCGCTAACACCAGCGTCCAAACGGTCGCAATGTTATTCCGATTTCCGAGATTCATCTGGAGCCTCCGGTGAGGTAATAATAGTTCTGACAGGGTGACCGGGCCCCTTCGTGACACCCTGTAGCCATCCGCGGTTACGCGCAGTGACTGATCGCAGATGCCAATCGCCGTTGTGTCATCGGCTTGTAAATAGTTATCAACAGATTGAACGGGACGGCACAGTCCGAATCGGACGAACAGACTCAAGGCGGCGCAGCCGCCGGTGTAGACAGTTCCATGGAAGAGCAGTGGTCGCACGCTCGGCATAAACCAATATGGCGGTTGGCATCAACGCTGCGCACCTCTATCATGACGCGATGAGCAGACGAATGGACATCGATTCGTCCCCCGCCAGTGCGATTGTTGGCTGGCTGCGGGAACACCAGGAGGAAATGGCTGCGTTCCTGGCGGAGCTTGTCGCTATTCCCACCGACAATCCGCCGGGGAGAAATTACCGCGTTTGCTCCGATTTGCTGGAAAGCCGCTTGCATCAATTGGGCCTCGACTGTGAGCGATTTGCGCCTGCCGGCACGGAAATGGCCGGCGATGATCCGGCCTGTCTGCGGGCGAGTTTTGGAAGCGGCGAGCGATCGCTTTATTTCCACGGGCACTACGATGTGGTTCCGGCACAATCCGCGGAACAGTTCCGGCCATCGCGCGAAGGCAATTTCCTCTTTGGGCGCGGCTCATGCGACATGAAGGGCGGGATAGTCGCGATGCTCTACGCGATCCTCGCTATAAGGGAATGTGGTTCGCCGTTCAATGGCAAGATTCGGCTGATGCTGGTTCCCGACGAAGAGACCGGAGGAGCGCGCGGCTCGGCGTGGCTGGCCCGCCAAGGACTGCTCGGCCAAAACGGCGTGGGGATGCTTTTGGCGGAGCCGACCAGCGGGGTCGTGTGGAACGCGAATCGCGGCGCGATCTCACTGCGCGTCCGCGTCCTGGGAAAGTCGGCGCACGTCGGCTTGCAGCATCAAGGAGCGAACGCGTTTGAACGCATGCACCTCGTCGTCGCGCGGCTGCAACAATTGAAACACGACGTGGA
>Ga0302326_10032151_pt1 | contig 10464 bp, 11 predicted proteins | sample Palsa_T0_3_FD_202264 | JGI IMG/M metagenome (GOLD analysis project Ga0302326, IMG submission 202264) | Peat permafrost microbial communities from Stordalen Mire near Abisko, Sweden - Palsa_T0_3 | ecosystem: Environmental > Terrestrial > Soil > Palsa > Peat permafrost | place: Sweden: Abisko... | reverse complement strand
CCCCGATGATCAGCCAGATGACGAGGATGATAGAGCCGAGTCGCATGATTTTTCCTTTGTCGGGGGTCGCGCCGGGGGCGGCGCGTGGGGGTGCTCCCGTCAACTACCCGCGCACGGAACTCGAAACTAGGTAGTAAGATTCTTCAGGTTGTGCAGCGGCGGCAGGATCGGGATAATGCTGCCTGCGGTTGCGACATTGCGTGTATGACCGTTGTCTTGGGTCCGGAGACGCGGCCCGCCCTAAGCCTGAAAGCGGCGGTGTTTTCTCGTGCCCGATGATTGTTTTCCCGTTACCTGGTCCGGCCGGACCGCCACGGTGGTGGTTCCGGGGGAACTAGACCTGACCATTGCCGACGGCCTGCGCGACGCGCTGCTCGGCGTGCTCAACGCGGGAGCACTCGGACTGGTGGTCGACATGACCACGACGACTTTTTGCGACTCGGCGGGCATCTCCGCCATCACCCGGGCCGTCCGGCGCGCGGCCGCCAACGACGCGACCATGCGGCTCGCCGTCGCCTCGCCGGCCGTGCTGCGGGTGTTTGACCTCGTCGGCATCGACCGGCTGATCGACGTCTACCCGGACGCGAGCGCCGCGCTGGCGTCGCTGCCCGAGCACGCCAGGAACGTCAGCTGACGGCGAGCGCGGCCAGCACCGTGACGCCGTCGGGACCCGCCTGGACGCTGGCGTAGTCGCACAGTCGGTGCAGCAGCCTGCGCCGCAGCGTCTCGGCCTCATCGTGGCGGCTGGGACCCCGATGGGAGAGGCTGTCGCCGTGGGCCTCGCAGAAGACCCGAGGGCCGGTCGTCCACAGCCGGAGCCTGGCGGTGCACGGCCCCCCGGCGACGGTGCAGGCGGCCGCCTCGCTGACGGCGAGCACGAAGTCCGAGAGCCGGACCGATCTCATCCCCGCGCGGATGCCGAACTCGACCGCGCAGCGGCGCAGGGAGGGGATGTCGCCCTGCCTGAATGTCCGTTCCACCAGCGCCTGGGCGCCGCCCAGGGGCAGTTGCCCGTCGACGGCCCGCCAGTTCATCAGCCGGGAGTTCGTCATGGCCTCAGTCACCCTCCTCGAACGGTGACGGCGACTGCGGCGGCTGGCCGCTGGCGCTCGTCACGATGCTGGCGGCCAGGTCGCGGAGCCGCACGTTGTTGTTCTGCGAGATGTTCTTCAGCAGCGCTAGCGCCCGGTCCTGGGGGCAGTGCTCGGTGGCCATGATCACGCCGAGCGCCTGATCGATGACCGCCCGCGATTCGATCGAGGACCTGAGCTGATCGTTGAGATCGGCGCAGGAGGCCATGCGCAGGGCGAGGGTGAGCGCGCCAGAGGCGTCGCTCGCGAACCGGTCCGCCCGCTTGGTCTCGCCGGGGCCGAAGGCGGCCGGCCGCCGGGCGTACAGGACCAGCGCCCCGACCGGCTGGCCGTCGACGATCAGCGGCAGCGCGTAGCAGGAATGGATGCCGAGCTCGGCCGCCCGGCGGCAGAAGCGCGGCCAGCGGTCGCTCGCGGCCGTGTCGTCGATGCGCACCGGCCGCCCGTGCCGGACGGCGTGCAGGCACGGGCCGTCGCCGGTCTGGTACTGGACCTCGTCGGCGGCCGACGCGAGCGAGTCGCTGCAGGCGGCGGCGGTCAGCGGTCGGCCGTGCTGCCGCAGGGCCATGCTGCAGGACATCGCCCCGTCCACGGTCTGGGCGGACAGGACGGCAAGCTCACGCAGAAACTGCTCCACGCTGTCTGTTGTCAGCAGGGCCTTCTGCAATCCCAGGAGGTCTTCCTGAACTTCACTCGACATGCCACCCCCTCTACCCCTGCTGAGCGTACGAAACGTGTGGTCAACCCCCCGCGAGCCAAAGGCCGCCCCGGCGTCTTGTACTGAGGAGCGAGGCGGTTTGTGCCTCGCGACGAGGGAAAGACGGCGGTTACCGGCGGCCGGAGGCGAGTGGGAAAACACAGCCGCTATCTCCCGGGGGGCTGGGTCCGGAAGATAGCGGCGTCGAGTTTGGGATTTGCTCAGATGTTGGGCTGGGCCTGGCTGACGGCCGCCAGGGGGGAGTCGCCGTCGGCGGAGACGGCGAGGTCGCCCATCGACACCATCCCGACGATCTGCCCCGCCTCGTCGATGACCGGGAGCCTGCGGACGGCGTTCTCTCTGATCAGGTACTCGGCGTGGGTGACGTCGGCGTCGGCCGCGACCCCGACGAGCTTGGGGCTGCAGAGCGGGCCGACCGGCGCGTCCGGGCCGAAGCCGGCGGCGAGGCCCCGGACCACCAGGTCCCGGTCCGTCACCACGCCGGCCAGCGACTCGCCGTTGACCACCAGGACGGCGCCCACCTGGGCATCGCGCATGATCCGGGCGGTGTCCGCGATCGTCTGGTCGAAGTACACGCCGACCGGGTCGGGCGTCATGATGTCCTGCACCTTGCTGTTCATGGTGTCCCTCCTGTTCGGTCCTTCGCCCTCTCCGCTACCAACGTCGGCGTCGGCTAAACGCGGGGCGCGAGTGACCGGAGAGGGACGGAACTAGATGTGGAGGCGACGGCGGCGACGGCCGCCGTTGAGGTAGGCGTGGGACCGGGGGTGGGAGATCGCCGCGATCAGCAGGGCGGCGACGATCAGCGAGACGATGAACGTGATGATTGCGTGGCCCGCGCCGAGGATCGCGGCGGTGATGAGGCCGCCGACGATCGCGCCGACGACGCCGACCAGGATCGTCAGGAGGATGCCGATGCGGTTCCTGCCCGGGACCAGCAGGTGCGCAATCCCGCCGACCACGAGCCCGATGAGTAGCCAGATAACAATGGCGGACAGTGTAATTGTCATGGGGCCTCGCTACCCGAGGCAGACCCGCTTATTCGACTGCGCGGAAAACAATTGCCGGGGCAATGAAAGGACCGCTGTCATGGACAGTGGGGAGTCGCCCGGGACCGTTCGGAGGACAATGAGGCCTGCCCGGCCGGGACCGGGCAGGCCATCACGATGGGGTGCGGCGCAGGCCGCAGGTTATTCTTTCTCCTTTAGCCGGCCGGGGTGAGGTGCAGGAGCACCACCTCGTCGCTGCCGGTCGCCGGGCCGTTGTCGGTGCCCGAGGGCTCCCCGCTGTCGTAGGGGTTGGCCTGGGTCGGCCAGCCGACGTAGTTCTGCGAGTTGTACTCGAACCAGTCCGCCGCGGTCGTGGTCGGGATGACCGGCAGGTTCTGCGCGACGTACTTGGCGATCGGGGCCAGGGCGTTGGCCTGCGCGGTGACGTTGGGGGCGGCGCTGCTGAGGGCGACCAGGTCGGACTCGATCGTCGGGTCCTGCAGCCGCTCGAAGTCGCCGGTCGCGCCGGTCGACCTGACCAGCGAGTCGTCCAGCCAGTTGTCGTACAGGTTGTACGGGGTGACGCCATCGCTGCCCCAGTGCAGGGTGAGCTGGAAGTTGCCGTCGGCGACGTCGGCGCTCCACTTGTTCACCTGCTCGCCGACGAACGTGGCGTCGATGCCGGCGGCGCGGAGCTGCTGCGCGATCAGCGCGTCGTCCTGGGCGTAGTCGGTGTAGGAGGACGGGTCGACGAGGTTCAGCGCCAGGGTCCTGCCGTCCATCTCGAAGAACCCGGTGCTGTTGTTATACGTGTAGCCCGCGTGCGTCAGCACGGACTTGGCCTGGGCGACGTCGCCGGTGGTGGAGGTGACGGTATCGCCGGCGATCGGGCCGGACCACGCCTGGAACGTCGGCAGCGTGATGCCGGTGGCGTTGGTCAGCGGGGACTCGAGGCCGGACTCGCCCGCGGCGCCGATCTCGGTCCGGTTGATGGCCAGGTCGATGGCCTGCCGGACCGGGAGCTGGTCGGTCGGCCAGACGTTCAGGTTCGGCCACAGGGCGTTGGAGGTGCCCGCCGCCTCCCAGTAGTGGTGGTCGGCCGGGTTGGTGTCCACGAAGTCCCGCTGCAGGTTGGGGATGTAGTTGCCGGTCCAGTCGATCTGATCGTCGAACAGGGCGCTCAGCGCGCCGGTGTTCGAGCTGTAGACCGGGAAGTAGACCCGGGGGACCTGGACCTTGCTCGGCTGCCAGTAGTTCGGGTTCTTGACCATCGTGAACCCGCTCGGGGTGAACGAGCCCAGCGTGTAAGGGCCGGTGCCGATTGGGTCAGAGTCGGTGAAGGTGGTCGGGTTCCTGATCGAGCCCCAGATCGACTCGGGCAGGATCGCCACCCCGGCGATGTTCTCCAGGTTGGTGTACTGGGGGGTCGGGAAGGTCACCGTCACGGTGTCACCGCTGCTGGTCACCGCGCCGATGTTCAGGCCGGCGAGGTTAATCGCGGGGTGCTGCTTGATGTAGTTGTAGGTGAAGGCCACGTCCGCGGGGGTCATCGGAGTGCCGTTGCTCCACTTGACGCCGGAGCGGATGGTGAAGGTGATCGACTTGCCGTCGGGACCCCATTTGAAGGTGGTGGCCAGCCACGGGTACTTGACCGTCGGGTTGGCGAGATCGAATTGGTAGAGCGGCTCGTAGATGAGGCCGGTGGCGCCCATGCCCTGGGGGTCGGCGGTGGACACGAACGGATTGAAGTTCTGGGTGATGCCGTTCTCCGGCGAGCTCTCCATGACCAGCGTCGCACCGGTGGTGGCGTTGGAGGGGGCGGAGCTGCTCGATGAGCAGGCCGCGAGTCCGGCCGCAAGGAGACCAGTGGCCGCAAGTGCCAGCGCCCTCTTGCTGAACCTTGGCTTAGTAGTCAACTTTGACTGTCCTCTCGGGCTTAATAGTCCACTTTGACTGTCCTCTCGGAAGAGATTCGGGAGGGCGCATTTTTCGCTTCTGGGTGATGCCTTTTACTTTTGGTGGATCGTCCGCTCGCTGTCCTCCCGCTGGGAGGACGGCGGAAGGCCCGCCCGAGGGTGACGGGCGGGCCTTCGCATTGCGCAGCGGGGGTAAGCCCGCTTATGTGATTCCTGTTGTGTTACGACGCCTGTGTTACGACGCCGGCTTGAGGTGCAGCAGGACGTACTCGTCGGTGCCGGAGCCGGGGCCGTTGTTGGTCCCCGACGGCTGGCACGAGTCGTACGGGTTCGACTGGGTCGGCCAGCCGGTGTAGTGCGACGAGGTGTACTCGCACCACTCGGCCGAGGTCGTCGTCGGGATGACCGGCAGCTGGGTGGCGACGTAGGACTCGATCGGGGCGAGGTCCGCGGTCTGCTCGGCGATCGTCTGGTCGCCGTTCAGCTTGTTCAGGTCCGCGGTCATCGTCGGGTCGTTCAGCTTCTCGTAGTTACCGCTGCCGGTACCGATCAGAGACGGGCTGAGCCAGCCGTTGTAGAGGTTGAACGGTGAGATGCCACCGCTGCCCCAGCGGAGCAGCAGCTGGAAGGAACCGCTGGCCGCGTCCGCGTCGTAGGCGGCGGGGGTGGTGTTGTCGAAGGTGGCCTTGATGCCGGCCTTGTTCAGCTCGGCGACCGCGAGCTCAACGTCGTTCGCGTAGTCGCTGTAGGCACCAGGCGTGGTAATCGCGACGTCGACTTCCTTGCCGCCCAGCGCGAAGAAGCCCGCGCTGTCCTTCTTGTAGCCCGCCGCCGTCAGGATCGACGCCGCCTGGGCGGGGTCGCCGGTGGGGGAGAGGTTGTCGCTCGCCAGCGACGGGGAGAGCCAGGCGCTGAACGCCGGCTGGGTGAGGCCGGAGGCGTTCAGGACCGGGGCCTCGAGGCCGGACTCGCCCTGGGTGCCGATCGCGGTGCGGTCAAGCGCCACGTCGATCGCCTTGCGGACCGGCAGCTGGTTGGTCGGGAACTTGCTCAGGTTCGGGTACAGGGCGTTGGAGGAGTCAGAGCCCTCGAACGCGTAGTTGGTCGACGGGGACTTCTGAATGAAGTCCTTCTGCAGGTCCGGGATGTAGTTACCGGTCCAGTCGATCTGCCCGGCGAACAGGGCGTTCTGCGCCGTGGAGTTCGTCGAGTAAACCGGGAAGTAGACCTTCGGCACCGGCACGGCGCCACCCCAGTAGTCCGTCCTGGCGTCCATCGTGAAGCCCTCGTTGGTGTAGTTCCCGAGGGTGTACGGGCCGGTGCCAATGGGGGTGGGGTCGGTGTAGGTGGCCGGGTCGCTGATGCTGGACCAGACCGACTGCGGGATAATCGCCTGGCCGCCGATGTTCTCCAGGTTCATGTACTGCGCCGTGGAGAAGGTCAGCGCCACGTCGTCGCCGGACGTGGTGACGCTGGTGGGGGCGAGGCCGCCGAGGTTGATGTCGTCGGACCCGCTGGTGTGGGCCGCGACGTACTTGTAGGTGAAGGCGACGTCGGCTGGGGTCAGCGCGGTGCCGTTGCTCCACTTCACGCCCTGGCGGATCGCGAAGGTGATCGTCTTGCCGCCGTTGCTCCAGGTGTAGCTGGTGGCCAGCCAGTCGTACGGCTTCACGGACGGGTTCGCGAGGTCGAACTGGAGCAGCGGCTCGTAGACGAGGCCGGTGGCGCCCATGCCCTGGATCGGCGAGCTGCCGTCGAAGGGGTTGAAGTTCTGCGTGATGCTCGTCTCCGGGGAGGACTCCATCACCAGGGCGGGCGCGCTGGAGTTGGTGGAGCCAGTGGAGCTCGAGCCGGCAGCGGGGGAGCTGGATCCGGCTGATGGTGTGGACGAACTCGACGAGCAGGCCGCCAGGCCCGCCGCGAGAAGGCCGGTCGCGCCTAGCGCCAGCGCTCTCTTGCTAGTGATTCTCTTGGTTGTCAACTTTGACCTTTCCTTCCGAGGGTGATGCGATTGAAAGGAGAGCTTTCTTTTGATTTGAGTGACCCGGTTTCAGATCGAGCCGCTCGCCTGGGGCGAGGCGGCTACATCCAGTCGCCAGCACGCCGCCGCACGGACGGGTGTCAGCAACTGGAGGGCGGGATTGTCCCGCCGGCATTTGTCGTCGGCTATCGGACAGCGGTTGCTGAACGGGCAGCCGACTGAGGCCGGGCCGACGTTCCCGGCCTTCCCCGCAATCGCACCACCCGGTCCGATCACGACGTTTCCCGCTTTGAGCGAACTGCCCAAGTTATCGGGATCGGGGGCGGATGCGATGAGGAGCTGGGTGTACGGGTGGGCGGGATGCTGGGTAACATCCTCGGCCGGCCCGCGCTCGACGATCTGGCCGCCGTACATCACCAGCACCTCGTCCGCGAAGTAACGGGCGGACGCGATGTCGTGCGTGATGTAGAGCAGCGCCAGGGAGAGCCTGCTGCGCAGATCGTCGAGAAGGTTGAGCATCTCCAGGCGGATGGAGACGTCGAGCATGGATACCGGTTCGTCGGCCAGCAGCACCGTCGGCTGGGCGGCGAGGGCCCGGGCGAAGGAGACCCGCTGCCGCTGGCCGCCGGAGAGCTCGTGCGGGTACTTGACCACGAACTGCGCCGCCGGGGTCAGCCGGACCTGCTCAAGGAGGGCGGTCACGGCGGCTTCGGTGTCCTTGACCCCCGGCTGATGCAGCTTCACCGGGCGGGTGAGGTCGAACCCGACCGTGTGCACCGGGTTCAGCGAGCTGAACGGATCTTGGAAGACGTACTGGACATGGCTCTTGTACTCGCGGAACGAGCGGGTGTTGCGCACGTTGATCGGCTTGCCGTCGACCACGACCTGCCCGCTGGTCGGCCGCTCCTGGCCGGCCAGGAGCTTGGCGACGGTGGACTTGCCGGAACCGCTCTCCCCCACCAGCGCGATGACCGCGCCCTGGTACAGGTTGAAGGAGACGTCGCGCACCGCCTGCAGGAACGCGCCCCGGCCAAGCTTGAACACCTTGTTGAGGCCGATGGCCTCCATCGCGAGCGGGCCGCGGGCCGCGGCGACCGACTCGACGACGGCCGCCTCGCCGACCTGCTCGGCGGTCGCGTTGACGGCCGGGGCGGCGGACTGCTCGGTGACGGTCGGCTCGCTCGAGATCAAACCGCCCGCAGCAGCGCCGGGGGCCATGCCGCCGACAGCGGGCACGTTGCCGGTGGGCTCAGTCATGACAGCACCCCTTCCTGACTCGCTTCTTCTGGGGTCACGATCGGGCAGGCCGTGAGGTGGCTGCCGGGAGGGCCGGGCGGACCGGTCACCGGGGCGAGCGACATGTCGACCTCGGTGCAGGCCGGGATGCTGAACGAGCAACGCGGGATGAACGGGCAGCCGGGCAGCGTATCGCGCAGGTCGGGCGGCGTGCCCGGGATGCCGACCAACTCCCGGCGCGGTCCGTGCAGCGAGGGGAAGGAGTGGAGCAGTCCCTGGGTGTAGGGATGCGCGGCTTCACGCATGATCGCCGACGCGGAGCCGGTCTCAAGCAGGCGGCCCGCGTACATCACCGCGATCCGGTCGGCCAGCTCCAGCAGCAGCGACAGGTCGTGGGTGATGAACAGGACCGAGAAGCCGAGCGTCTCCTTGAGCTCCACGATCTGCGCCAGGATGTCCCGCTGGACCACCACGTCGAGCGCGGTGGTCGGCTCGTCCATGATGACGACCTCGGGATCGGCGGCCAGGGCCATCGCGATCATCACGCGCTGCCGCATGCCGCCCGACAGCTCGTGCGGGAAGGCACGGAGCCGACTGCGCGGGATGCCGACCAGGTCGAGCAGGGTCGCGGCCTTCTCCCTGGCCTCGTGCTTGGGCAGCTTCAGGTGCGCGGTGATCGCGTCGAGGATCTGGTCCTGGACCCGGAGCACCGGGTTGAGCGCGTTCATCGCGCTCTGGAAGACGATGGCGACCTCATGCCAGCGGATGCGGGCCAGTTCCTTGTGGTTCATCGTCAGGACGTCGACCGGGTCGCCGCCGTGGGTGATCCTGCGACCGCGGTAGCGCACGCTGCCGCTGGTGATCAGGGCCGGCGGGCGGAGCAGCCGGGTGGCGCCGTAGGCGAGGGTCGACTTGCCCGAGCCGCTCTCCCCGCACAGGCCGACCACCTCGCCGGCGTTGAGCGTGAGGTTCACGTGCTCGACGGCGTGGACATCGCCGCCCGCTGACCGGTACGCGACCGACAGGTCGTCAATCTCAAGAATCGGAGCCATTTACAGGTCACCCCCGGCTGCGTTTCCTTCAAGCATTGATCGGCGCGAGAAGGAGTAGACGAACGATCCAAAGCGACTGCGGCTCGACTGGAGCTGCGCGAGCACCGGGGTGGGGTCGGTCGGCCAGATCTTGTGCCCGGCGACCTTGGCGGTGCCGCGGGTTGCGCGCAGCCGGGGGCTGCCGAGCTCGTCGAGGCCGCTGTTGAGCAGCACCAGGGAGGTGCCGATGAGCGCCACCGCGAGGCCCGCGGGCACGAACCACCACCACGCGCCGGCCTGCAGCGCGCTGTCGGTCTGGGCCCAGAAGAGGATGGTGCCGAGCGACCAGGAGTTGACGTTGGTGAGGCCGACGAAGGCCAGCGCCACCGAGGCGCCGATCGCGTAGAGCACGGTGTTGACGAAGCTGGCGGCGATGAGCGAGATCTCGTTCGGGATGAGCTCGAAGACGATGATGCGCCAGTTCTTCTCGCCGGTTTCCCGAGACGCGTCGATGAAGTCGCGGCCCCGGATCGCCAACGTCTGCGCCCGGATCACCCGCGCGCCCCACGGCCAGCCGAGGAGGGACAGCACGACGACGGTCGCGGTCTGACCCTGCTGCGACAGGTAGCCGAGCAGCACGATCAGCAACGGCAGGGGCGGGAGCACGAGGAACACGTTGGTGATCAGGGAGAGGATGTCGTCCCAGAGTCCCCCGAGGAACGCGGAGGTGACCCCGACGAGCACGGATACCACCGTGACGATCACGCCCACCTCGAGGGCGAGCTCAAGCGTCAGCCGGATTCCCGTCAGCACCTGGGACAGGATGTCCTGCCCTTCCTGCGTCGTGCCGAACCAGTGCTGGCCGGACGGCCCGGCCATCGTCAGCGGCGTCTGCAGGCTCGGGTCATACGGCGCGACCATCGGCCCGATGATCCCGGCCAGCACGAAGAAGCCGAACAAGCCGACGCCGATCTTGGCCTTCAGCGGCAGGTTCCGCCAGATGTTCGCCAGGCTTTTCATTACGCTGCCTCCCGGGTGCGGGCCCGCGGATCGAAGAAGACGATGATCAGGTCGACGACCAGGTTGGCGACGAGCACCGCGAACGTGATGACAAGGAAGATCGCCTGCATGAGCGGGAAGTCCTTGTTCTGCACGGCCTCAAGCAGCAGGTAGCCGATGCCGGGGTAGGAGAAGACGATCTCCATGATCAGGGCGCCGGAGACCACGAAGCCGAGCGCCAGGCCGAACCCCTGCAACTGCGGAAGCAGCGCGTTGCGGGCCGCGTAGGTGAAGATGATCCTGCGCCTGGACAGCCCCTTGGCCTGGGCGGCGATCACGTAGTCCTCGCTGATCGTCGTGATCATGACGTTGCGCATCTGCAGCATCCAGCCGGCCACCGAGGTCAGCACGATGGTGAAGGCCGGGAGGATCGCGTGCTCGAGCGCGTTGGAGAGGAACGACCAGGTCCAGCCAGGCGACGTCACTTCCCCGTTGAAGCCCTA
>Ga0302326_10032149_pt1 | contig 10465 bp, 7 predicted proteins | sample Palsa_T0_3_FD_202264 | JGI IMG/M metagenome (GOLD analysis project Ga0302326, IMG submission 202264) | Peat permafrost microbial communities from Stordalen Mire near Abisko, Sweden - Palsa_T0_3 | ecosystem: Environmental > Terrestrial > Soil > Palsa > Peat permafrost | place: Sweden: Abisko... | reverse complement strand
GCCCCGCTCGGCCCGGTCGAGGAACAGGGCGCGGTTGGGAAGTCCCGTCAGCCGATCGTAGAGTGCCTCATGGGCGAGCGCGAGCTCGGCCCGCTTGCGTTCCGTGATGTCTTGGACCACTCCGGTGAGCTCGGCCACCGTGCCCGTGTCGTTGTGTCGTGCGTCTGCGGCCAACAAGAGCCAGCGGGTTGGCCCGTCGGGTTGGGCCAGTCGGACCTCGAGCTCGACCGAGCTCCCCTCGGCTCTGCCCTTCATGACCGTCTCGGCGAGCAACTCCCGATCGTCAGGGTGAACCAGATTGTAAAAGTCGATGTTGCGGAGCTCGCGTCCTGGTTCGATACCGATGATCCGGCAGGCCTCGGGTGTCAAGGTCGGGATCTGGTCAGGACCAAAGGCGGCCTTCCAGGCGCCGATCCGTCCGATCGCCTGCGTGTGGGCCAGGGACTCCCTGCTCTCCCGAAGCTCCTGCTCACGTCGGCGGCGGTCGGCGATGCCGCGGGCGAAGGACGAGGTGCCGATGACCACTCCCCCCTCGTCGACAATGGGGGAGACCCGCACCTCGACCTCGACGAGCGATCCGTCCGCTCTCCGGCGGGTTCCCTCGACCACGTTGTTCGTCTCCCCCCGGCGAACCGACTCCAAGATCGTCACCATCTGGATGAGTTCGTTATCGGGGTAGACGGCAGAGATGTTGCGGCCGATGATCTCATCGGCGGCGTACCCGTAGAGATCCTCCGCCCCTCGATTCCACGCGGTGATCACGCCATCAAGTCTGGTGGCGATGATGGCGTCGGCCGAGCCCTGTTCGATGGCGGACAGCCGGGCGCTGATTTCCGCGTCAACCCCCGCTCCCGTCGTTCCCCTTCGTCGCTTCCCCGCGCCGCCCAGTCCGGGAGCATAGAGATCCGTCGGACGTCGATATTGGATGGTCATGACGACTCGAATGGGAAGTGAAGCGAGGCGCGGCCGCCCCGACACCGGAGGCATCGGGGCCGGGCGAAGGCCAAGAGGGTGGGACGTCGTACTCGGTGCACCTGTGGATCCCTCCCGTGCTCGCCCGGGCCTTTCGACCAACCCCGGGCGAATGCCCCGATGGCCTGTCTGCTTACGGACCGTCGTCGCCAGGAATTGAGAGCGACCGCCGTAAATCTGAGCCGATCTCCCCCGACCAGCTTGGTTCAGCCTGCACTGGCCACGCGGTCGCGCCGGCGGGCACTCGGTGGAGTCAGGTCCTTGTACCGCACCCGATCCACGGCCGCCATCCGGCTGTGCATGGCGCGAACCGAGCGGGTCGGCGAGAACTGGCGCCGCGCCCGTTCCTGCGCCCTTCTGGCCCGTGCGGCCGCCATGGTCGGCTGCTCGAATACCAGGCGCATCGCCCGGGCGGCGGCGTCGAGGTCCGGCTCGGCCCATGAACCTCCGGGCTCGCACCGGTACTCGGTCCCGGGAATGGGCGTGCGCACATAGGGGAGAAGCATGCTGTCGCGCTGATCTTGCATCTCTGCGCTGAACGAGTGGGCCGTGGCAATGGTCGGGATCCCTCTGGCCATCGCTCGCGCCAGCGCCAGACCCGTCCCCTCGCTCCGGTGCAGCGAGACGAAACAGGAGTCCCGGCCCGACCGCCCCGAGAACGCATCCTCCGGACGCCCGGCGGGATCATGCAACACCGCGATGTCGGGCCGGCCCGCCGCAGCGTCAATGAGGCCGGCGTGCTCTGCGGGGTAACGGGCCGCGTGAGCCGTCTCGATCACCAGCCGGGGTCCGGCGCCTGACTCGAACGCGGCACAGAAAGCCGCCACCGTGCCGAGCGGGTTCTGGCGTTCGAACCCCGTTTCGTAGTCGACCCGCGCCAGGAAGGTGAAGGCGGAGTCCGGGCTGCCATCTGTCGCCGGGCCCGTCGCCGGCCCGGTCGCCCGCACCGGAAGGGGCATACGCAGGACCCGGTGGTCGGTCAATTTGGCCACGGTGTCGGCGGTGAACCAGGAGGGAAACCAGATCTCGTGGACCATACGGGCCACCGTGCTCATGACCTCGGAAGGGGTTTCGAGGTCCCAGAGCCACATGCCGATCATGTAACGACCCTCGAACGACGCCGCTCCGTGGTCGATGACATAGTTGGCCAAGTCTCCACAGGTGAGCACCAACAGCGTCGTGTCGAAGGGATGGTCCCCCCGGTCGCGCTGGGCCCACTCCACCGGTCCGCGCCGTCCGTCGGCATGATAGGACGTGGTGGAGACGGATATGCCGTGGCTGTGCAACTCCGTGGCCAGCGTCCGCGCCACCGCACCCTCGGCGGACGTGGCCCCGAACGGACCGACAATGTTGATTCCGCCGCGGCGAGCCACCGGAGCCACCGCCTGCAACGTGGTGGCCAACTGCGCCGGACGTCCCCGTTCGGGCAGGCCCGAGACGATCGTGATGGCAGTAGGCATGGGGATCACGTCCACGTGCCCGGCTTCGAGAAGTCCCGGCGCCAGCCGGGCGATCTCCTCGGTCGACTCCTCCAGCGCGCCAGGGCCGAGAAGGCGACGGGCCTCATGCACCGCATTGACGACGGCACGCTCCCCGAAGCTGCCGAACGCGGCCGCGCCGGCGAGGATGCGCACCCTCGGATCGAGCGTGGCGTCGCTGGCCATGGCCACCAACGGGCAGGCGCCCGCGAGGCCACGCCGACGCAACCGCGACGACCACACGAGCGCTCGGGCCACGGGGAGGCGCGGCCCGAGCCGGCCGGCGGCGGCCAGGGGTTCGAGCCGATCGGGGAACCGTTCCCAGATCCCCTCGAGCACGGCATCGGCGAGCGGTGGTGGTTGGCGGAGCACCCTCCCGAGCACGGGCATGAGGTCGTCGACGTGGAGCGCCCCCCCTATCTCCGCCGGGGACCGGCCGGCCCGATCCAGCCAGGTCGCCAGTTCACCCAGGTCGGCTTCGAGCACCCCGTCGCTCCGTACGGCATCGAGCACCACATCGGCCGCCTGACCGAACCGGTCCAAGGAGGCCAGCGCTTCGCCCCGCATGGCCGCCAGCATGTGGGCGGCATACTCCATGCCGTCGTCGTCCCGACCTCGAGCAGGCACACGCGCCAGCAAAGAAAGACCGGCTTCGGCGTCACCCATGGCGATCCGCATGCGGCCTTCGGCGATGTCCGCCGCGATCTGGTTGACGGATATCCGGCGTAGCTCGTCGACCTGCGCCAAGGACTCGTCGAACCGGCCGAGCCGGCCGAGGATATAGATCAGATTCTTGATGGCCAGCCGCTGGGTGATGGGATCTTCGGCGCTGGTGGCCGCCTGGCGCAGCGTCTCGATGGCCTCGATGCTCCGGCCGGCCGACTCCAGCGCGCGGCCGTAGTTCATGAGCGCGTAGGGGCGGATGAGTTCGTCGTCGTCGAGAGCAGCTTGCGCGATGGCGAGGTTGCGCTCCGCTTTGTGCCTGGTCTCGAACACCTCGGCTGCATAACCCCGGTGGATGATGCGGGCACCGGTCAGGTAGCCGATTGTCAGGCGTCGGCCTGGGTCGTCCAACGCCACCACCTGCTCGTGCAGACGGTGACGCCAGGTGCAGGACGTCCGGCGAAAGAGACGGACCGCCGTGTGGACCGAACGCGCGTTCCCGGCACCGTGGAGGTTCTCAATGGCAACCAGGTAGGCCTCCACATCGGAGCGCCGATCGGACAAGAGGGCCCGGAGCGAAGTCGGGTCGGAGAGCAGCGTCTCGTCGGCATCGAGCGAGAGGACCCAATCGCCGCGCGCCTCTGCCAGTGCGGCGTTCCGGGCTCGGGCGAAGGACTCGTCCCAATAGCCCTCGATCACCCGCGCCCCAGCCGCCCGGGCCAGCTCGATCGTGCGATCGGTCGAACCGGTGTCGTAGACGACGATCTCGTCGGCCAGGTCGGCTATGGACTCGAGGCAGGACGGCAGCAACTGCTCTTCGTCCTTGACGATGAGGCAGACCGAGAGCACGCAGAGGGGCGGCACGAGCGCGCTGCCCCACTTCTCTGCGAACCGGCGCTTGTTCTCCCGCTGTTGGAGGCCCCAGTCCACACCGTTCACATCGAAGGTGACGTGGGCGGCGTGATGCACGAACGAGCCGTGCGCCACGACCAGGCGGAATCCGGCCGTTCGAAGCTTCATGCAGAGGTCATCGTCCTCGAAGCCGCCGATCGGGTACCCCTCGTCGAATCCCTCAACCGCCCGGAAAGTCTCGGCGCGCACTGCGATGCAAAACCCCACGAGCCGGGCGCACTCGCTCGTGCTGCCGCCGTGGGCCCGCCGGCGCGCCTCGGCGAATTCGCCGATGGCGGCCACATCCTCATCGCGGTACGAGACGTCTTCCACCAGCTGGTGGCCTGAGACCCCGTTCGATCGTGGACCGACCGCGCCCACTTCAGGGTCCGCCAAGGGCGCCAGCAACTCGTCCAACCAGCCGGCCGGCACGATCGTGTCGTTGTTCAAGAAGACGACGAACTCGCCCCGGGCCACCGCAGCTCCCTGATTGCAGCCCCGCGCGAACCCACGATTTTCGTCATTGCGCACGACCTCGACCCAGGGGTACTTGACGAGCTCCTCCCTGGTGGCGTCGGTCGAGCCGTTGTCGACCACCACCACCTGGTCCTCCGGACCGAGCGTGGGTTGTAGGGAGTCCAGGCAGCGCTGCGTATGCTCCCAGGCGTTCCAGGCGAGAATGACGATGGTCGCCCGGGCGGCCGGGGTCAGCGTACTCACGAGCCTTGTAACGGCCCATATCCCCACGGAATTGACCCCCTGGGCCCTACGATGGCGTCCGGAACGGCGGCAAGGGCGTAGCGTTTGCGTTGTGGTGCGTTCGCTAGAAGAGATCGATTCCCTGCTCGGGCGGGCGAACCCCATAGGCGTGTCGACGGCTGTGGCAACGCTCAGGCAGTGGCGTACCGACCTGGTCCGGGCCTCCGTACTTGTCTCCTATGCCATCGGCGTGCTCTCGCTCGACGTGGAAATCCTGGCGCGTGGCGGGGCCACGCTCTCCGACGACGTGCTGGCGGCGATGGTGGATGACCTTCCGGACATTCTCGCCGACGGATGGGTCGGGGGCGGGTGGTCGCTCTCCCCCGACGCCGCAGCCTCGGTCGGCGCCGCCGCCGAGATCGCCATGGATCAGTCGGAGGGCCTGCTCAGGCTCCATGCGGACGTGGTGATGGGCGATCTGGCTGATCCGGACGTGGTGGGTGATCTCCTGATCAGCGTCGAGCAACTCCGGGACGAGCTGGTCGAGCGGAGAGATGCGCTCGAAGGCCGGATCCGCAAGATTCAAGAGGTGGTGCGCACGCAGTACGCCAGCGGTGCCGCCTCGGTTGACGACTGGCTGACCTGAGCCATCCGTCGCGGGCGACGCGGCCGACGAGGGGTTACCGGGCCACTTTGACCAGGTACTGATAGACCCGGAACTGGTCCGATGTGTCCGTCGTGGACAACGCCTTGAAGGCGTCGACGAGCACGAGGTCCGCGTCGGCGATCGGGACGGTGGTGGCCGTGTAACTGCGGGATCCGTAGCCGGCGCCGGCGAAGAGCCCGTCGATCTCGGTCAACGTGAAAAAGCGCAGATGCGTCCGATCCAGAATGCCGGCGTCTTGATACGGGAACCTCCCGTTCAGAAGGTCGCGCATGACCGACACGTGCATGATGTTGGGGATGCTGGCGATCACCGAGCCCGTCTCTTTGAGATGAGGACGGATGTTGGCGACCACGCGCCAGGGGTCGACGAGGTGCTCCAGTATGTCTGCCGTGATCACGTAGTCGAAGAACTGCTCGGGGTAGTCCAGGGGCAGCGCGGCATCCATGTGGCGGATGTCGGCGAACTCCCGTCCGATCGCCGCGGCACCGACGTTGAGCTCGATGCCGTGGAGCTCGGCGTTGGGGAAGCGATTCTTGATCTCCAGCAGGGTGGCTCCGCAGGCACAGCCGAGCTCGAGTACGCGCAAGGCCGTCTCGGGGGGATGTGAGTCGAGCAGCGCGACGACTTCGGATCGCTGGATGCTCGAATAGGTCGGGTCAAAACCCCAGGCGGCCACGAAATGGTCGCATTGGCGACGGAACTCCTCGCCACGCAGGGCATCGTGAGGCCGGCCGCTGTAGTGCACAAAGACATCCCGGGCATAGCGCAAGGTCCAGCCCGAAGAGAGCAGCCGGAAGGACAAATCGGCATCCCGCAACGTCGACATGGCATAGTGCTCGTCGAATGCGCCGGCAGCATCCAAAGCCTCTCGCCTGAGCAGGAGACAGGCGCAGCTCAATCGCAATCGCCTGTCCCAGCGGCCGGGATCAGGCGAATTGAAGCTCGCCGCCAACTCGGCCAGCTCGTGCGGCGACTGGTAGCTCGCCGGCACGGTCTGACCGTGAATGCTGTTGGTGGCCGGTCCCACCGCTCCGATTTGCGCGTCGCTATGGAGTGCATTGCGGAGGATGGGCAGGTAGCCACCGGTCACCCTGACCCGCGAGTCGAGCAGCAGCACATCGTCGAACTTCGACGAGAGGATCCCCAGGTTGAGACCGGCAGCCGTGCTCAAGGGGCTCTCGGGCGCGATGAACGAAAGCCCACGGTGAGCCGAGAGCCACCGTGAAGTGAGGCCGGCGGGCTCGAGGGCAACGACCACCAGCTCGTACGAACCCTCAGCCGTGTGCTCCTCGATCGCCGCCACGCACGCCTTCACCTCGTCGAGGTCACCGTCGGCGAGCAGAATGATGCTGGTGCGGTTTTCACTCATTGTGGTTTAAATTCTAGATCCGCTACCGTCCTGAAATTCGTTCAGGCACCCGATCACTTATGATCACACCCGGAGGAAGGGGTCGGTCATGGATCGCAAGAACATCGACTTGGCGGCGCACCTATTGGCCAAGGCTCAACGGACGGACTTCGACGCAGAAGCCATCGCGTTCGTCGAGAAGTCCTATTCCCTCCTGGCCAAGGTGATCACCGCCTTCGACGAGGCGGCCGATCCCTCAGGCAACGGACCCCGGCGGCGCGAGCGGCGCCTCCTCCGGGACCGGCGCGCCACAAGGCGCCTCGGCCTTTTCGGGGTATCAGGGCGCGCCGTGGACCCGGCGGTCACCTATCGGCAGTCGGCCGAAGATGGCCGGCCCCGCAGCGACGGTCACATCGACTTCCGAGCGTAGGGACGGGATCGACCTCGACCCCCTCGGCTGAGAGGATGTGTGGATGGATGCCGATGCGGTGATCGCCGCACTGGACCTGGCCCCGCACCCCGAAGGTGGTCTCTACCGCCAGACATGGGCGGACGAGGCCAGCACCGCCATCTACTTCCTCCTGCGGGACGGAGCGGAGTCAGCCTGGCATCGCGTACACGGGAGCGCCGAGGTCTGGCACTTCTATGCAGGTTCCCCCGTCGAACTCACCATCAGCGAGCGCGGCCCCAACGACGCCCCGGCCAAGACGGCGACGCTCGGGGTGGACCTGGACGCGGCGCAAAGGCCGCAGGCCGTCGTCCCCGCGGGCTGGTGGCAACGCGCCCGGACCCTCGGGGAGTGGTCGCTCGTCGGGTGCACCGTTGCGCCACCCTTCACTTTCGACGCGTTCGAACTGGCCCCGGTTCCGTGACCTGGCGCGCCCTTTGCGACCGGGGCGAAACACGGGCGCAGGGGTCGGCACGACGCATATAGTTCGTCACGTCGGCGCAAAAGGAGGCCCAGTGCTCGAAGTCGAACCGGAAATCGCGGCGCTGGTTTCCACCATCCCCATCGGCACTCTCGACGCTGAAGTCCTCGAGGCGATGCGCGAGGGCATCGGCGTCCTCCCCATCGAGCTCTCCGACAAGGTCGAGCGGAACGATTACGTGGTCCCGGGAGATCCTGACGTCGTCATACGGGTCCACCGGCCCGTGGGCGTACGTGGGGCCCTGCCCTGCTTCTATTCGATCCATGGCGGCGGCTACGTGATCGGCAGCTACGCCATGGACGACGCCAAGTTCGATGCGTGGTGTCCTCGGTTCGGTTGCGTCGGGGTCTCGGTCGAGTACCGACTCGCTCCCGAGACCCCTTATCCGGGACCACTGGACGACTGTTACCTGGGACTCAAATGGGTCTACGAACATCACGACGAGATCGGCGTCGACCCCGGTCACATAGGCATCGGCGGGGTCAGCGCCGGGGGTGGCCTGGCGGCCGGCCTGGCCTTGCTGGCCCGGGACCGGGGGGAGGTCCCGTTGCGCTTTCAGCTTCTCGACTGCCCGATGCTCGACGACCGCCAGTCCACGCCATCAAGCCAACTCGATGGCCTTCACGTCTGGAACCGCCACTCCAACAACTTTGGCTGGCGTTCCTACCTCGGCGACCTCTACGGCACTCCGGACGTGCCGGCGTACGCCGCCGCGGCGCGGGCCACGGACCTCACTGGACTTCCGCCGGCCTACGTCTGTGTGGGCGGCGTCGACGGGTTTCGTGACGAGGACATCATCTACGCCACCCGCCTCAACCAGGCCGGGGTGCCGGCCGACCTTCACGTCTATTCCGGCGCCCCGCATGGGGTGATGATGTTCACCGACGCGCCCGTCGCGAAGCGGTATGCGGAGGGGACAGACGCCTGGGTGGGCCAACAGCTTCGGCGGAGCTGAAGAACGACCCGGAACAGCGCTCCGCCCGCCTCGCCCCGCCCTACCTCTACTGCGCCACCATGCGCGTTGACGATGCTGGCCACGATGGCGAGCCCGAGCCCGGCGCCTCCCGTATGGCGCGAGCGTGAGGGGTCGGATCGGAAGAACCGCTCGAAGACGAGCGCGGCGTCGTCATCGTCGAGACCCGGACCGTCGTCTTCGACTTCGATGACCGCTCTGTCGTCGACCTGGCGCACACGGACGATGGTGGCCGTCCCCGCAGGTGTGTGAGCCCGCACGTTCTTCAAGAGGTTGTCGACCACCTGGCGCAGGGCGACGGAGTCTCCCATGACCTCCACGACGTCGCCCGCTTCGAACGCGATGGGCCATTCGGGACCCATCATGCGGGCCGTCTGGACGGACTCCATCACCAGCCCCACCAACTCGACGAGCTCGGATTCCAGCGGCGGCTGCTCGTCGAATCGCGCCAGGACGAGCAGGTCCTCCACCAGGCGGGCCATGCGACCGGTCTCGTGCTCTATTCCAGACATGACGCGGCCCAGGTCGTCGCCCCCATGGGCGGCGCCGTGCGAGAAGAGCTGCGCGTAGGCCGAGACTGCCGCGATCGGCGTACGAAGCTCGTGCGACGCGTCCGAGACGAATCGCCGCAAGCGGGTCTTCGAGGCTTGCAGTTCGTCAAAGCCCGATTGGATGCGCTCCAGCATCACGTTGAGCGCCTCGGCCACACGACCCATTTCGGTACGGGCGTCCGCGTTGGGAACCCGATGGACGAGATCACCGCCCGTGATCGCCTCCGCTGTACGCACCACATCTCGCAACGGGCGCAGACCAATTCGGACGAGCCACAGCCCGACGACGACTGCGACGGCGAGCGCCGCTGCGGTGACCGAAAGCTCGAGGAGCAGCAAGCGATCCAGCGTGCTCGTGATGCCTGACGTCGGGTCTGCAACCACGAGGAGATCCCCTCCGGGCAGTTGCACCGCGTGAACCCGAAAGGATGGACCGCCGTTGGTCGAGGCCACCGTGAAGGAACGGGTCGCCTCCTGGCTTCCCGTTTTCGGCGGAAGTGACGCCACCACCGACGCCACTGTGGGTGAATACGCCTTGTGGCCAGGTGCGAAGGCGGGACACTCGTCCCCATTCACCACGCGGCCCGCTGGGGTGAGCACCTCGATGAACATCCCCGGTGCACTCTCTCGTCCTATGGCACAGAAGTTCGTCCCGCCGGGCGGCTGATCGCCGCCTGGCGGTGTCGCCGTACCGGGTGGATCGATCGGCGACGGCCGGGTGGCGGCAGCCTCGACGCTCCGTTGCGCAACCTGGAGCGTCGAATCCACCTGGCGGTAGAGATATGACCTCAGCGAGGCGTACACCACGACATCGGCCAGCGCGAGCGCCAGGAGCGCGACGACGCCCACGGCCAGGATGAGGCGCACCCGCAGCGACACGCGGCTCATGGCTCCGCTCGTGCCTCAGCTGGTCGACTCGTCGGGCTCGCGCAGTACGTAGCCGACGAGACGGACGGTGTGGATGAGGGGAGGCCCGTGCTTCTCCAGCTTCCGCCGGAGATAACTGACGTAGGTCTCGACCACGTTGGCCTCTCCGCCGAAGTCGTAGTGCCAGACGTAGTCGAGGATCTGTGATTTCGAAAGCACATGCCGAGGATTGAGCATGAAGTACCGCAACAAGCTGAACTCAGTGGCCGTGAATTTCACATCGACGCCGCCCCGGCGCACTTCGTGCGCGCTCTCGTCAAGTTCGAGGTCGGCGAAGCGGAGCACACCATCGTCGTGCGGATTGACGCCGACGCGACGGAGGATGGTCTGTACCCGGGCGATCACCTCGGTCAAGGCGAACGGCTTC
>Ga0302326_10032148_pt1 | contig 10465 bp, 10 predicted proteins | sample Palsa_T0_3_FD_202264 | JGI IMG/M metagenome (GOLD analysis project Ga0302326, IMG submission 202264) | Peat permafrost microbial communities from Stordalen Mire near Abisko, Sweden - Palsa_T0_3 | ecosystem: Environmental > Terrestrial > Soil > Palsa > Peat permafrost | place: Sweden: Abisko... | reverse complement strand
GGCCGCTTCTACACCTCTCAGCTCGAACGGCACATCGAAACCGCCGAGATCGCGGTTCTGCCCTTCACCGAGCCCGGCAGCCGCGAATTGTCGGGCGGCCTGCGCCGCGAGTTGCTGGCGCGGGCGGATGCAACCTTCGTGATCCTCAAGCGCGCCGAACAGCACGAACTCTTCGTCGTCGAAGAAAAGACGCCGACCTCGGCGAACGTCACCGTCGATCTGCGCACAACCGGCTTTTTCGGCGGCATTGCACTTGGGCTGGATTGCCTGATCAACGGCGACGACCGGCTTTTGCACGTCATTTCGAACACGCGCATCAAGGGCGCGGAAACCGTCGAAGTGTTCACCAACGAAGCTCCGATCAGGATGGCGCTGCTCGAATTCGCGCGCCGCCTCTTATGGGAGGCGCTGATCATCTCGCTCGCAACGGCGCTCCTCGTCTATTTCAGCCTCTATTTCGTCGTGGCGCGCCCGATGATGCGACTGATGCGCTCCATGATCGAATTCCGCAACAATCCCGAAGACCCTTCGCGCATCGCGCGTGCCTCGAACAGGCGCGACGAGATCGGTCGCGCCGAGCGGGAACTCGCCGCCATGCAGGGCGATCTTTATGGCTTCCTGCAGCAGAAGGTCCGCCTCGCCGCACTCGGCGCCGCCGTCGCGAAGATCCAGCACGATCTCAGAAACATCCTCTCGAGCGCGCAACTTGCATCCGACAGGCTTGCCAAGATCGACGATCCCGTCGTGCAGCGGCTTGCGCCCCGGCTGATCGCTTCGCTCGACCGCGCCGTCTCTCTGGCGGCCAATACGCTTCGCTACGGCCGCGCCGACGAACATCCGCCCCAGCGACGCGTCGTAGCACTCGCCCCGATCGTCACCGAAGCGACGGAAGCCAATCTTCCGGGCGACGCAGCCGAGCAGGGCTTGACGATCGCAAGCCGCGTCGATCCGCAACTCGGAATCGATGCCGATCCCGAGCAACTCTATCGCATCGTTCTCAATCTCGTGCGCAATGCGGCGCAGGCGTTGGGCGAACGAAACGACGGGGCGATCGTGATTTCGGCGCGCCGCGAATTGCGCCAGACCCTGATCGACATCGAAGACAACGGCCCGGGAATCCCTGAAAACGTGCGCGAAAAACTCTTCCAGCCTTTTGCGGCGTCGAGCCGGCCGGGCGGTTCGGGACTTGGTCTCGCCATCGCCCGCGACCTCGCCCGCGCCCATGGCGGCGACGTGACCCTCGTTTCCACGTCAACGGCAGGCACGATCTTCCGCATCGCCATCCCCGATCGCATGGAGAACTAGGGCTTGAAGATGTCATGACGGCTGATGAATTTCCCAGCGCAAAGGACGCAAAGGACACGCCAAGGACGCAAAGAATTCTGCGCGCTTTGCGCGCGGTCTCTTGCTTGGCGTCCTTTGCGCATTCTTGGCGACCTTCGCGCTGAAAAATATCTTCGACGCTTCGCTCGCGCGAACAAGGAGAGCAGAAATGGCATGGGATCCGAAAGTCTATCTTGCCTTCGGCGAAGAGCGAACGCGGCCGGCGCGGGAACTGCTTGCGCGCATCAATGCCGACGATCCACGACGCATTGTCGATCTCGGTTGCGGACCGGGCAATTCGACGGCGTTGCTTGCGGCGCGTTGGCCCGCGGCCGATCTCGAAGGCGTCGACAATTCGGAGGCGATGCTGAACGACGCGCGCAAGGCATCGTTCAAGGCGCACTGGACGTTGGCCGATGTCGGCAACTGGAATCCGTCCGAAACCTATGACGTGATCTTTTCCAATGCGACGCTGCAATGGATCGGCGATCACGCAAATCTGTTGCCCCAGATCGTGACGCATCTGGCGAAGGACGGCCTGTTCGCCTTCCAGGTGCCGCGGAATTTCGGCGAGCCCTGTCACACGCTGATCCACGAGATCGCGCAGGATCCGCGCTGGAAGGACAAGCTGGCGGGCGTGCGAGACTGGTGGAACGTGCAGGAACCCGAAATCTATTTCGAAATCCTGGAGCCGTTCGCACGCAGCATCGACATCTGGGAGACACGCTATGTGCAGGTGCTCGAAGGCGAAGATGCGGTCTTTCGCTGGATGAGCGGAACGGGACTGCGCCCCTTTGCCGATGCCCTCGAAGGTGCTGCGCGCGAGGCGTTCCTGGCCGAATACCGGGCCCGCGTCGCCCGCGCCTATCCCAGGCGCGCGAGCGGCGCTACGCTCTATCCTTTCCAGCGTCTCTTTTGTGTGGTGCAGGTCTAGAAGAATGGCCCGTTAGAACAATGGCTCGTCCCGGACCCCGAAATCTCATCACCGATGTGGCAGGGCTCAGCGTCGGGCAGGCCGAAGACAGGGTCGCGCTGAGCGGCGTCACCGTGCTGCTCACGGAAAAGTCGTGTCTGGCTGCCGTCGATGTGCGCGGCGGGGCGCCCGGCACGCGCGAGACCGAAGCCCTCGATCCGGTGAGCCTCGGGGGCAGCGTCGATGCGATCACGCTGGCCGGCGGTTCGGTCTACGGTCTCGATGCGGCGAGCGGCGCCATGGCGTGGCTCGGTGCGCGCGGGCGCGGCTTTCGGTTTGCGCCCAACACGCCCTCGGCGCCCATCGTGCCGGCTGCGATCATCTTCGATCTCCTGAACGGCGGCAGAAAAGATTGGGGCGAGACGCCGCCCTATCGCGCGCTCGCACTCGACGCCATCGCGCGTGCGGAAAGTGAGTTCGCGCTCGGCAATCACGGCGCGGGCCTGGGCGCACGCGCCGGCCTCTACAAAGGCGGCACGGGCAGCGCCTCGGCCGTGAGCGACGACGGCTTTACCGTGGGCGCGCTCGCCATCGTCAACGCCGTCGGTTCGCCCGTCATTCCGGGAACGGATGTTTTCTGGGCGTTTCCGTTCGAGCAGAACGGCGAATTCGGCGGACGCAAGCTCGATCACGATTTCGCCGGCATCGATCTCGATCTGCCGCGCGACACCAAGCACGGTGCCGCCGCTTCGGCGAACACCACCATCGCTATCGTTGCGACCGATGCGGATCTGACGCGCGTCGAGCTGAAGCGGCTCGCAATCATGGCGGCGGACGGTTTCGCGCGCGCGTTGCGCCCCGTGCACGCGCCGACCGACGGCGATACGGTGTTCGCGCTGTCGACCGGCAAACGCGCGATTTCCGAGCCGCGCTTTCGCGATCTGATGCGCATGGGGGCGCTCGCAGCCGATTGTCTCTCCCGCGCCATCGCACGCGGCGTCTATGAGGCCGAAACGATCGGCAGCATGAAGAGTTACAGGGAATTGTTTCCACAAAGATGAAGGAGGGACATCGCCATGGATAAGGATATGAACTGGCCATCGATACCGCGCCGCCAATTCGTCACATCGCTGGTTGCGGGATTTACGCTTGCGGCCGGGCCGGTGTCGGCGGATGCCATCATCACCGACAGCAATGGTCTCGATGCGGGCGAGGTGAGCATTCCCGTCGCCGACGGAAAGATTCCCGGCTATCGCGCGAAGCCCCAGGGCAAGACGCACGCGCCCGTCATTCTCGTGGTGCAGGAAGTCTTCGGCGTGCACGAGCACATCAAGGACATCTGCCGGCGCTTCGCGAAACTGGGCGCCTATGCCATCGCGCCCTCGCTCTACGCGCGCTACGGCGATCCCGGCAAATACGACATGACCACGCTGCAGGGATTGTTCACCGACATCGTCTCGAAGGTGCCCGACCACGAAGTGATGTCGGACCTCGATTCCACCACCGCCTTCGCGGCCGGCGAAGGCGCCGATGCCGCAAGGCTCGGCATCACGGGCTATTGCTGGGGCGGGCGTATCGTGTGGCTCTATGCGGCGCATTCAACGGCGCTGAAAGCGGGCACGGCGTTCTATGGCCAGCTGCGCGGTCCCGCGACGGTAAGTCCCTTGCGTCCGCTCTATCCGCTCGATCTCGTGAAGGAGATCAAGGCGCCCGTGCACGGTTTCTACGGCGGGCTCGATCACGGCATCCCCGTTTCCGACGTCGAAGCGATGCGCGCGGCGCTGGCGGTGGCCGGCAAGCTCGACTGCGAGCTCGAAGTCTTCATGGACGCGCAGCACGGCTTCTTCGCCGATTACCGCTCGTCCTACAATGCAAAGGACGCCGCACTCGCGTGGAAGCAGTCGAAGGAATGGTTCCACAAATACGGGGTGTTGTGAGGGCACAATTCACCTCCCCTTTATGGGGAGGTCGACGCGATAAGCGCAGCGAGTTGTGCCGGGTGGGGACGGCCGCCGCTGATTCCCCACCCGAAATCGCTTGCGCGATTTCGACCTCCCCATAAAGGGGAGGTGAAACTTTACCGCACGTACACCCGCACTTCGCTTGACGCGACGCCGGGGTCGGTCGAGGAGGAGAGATCGAGGCGATTGGCGGGTACGCCCATATCGGTGAGCGAGCGCACGACGTCGCGCGCATGGCGCTCCGCTTCGGTCTGGGCGAGCTGCACCGCGGCGGCCGTGCCGCGCGTCGGCGAGACGGCGACGACGGCAAAGCCCGATCCCGGACGCGACTGCAGCGCCTGGGCGACGGCGGTGTAAAGGATCTGCTGATAATCGACACGCGAACGATCGAAACGGATCGTCACCAGCGCGGGGCCGCTGGCCGGACCCGCATAGCTTGCGGACGCGATGCCGCCTGCGGGCGCGCCGAGATCGCCGTAATAGGTGCCGGCCTTGATGGCGCTCGCCATCGTCGTGAGGCTGGCGCGTTCGTTGGCGACATAGGTCGTCTGGCGCTGCACGGTGTCGGAGACATTCGTCAGAAGGCTGTCGATGACGACGATGATCTGATCGGTCTCGTCGCGCAGCACCACAAGCTGGTGATGATCTTCGTCGACGGCGCCCGATACGTTGAACGTCGCTTCGATGGTGTTGAGCGCGAAATGCGCGGACGAGGATTCGTCGGCGAGCTGAGTGCCCAGCGCGTTCAGCGCGTTGATGTTGACCGTCATCGCGTCGAGGGCGGCCTGGGAGGTGTTCCACTGGGCGACCAGTTCGGGATTGCCCCTTGTGGTGCCGAGCTGCAGGCGCGCCGCAATGGCGGCCTTGGATTCGTGATATTGCTGCGAAGACTGCACGGCGCTCGCTTTGAGATCGGCGAGCTGTTGGGCTTCGGCGAGCAGCTTGTCCTGCACGCCGCTCACTTCCTGGCGCAATCCCTGGATGGTCTGGCTGACGGCCGTTCCCGTGTTGCTGCCGGGATCGATGGTGACGGGCGTGATGCCGGCCGTGGTGGCCGGGCCGCCGCCCGGACCGGCACTCGGGGGCATCGTGCCTTCGGCTCCGGGCAAGGTGCCGGCGCCGGGCTGTTCCGGCGCCGCCGCTGCGGGGGCAGGTGCTGCGCCTTCCGCGGGTGGCGCCGCCTGATCGGAGGTGTCGCTGCCGAACAGGGCGTCATCGATGCTGCCGCAACCGGCGAGCCCGAGAGCTGCTCCCAACGACAAGACCAACAGGGACCGCCGCGCTGCCGACGCCGCTGCCGAATTTCGATTCATCTATTCGATCTCCGCTCCGGCGGCTCAAAGCCCGCCCACCCGACGCCTGTCCATCCGATTTTGGGCGACGCCCGACGAATCCCCTGCCCACGCAACTCGCCACACGACTCGATTGTGGCTGGGCAACGGGGGGAAGTCTTACCGGCGCAATTCGCCCGCGACAAGGGCCGGCAAGGCCGCATGGCCGGGGAATTATGCCTGCGGCTCCGGGACTTGTGCCGGGCGGATCGCGCGCAGGCGCGACCGGAACGCGCGTCGCAAAGTTCCATGGTGGCCCGCATGCGGCGCGGTCGTGAGTCTCGCGCGGCGCGCCGGAATCGGCCCTGGCGGGAAATGCGCTTGCTATTGGCGGTTCGCCTGCCTAATTTCCCGGCCCCTGCAAGCACCGGTAGCTCAGCTGGATAGAGCACCAGACTACGAATCTGGGGGTCAGGAGTTCGAATCTTCTCCGGTGCGCCAGCCTTCGCATTACGCTGTTTCCAGTGAATTTGCAGGGACAATTTCGTCGCGATCGTGCGCGACAGCCAGAATCGTCTTTTGATTTCAACACATTGCGCGAACCCTGCCGATCGGCGCGTGCCAGAAACAGCGACATTACAGCGTAACAGTGTCGGGCCGCTTCGACGAAGCGTCGCCACTCTCGGCAGCCTCGCGCACGATGCGGCGATAGAACGCCTGGAGCACTTCGCTGTCCGCCGCCGTGTCGAGCGCGGACGAACATTGATCGTCGCGCGCTTCGTCCTTTCGCGCTTCGTCGAAGACCATCTTCATCAGCCGCGCATCGCCCAGAAGCGCCTGCTCGAAGAGGCGATGGAGGAGATGTTCGAGCCGCGTCATCCGCTTCGTGGTCTTGCCTTTGCGCACGACGATGCGCTGGCCGAGCAGGTGCGCCACGAGCGCCGTCACGTTCACGTGCCTGCGCGGGCGGCCGTTCGGATTGCCCGATTGGCCTTTTTTCCACTGCGCCGCTTTCGGCGGCTTGCGATAGCCGATTTCGTAGTTCTTGGTCATGTGTTCTCCTGTGCGCCGCGCAAAGCTCGCGCCGACGCAGGCGGCGGCGAACGCCCGCGCGGACGATGTGTTGCGAAAAATGCTTCGGGAATGGGAATGGCTGGAATCAAAAGCCCGGCCGGCGCCGGGCGAAAAACTGCATGCTGACAAAAAGGCTAAGCCGTTTGATCAAATCCGGTCAAGAAAAATGAACAGTGATTTTTTTCGCTGCATTGTAGCGCGCGCCCAGAGCCCGGAATTCCGGGGACAGGAGCAATGTTTTCCCTGACGCTTCGCGCGCCGCGCGTCTGTCTGGTTCCGATCACCTACCGTACCGAAAGATTGCTCCTGTCGCCGCATTCGCGCCCCGCGCAGACGTGGGCGAATGAGCGCGCGTATCAACGCTTGCGACCGCAGAGGGCAAATTCCTTGGCCATGTCCAGGCGGTCTTTGAGGAGCGACGCGCGAGAGTTGACCGCTTTTTTCCTGAACCCCTGCGCTTCCAGGATGTAGGTGACCTGCAGCCCCTGTCCGGTGTCGTCGAAGGGCAAGTTTTTTTGGCGACCGTCACCGAGATAGTCCGGCCCCAGCACCTCAATGCCTTCGAGCGCTTGCCGCGACGCGTCGGCCAAGCGTCCCTGCGCGAGAGCCGAATCGGCCGCGCGCAAATCGGCTTCGGCCTTCTGGTATCGAATTTGCGGAATGCAGGGCGGCGGCATGTAATTGCCTGTCGGTAGAGGCGGCATCGAAGTCTTCTCCTGAGCCGCACAGGCACAAGTGGCAATGCAAACCATCGCCACAACGCCGATGAATGGAATTGGGCGCTCAGCGTAGCGGAGGATAGACACGGGTGAACACTCCGTTTCTGCCGACATAAAAGGCCAAACCGTATCGTTCCGCCAAGGTCGTGACTGCAGCGAATTGTCTGCTTTCGTATATCGGTGCAGGTTGTGTCCGGGGGGCCTGCTCCTCGGTCCACGCCTCGGTTGCGTGCGCATCAACATAGCCTGCGAATGTCCGCTGCGTACCCAGCAACAACCATTGATCGCCGCCATCGCTTCCTGCTCGCCTCACTGCGACGGCACCTTTCGCAGGAGCTTCTGAACCTCCTCCAACTTCATGAACCCCGAGCGAACATCACCCGACTTGTACGCGTCGTAAGCTTCCTCGACCAGGCGACGAGATTCTGCGAACTCTCGACGCTCGCCTTTCTCCCGGACAGCGATATCAAAACCGACGCGCAATCCGTCAAAGGCAAGCTCAAGAGTCCAAGGCGTGTTCGCCAACACTCCTTCTCGCTGTGGGAATTTAGTGGCAGAACAAATTTGTACAAAGACGACGAAGTCTTTGAACGAGTGAAGATCGTTGAATGGGAAATTTGCCATTTTAGTACACTATCCCGTATCGAACGACTCGTGGGCAAGAAAGCAGAGCGTGACTTTCGCAAGGGCCGGGATAAACTCCGGCTCATCCTTTCGCTGCTCGGATACTGATGCTGGAGGCTACAAATTGTCGGCGATAGACGAAGAAACATTGGAACACTTGGAGAAGCAGATCGCTGATCTGCTTGATAGGTGGAACAAGGCCTTAAAGCGGGCCTCAGAGATTCAGCGCGGCGCAGGATCGTCTGACACCCAACAACGAGCCTTCGATCTCGCGATGTCGAGATCAAAGGAGATTTTCTCGCGCATGCATGAGATAGAGAAGGAAGTGGATCGGCTACGGTTTCGGGACGTTTTGTCCTAGGGCGAGAGCATATGCCGAAAAAGAAGCACACAATCTCCGAAGAAGAGCGCCGCAAGCGGCTCCGGGAAGCCGCGCGCGAACTCGACACGAGCGAAGACCCGAAAGATTTCGAACAGGCGTTCAAGAAAGTTGTTCCATCTAAAACCGCGATTCCTAAGACTTAGCCGCTTTCTTTCGCAGCCGTTCTGTCAGAATGTTTTTGACGTTCGTCAGGCCACCTGGCTTGAATTCTAAGTGCGTAATAGCTGATTGCCCGCGTCGCGGGGGCACGCTTCTCTGACGCAATTCCTCAGTTAAGCCCTTCATTTCGACCGCGTACCTCATGTGGGCGACAAAATCCGCCGCCATGAGCGGGTCGCATTTATCCTTGTCGGCGATGGTAATGGTTTGGAACATATCGCAACCGAGCGATTCGAGTTTCCGTTTCATTTCGCCGAAAATTGAGATTGCGGCGCCAACGTTTGCAGCACCAGATTCCACAACAACGTGCAAATGAGGCCACCATTTTCGGTGCTGGCGCTTCTCCACCTGAAGCATGAAGAAAATCAGACATTGGCGGAAACAGAGTCCCCACTTGCTGTCTAGCTGAAGCTTTTTGGGTCTATCGCCGCTCTTGTATTCTTCGACATACGCTGAATTGTCCAGCTTCATCGCAACGCCCTCGGTGAAGGCGTCTTGAGTTAGGTTCGCCATGTCCTTGAGCAGCGCGAACATTTGGTCATCCGACCAGCCGGTAAAATCGCCGCGCCGAGCTTTGAATTTCTTTGTATGGAAAATTTTGAAGCCGTGCCGCTTTTTGATGTCAGCGAACTCGGTCTCGAACCTGGCCCATTGCTTCGCATTCGCCAAGACGCCCCCCATGACGGTTATGGGCGAACCATCATGCGTCCCGCTTTCGTCGAGGTAGCCAGTGTAGATCAGCAAGAAAAGGCGCTCCGGGTCCCAGCGATGGGCCAAGGCGATGCAAAGCTCCGCAATGAAGCCCTGCCGTTCACGGTCCAGCGCGAATCTAGGGGGCATCTATCTACCCCTAGCGGCTGGGAACGGGAAGTATAATATCGCCGCGCAAATGGGTACCGATAACGATTCCTGGCAACGAACGGGCTACTGTTGCTGAAATTCGCGCGGGCGCCGTGATCAGGAGGTGGAAAATCGTTCCAAACTCCGCCTAATTCGCGCCGGGTTCCAGCAGGCGGCGCGCAATCACCTGCGCCTGAATTTCGGCGGCGCCTTCGAAGATGTTGAGGATGCGCGCGTCGCACAAGACGCGGCTGATCTCGAATTCGAGCGCGAAGCCGTTGCCGCCGTGAATCTGCAGCGCATTGTCCGCCGCCGCCCACGCGACGCGCGCGGCGAGCAGCTTGGCCATGCCCGCTTCCAGATCGCAACGCCTTCCTTCGTCCTTTTCCCGCGCCGCGTGATAGGCGATCTGGCGCGCCACGGCGATCTCCACCGCCATCATGGCGAGCTTGTCGCGCACCCGCGGGAAACCGAAGATCGCCTTGCCGAATTGCCGGCGCTCGAGCGCGTATTTGAGGCCCAGATCGAGCGCGGATTGGGCGAGGCCGACGGCGCGCGCGGCCGTCTGGATGCGGGCCGATTCGAAGGTCTGCATCAGCTGCTTGAAACCCTGGCCTTCTTCGCGCCCCAACAGATTGGCGGCCGGCACCTCGAACCCGTCGAAGCCGATTTCGAATTCCTTCATGCCGCGATAGCCGAGCACGCGGATTTCGCCGCCGCTCATGCCGCTCGCAGGGAACGCATCGCCCGCGCTGCCGCGCGGCTTCTCGGCCAGAAACATCGAAAGCCCGCGATAATCCTTCGTCGCGGAATCCGTCCGTACAAGGAGCGTCATCAGATCGGCACGCGCGGCATGCGTGATCCAGGTCTTGTTTCCAAAGATTTTATAGTGCTCGCCATGCTTTTCGGCGCGCGCGCGCAGCGAGCCGAGATCGGAGCCCGTGTTGGGTTCGGTGAAGACGGCAGTGGGCAGCGTCGCGCCGCTCGCGATCAGCGGCAGAAAATGTTCGCGCTGGTCTTTCGTGCCGCCGCCCAGAATGAGTTCGGCTGCGATCTCCGAGCGCGTGCCGAGCGAGCCCACGCCGATATAGCCGCGGCTCAGCTCTTCGGAGACGACGCACATCGCGGTCTTGGAAAGGCCTGCGCCGCCGAATTCCTCCGGAATCGTCAATCCGAAAACGCCGAGCGCGCTCATCTCC
>Ga0302326_10032145_pt1 | contig 10466 bp, 7 predicted proteins | sample Palsa_T0_3_FD_202264 | JGI IMG/M metagenome (GOLD analysis project Ga0302326, IMG submission 202264) | Peat permafrost microbial communities from Stordalen Mire near Abisko, Sweden - Palsa_T0_3 | ecosystem: Environmental > Terrestrial > Soil > Palsa > Peat permafrost | place: Sweden: Abisko... | reverse complement strand
GCCTTGCGGTTCCATCCTGTTTTCTGCAGCGCCGTTCCGATCGCATTCTTCTCCGCTTCGCCTTTGACACTCTGCACTAACGACTTTAGTGAGCGGGAATTCGAAACATGATCTTCTTCGCTATCACTGATCTCGCCCGTAGAATTCGAGGCCTCGATGGCGCCCGCTTCCAAGTCCGAGGTGGAATCATCCTCGAACGGCGATTCCAGCTGGCTGAAGGCCAGATCGTTGTCCCCGGCCACCAGATAGCGTTTCACGAAGGCTTCCAGTTCTCGCAGGTTTCCCGGCCAGGAATAGCGCTGGCAGGCATCGAGCACGGCAGGAGAGAACTCGCGAGACGGAAGAACGTAGTGCTTGGCCAGCTTGTGCATCAGGTGCCGCATCAGGACGACCATCTCCCCCTTGCGTTGCCGTAGCGGGGCTACCTGCACGGTAAAGGCGCTTAGGCGATAGTACAAGTCCTCGCGCAGCTTCCGCTCCGCCAGGGCGCGCTCCAGGCTGGCACTGGTCGAAGCCAGGATGCGTACATCCACCGAGGTTGCCGCGTCAGTGCCTCGTCGCTGCAGCAGCTTATCTTGCAAGGTCTGCATCAATCTGCCCTGCAGATCGAAAGGCATCTCTGTGATTTCATCCAGGAAGATCGTGCCCTTTTCAGCTCGTTCCAGTTTACCCAGCGTGGGCCGGCCCGAAACAAAGGCAGAAATTCCTTCGCTGCCGAACAACTCAACTTCGAGCAGTTCCGCCGGCATATCGGCGCAATTTACTTTCAGGAACTTAAATCCGGAACGCACCGAGAGCTTGTGAATCAGGCGTGCGATCGTATCCTTACCGCTGCCCGGTTCGCCCAGAATCAGGACCGGAACGTCCGCCTCCGCCAGCAGTTCGGCCTGGGCTCGAAGTTTTTGCGCGGCCGGCCCGGCGCTAACGAAAAATGCTTCGGGGCCAAGTTGCTCAATATCCTGACTGTCGATTGCGGCGTGTCCATTTCCCTGAGAAACCAGATAGCGACTGACCGCGAGCTCCAGCTTGGACTCGTCCAGCGGCCGCAGCAAAATCTCCTGCGCGCCGAGGCGGGTAGCTTCCCGCTTTCGTTCCGCATCCTCCGGAGAACACACCACAATCACCGGAATATCCGGACGCAGCCGACGGAGCCAACGCAGGATGTGCAATGTGTCTCCGTCGCCGCGAGGCAGATCCAGCACCAGCAAGTGCGGGGCAATACCGGCTTGCACGCGCTCCATGGCATCCCAGGCGCTGACTACACTCTCCACATGCCACGAATGCGACTCCGCGATGGACCAGAGCGGACGAAGCACGGCCGACTCCCGGCTGACCACCAGCAGGCGCGCAGTTTCAGTCATGCGGTCGGACAAGTTAAGAGATTCCTTTCAAAGGAAAAGCTTGGACGGCTTTACAAGAAGGCAACGGCTGACTACTTCGGATGAGCGCCCCCGGCTAGGCTGCGACTACAGCTTCGCCCTCTAAGTCACATTGCCTGTGACCCCAAAATGAAAAAAGAGATAGGTATAGCCGCGATCTCAGACGAGGAGATCCAGGGGGATCGCTTGAAACGAATACGGGGGAGAGGTGTTTCCTGCTAGGGTCTTCTAGTGCTGCTTTACTGCACAATTTTGTCGTTCAATTGCAATCTCCCGCATTCGTGGCGGGAAATTTGCAACGGTTAGGCCCGCGCCTTAATCGCCACCGGGGCGCTTCGCAACCGCATTCTGGAATCAATTCAAAGTAAGGTCATCGACATACTAACAGTTGCCAAATACCTGTCAATGGCACCTTGGAGTGACTGGACTGACTTGAGGGCAGTCTAGTGTAGTCGACAACATCCGATCGCGCTACCGGGGGAAGAGTAGTCTAAAGGATCGGAACTCAACAACCTCGTCCAGCTTAAAAGCGATTGCAGTCCGCTGCAAGAGGTACACGCTCTCAGCGTTGTGTTTCTCTCTCCAATGGGGACTGTAGGGCCATACGTAGAGAGGATGCGACCAGAGCTAACATTCTCTACCGGCTTCTCTTAGAGTGGCCATTCAGGCCCGAGCTTCCGCTTCCGGGAAGAGCCTCCAGGACAAACGTAAGATATTCATTTATAGCGACTTACATCCACAAACAGCGGGCCGACACCGAGACGCAGCGAGCAGCTTTTCTCGGAGTGGAGACCTGATGCAGGAGTTTGCAACGTATGTGCAGCCGGTTGCCGCTACTGCGACAAAATCGCTTGCGCTGCCTTGCGCGGATCGATATCATTCTTGTGGAACAGTCCCGTCGCAGTGCTCCCCCACAATTCGGACTGCCACTCGAAATTCGCTTTATTGCCGAAGTAGAGGGTGCAATGGACGCTTATCAGCCAGCGCCAGGGGAAAGTACGATCCGCGTGCTCGTGGCGGACAGTTCGCGCATTCATACCCGACTTCTCGCCGATGCTTTGAAGCTGGATCCGCTTCTGGAAGTGATCCCTTTTGAGGCCGATTCCTCCGGACTCATCGGCGCTCTCGTAGCCCAGTGTATTGACGTGCTCATTATCAGTTCGAACCTCGATGAACAGCCTTCGCGAGGCCTGGAAATATTGCTCGAACTGCGTGAGCGTCGCCTGACAACTCGAGCCGTTCTGTTACCGGACTCCTCAAAAGACGAAGCTGTTTTGAAGGCTTTTCGCGCCGGCGCACGCGGTGTTTTCGGTAGTAACGAACCCATCGCGCAGCTCAACAAGTGCGTCCGTTGCGTTCATCAAGGCCAGATCTGGGCCGACAGCCAGGCGCTACGGGTCGCGGTGGAAGCGTTGGCCAGTTCGCCGACCGTTCGGGCTGTCAATGCTCACGGAATGAAGCTGCTTTCGGAACGGGAGTTGCAGGTGGTGGCCTGCATCGCCGAAGGCCTTACCAACAAGGAGATCGCTGAGCGCCTGAAGCTGAGCCAACACACCATCAAGAATTATCTCTTTCGCATCTTCGATAAAGTTGGGGTTTCCAGCCGCGTTGAGTTGTTATTCATGACGCTCAGCCAAGCTGGAGCCGGGCAGCCTCTGCTGGCGGCCGGTAAAGGCGGCCGCGAACTTCAGAATGGTCATGATGACGAACTGGTAGTGCTCACGAAAGCGGCCGAGGCTGGCCTGCCCGAGGCACAACTAGCGCTGGCGCAACTTTACCTCACTCGCCGCAGCTGTCCGCAGGATCTGGTCAACGCCTACACCTGGTACCTGGTTGCGACCGAGCGTGCATTTCAGGCTCGGGGATCAATTACCAAAATGCTGACCGCAATTCAGATTGACGAAGCCAAACAGAAAGCCAGCGTCTGGCTCTCTAAGTTGCAACAGGCGGCGCCGACCTTCCCCGCGCGCGAACTCGAGGCTGGGACATCGCGCTTCGCCGAGCATTCGCGTGTGCGCCCGGCGACTGAGTAGAGCGATGATCGCCCTTCCCTGGATAAAACAACCCTGAATAGAGCTGATAATCTCTGCAATCAGCTGCAGTCAGCAAGCTAGTTACTGCCGAACCGATCTGAGCTTTATCGGAAATCGGCTTAGTTTCCTCTCTCTGCGTCTGACGGGGATCAACATTCTTACTCGCAATCTGGAACTGGATGAAATTACTATCAATAGTTGCCTCCCGTGAAACTACGAACATCGCTTAAGAGGCTGACTTCTGCTTTCGGCAAAGAGCCGCAAAGATTAAGGAGCTCACTGCATGAACCATAGAGTTGGGCGCTTCTGGTCTGAGGACGAAGGTCAGGACATAGCGGAGTACGCGGTGATGCTGGCGGTGATTCTGGTGCTTGTGGTGGGAACGGTCCGCGTTATCGGCTCCAACGCCAATAACGTCTTTTCTAATACTGCGAGTTCGATCCAGTAGTCTTCGCACATGATTTTTCGCACCACGACGTGCGATTTCGAGCGTTGCAGTTTCGGACCCAACATGAGAGCATCACGCTCTTACGCAGTCTCAGAACTCTGTTTGCGGATGACACTCTGTTGTTGTGTCCACATCATGAATCTACTAGACCGATCCGCGAGCTAGGGGAACACGAAAGCAACAAAACCTGGCGGGAGGGGAGCCCGCGATCAATGGATCCATTCCTGGTGATGTTAGGCTGTCTAACCTGTACGATGACCGCGCTCATTTTCGTGGAGGTTCGCCGCATTCGGAAAAAGCTGGAGCAACGGATTCCGGAGGCGACGGTCGCGAAGACGGCAGCCTGAGGTGGTATCTCAACGATCCAGCCGCATGTAAGGGCTGGCTCTAGCTGGTAGGTTTGCGTTTCATCCGGTCGCATTTCATCGGGAAGCCAATGCGGCGCGGCATAACTCTGGCGTCCCGAGCGCGAGATTGTTCGCGCCTAGATCGCCTCGGACAGATTTCTCGTCCCAGAAATTCTGGCTTCCGCGTCCTCAGCGATCTTCATCTCGACCAGTGGCCGCTGGCACTCGATCGCCAGGGCAAAGCCATCCGCCGTGCGCAGGGGCTCGCTTCTCACCACCACTCCCTTGGCGACGAGCCTCACTGGGCGGTGAAACCATGGCCCCCTCACTTCCATGGTCAGGCTTACGGAAGTACGCGGTGGTACCCGGTCGCGGACTTTCAACAGCAGTCCTTTGATGCTGACGTTTTCGCTGACGGCCTGCAACTCCCGGACTACTCCCTGGGATTCAAAATTGAGGGACACTGGGAACTTCAGCTCGAATCGACTGTGCCTGCGCGCCGTCGGGTAGGGCGAGAGGAAGTCGTCAGTCGAAGTCATTTCTGCGATGGTAGGCCCCGGTCAAATGGCTCGAACAGGTCGCTTAAGTACATGCCTGGGAGAACATATACCTCCGGACAACTGGACGTCGCCAAGATGGCCGCATTTCATAGACTCAGCCGAGACAGGGCTTGACGATCTCCCAATGACGATCTCCCAATGACAATCTCCAGGTGGTGTATCATCTTGCAACGTTTCTACGGTCGCGAAGATGCGGTCCGCGACGGAAGGTAGAGAATCCATTCCATTGAGACTCGATAGAGGAGTGCTGCAGAGTCTTCCTAAAGTGCTGTTGCACGAGCACCTGGATGGAGTGCTGCGGCCGCAAACCATTATCGAATTGGCCCTCGATGCCGGATATACAGAACTGCCCACCGCTGATTCGGAAGCGCTTTCCGAGTGGTTCTTTCGCGGTGCCAATCAAGGAAGCCTGGGAAAATATCTGGAGGGCTTCTCGCATACTATCGCGGTGATGCAGACCGAGGAAGCTCTACAGCGAGTCGCGTATGAGCAGGCCGAGGATCTGAGTCGCGACGGCGTGGTCTATTTCGAGACTCGCTTCGCTCCGGTCTTTCACACAAAGAAAGGGTTAACGCACCAGCAGATTGTTTCGGCTGTGCTGAAAGGACTGGAAAGAGGGCGCAAGGATTTTGGCATTGCCTCCGGGCTGATCATATGTGCCATGCGCAACATGAACACGTCGCTGGAAATGGCGGAACTCGCGGTTGACTTTCGCGCGCGCGGAGTAGTTGGCTTCGATTTAGCGGGAGAGGAAGGCGGTTATCCGCCGAAGAAGCATGTGGACGCGTTTCATTACATTCAGCGCGAGAACTTCAACATCACGATTCATGCCGGTGAAGGTTACGGAAAAGAATCGATCTGGCAGGCAATTCAATATTGCGGGGCGCATCGCATCGGGCACGGGACACGTTTGATCGACGACATTGCCGTGGTCGACGGCAAGGCTGTGAAACTGGGCGACCTGGCGCAATATGTCCTCGACAAACGCATCCCCTTGGAGATTTGCCTGCTAAGCAACGTCCACACCGGGGCCACGCCCAGTCTGGCCGAGCATCCCTTCCGGATTCTTTATCAGCAGAAATTCCGCGTCACGCTTAATACCGACAACCGCTTGATGAGCCAGACCACGATGAGCAAGGAATTTGAGGCTGCTGCGGAAACCTTTGGCCTGACGATTGACGATTTCGAGAAGATCACGATCAACGCGATGAAGAGCGCATTCCTGCCTTATAACGAGCGCATCGATTTTATCTACTCAACCATAAAGCCGGGCTATGCGCGGATTCGCGAAGCGTTGCGCTAAACACTTTTCTCTCGCATTTCAGCGCAGGGAGACTTTTATGGCCCATCTTGCCACCAGGCTCATATTCGCGCTTTGCGTGTTCGGCTACGGGTCTCTCTTTGCGCAGGGTGGCGCGCCGGGTAGCGCGCCGGCGGGACCAATTCGAATCAAGGTAGTCGTGGTTACCATGTTCGAGCGTGGCGAAGACACGGGCGACACTCCCGGTGAATTTCAACTGTGGGTGGAGCGCGAGCACCTCGATCAGATTCTTCCGCTGCCCGCCGGTTATCACCATGTGCGCCTAAATAACGAAGGCGTTCTTGGGATGGTCACCGGAGTAGGGACCGCCAAGGCCGCGGCATCGGTGACGGCGCTGGGCCTCGACCCACGCTTCGATCTTTCGAAGGCATATTGGCTTATTGCCGGCATTGGCGGTGGCGATCCCGCAGACGTGTCAGTGGGATCGGCAGTCTGGGCAAATCATGTGGTCGACGGCGACCTGTCGTTTGAAATTGATGCGCGCCAGATTCCCGCGAATTGGTCAACCGGTTACGTTCCGCTGCGAAAAGGAACGCCTTACGAACCGCCGGCGACTGACATCTACGGCGAAGCTTACTCTCTGAATCCGCAATTGGTTAGCTGGGCCTATCACCTCACGCGCGATCTGCCGCTGGCGGACTCCGAAGCCCTTCGTAAGTCACGGGCGCGATTCGCTGGCTTTCCGAACGCGTTGAAGCCGCCGTTTGTGGCGCGGGGCGACACTATGTCGGCCGGAACATTCTGGCATGGTTCAAGAATGGACGAATGGGCCAACGCCTGGACGAGTTACTACACAGCCGGCAAGGGAAACTACATGGTCGCGGCCATGGAGGATTCCGGAACCATGCAGGCGCTTACTTTCCTCAGCCAGGCCGGAAAGGTTGATCTCCAGCGTGTGCTGGTCTTGCGCACAGTCAGCAACTACGATCGCGAAGCGCCGGGCGTGACCGCAGCGGAAAGTTTGCAGGAAATGGTCTCGGGAAATTATTCGGCCTACTTACCCGCGCTCGAAGCGGCCCAGACCGTCGGAGATAAAGTAGTGCGAGATCTGGTGAAGAATTGGACTGAACGGGAATCCGTGATTCCCCACGAGCCGTAATCGCCAGATAGAAGAAGCGTAATCATGTCACTATGACCCGGTGTAGAGCTGGAATGGCGCCCAGTAGAATGGCTTCGCGAAGGCGCTGCCTGAGTGCAGCAGGGAAAGCTTCGCGGCACGCAGAGCAGTCTGGGGGCTATCCCCCTTTTTCAGCCCGCTGTAGAGTTCGTCCATCAGGCGCGGCGTTGAGACATCGCTCACTTCCCACAAAGCTCCGATCACGTTGTGCGCGCCAGCGCGAAGAAATGCCCACGAAAGTCCGACCAGTCCTTCGCCGGAATAGGCGCGGCTTCCCGCCCCGTAGCAGGTAGAGATCGTAACCAACTCGGCCCGCAGCGGGTGCTGAATAATATTGCGCGCGTATAGCTTAAAGGAATCATCTTCGGGACCAGATTTGGTCAGGACGATGGCCGAGTCCAGTGGGCTCACGCGGCTCGCGGTGCCGTGCGCCACGAAGTGGATGTAGCCAAACTGTTCTGGCTTGCTTCCGAGATAAGCGGGTGGGGTCGCCTGCTCCCGAGCAAACACTTTTTGCTGACCGGTTGGGAAGTGTTTTTGCACGATCTCCATTTCGTCAGCTGCCTTGCGCAGCTCCGGGTAGTCAGAATTCGGCGTGACGGCATTGCCGAACAGAAGCAGACCACCAGTGGGATGGCTCACAGTCCGCTGGGCTGCGAGCAAGCGCAGCGAGTTGGCATCCGTGATGGTGACGTCCTCGATCCAGTAATGCGGGGACGGACCGGGAACGAGCAAGGTTTCAAAGTTCAGGGTATTCAGTTCACCATCGGGGATGATGAAAACCTTGGCGTTCTTCGGTAGCAGATCCTTCGCCGGCGCAACCAGCGTGCTGTAGAGAGTTTGAGCGTCCTCATTGGCTGCGGGTAGAAATTCCTGTTGTTCGGAAAGCGCCCTACGATAGCGCTGAACTTTCGTTTCGATTTCGGACTTAGCGGGAAGGGGGAACAACTTCGTCTTCTGAGCAGTGATCGCCCATAAATAGGATTGTTTCTCGCCCAGCCAATAGAAAAGAATTGTGCCGCCGGACTTGCGCGCGAGGGCTTGCGCGTTCGCCGGATCGGGCTTGAAGGATGTTCCCTTCTTCAGAAATCCCAATCCTTCGGCCAGCGTTTGTCCGCGGTCATAATCTGCGACCTGCAGGGCTTCTGCGGTCTTACCTTGGCCAACTAGAAAGTGAATGTAGTCGTCATAGATCCGCGAGGCGTTGGCGGGAAAAGGCAGCGACGATTCCTCGTGCTGCAGAGACGATCGCGCGATTTCGAACGTGGTCAGCGCGGCGCGGTATTCCTGGTCCGCGGACGCCGGCTTATTTTCGTCTTCGTAGAGTTGAGCCAGGGAATGCTCTGCTTCCCACTTCAAGAAAACGTGGCTCTTGGGATCGTTTTCAATCTCGCGAAAAGTTTTCTCGGCTTGCGCCGTGTCGTGCAAGCGCGCGGCTACGTGCCCCTTGACCAGCATGGGATAGAGCGCGTCGAGGCGATTGCCATCCGCCGGTGCGAGAGCGGTTGTCTTGTCGGCGTAATCGCGAGCAGCAGCCAGATTTCCCATCCGCTCAGAAACAAGCGCGAGGGACATCAGCGCGTCGATGATGTCTTCCTTACCCTGTGCAAGGTTGAGCGCGTCTTGATAGGACCGTTGTGCCTTGTCGTATTGATTGGCGTCAAGATAAACGTAGCCCGCTGTGGTGAGCCATTTTACTTCGTCCGCTGTTGCTCCAATTTTGTGGGCACGGTTTCTGGCCTCCAGGAATAAGCCAAGAGCTCTTTCAGGCTCGCCGAGTTTGTAGTAAGCCCACCCTTTGTTGCCCAAGGCGCCCTGAACCACGGAAGCTGCATCAATGGCGGTGGATCTCTGATACGCAGCATCCGCCCAGCCGAGGGCGTCATCGAAGTGTTCTTGTTGGAGAGCCACGCCGCTCAAACTCAGCATTGCGTTGGCTTCCCCGTAAGCGCTGCTTCGCGCCCTGGCCCGCGCCAGCGCCTGCTCGTAAGCAGCCTGCGCCTCGCCAAAGACTCCGCGTTCCATGTCGAGATCGCCGCGCGCGAGAGCTACGTCGTTACAAGTGGGATAGTTGGAAGATGTGCAGAGAGCTTCGGCCTCGCCAAGTTTCTGCTCTGCCTGAGAAAAAAGATGCATATCGGAGTATGCAAGTCCCTCCAGGCGCTCCTTTCGCACAACGAGTTCGTTCGACGGCGGCTCTAGGCTTTCGGAACCCATGAGGTCCAAGACCTCTTTGTCCTTTCCTCGCCAAACCAGAGCATCCGCTTCCAGAAGCTTGAATTTCCAAGCCCATTCCGCACCGAGTCCATGGAATCGCTCGTAGCCTCGCTGCGCCTCCAATTGGGCAGCGGCCACGTCGCCATGGTGGAAAATCCGCGTCGCATGGTCGAGGGCCGCCTGAGGATCTCCGCGGCGAGCACATGCTGGCAAGAAAGCAACGGCTAGAAGGAGCGGTAGAAGCCTAAGTCCTCTCGCCCGAGCGAAAATCTGCGTTAGGCCCGGTTGGTCGGAGCTCTCGGCTGGTTGTGCAGGAAAACCTGATGCGGCCTTTAACCCCCTCCTCCTCCTTTTCCAGTGGTACCGTTCACATTGGCCGCCGACATCCCCAAGTTCCCATCCGCGATGCAGCCCAGGTCCAGGCGGATCATGGTTAGGTTGAAGGAATTGTGATTGACCCTCAACTCGGCCAGATAAATCGTTCCGAAGTCGGGGATGTGGATCACATGGCCGAACGACTCTGCCGGAGGCGGAATCTGGACGGCCTTGCCGTCCGCAGTCTTCACGCTGATGTCTTTGATCTCGACGTTCTCGACCAGTGAACACGTGATCCCGTCCCATGCGTGGCCGGTAGGCGTCCTGGCATCATCGGCCCGCGCTTTAATCTCGGCGTAATCCAGTTCGAGGCCATGATACTTCTTCGAGAGCGCACTGTCAGAATTCTTCAAACCTATTTTCTTGCGAACGTCTGCAGCCAGGGTCTCGAGGCCGGCTTTCAGGTTCTTGTATTGGGCCTCGGCAGCCTTCATCAAACCCGTTCCCTCGTAGACGTGCAGCGCGTCTTTGTCGGCGGGTCTTTCGCCAACCAGGTCAAGTCTCAGGTAGGGCTCAGCCCGGTGACGAGCGATCCGGAGATTTTCGAAGTGCGTCCCGAGAAACGTCACCGAAGGCGCTTTTACTCCCGGGTAGTGGGTCGTAGAAATCTGCGCCACCACGCGGTCGGCCGTAATCACGTTCAGGACATTGAGATCGATCACTTCGGAA
>Ga0302326_10032144_pt1 | contig 10466 bp, 11 predicted proteins | sample Palsa_T0_3_FD_202264 | JGI IMG/M metagenome (GOLD analysis project Ga0302326, IMG submission 202264) | Peat permafrost microbial communities from Stordalen Mire near Abisko, Sweden - Palsa_T0_3 | ecosystem: Environmental > Terrestrial > Soil > Palsa > Peat permafrost | place: Sweden: Abisko... | reverse complement strand
TTCGAGTCGATCATGAGGGGTGTGAACGCTGGCCCACCTGACGACTCTGTTGTAGCGCGAGTCAAAGCCTTCCATGTCGCCGCCCAGGCCGTGGTCGCCGTACTTCAGCACCGCACCGTGCCCGTGCTCGTCCGGGGCGAACAGCCATTCCCAGTACCGCCCTTCAGCGCACCTGATCCCGAAGACCCGGAGCTTGACGAGAACGAGGTTCACGAGGGTTGGGACCTCACAACAGCGAGCAATCGGACTGAAATCGAGCACGAGGCGCTCTTCTGGATGTCGGGCATTCGTGGCGCAGCGTTGATGATGTCCGCAGAGTACGAGTCGCACCCGGTAGACCCGGATGGAGAAGATGGGGCCTATGCCACGCATCTCCTTGATGGGTTTCGAGGCTCCCACCGCACCAGCGCTAACTATGCGGCACTCATCGGAGCTCAGGCGGACGATCTTCTCCAGCCCTACTGGGGCGCTGTCGAGGCAATCGCCGGCGCGATCCTCGACGCGGGGGTGGTCACCGCCTCGGACGTCAAACGTATGGTCGGCGAGTGCACCCCATCAGAGCCGCGGCCGCGAAGGTATCCGCTTCCCACTTTCCCCACGCGCCGTCGATAGCGCGGTCGTCCCGACGGGGCGAGACGTTGCCGCGTCGTGTGGAGCTCGTGTCTCTGTGACGTTGGCCTCCACGTCACACGTCGCGCGTTTCACCCGTCGGGGCACAAGTTACCGGACACCGCGTCGCCGGATCGGTGCGCAGGTCGGTGTAGACACCCTCCATGTCCGCAACCTCAACACTTCAAGAAGTCGTCGCCACCCTACAGTTCGCCTGTGACGCAGACGAGCTCGCGAAAGCGCTCCGCCGCGCGGCTATTGTCCCGCCTGAAGGGAGAACCGCCGATCACGTCTCCTTGCTCGTGGTGACTGTTGAGGCCGACCACATCGAGATCTGGTCGAACGACCAGGTTCGCTTTGTGCGCGTGGCCGTGCGGGTGACGGACCTTTCCGGTCCGCACCGAACATTTGCGTATCCCGTTCGTTACGTGGCTGGCCTTCGGCTCGCGGCGGGCCCGATGCGCTGGTCGGTTCAGTTTCGCGAAGAGGGAGTCTTTATCACCTACGACCTTGAGGATGGGACCCACGTCGAGCACGCCACGTGTGCGGCTCGAAGCGACTCCACGCTCCGAAAGGCGCAGAGCGCTGCTCGCCCCCACGGCCAGATTCCGGCGTCCATGTTACGCGAGGCAATCTCGACTGCACGATCCGTCATGCCAGCCACCGATGACCGCTACACGGATCAGCGTCACCGGAGTCTCACGATCCAGCCGCCCAACGGCGACGCACCTGCCTACGTGTTCGCCGGCGATGGAAAGAGAGAGATCTACATCCTCTCGGCGGCTTTGAACCCCGTGAGTCAGATCGTCATTCGCGACTCCCATATCGCCTTCATCCTCAAGTTTCTGGAGGGTCTTCAAGGTGACGTGAACGTGTCCGAGAACGACCATCATCTATTCTTGGAGATTGATGGGGCTCTCCTGGGCGTCGGCCGGTGGACCCTGCCGCCACCGCGCCCGCGCCGCGATCGGGAGGAGCTCGATGATGTCGTAGTTCGCATCGTGCGTAAGGACCTCGTCCGAGTGCTGACTCACGCGAGGAGCGAAGTTGATGTCGGCTACGTGCGCATCAGAATCGACATCGACACCGGCGCGCGGACCCTGGCACTTCGAGCCACCTGGTCTGGTGGAGGACGTTTTGTGGCGGCACCTCTCTCTCTGGAGGTCTCGCGTGCCCGTCGCCCGACAATCGGCGCGTGGTTTCACCTCGACCATCTCCTCGAGTCGGTCGATGCCGGCGTAAGCGATGAACTCGAACTTCGCCTCCTTGTTCCGAACAGCAAACTTCCAGAGCTAGTTCTTGGACGAATCGTCGAAGACGTCGATATCGATGTCGCGGGTCTCGTGTGGGATCCGAAGGGTAAGATCCCAAAGCATCGGCGGGATCCCATCAAGCGCATCCAAGTCGTGCGCACCATTCCTTGTATGAATCCAATCTAGCGGGTGCGGTCGTGCGCACGGTTTAGAGACGCCGCCCTCCCGTATTCCGGACGCACGAGTGCCCCAGGTGCTGCCCGTCGGCCGTCGGTTCCACCCGAATCGTTGGAGCCGCGTCCCTGATCCATCGGGTCGGTGTAGATGCCGACAGCAAGAGGACGAGAGGAGTCACTATGATCCGTTTCCAATGGGTGCCGAAGACATCGAGGTCGCTGGTCCGGCGTGTCATGGCGATACCCATCGACCTGAAATCAGCGCAGCAAGGATACGTGTTCACGGTAGATCGCGACGTACTCTCGATCCACGCGCGCGGGCGAGACGTGGAGGCTGCGACGGTCCGCATACCGACTGGCGTGAACGAACCCGGAACGTTCGTCTTTCCGTCCAGCTCATTGCGGGACCTCGCCAAGTTGAAGCAGCCCGTAATGTTCGAAGTACTCGGAGACAGTGACGTCCGATACGCTGATGCCGACGGTCACGGATTCCAGTGGCAACCTGGGCGAGTTCGAAGTCTGGTTCTTCCAAGCCCGGACGGCACGGGACAGGATGTTGGCTCGGCGCCAGGTGGACTGCTCGGCGTCGCGCTCGGGATGGCGGTCCGCTTTGTGCGCATCGCAAGACGCGGCGGTCCGCCTGCCTCCATCCGGTGGACCCTGAACAGTGATGCGAGGTTTGGTTTCGCCGTAGCTGCTACTGCGGGCGTGTACAGGTTCCAGTTTTCGGTTGGGCGGCAAGAGCCGTCCTGGGCGGCCGACCTTCGCCCCTCGGTCGCGCAGGTCCTCTCGCGGTTTGTGCACTCGCTCGGCGACGTCGTGCGAGTCGTCCAGAGCGGACGTCGCGTACGTGTCGAAGACCGCGGCGGAGGCTGGTACCAATTCTTGCACTGGCCCTCGCCGGCGCCGGTCGCGCGCTTCGGCGAGTCGATCACGATCTCGGCGCGCACGAACGGTGAGGCAGCGGCACGATCCGTCTCCCATCTGGTGCGCGAGGGCCACGCGGTAGTGGCCCTCAGAGTGAATTCTCTCCGCGGCGTCGTTCAGCTTGGCGTTCGTCAACCTGAGGCGCGACTTGTCGGGGAGCATCCTCTCGACTCGGACATGGACGCGAAGGACGTCGTTGGCGTCGACATCGAGTCTAGGGCGCTCCGAGCGTTGCTCGCCGGAGTGGGCCCGGGAGACATCACTGTACGGCTTCGAGGCTACCAAAAGCCCTCGCCCCCCGTGGCGGTCGAGGTCGAGGAAGTCCGCGAGCTTCACGTCAGCGGTCGACGTGTCCGGCCCGCTGATCACGTAGATGAGCGGTACACGTGCTCGATCCTTCGTACGACGGAGGTCCAACCAGGAAATCGCGGTGCGGTGACCCCAGCCCGCTGACAGCCGGACAAAGCGACCGTGCCGGTGAAGATCGACCCGGGGTACGCGATTGCGCGGTGTACAGGCCGAAAGGAACACGGTTTTCAAGCTTTCAACACCTACAGGAGAAGGAGCTCAGAATGGACGCAACAAGCAAGAAACTCCCCGAGCAAGTCGACGACAACGATGAAGCCTACTGGCGCGAAGAGATCCCCCGCATGATGGAGCACGAACGCGAGCAGGATCGCGTGAAGGCGCTCGGGCCGACCGAGACGTTCGGCGGCACGATCCTTGTGCCCGAGCCCGACCAACCAGACGACTCTGGCTACCGTGCCTGCCTCGCCACCCCGCTCGTGCAGGCGCATTCGATTGCGGAGGCAGAAGCGCGCATGCTCGAGATCGGACGCGCCCAAGCCGACGAAGCTGGTCGCGCCGTGGTCGCAGTTTGGGGTGTCGAGCGGTGCCCGCAGCTGGCAGGTGCCATCACGACACTCGGGTCACAGCGAGTGGAGTTCCCACGTCGTGAGGATGCGGTCGCCTTCACCAAGGGCGAGCACGTCCGCATGAGACTTCTACCGCCGTCGCGCGCGTAGGCGACGAGGACCCAACCCGGATCGACCTCGCCGCGCCGCAACGCGCGGTGGGGTCGACCTTCTTCGTGCGAGTTGTGTTGCCATCCGTCGTCGGAGCTCACCCAAGCTGCGCGTGACGCGCACGCGATCCCCGCAGGACCACGTCAGGTGACGGCGCCGACCATGCCTACCAGGCGATTTACAAGCCCGAGAGTCCGCGCCGCGTGGACGAGCCGTGCCGGTGTAGCCCACCGCTCGAGCCCGCAGAGCGCCGGCTCAGAATGGAATCCTATGTCCGACATCTTCGACACGATCGCTCTCGGTGACTGCCTGGACCTCTTGCGAGCGCTCCCCGCCAATTCAGTGGACGCGGTGCTGACAGATCCGCCCTATGGTCTCGGCAAGAGACAGCCGAGTGGCCTGGAACTACAGCGCTACTTCTCCGGCGAGCGACTCGATACTGGCGGAGACTTTAGGGGTCTGCACTGGGAGATCCCTCCCGTCGGCGTCTGGCGCGAGTGCTTCCGCGTCCTCCGTCCGGGCGGTCATCTCGCGGCGTTCGCTGGCACCCGGACCTGGGACATCATGGCCGGTGGCCTTCGCGCCGCGAACTTTGTGCCGAGCCCGCGCCTCGTTGAGCAGTTCGGAAGTTCGGTGTTGCAGTGGATTAATGGCCAAGGATTCCCAAAGTCAGTCAACGTCTCTCGAGCACTCGAGAAGAGAGCGGTGCGCGACCCCCAGAACGCGGATCGGCTCCTCGGCCTCGCCAGCCGCTTTCGAGGGTACGGAACTGCGCTGAAACCATCTTGGGAGCCAATCCTGGTCTTCGTGAAGCCGGGCGGCGCTCCTGCGGACCTTGAGCTCAACGCCCCGTTTCTCTACAGCGCCAAAGCGAGCCGAAACGAGCGGACTGTTGGCGGCAGAATCGAGAACTCGCACCCTTGCGTCAAGCCGGTGAGGGTCATGAGATGGCTCGTCCGATCGCTGGCGCCGCTCGGCGGCATCGTGCTCGACCCGTACGTCGGTTCCGGCACGACCCTCGAAGCCTGTCTCCGAGAGGGCCGGCACTATGTGGGGATGGAGCGGGAGCCGAGCTACCGTAATATTGCTGTGGCGAGGGCACTGATGGTGCAGCGCAACGTCGCGGCGGCCGCGAACGCCGCTCGTTGAGAGTTCTCTCCGTGCATGGCGATGTCCGAGCGACAGCGGCACTCCGCTACGAGTGCGCTCTCACCGTGTACCAGCGGTCGCCCGACTTCCGCGCGGCGATCTTGCGGAAGCTGCACTCCCGCTCAATGAGACGGCGAACCACCGTCGCGGCGGAGACCTCCCCCCTTCCGTCGACCTCCTTGCGGTCGGCTTCCACGAGAGCGTCAAGCAGGGCCCGTTCTCGTCCCGACAACCTCACGCCAAGATGATGCGCGGCGCCCGTAGGGTCCTGTAGGTCTCGGCGGCGTCTAGGCATTCGTGAAACGTAATACAACGCTTCGCGGGCATATCGACGATGTTTTCTGAGTCCTAAGTGCTCGAGATCGCTCGAGTCACGAATGACGCAGGGCGCCAGAATTCTTGATCGCGCGGTGCTCCTGGGTAGAGAGCCCATGCAGAGTCAGGGTACCCGCCAAGCGAAGACCTCAGGGCAGCACCTGCCCCGACGTCGCGTCGAAGGTGCGGGTCGGCGCGGCCGCGAGAGCTTTCCTGCGCGGGCGACGCTGGCCGCGGGAGCGGAGACGAACGGCCGCCAGCCCGCGACCCGGGACGACCGACGCGCCGGTGTAACCCCCCGTACGGGGATCGCGCGCACCTCGAAGCGACGGACGGTCCGTCGACAAGTGAGCACCACGTTCTGGAATCCAAAGGGAACACGTCAATGAAGAAGCCACAGTTTCCGAATTCACCTCAATGTCCTCAACTTCGACGCGTCCACACGCTGCACTCGTCGAACACCCTCGAGGACTTGGTGGAGACCGTTCGACGCCTCGGTCCTGACATTCTCGAGACCGGGGTCCCGATGTACGTCCTGGTCGGTGGGTACGACCACGACGCGCGCGAACTTGGCGACATCCCAGAAGTCCGCCAGCTCTGCCAGCGGGTGATGGACAGCGGCCTCGCATCCTTACTGCATCTCAACATTGAAGAGCGGCACCCTGTCGCCTGGGGAGCGATTGATGTGTGGGCCGCCTCCAAGGGACTGATCAAGAACTTCCGGTTTGACCTCTTGGAGGAGGACATGACGGCGTTCTGGAACGATCTACTCCGCGCGAATGACGCAGCTGATCGGGCGCTCGGGCGGAACTCGACCGCCGCAGAAGTTGGGCCCGGTGGTGTTACCGCCCCCAACGCCGAAGCGCTCGATCTTCGGAGCTTGATGGACTTGCGCGTACACCACCGTGGGAGCGACCCTCTGTCGGCGTCGGGGGCGACGAAGGACGACCTCGCCACCGAGGGAGCGCGGTGGTGGCCGATCTGTTTCCGTCACAACAAGACGGACGACGAGGCGTTCGCGGCTGCTTCGCGCGCGACGGCCGCCCTTGCGGACCTTGAGCATCCCCTAGATTCGAGTCGACTTCTACGTCAGGTCGCGACCGCTCGATGGTGTGACCAGGGCTTTCCCGTAGTTCAGATGGCCCACACCTACGCGGCCGCGCTCATGGCCACGAAGCTTGCGCCCGACGTCGTGGCAAGTGTCCGGCCGCCGTGGAGAGCCTTCTTGCTTCAGCTCCCCAACGACCTCCTTCCCATCTACCTCGGCGACGGCACCTGCGAGTACGCGAACCTCGTCCTTGTCCGCGTCTCGGAGCAGGCCGCGATGGCTCCCACGTGGAACTTCTGGGTCTTTCACGGCCGCGGCTACGTCGCGTACGACGCCGTTTCTCCGGCGACGGCACTCGAGGACGACACGCTGGAGGAGATGGGCCGCCCCACGGACGTAGATGCACCGGGGATGGACAATGAGGTCTCCCGGCGCCTGCAAATCATCGTGGCCCGTCTTGTTCTCAACGCGTGTTGTGCCATGACCGACGATAGCGCCAACCTCAAGCCACTTCGGCGCGCTGCTCCGAAGAGAACCATCGGGCGGCAAAAGCCAGAGGCCCCACAATACCGATGCTTCCAGCTCGGCGAACCGGTTCAGGTCGACTGCCGGAAGGCGCTCCAAGACTACCTGAGCCCCCGTTCGCATCGCTCAGGCTCGCCTCCTTCCGTGATGACGTTGGTGTGCGGACACCGCAAGAACCAGGCTTTTGGACTACGTCACTCTCTTCGGAAGCGGATCTGGATCCACCCGTACTGGCGGGGTGCGGACGGTGCCCCAATCATCCTCCGGCCTCACACCCTCAGCGACTCTCATCGTTCAAACGGGGCCGCGGCCACTCCCGCAGAGTCGACACCGACGAGCAAGAAGGCTTCGTGACCTGTGTACGGCCAACGCCTGTTCCCACGACCCGCGACAAGACAACCAAGTTGCATTCAGACGCCACCCTCTAGCCAGGAGAAGGACTTCAATGACACGTCAAACACCAACCAAGCCTCGTGACTTCACCGCAGTTAAGAACATTGCAACTCCAGTCGACACCCCAGCGGTCGCGCTCGCCTGCAAGGTCCAACTGCTCGCCATCTACGCCGAAGTTTGTAGTGACGGCCTCAGGATGACGGCGCCGCTCAGGATCGCAGAGACTCTCCCAAGCGCAGAACAGGAGAGGGCATGCCGTTCCGGATTCTTCATGGCGCTGTCGAGCGACGTGATCGAGTGGGCAACTGAGAACATCACGGACGAAGAGTTCCTCGCGACCTTTAGCGAACTCAAGTTGAGAATGGAGGGTGTGTGAACATGAAAGGCAGAGACATCACCGCGATTATCACGAGTATGAGTTTGGTCGACTACTCGATGCGCTCCGCCACCCTTGCGGCTACCGTCCTCGCGACAGCTCCGCTCGATCACGTCGCTCGTCGCCTCGGCGAGGTCTACGATCAAGACCGCCACCATGGCCATCGCAAGACCGTACATATTCACATCTTCTCTGGACACGTTGCTCGAATCACGTCCCACAAGATCACGTCTCAGCAAGACCGGGATCGACTGATCGACCGCAACAAGGCCAGCCTGCTTCATGTTTGGGGCGCGATCCCCGACGTCGTGATCGTGGGGGCCGACGGGTCGGGTAACCCGGGCGCATCATGATGCGCCTCGAAAACATGATCGACGGCGCCTCCGGCACCTTACGTCGATCGGTCACGGGTGCGCAGCGAGGGTCACGTTTGAGTCTTTGCCTGTTCGAGGAGGGCAAGCATGTTCTTGAACGCCTTCGCGAGGACGTCCACCGACGTCCCGATCGACGTTCTGAGCTGGCGGGCCCGCGTCGTCCCCTCGCCGAAAGTTCGAACGTGAGCGTCGTAGGCTGCCATGTCCTCCTCCATCCGGCGTCGACGGAGCTCCAACGGCCAGAGTTCGACCCCAGCTTGCTCCGCGGCATCGAGCATCTCTTGAGCCCGGGCAAATGCGGCGCGCATGTTCTTGCGCTTACGACACGATGGGCAGATTGGCACGCGGTCCTCGGTAGCACCGCCGTACAAGAGGGTCCGCGAAGCCGGGCAGCCACGGAGGTGCTCGCGAAAGGCCGCGACACGGTCGGGGCGTCCCCGAGCCGTACCGTCCGGCGCAGGACGCACCATCATGTTCCCCACGATCCCGACGCATGGGGGCTCCGGGATGCCCGCTCTTGAGAAATCGACCGGACCGTTGTCGCTTTGTACCCAAGTGGGTCCTTTGGCCGGTGTGATTAACGAGTCGGGCACCAGATTCGGTGCCCTCCGTAAGGAGGAAGAAATGCCCGACCATGAGAGGTTGAATCGAAGGCGCGCCGAAGAGGCCGTGACCGCAGCTTGGGACGAGTTCATGGCGGAGAGCGACCGCGTCGCGCAGGCGGACCCTTCGCGTAGCGGTGTCGGTCAGCTCGCGCACTACCAGAGCGTGCATCCGCTGTGGACGCCCACGATGGCGGCGTGCGTACCGAGCGTTGATGAGGTCGGGAAGGTTGCCGACCCAGGAGAGCTCACCGCTTGGTACCGCTTCATCTCACCGTACGGCCGTGAAGGTCAGTGGTTCGTGTTGGGAGCCCAGCCGAACGGCAGCGATGTTCTCTTCCTTGCGTGGGCATGCCCCGCCGGCGACGTGGATATGGCCGAAGTTGGCTACGTCGGGCTTTCCGAGCTCCGGTCGATACGCGGGCCCTTCCTTCTTAACATCGAGACGGACCGGAACTTCAAGCCCGACATTCTCTCGGCGGTGGTTCCCGGAGGGCGGGTGTAATCATGGGACAACATACGAAGATCGAGTGGGCAACGCACACCCTCAATCTCTGGTGGGGGTGCGTCCAAGTTTCCCCCGCCTGTGACCATTGCTACGCCGATCGCTGGGCGCGCTTTGCCCTCCCGCCGGGGTGGCTGATCGTCGGGGAGGGGGCCCCTACGCCGCGCCGGACGCGGGCAAGGGATCCGAACCGCCCCCAGATCTGGGGAGCCGCGGCACCGCGGATCTTCCCCCCAACCAACAGCCCCGTCCTCGTGGAGCCGCTGAAGTGGAATCGTGATGCGGCCGCGCGCGGCGTGCGCGACCGCGTCTTTACCTGCAGCATGTGCGACATCTGCGAGCGTCACCGGCTCCCTGAGGTGAACCGCATGATGGACGAGCGGCGTCAGCAGTTCTTCCACGAGATTGTGCCGGCGTGCGGGTCGCTCGACTTCCTCCTTGTGACCAAACGACCGCACGACATCATGCGTCTTGTTCCCCAAGCCTGGCACACCAAGTGGCCGCCGAACGTCTGGGTCGGTACGACGGTCGAAGATCAGCAGCGCGCGATCCAGCGCCTTCCACACCTCGTCGAAGTTCCGGCGCCGGTGCGGTTCATCAGCGCTGAGCCACTCCTTGGGGCATTGGACCTCGGGCCATGGATCGCCGACCTCGACTGGGTGATCGCCGGCGGCGAGTCGGGAGCAGGACCTCGGCCATCCCAGATTGAGTGGGTCCGGTCCGTGCGCGAGCAGGCGACCGCGGCGCGCAAAGCGTTTCACTTTAAGCAATGGGGGCACTGGGCGCAGCGCGACGGCGAGGGAAGCCAACTCGTCAAGCTGCGCACCAAAAGTTTCCGTCAGCTCGACGGGTGCACGTGGGACGAACTGCCGATCCCGCGCGGAGGCGCCTGACAGGCCGTGCTCTCGAGGAGCCTCGGAACCGCATCCCCTCAGCGGCGTAGGTGAGCGTAGGTAATGGAGTTCGCCGGCGTCGCGTGTCGGTGTCACGCAGTCGCGTCATCTGGTCTGAAAATCCGTGCAGTTCCCAAGACGGAGTGAATTCACAAGGTCCCGGCGAGGCGTCGGTCTCGCCATCACAGGTTGCCTGAGGGTCGTCACTCGTCCCTGATGGCCTCCAATTACCCATCAAGAGAAGGAGCATGAGATGCGTACCAACAGCACCACCGTAGTGATCGACGACAGCTCGT
>Ga0302326_10032143_pt1 | contig 10466 bp, 3 predicted proteins | sample Palsa_T0_3_FD_202264 | JGI IMG/M metagenome (GOLD analysis project Ga0302326, IMG submission 202264) | Peat permafrost microbial communities from Stordalen Mire near Abisko, Sweden - Palsa_T0_3 | ecosystem: Environmental > Terrestrial > Soil > Palsa > Peat permafrost | place: Sweden: Abisko... | reverse complement strand
CACAACCGGGTTGCCGAAAGCCGTGATCCATTCGCACGCGAGCTTGGCTCGAGCTACCGAAAATCAAATCAGGCAGATTGCGATTACGCCTGAGGACCGGACACTGGTCATGTTTCCGATATGCTACCTGATCGGTTTCGGCTCCCAGATATTACCGTTTCACAAATCAGGCGCGACCTGCGTCCTGATGCCTCACTTCGAGCCGACGCTCGCTCTTAAAGCGATCCAAACTTATCAGCCGACAAAAACGTATGGCTTCCCAAAACTCTACAACGATCTGGTGAACTGCCCTCACGCCGGCCAGTATAACGTTCGGTCGCTCAGCTTTTGTTTTTCCGCGGGCGAAGCGATTCCTGTCGCCGTCCAGGAACGATTCCATCGAATCTTTGGCCTCGAAATCACCGAGGGTTGCGGGATGACGGAGCTCCAGATTTACAGCATGAATCCTCCTTACGGCAAAAAAACGATCGGATCGATCGGCAGACCGATCATCGGCATGGAGGTTTCTCTGATCGATAATTCCGGGCGCCCGATTACAAAGGCGGGTGAGATCGGTGAAATGATTGTCCGCGGAGGAAGCATGACGGCCGGTTATTGGCGTGATCCGGAATTGACCGCCCGCAATATCAGAGAGGGATGGTTTCACACCGGGGATCTTGCGTATAAGGATACTGAGGAGATCTATTGGTTCGTCAGCCGCAAATCGGAGATCATCCACCACCGAGACGGCTTGGTCTCGCCCATTGAAGTGGAAGGGGCGTTGTACCAGCATCCGGCCGTACAGGAAGCGGGGGTTGTCGCGGTGCCGGATCGATTCGGCCACGAGGTAGCGCAGGCTTACGTGGTTCTGAAAGAAGGCAGCGGACCGATATCAGAACAACAACTCATCGAATTTGCGCAAAAGCGTCTTCCTGATTTTAAAGTGCCGGATCGAATTGTCTTCGCCGAAAGACTGGTCTACGGACCGACCGGAAAGATCGACCGCAAAACGTTGCGCGAGAAGGCAACGATACCGGTCTGAATGGTGGAAAAGGATCTTCTCGCACGGAGGACACGGAGGTCACGGAGGATTTTGGGTCTCTGTCAGTTGTCAGTGTCAGTTCTCAGTTGTCAGTAAAAGGAGGAGCGAACCTTCTATTGAGAGAGCGTCGCTGATACGCCGCTTGGTTACGGATCGATAACGAGAACGACGACGAGGACGATTGCTCCGCCAGGCGCCGCCAAGGGCAACCATCGAGACACAGGCGGGACGCCTATGATACTTTTCGCTCGGCCTCAGGGTCACGCACGTCGCCGAGCCCAAGGTATCATAGGCGTCTCGCCTGTGTCCCGATTCCCTATCCAACCAGCCTGCATCGATCACAAATCTTTAGAGATTTGTGATCGATGCAGGCTCTGGCAGCGGACTTCTCCGGCTACGCCGAAGATTCCGCTGCTGTTTTTCGAGATCAAGTTCAAAACAGGTTGTCTGGATCTCCGTATTTCAATAACCGCTCAATCCGTTCCCCACTGACACTGACACTGACAACTTCCTTCTGGAAAATCACTGTTTTTATGGCAAACTTTCCCGCCAACAGAAGGGCCGCGCATCGCATTTAACAACTTCATCTCCTCCCAGCGCGCTCTTCCTAGGCGGGTCCTCTGTGTTGTCCTGCTGGGAATCGCCTCGGTCCTTCTTCGCGCCGCAGAGCTGAATCTGCCGGTGCTGCGGAAACAACTGCAGACGGCCGAGGAGGCTTCCGATGATCCTGCGATCGTGGAGTTGAGCCGACGCGTCGTGGAAGCAGATCCGAATGATTCCGAAACCTGGGAAACACTGGCGACAAAACAACTGGCGATAGAAGATTTGGATCGGTGCGCTGCCACCCTGGACACCTGGCAAGCCCGTGTTCGTCCGCGGCCGAAAATCATTGACGACCTCCGCGGCGACCTGGCGATGGCGCGCAAAGACTCCAAGTCAGCGGAACGTTACTGGCGTTTGTACGTTACCGCCGATCCCGAAGCGACCGATACCCTGGACAAACTTGCCAAGCTCAGCGAATCCGCAGAGCGTTGGCCAGATGCGGTCAATTGGCGGACACGCTCACTGGGTCAGAGCGAAACAGTGACAGGGTTGGTCGCCAGAGCTGGCGATTACCTGGAACTTCGCGCCTGGGACAAAGCATTCGCCGATATCAACCAGGCGAACGCCATCGATCCGACAGACGAAGCCCTGAAAAGCGCGTTGCCCCAATTTGAGCTCCTGAGGAAGTTCATCCCGCAAATCACGGCCTTGGACGCCAAGATCGCCAAATCGCCGACAGCCCCTCTCCTCTGGCTAGATCGCGCGCGTCTGTTCACTCTCGGCGGTCGCCCGCATCTCGCGCTAAAGGACTGTGAACAAGCGATGAAATTGGCGCCCGGGATGATCCGGGCCCGGGTCCAGACCGGTGAAGCTTTGTTAGATCTGGGCCGGGTAGATGAAGCCGCGGACTTAGGCGTGAGCAACAATTTAAAACGAGACAAGAACAATCACCTGCCGGATGAGGCACTTCGGGCGCTTGGCGCAGCAGACGACTCAGTTTTGAAATACCCTGGCCAACCGGGTCCATTGGTGACGCGGGCCAAGGCGTTACGGCAGATCAACCAATACAACCTTGCGCTTGCCGACGCCCAAGTTGCCATCAAGCTCGACCCGGGTTCGGCTTCGGCGCATTTTCAGGCGGCGCATGCACAGGATTCGTTGGGCCGCGCGCGCGAAGCAATCAACCACGCCGAAAAAGCCACCCAACTCAATCCCAGCGATCCGGTCAGCTGGTTCTACCTGGGATTGCTCCAAGCGCAACGGGCAGATTTTGAGTCGGCTATTCAATGTCAAAGCCGATCGCTGACCATCCGCGAATCAAGCGTCGCACTGCTCGAGCGAGAAAAGTGCGAGCGCCGAATCGGCCGAATTGCCGAGGCGGACCTGGACGCCCAACGCCTCAAGCAACTACCCACGCCGCAAGAATGAAGTATGCCCTCCTTATTTTGTGGTGGTTCCTGCCTTGGACCGCTCGAGCCGCTGAAACAGATAACTCGACACCCAGTCCTGGTGGCGTTGCGGTAGAACCGAGCAACGGCGAACTCGAGGCCGGAACCGTTCTCACATTCACCTTTCCGACTTCGATGGTCGACGCGGCGAACATCGATGCTCCAAACCAAACTTTGCCTTTCACCAGTCGGCCTGAACTTGAGGGCGAGTTTCTTTGGAAGAGTCAGACCGAGGGCGCCTTTACGATCAAACGGGTCAAAGCCGGTGCGGCCTATCATCTAAGTCTGGCCGCGGGTTTAAACGATCTGGCCCGTCAACCGGTGCAGCCGCAGGATTGGAGTGCGGACTTCAAGACGAAGCAGTTCACCGTGACAGCTAATTTTGAGCTCCGGAGCGAGCTCAGCAACCAACCACAACTTCCGCTCGAGACCACCTACGACGTCGGTCTGACAGATGTCGCGCAGCACACTTATTTCCAGGACCGCGACTCGCGTCAACGCTATCCCGTCAACGTCATTGAGAACCAGGAGGACTCCCAACAGGCAAGCGAGTTTCGGGTCACGCCGAGGGACCAACTACCGGTCGGCCGCACCTATGATTTGATCGTGGAAGGACTCGTCGACGCAAGCAGTCATGAACCCCTTTCCTACCCCCGCGTCTTTCCGGCCGGCACGACCGCTCCACTGAAAATTGAGTGGGTTGGAGCATTCAATCATGCTCTCGACGAGCCCATGATCGAGATCAAGTTCAACGACGAATTCGATCCCGACACCGTGACCACGGAAAAAATCGGCATCGAGCCGGCCGTTCAGAACCTCAAATTGCTAGCCGATGGTCAAGTGATCACTGCGACAGGCGATTTTGATCTGTCGCAACATTATGTCGTCAAGGTCTCACCGGATTTGAAGGGTCAACGTGGATACGGATTGCCCGTTCAATCGACCTGGGGCGCAACATTTCACCCGAAGGATCCTTGCCTCGTTTTTCCTTCCTCGGAACTCTACTTGCGAGCCCTGAAAGAACTCCGCCTATCATTTCTGCAGATTAATACCGGCCCGGTGCAATGGAAGGTGGCCCGCATTCCCTTGGAAAAGCTTGGGGCGGTCAAAGCGCGACTTTTGGAATTTGAACAGCAACAGGTTAACCCGCTTACCGGCAAAGAGATGGTCGATCCGCGCAGCGGTTTTGCCCAAATGCGCCCGACCGATTTGCTGATCGAATCGTTCAACCTGCCAGTGGTCAGCAGCGGCGCTCTGGAAGGATCTAAAGGGAATGACGAAACCATGCGGGAGATTCGGTGCGTCTCGAACGATAGAGGGTCGTTTTCCGGCCCGTATTTGCTGGAAGCAAGCGCCGTCCTTCCCGGAGGAAGAATCGTCGGCAATCGATCCATTCTTTTCGTTAGTAACTCTATTCTTTCGCAGAAACGAAGCTCGGAGTCGGTGATCGTACGCGTCGCCGGGATGAGAGACGCACTCCCGGCTACCGGCGTCACCGTTCGTGCAGTGACGGCTGAGAATATCGAACTCGCGCGCGGCACAACTGATCAGAATGGCCTTGCCATACTTTCGCGGGCAGAACTTTTTCCCAACAAGCAACCGCCGGCCACTCTTCTGATCGCCGAGACCGAGGCCGGACCGGTTATTCGTTCGTTGGACGGCAACACGGCCTATACGTCGGGAAGCGAAGTCATTGCGGCCCCACAGAAACGCCGCGCGGCGATTATTACGGATCGAAACCTCTACCGACCCGGGCAGGTCGTGAAGATCAAGGGCATCGTACGCGATGCGAACGAGACCGCCCTCACTATTCCGGCCTCAAGCACTGTTTCCTGGCAAGTAACGGTGTCAGATGAGAAACGCGTCGTCAAAGAAGGAAACGCAGCTCTCTCCCCGGATGGTACTTGGGAATCGTCGTGGGAAGTGCCGGAAAAAGCCCGGATCGGACATTACGAGATCCACTGCACGATTGAAAATGAGGCGTACGCGGGAATGGCAGATGTGGATATCGAAGAGTACCGCGTTCCCCTCTTCTCTATTGTCACAGAAGCCGCAAACGAGGTCGGTCCGGTTGCTCACGCGAGCGTTTCGTCCGCCTACTTTCATGGCGCACCCAATACCGGCGCGAACGTGCATTGGAAAGCAACTTGGACCGTGACCGCTGAAATGCGCGACGACAGTTTCAAATGTTACAACAGTTACGCCGAAGTCGGCCCACGGCTGGATCCAGATGCCGTTCCGACGAAAACCATTGAAGGCGATACCAAGCTCGACGAGCACGGAAGGGTTTCCCTGGAATGTCCGTCGCCGTTTCAAGAGAATCCAGCAATCGGACTTTGCGATGTGACATGGCGCACCGAAGTGACATCGATCGATGGCCAAACATTGGTTGGAGGGGCTTCAGAATCTCTCTCCTCCGCCCCAACCAGGCTGGCAGTCCACACCACCGAGGATACAACTTCAAGCAAAGGTGTGCTTGTCCTGATCCAGGCCTTCAGTCAGGATAATAAACCTGTCGCCGACATCGCGTTACGGTCAGACTTGTATTTCGTTGTCTCAAAGACAGTCAAGGAACAGGTCTCCCCGTTTGTCTTCCGATACCGAAACACAGACCGATTCGCAAAAATTGCTTCACGGGAATCGGAAGGCGGCGGAGCGGCTCATTTCGATGTGCAGCAAACCGGCCGCTATGTAGTTGCGGTAAGCGCCCCCGGAGTTCGAACACCGTTGGTCAGCGACGAGGCCACAGTGACTGGAGAACAACCGGCAGAGTTGCCCGTTGAAAACGAGACGAGTTTTGAGATCGAACAACGCGCCGAACCGTTCGTGCCCGGAGAGACCGCGGTTTTGACGACAAAAGCTCCATTCGCGGGGATCGCCTGGGTCTCGATTGAAACAGACAAAATTCTTGATACACTCCTGGTTCCTATTCCCGGCAACGCTGGCCGAATTGAGATTCCAATCAAAAAGGAATACGCGCCGAACGCGTTTGTTTCAATTTACCTGATTCATCCCGGCGAGGATCATGCAGTGCCACTCGAACGGTTCGCCTACGCCCAGATCATTGTTCAACGGCCAGATTGGAAACTTAAAATCGAGCCGCACCTCTCGCCGGCGAACGCCCGGCCGGGAGAGACGGTTCACGGTCAACTGCAGGTCACGTCCGAAGGAACGCCGGTTCCGGATGCGGATTTAACGGTATTCGCGGTGGACGACGCCGTCTTGCAACTCGGGGGTTGGCAGTTGCCCGATCTGATTGGGGCATTCTATTACGAGCGAGCTTTCGGTATAAAAAGTTACGAATCACTTGATTCTTATCAAGAAGTGATCCCTCGGCGAAGCCTGACCCATAAAGGGTTTATCATCGGCGACGGCGGCGAAGAGAAGGTTGGGAACATCGTGAACGTCCGAAAAGAATTCAAGACGCTGGCTTACTGGGCAGGCGCCTTGAAGACTGATCCTGAGGGAAACGCCTCATTCGAGTTTGCCGCTCCGGACAACTTGACGACCTATCGGCTTGTCGCGATCGGAGGAACGAAGGAAAGCAAGTTTGGCGGAGATGCCAGCACGACACTTAAGGTTTCCAAACCGGTCATGGTCCAGGCCGCTCTGCCTCGGTTCTTGCGCGACGGGGACGAGATCGAATTACGAGCCGTCGTCCACCAGAGCTTCACAAACTCGGCCCAACTCCAGGTGCACTGTTTGACCGATGCAAGCTGTCCTCTGGTAGGCGACCCTGATTTGAGCGCAACAGTGCTCCGGGATGTGCCCGCCGTCTTTCGTTTCAAAGCCAAGGTCACCGATCACCTACTGTTGCCGGCCAAGATCCGTTTTGAGGTAAGGGCGCAAACCGATACCGCGATGACAGACTCGATCGAGCTGACACTGCCGGTGGATGCGCCGACCGTTACGCGCGTAGAAAGTGTTGTCGGCTCCTTGCCGGGCACGCAGCTGGATGTCCAGGCGATCATGCCGGAAACCTGGAAACACGGGCGCGGCAAAGTGGATGTCACTGTCTCTACATCCCCATGGTTACCGGAACTAGCCGGCCTGCCGGCACTCCTGGAATATCCTCACGGCTGTTTCGAGCAGATCTCAAGTCGTTTGCTCGGATACGCGATGCTCGGAAGTTTGCTCGCCTATTTGCCTGACTCTGATGCACGGGAGCGTGAGTATCGAGCCGTCCTTGGGCGAGGCTTGCGGCAGGTCGACGAATCGACGCTTGAAAATGGAATGCTTCCGTATTGGCCCGGGGATCCGGTTGGAAACGCTTTCGTTACCGCACAAGCGTTGTGGGCCATCGATGAGGCAAACGCCGCCGGCTTCATCATCCCGGACGGGTTGGCAAACAGATTGAGCGGCGCACTCACCAAGATCGTTCAGGGCCAACTGACCGCCTCGAGATTTGAACAAGTCTATGCCCTTTTTGCTTTAAGCCAAGCGTCGACAACTCAGGATTTCACGGCCGCAGCAGAGGAACTTTATCTGCGCCGAAACGAAAACGGCGACGAAGGAAGAGCTCTCCTGGCGATGGCGCTTCATCGTCTTCAAATCATGCCCCAGGAGCAAGAGCAGTTGCTTCGCGAGATTGACGCTCCTGTCAAGGCTCGCGCTTTCGACCCGCTCACTTTCACCTCGACGACAAGAGCGGAAGCGATCAGCACGTTTGCCTTCGCGACGATCGCACCGAAAATCTGGACCCCGGAAAAGCAAAAGCGTGTCCGTGATCGATTGGATACTCTGATGAGTTCTTCAGCGTCTCTTTCCACACAGGAAAATTTATGGTTGCTACTGGCCTTTAAAGAAATGCTAGGCACCGAGGACTCGGACCCCGTGGAAATCTCCGACCCGGACGCGCTGATCTCCAAGAACGGTCGATCGGCGGCCTGGTTAAACTGCTTGCTTCCGGACGTTTCACTCGATGCAAGTTTGAATCGGCAAAAGCTCAGCTATTTGATGCGGGCGATTTACGCGACCGACTCGCTGGAAACCGAACGGGTCAACCGGGGGATCGGCATCGAACGAGTGGTACGTAATCTGACCGACGTGAAACGGACCGGGAACGCGGACGCACCATTCAAACTTGGCGATCAAATACTGATCACCTATCGAGTGAACACACAGAAGGCTCAGGACTATGTGGCGCTCGAGGATTTGCTCCCGGCCGGATTGGAAACCGTCAATCCGGCGTTGGCCATGATCGCGAAATTTTTTGAGATCCCCTCGGACAGTACAGAGGAACGAGCAATGGCACTCTCCCACTCTGAATTGCGCGACCGCTCCACGCTTCTCTATTTCAACGAACTCTGGGCCGGTCGCGGCACCTATTCGGTCCTTGCCCGAGCCACCACGGCCGGGACATTCCGATGGCCGGCGACTCAAATCTCGCCGATGTACGACAGTCGCTTCTCCGGTCTTTCGCCGTCCAGTGTATGCGTCGTTTCCGGGGAATAGCGATTTTGACAATCGCCGCGGCGGCTGCGGCGGTCTGGATCCTCGGATTGCCGCTTCCGGTGGAATTGCAGGCTCCTCTTTCGGGGACGCCCATACTCCTCGACTCGCGCGGGCGTGAAATCGCCGAACTCCCGTCCCAGACTTCGCGGGTACAGATTCCGATTCCCTTAACTGAAATGGGCAATTGGTTGCCGCGGGTCACAGTGGCTCTTGAGGATCGACGTTTCTACCGGCATTGCGGGATCGATTGGCAGGCAACCTGCGCGGCCTGTCTGCGGAACTTACGATTCGGTCGAATCATCTCCGGTGGGTCCACCATCACACAGCAACTGGTCAAAATGGCTTGCCATAGGCAACATCGAGACTGGTTCGCTAAATTGTACGAAAACATCGTAGCCTGGAAACTGGAGCAGGTCTGGACAAAGGAACGCATCCTTGGCGAATACTTGAATCGCAGCAGCTTCGGCAATCGCCGTCTTGGTCCGGAGGCTGCGTCACGTGCCTATTTCGGTAAACCGGCACGTGAACTGACGCTCGCCGAATCGATTTACATTGCGGGTCTGTTGCAGGCGCCCACCCGGTTTAATCCCTGGCGGCAACCGGAGCGCGCGGAGCGTAAATATGCGCGTTCACTGGATCTCTTAAAAAAGAGAGACTTTCTGACCGGCGCCCAGGAAAGTCTGCTCAACGGAGCACCGCCCGTACCCGGACATTATGATCCGCTTCATCTCGCCCCTAACTATGTGGATGCAGTCTTACAGGACCAGCCGGTCCTTTCCGGAAAGGTGCGGACAACGCTCGATCTTGATCTACAACGGCTCGCCGAGTTGAAGCTGCAGACGCATCTGAGTGCTTTGAATCGGTACGACATCGCAGACGGCGCCGTTGTCATCCTGGACAATGCGTCAGGCGCGGTGCGCGCGATGGTCGGTTCGTCGAACTATGCGATCAACCAGGTGAATGGCGCGATGCGCTCGCGGAGCTGTGGTTCGACGCTCAAACCATTTGTCTATCTCACGGCCATTGATCGCCGGTTGCTCACTGCGGCCTCATTGCTTGCCGATACTCCCGATGCAATTCGTGACACCTACAGCGACTACGATCCGCAAAACTTCAACCATCGTTACCTCGGTCCTGTTCGTGTTCGTGAAGCGCTCGCTTGTTCGTTAAATGTTCCGGCTATTATCGCCCTCAGCCGGGTCGGCGCTCGTTCTGCCTTCTACGAATTGCAGAAGTGGGGTTTCGAATTTCCTCGCAGCATTGACGACTATGGCGCCGGATTCATCCTCGGCAACGCCGATATTCGACTCACCGATCTCGCGGCCGCCTACGCCGGCTTGGCCCGCGGCGGGTTGGCAACCAGAGCAAAACTACTCGCCTCCGAGCTTTTTCCGATGAGGCGCGTCGCCTCGTCAGCCGCTACCGAAATCATCACCGATATTCTCTGCGACAACGATGCGCGCCGAAAGAGCTTCGGCGCTAATTCACCTTTGGCCTTCGGCGAACGAATAGCGGCGAAAACCGGGACGAGCAGCGGGTTTCGAGATGCCTGGACTGTTGGATTCGACAAAGAACACACCGTAGCCGTCTGGATTGGCAATTCGGACGGTCGCCCGATGCGGGACACGCTGGCGATCCAATGCGCTGCGCCGCTTTGGGCTGCGATCATGCATGATTTATTACGGAACGATCACCCACTGCCTCCGGCCACTGACGCTGTGCTGCAGCGGGAAATTTGCGTGGTCACCGGATTGTTGCCGTCGCGCTTCAGCCCGGGGAAAATCAACGAGCTTTTCCTAGCGGGTACCGAGCCGATGGAAGATTCCTCTGCTTGGTTCTCGGAAGAAGGAAAGCTTTTGTTGCCTGCCGAATATGCCAGTTGGTGCGCGAGCCGTGAGAATGTATTCGGCGCAATGGTCCTGCCCGAACCACGCATCGTCAGTCCGCGCCCCGGCGCGGCCTATCAAATTGATTCCGTTCTTCCGGCAAAACAGCAAATG
>Ga0302326_10032142_pt1 | contig 10466 bp, 10 predicted proteins | sample Palsa_T0_3_FD_202264 | JGI IMG/M metagenome (GOLD analysis project Ga0302326, IMG submission 202264) | Peat permafrost microbial communities from Stordalen Mire near Abisko, Sweden - Palsa_T0_3 | ecosystem: Environmental > Terrestrial > Soil > Palsa > Peat permafrost | place: Sweden: Abisko... | reverse complement strand
GGACGGCGGCGACGAGCGCATCCTCACCACCAGCTATTTCGCCGACGAGCCCACCTGGGCCCCCAACGGGCGGGTGATCATGTTCGAGCGCAAGCTGGCCGACGGCGAGTCGCGCCTCTGGACCGTGGACATCACCGGCCACATCCAGAAGGAGGCGCCCTATCCGGTGGCCGGGTCCGACCCGGCGTGGTCGCCTTTGCTGCACTAATGGCAAAGACTGAAGTCGCCGGCGCGCAACGCGGAACAGAAAGTCGGCCCAGTCGTCTTAGACTTCGACAGCATGCGCGATTTGTGGCCCATTGGCGCCAGTACGCCTCCATTGCCGCATCAGGGAGAGTTGCAATGCGCCCGACGGCGTCCCTTCGTCTGACCCTCGCGGCGCTGGCCGCCGCCGTGCTGGCCGCCTGCGCCTCCCATCCGCCGCCGCCGCCCGCGCCGGTGCCGCCGCCCCCGCCGTCGGCCGAGAGCGGGCCGCCACCGACCTACGAGCAGCCGCCGCCGCCGACCTACTCCGGGCCGCTGCCCGGCACGGTGCAGGACTTCGTGGTCAACGTCGGCGAGCTGGTCTATTTCGACTTCGACAAGGCCGAGATTCGCGCCGACGCCGCCCCGATCCTGGCCAACCAGGCCCAGTGGCTGCAGCGCTATCCCGAGGTCCGGGTCCGGATCGAGGGCAACTGCGATGAGCGCGGCACCCGGGAATACAATTTCGCCCTCGGCGCCCGCCGGGCCGACATCGTGCGCGACTTCCTGATCGCCCACGGCGTCGCGCCGGGGCGGATCACCACCATCTCGTTCGGCAAGGAGCGGCCGATCGATCCCGGCCACGACGACCAGGCCTGGGCGCGCAACCGCAACGCCCACACCGCGATCACCGAGGGCGCCCGCTGACCGGCGTCCCGGGGCGGATCCACGAGACGAGTTGACGGGGCCGTTCCAAAGCGGAAGCTCGCACGCCGCAATTTCGACGCGCGAGCCGCAAGGATGTCCGCCATGAACACGCTCCGCTCCCTCGCCCTGGTGCTGGCGCTCAGCTTCGCCGCGCCGGTATTCGCCCAGACGCCGCTCGACCCGCTCGACGACCACTCGGCCAAGCGGCTCGACCGCATGGAGCAGGCGCTGCGCGAGATCCGCGCCATCGTCTTCCAGGGCCGCGAGACCGGCAAGCCGGTGGTGGTCGAGCCGGCCGACACCGACACCCAACTCGCCGCCCTGTCGCAGAAGATCGACGACCTGCAGCAGGCGGTGACCCGCCTGACCGGCCAACTGGAATCCGCGGGCCATGACGTCGACCAAGCCCGCCACGAGGCCGACCAGCTGCGCGAGGAGAACGGAGCGCTCACCGCCCGCATCGCCGCGGTCGAGCAGAAGCTGGAGCAGTCGCAGGCCGCCGCCGCGCCGCCGCCGGCCGAGGCGCCGCCGCAAGCGGTTAGCGCCAGCGCCCCGCCGCCCGCCCCGCCCAACGACGCCGGCGCCGCCATGGCGGCCGCGCGCGCCGCCTTCAACGCCGGCGACCTCGCGACCGCCGAGACCGGCTTTCGCGACGTGGTGGCCCGTTTCGGCGAGACCCCGCGCGGTCCGGAAGCCCGCTACTACCTCGCCAAGATCCTGCTGCAGCGGCAGGCCTACGCCGACGCCGCCTCGATGGACCTGGCGGTGGTGCGCGAGTGGCCGACCACCGCCTGGGCGCCGGACGCGGCGCTGGACCTGGCCAAGGCCATGGTGGGGATGAACCAGGCCCACTCGGCCTGCGGCGTGCTCACCGAGATCGACAGCCACTATCCCCGGGCCAACGCCGATGTGCGCACCGGCGCGGCCCAGCTGCGGAGCCAGGCCGGGTGCGACGCGACGGGCTGAGGGCCGCGCCGGCGGCGGACGATGGCTTCTCGCGCTGGCTGAACGCGCCGGACGGCGCGCCCGTCGCCGTGGCGCTGTCCGGCGGCGGCGACTCGGTGGCGCTGCTGCATCTGGCCAAGGCCTGGGCCGACGCCGCCGGGCGCCCGCTCGTCGCCCTCACCGTCGACCACGGCCTGCAGAGCGCCAGCGCCGCCTGGAGCCGCGTCGCGGCCCGGCAGGCGGCCGCCCTCGGCGTCGCCCATCGCACCCTCGCCTGGTCCGGCGCCAAGCCAGCGACCGGCCTGCCCGCCGCGGCCAGGGCCGCCCGCCACGCCCTGCTGGCCGAGGCGGCGCGCGGGCTCGGCGCGCGGGTGATCCTGATGGGCCACACCGCCGACGACCTGATCGAGGCCGATGAGATGCGCCGCGCCGGCGCCAGCGCGCGGTCGCCCCGGGTCTGGTCGCCGTCGCCGGCCTGGCCGCAGGGCCGCGGCGTCTTCCTGCTGCGCCCGCTGCTGGCGCGCCGCCGCGCCGAGTTGCGCGACCTGCTGCGCGGCCTCGGCGAGACCTGGATCGAGGACCCGGCCAACGACGATCCCCGCTACTCGCGCACCCTGGCCCGCCGCCGCCTGGCCGCCGGCGCGGCCGCGCGGCCGCCGGCCTTGCCAGCGTCGGTGCGCTGCGCGGCCGGCGCCCGGGTCCGCCACGGTGACGGCGGCGAGCTCACCGTCCCTCGCGCAGCGTTCGCCGAGGCCGGCCCGGGCCAAGCCCGCCGCCTCGCCGGCGCGCTCGCCCTCTGCGCCGCCGGGACCACCCGCCCGCCGTCGACCGCCTCCCTCGAGCGGCTCCTGGACCAGTTGAGCGGCGCCGCCCCGTTCACCGCCAGCCTCGCCGGATCGCGCATCGAGGCCGGCGCGGCCGAGGTGATGTTCGCCCGCGAACCCGGCGAGCGGGCCCGCGGCGGCCTGGCGCCGTTCGATCTCCCCGTTGGCGAGCGCGTGTTCGACGGCCGCTTCGCCATCGTCGCCGAAGCGCCCGGCTGGCGGGTCGCCCCGCTGGCCGGCCAGGCTCATCGTCTTGCGGACGCCGAGCGGCGGCGGCTGCGCAGCCTGGCGCCCGCCGTCCGCGCCGCCCTGCCGGCCGCCCTGTCGCCCGCCGGCGACATTCTCTGCCCGGTGCTGTCCGAATCCGGACCGGTTCGCGCTTTTGGGCTGAGCCGGGCGCGGCTTTGTGCAACACTCGGCCTCGTCGCCGACGAGGCGGCGCTGTGGTGCGTAGCGAAATCGCCTGCGGCCTCCTAAATTGGGACCTTCGGACGATCGAGGCCTTGAGGAATGACCCTTCGTAACCTGGCGATCTGGGGCGCCATCCTGGTAGCCATCGTGGTGCTCTGGAGCGTCATGCAGGGCCAGACCCGCGGCGCTGCCTCGCCCACCGACCTTGCCTATTCCGATCTGCTCGACAAGATCGACGCGGGCGACATCGACAAGGTCAACGTGCGCGCGCCCGTCATCGACGCCAGCGACAAGGCTGGCCACGACTTCCGCACCACCGGCCCCAGCGACAACGACAGCCAGCTGCAGCAGCACATCGAGGCGCAGCACGCCGCCCACCACATCCAGCTGACCTTCCAGCCGCCGGGCCCCAACCTGCTGGTCCAGCTGCTGCTCAACATGGCCCCGCTGTTGCTGCTGTTCGGGGTCACGCTGCTGTTCATGCGCCAGATGCAGGGCGGCGCGCGCGGCGCGATGGGCTTCGGCAAATCCAAGGCCCGGCTGCTCACCGAGAACAAGAACCGCGTCACCTTCGAGGACGTCGCCGGCGTCGACGAGGCCAAGGAAGACCTGACCGAGATCGTCGACTTCCTCAAGGACCCGGCCAAGTTCCAGCGCCTGGGCGGCAAGATCCCGAAGGGCGCGCTGATGGTCGGCCCGCCCGGCACCGGCAAGACCCTGCTCGGCCGCGCCGTGGCCGGCGAGGCGGGGGTGCCGTTCTTCTTCATCTCGGGCTCCGACTTCGTCGAGATGTTCGTCGGCGTCGGCGCCAGCCGCGTGCGCGACATGTTCGAGCAGGCCAAGAAGAACGCCCCCTGCATCATCTTCATCGACGAGATCGACGCCGTCGGCCGTCACCGCGGCGCCGGCCTCGGCGGCGGCAACGACGAGCGCGAGCAGACCCTGAACCAGCTGCTGGTCGAGATGGACGGCTTCGATCCCAACGAGGGCATCATCGTCGTCGCCTCCACCAACCGGCCCGACGTGCTCGACCCGGCGCTGCTGCGTCCGGGCCGTTTCGACCGCCAGGTGGTGGTGCCCAACCCCGACATCGTCGGCCGCGAGCGCATCCTGCGCGTCCATATGCGCAACGTGCCGCTGGCCGCCGACGTCGACGTCAAGGTGATCGCCCGCGGCACGCCCGGCTTCTCGGGCGCCGACCTCGCCAACCTCGTCAACGAAGGCGCGCTGATGGCGGCGCGCAAGAACCGCCGCATGGTCACCCACCGCGACTTCGAGGACGCCAAGGACAAGGTGATGATGGGCGCCGAGCGCAAGTCCATGGTGATGACCGAGGACGAGCGGCGCATGACCGCCTACCACGAGGGCGGCCACGCGCTGATGACGCTGAACGTGCGGGCCACCGACCCGGTGCACAAGGCGACCATCATCCCGCGCGGCCGGGCGCTGGGCATGGTCATGCAGCTGCCCGAGCGCGACAAGCTGTCGATGACCTTCGAGGAGATGACCTCGCGGCTGGCCATTCTCTACGGGGGCCGCGTCGCCGAGGAGCTGATCTTCGGCCGCGACAAGGTCACCTCGGGCGCCAGCAACGACATCAGCCAGGCGACCAAGCTTGCCCGGGCCATGGTCACCAAATGGGGCTTCTCCGAGGCGCTCGGCATCGTCGAGTACGGCGAGAACCAGGAGGAGGTGTTCCTGGGCCACTCGGTGGCGCGCAACCAGAATGTGTCCGAGGACACCGCCAAGATCATCGACGCCGAGATCAAGCGCCTGACCCAGGCAGCCTACGCCGAGGCCAAGCACATCCTCACCGAGAAGATCGGCGACCTGCACACCCTGGCCAAGGCGCTGCTCGAGTACGAGACCCTCACCGGCGAAGAGATCATCGCCGTGCTGAAGGGCATCGCGCCGCGCCGCGACGATCCGGAGCTGAAGGCCCCGCCAGGCCCGCGCTCCTCGGTCCCGCTCGCCCCGCGCCCCGCCGCCATTCCGATCCCCCCCGGCGCCGCGCCGGAGCCGGCCTGATGAAGCGCACCCTCCCCCTCGAGGGGAGGGTGGCCGCGAAGCGGCCGGGTGGGGGGCTGGTTCCGCCGCGGCAGACGGTCAAGCAAGCCCTCACCCCCGGCCGCATGCTTCCGCCGAGGGGAGGCGGACGTGTCCTCATCATGGGGATCGTCAACGTCACCCCCGACAGCTTCTCCGACGGCGGCCGGTTCCTCGCGCCTGGCGACGCGCTCGCCCACGCCCGCCGGCTGATCGCCGAGGGCGCCGACATCCTCGATGTCGGCGGGGAGTCCACCCGCCCCGGCGCCGAGCCGGTGGGGGAAGCCGCCGAGATCGCCCGCGTGGTTCCGGTGATCGAAGCCGTCCGCCGCGAAAGCGACGTCGCGATCTCGATCGACACCATGAAGCCCGCCGTCGCCGTCGCCGCGGTCGCCGCCGGGGCGACGATGTGGAACGACGTCAGCGCGCTGACGGCGTCGCCGGACAGCCTGGCGACCGCAGCCGAACTCGGCTGCGAGGTGGTGCTGATGCACATGCGCGGCGAGCCGCGCACGATGCAGGCCGCGCCGCGCTACGACGACGTGTTGGCCGAGGTCGCCGCCTTCCTGGCCGCTCGCGCGGACGCCGCCACCGCCGCCGGCGTGGCGCGGGGAAGGATCTGGCTCGATCCCGGTTTCGGCTTCGGCAAGACGCCGACCCACAATCTCGCCCTGATCCGCGGCCTGCCCCGCCTCGCCGTGCTCGGCTTTCCCGTCCTGGTCGGCGCCAGTCGCAAGAGCTCCATCGCCCGCATCGCCGGGGACGGCGCGGGGGAGGACCGTCGCCTCGGAGGCTCCATCGCCCTCGCCCTCGCCGCGGCCGCCGGCGGCGCGGCCGCCGTCCGCGTCCATGACGTCGCCGAGACCCGCCAGGCGCTTGCCGTCGCCGCCGCGATCGGCCAAGCCCCGCCGCGATGAGCGATTTCCGGCAAACTGGCTTCAAGGGTCGCGTCCTCGTCATCGCCGGTTCCGACTCGGGCGGCGGGGCGGGGGTGCAGGCCGACATCAAGACCATCACCGCGCTCGGCGGCTATGCGGCCAGCGCCATCACCGCCGTGACCGTGCAGGACACCCTGGGGGTTCACGGCATGCACCCGATCCCGCCGGCCTTCATCGCCGCCCAGATCCGCGTGGTGCTGGCCGACATCGGCGCCGACGCCATCAAGACCGGCATGCTGGGCGACGCGGCGGCCGTGGAAACGGTGCTCGACGCCCTGGCCGACCATCGGCATATCCCCTTGGTGGTCGACCCGGTGATGGTCGCCAAGGGCGGGGCCTCGCTGATCGCGGAGGGCGCGCTGGCGCCATTGCGGCGGCTGATCGGACGGGCGGCGCTCGTCACCCCCAACGCGCCGGAGGCCGAGGCGATCACCGGCGTCTCGATCGAGACCACCGACGACCTGCGCCGCGCCGGCGAGGCGCTGCTGACATCGGGTGTCAGGGCGGTGCTGATGAAGGGTGGCCACGTGACCGGCGAATCGGTCATCGACCTGCTCATGACCCCGGACGGCGAAACCATCCTCGAAGGCCCGCGCATCGACACGCGCCACACCCACGGCACCGGCTGCACCCTCGCCAGCGCCAGCGCCGCCGGCCTCGCCCAGGGCCTGACGCTGCAGGACGCGGTCACCCGCGCCTGGGCCTACGTCGCCGAAGCCATCCGCCGCGCCCCCGGCCTCGGCGCCGGCGCCGGCCCGCTGGACCACGCCTGGCCGCTGCGCCGATGAGCGGCCTGACGGCCCGCCTCGAAGCGATCCTGCGGGACGCGCCCAGCCTGATGCGGGTGCTGGAGACGGCGCGCGATCTCGACCTGCCCGACTGGCTGGTCGTCTCCGGCGCGGTCTACCAGCGGGTCTTCAATCACCTCACCGGCCGCGATCCCGACTACGGCATCAAGGACTACGACCTCGGCTACTTCGACGCCGCCGACACCTCCTACGAGGCCGAGGATGTGGTCATCCGGCGAGTGGCCGCCGCCTTCGCGCCGCCGCTGCAGGGCTTGGTCGAGGTGCGCAACCAGGCCCGCGTGCACCTCTGGTTCGAGGGCAAGTTCGGCGAGGCCTATGCGCCGCTGACCTGCAGCGCCGAGGCGCTGGAGCGGTTCGTCAGCCCGGCGTTCGCCGTGGCGGCGCGGCTTGCCGAGGGCGATGGCCTCGAGATCATCGCCCCCTTCGGGCTCTACGACCTATTCGCGATGCGCATGCGCCCCAACCCCTTCCGTCCCACCGGCGGCTTCGAGCGCATCGCCGCGAACCTGCGTCAGCGCTGGCCGGAGCTGGAGGTGGTGCGCGACTGACGGGATCCGACTCAGACCACCGACTCGGCCAGCGTCCGGGCCGGCCGGGTAGCGTCCCTGAGGATCGCCAGGCCGCGCGCCAACGCATCCGGATCCACCGCGCCGATGCAGATGCGCAGCCCGCTGGTGGGCACGCCGTCCGGGAACGGCGCGCGCGGCGAGGTCACCCTGACGCCGGCCCGCAGCGCCTGGCCGGCGATCCGCTCGGCCTCCAGTTCGCCGGCCGGCAGCCACAGGTGCGGGCTCGCCCGGTGGCTCAGCGGCTCGATCAGACCGTCCAGGGCCGCGCGCGCTAGCTGCGTGCCCCGCATCAGGTCGCGCCGGACCGCATCCAACACCTCGAACGCCTCGCCGCTCTCGATCCACTCGGCCGCCAGCACCGCGCCGAAGGTGGGCGAGCCGAAGGCCTGGGCCCGCAGGATCTCCAACGCCGCACCGCGGAACCGGTCCGGCAGGCTGAGATAACCGGTGCGGAAACCTGGCGAGAGCGACTTGCTGACTCCCGACACATAGGCCACCCGCTCCGGATCGAGCTCGACCAGCGGCGGCAGGCCGAGCTCGGCCACGTGCGGCCCGTAGAGGTCGTCCTCGATCAGCACCAGACCCCGCCGCCGGGCGACGGCCAGGATCTCGCGCCGCCTCGCCAGGCCCATCACCCGCGCCGTAGGGTTCTGGAACGGCTGCACATAGGCCGCCCGCGCGCCGCTCTCGGCCGCCGCCCGGTCCAGCGCCTCCGGCGTCAGGCCCTCGCCGTCCATCTGCGCTGGCGCGAGGCTCAGGCCGCCGTGAGCCGCGGCCAGCCGCGCGCCGTGGAAGGTCGCGGCCTCGACGATCAGCGCCTCGCCGGGGCGGCAGAGCGTGGCCAGCGCCACCGAGATCGCCTGCTGCGCCCCGGCCGTCACGATCAGTCGGGCGGCGTCGGCGCCGGCGAAGTTCGAGGTTCGCCGCAGCCAGGTCTGCGCCGCCCGGCGGTCGGCCTCGAAGCCGCCGTCCGGGGCGTAGTCGAGGCGCTGGGCCAGGTCCGTGCGCCGGGCCAGCGATGCGATGGTGCGGCGCAACCGGAGCGCCGCGGGCCCCAGTGGCGCGATGTTGCGGCTGAGGTCGATCAGCCCCTCACCCTCTGTCGGCGCGGGGGCCCCGGCCACGAAACTGCCGCGCCCGACCACTGCTTCGATCAACCCCCGCCGTTCGGCCTCGGCGTAGCCCCGCGTCACCGTGCCGATGGCGAGGCCAAGGTCAGTGGCCAGCGCCCGGTGGGTCGGCAGCCGCGCGCCGAGCGCCAGCGCGCCGCGGGCGATGTCCGCCGCCAGCGCGTCGGCGATCTGGGCGTAGGCCGGCTGGCCATCGCCCGTCAGCTCCGGTCGCCACTCCACGGTTCGCTCCGGTTGTCATTGTGACAATACTCAGTTTGACTCACTTGTTTTGATAGTTCAATAGCGCGGTTGTTCCGTCATAGGAGCCGCGACAATGTCAGAACCGCTGGAGCTTCGTCCCATCCTGATGGGGGGCCGTGTGCGACTGGAGCCGCTGGCGGAGGCCCATCGCGACGGGCTGGCGCGGGCGGCCGACCACCCGCAGATCTGGGCCCACATGCCGATCGACGCCTCGGGCGCCGGGTTCAAGCGCTGGTTCGATCGCTCGCTGGACCTGGCGCTGGCCGGCCGCGAGGCGGTCTGGGCGGTGCGCACCCTGGGCGACGACGCCCTCGTCGGCAGCACCCGCTATCTCGCCATCGAGCCCGAGCATCGCCGGCTGGAGATCGGCCACACCTGGTACGAGCCTGGCCAGTGGGGCGGGGCGGTCAACCCGGCCTGCAAGTTGGCCCTGCTGCGCTATGCCTTCGAGACGCTCAGGTTCAACCGGGTCGAGTTCAAGACCGACAACCGCAACCTCCGCTCCCAGACCGCCATCGCCAAGCTGGGCGCGGTGCGCGAGGGGGTGTTCCGCGCGCACATGGTGCGCCGCGACGGCTCGCTGCGCGATTCCGTCTACTTCTCCATCGTCGCCAACGAGTGGCCCGCCGTTCGGGACCGGCTGACCGCCCGCCTCGCCGCCGTCTTGTCCGAGCCCGCGGAGTAGCCGCCATGCGCCAGTGGACCATCGACGCCTTCGCCTCCGAGCCCTTCAAGGGCAATCCCGCTTGCGTGGTCGAGCCGATGGACGCCTGGCCGGACGCCGCGCGCCTGCAGGCCCTGGCCGCGGAGAACAACCAGGCCGAGACCGCCTTCCTGGTGAAGACCGCCGATCCGGACCGGTTCTCGCTGCGGTGGTTCACCCCGGCGCTGGAGGCGCAGCTTTGCGGCCACGCCACCCTGGCCGCCGCCCACGCTCTCTATGCCGAGCTCGGCGCGACCAGCCCGGCGATCGTCTTCGACACCCGGTCCGGCCCGCTGACCGTCGCCCGCGACGGCGCCGGCTACCGGATGGACTTCCCGGTGACGACGCCGCGCCGCATCGAGCCGCCGCCGGGCCTGGCCGCCGCCCTCGGCGTCGAGCCCCGTGAGGTCTGGGCCGCGCTCTATCTGCTGGCGGTGGTGGATGACGAGGACCAGGTGCGGGCGGCCCGCCCCGATCTGCCGGCGCTGAAGCAGATCTCGTCCGCGGCCACCGACGGGCGCGGCAACGTCGGGGTCACCGCTGAGGCCCGGCCGGGCGCGCCTTACGACGTCGTCAGCCGCTTCTTCGCCCCCGGCTCCGGCATCCCCGAGGACCCGACCACCGGCTCGCTGCACTGCATGCTTTCGCCGCTGTTTTCCGAGAAGCTCGGCCGCCCGCGGCTACGCTTCCACCAGGCCTACCCCGGCCGCGGCGGCGACCTCGTCTGCGAGCTGAAGGGCGAGCGGGTGCTGATCGGCGGCGCGGCGGTGACCGTGATGGGGAGCCGGCTGCGGCTCCTGCTCTGATCGTTACGCCGCCTCCGCGGCCTCAGGCTCGACCAGGACGCGGCTCATGGCGTCGTAGAGCTTGGAGATCTCGATCGGCTTGGCCACGTGGCCGTCCATGCCCGCGGCGAGATACTCCTCCACCTGGTGGACGAGGGCGTTGGCGGTCAGC
>Ga0302326_10032141_pt1 | contig 10466 bp, 4 predicted proteins | sample Palsa_T0_3_FD_202264 | JGI IMG/M metagenome (GOLD analysis project Ga0302326, IMG submission 202264) | Peat permafrost microbial communities from Stordalen Mire near Abisko, Sweden - Palsa_T0_3 | ecosystem: Environmental > Terrestrial > Soil > Palsa > Peat permafrost | place: Sweden: Abisko... | reverse complement strand
TACGTCGAGGCAGGCGACCACGTGTTCCGAGCCGGTCTGGCCGGCGACAATACCCCGGTTCCAGTCCCTGTCCCGGGCGCCCCGGCTGCGGATCCCAATGCTCCGAAACCTCTGGCGACCGACAGCATTTCCATCGACGGGCCCTATCCTTCCAAGGTGGAACGCGCCAGCCGCAAAAAGGTTCTGATCTGCGATCCTGATTCCGGCTCCGCCTGCGTGGACCGCATCCTGACTCAACTCGCCAGCCGCGCCTACCGGCGTCCCGCCACCAGGCCGGAAGTCGCATCCCTGCTGCACTTCTACCAACTGGCGCGCCAACAAGGCCAGAACGCCGACCAGGGGATTCAACTCGCCCTCGAGGCTGTCCTGGTTTCGCCGGACTTCCTGTTTCGCCTGGAGCGCGAACCCGCCAACGGCTCCATCCGCCGCATCTCAGATGTGGACCTCGCGTCGCGCCTCAGCTATTTCCTCTGGAGTTCCATGCCGGACGACCATCTGCTCGCGCTCGCCGAATCCGGGAAACTCCACGTTCCGGAGACGCTCGACGCGGAAGTCACCCGTATGCTCGCCGACTCCAGGTCGAGCGCGCTCGCCGAGAACTTCGCCGGCCAGTGGCTGGAAATGCGCAACCTCGACGTCGTGCATCCCGACCCCCAGAAATTCCCCAAATGGTCCCCAGACCTGCGCGACGCTTTTAAAACTGAAACCCGCCTTTTCTTTGAATATGTCCTGCGCGAAAACCGCCCGGTCAGCGAGTTTATCGATGCCCGCTACACCTTCGCCAACGAACTGCTGGCCGAGCACTACGGCATCCCGGACGTGAAGGGCAGCGACTTCCGCCGCGTCGAGCTCAGTGGAGACCAGCGGGGTGGAATCCTCAGTCAGGGCACGGTGCTTACGGTGTCCAGCTATCCCACCCGCACGTCGGTCGTGCTGCGCGGTAAGTATGTGCTCGAGAACATTCTCGGCACCCCGCCCCCGCCGCCTCCACCCGATGTTCCGGCGCTCGACGAAGCGGCCGTCGGCACCTCCGCATCGCTGCGGCAGCAGATGGAGGCGCATCGCGCCAGTCCCGTCTGCGCCTCGTGCCACTCAAAAATGGATGTCCTCGGCTTTGGCCTCGAAAATTACGATGCCATCGGCGCCTGGCGCACGGCGGACGGCAAATTCCCGGTCGATGCCACCGGCACGCTTCCCAACGGAAAATCGTTCGCCACTCCCGCGGAGTTCCGGCGCCTGCTCCTCGCCAACCTGCCCGAGTTCGAACACTGCCTCAGCCAGAAGATGCTCACGTACGCCCTGGGCCGTGGCCTGGGGCCATCGGACCGCATTACGGTTTCCGAAATCGATCATAAAGTGATCCAGTCCGATTACCGCTTCCAGGCACTCATCCGCGAAGTCGTTCGCAGTATGCCTTTCCAGATGCAGCACGGGGAAATAATCTCGAAACAATCCGATTCGACACGGCCAAAGGAGGTCGCAAGCAAATGACATTGACTCGCAAGGCGCTCGCAAGGCGCACGTTTCTTCGCGGAGTAGGAACCGCCATCGGGCTACCGTTCCTCGACGCCATGGTGCCCGCGTTCTCTTATGGCAAAACCGTCGAAACGCCCGTCCGCATGGCGTTCGTGTATGTGCCCATCGGCGCCATCATGGAACACTGGAACCCGTCGTACACGGGCCAGTTGGGCGAACTCCCGCGGATTCTGAAACCCATGGAGCCCTTCCGCAACGACATGATGTTGCTGGGCAATCTCACGCATAACGGCGGACGCGCGCTGCTCGATGGCGGCGGCGACCATGCCCGCGCCACCGGCGGCTACCTCTCCGGCGTGCAGCCCAAAAAGATCGCCGAAGATGCCTCTTACGGGGACCGCAACGGCCATTCCGTCGCCGCCATAAAGGCCGGCATTACAGCTGACCAGATCGTAGCCAATGAGATCGGTGGCAAGACGCGCTTCGCCTCCCTCGAAGTGGGCATGGAAGACGCGCAGCAGGCCGGCAACTGCGATTCCGGTTACTCCTGCTCTTACACCAACAACCTCGCCTGGCGGAGCGATAATCAGCCGCTCCCGCCCACTCTCGATCCCCGCACGCTCTTCGAACGGCTCTTCGGCGACGATGGCGATCTCACCCCGCAGGCGCGCAATCGCCGCAACCTCTATCGCCGCAGCATCCTCGACTATGTAACCGAGGATTCGAAGAAACTCGAGACCCGCATCGGACCTTCCGACCGCGCCAAACTCGATCAATACATGACTTCCGTCCGCGAAGTCGAGGTCCGCATCCAGCAGAACGAAAAGGACAACCGGCAGATCGATCCCGGCATGGAGAAACCAGGCGGCACGCCGGGAGATTTCGCCGAGCACTTCAAGTTGCAGTCGGACATGATCACGATCGCCTTCCAGGCCGATCTGACCCGCACCGTGACCTTCCTCGTGGGCCGCGAAGGCAGCAACCGCCCCTACCGCGAAATTGGCGTACCCGAAGGGCACCACAACCTGACGCATCACCGCAACAACCCGGAAATGATCGAGAAAGTTGCGCAGATCAACTGCTACCACATGCGCACTTTCGCCGCCTGGATGGAGAAAATGAAATCTCACCAGGAAGGCGACCGCACGCTGCTCGATAATTCCATGATTGTCTACGGTTCCGGCATAGCGGACGGCAACCGCCATACCCATGAAGATCTGCCCACCATGCTTCTCGGCAGTGGCGGCGGCTTCCTGAAGCCTGGCCGCCGCGTCATTTACAAGCGGGAAACTCCCATCTGCAACCTCTATCTGACGATGATGGAAGGCATGGGCGTTCACCGGGAGAATTTCGGCGATGCCACCGGTCATCTGCCGGAGTTGACGGCCTAGCCGTGTTCCAGCCAAGGCAAACCGAAAAGCCACCCGTCGGCATCGTCTTCGACTCGGCCCTCAGCCGAGTAGACGATGCCCTCGCCATGGCCCTGCTCTACGGCCTCGATGGCAAAAAAGAGGAGCGGCTGGTCAGCGTCAGCATCAGCCGCGCCAACCTGAAAGCCGCCATCTATTCGGATGTCGTCGGGCGTTTCTATGCAGGCGCCGTCAGCGGCGCCATCGGCTTCGGCGGCAGGACGCTGCCCGTGGGTCTGGCGGATTCCGGCGCCCTCAAAGACGACCAGGCTTTCTTCGCCAAGCCGCTCCTGCGCAGCACGGCGGACGGGAACCCCGCCTACCCGAGCGACATCCATAACGACCTCGATACCGCCGAAGTGGCGGCCGTGATCCGGAACGCGCTCACCGCGCAGTGGGACGGCAACACCATTATCGTGGTAAGCGGTCCCGCATCCAACCTCGCGCGGGTCCTGGCGGCGGGCGGGGCGAAAGACTGGATTCAGCGCAAGGTGAAACTCCTCGTCTTCACTGGTGGCCGGTTCCCCGAAGGTCCGACCGAATCCAACGTCAAAGCCGATATTGAAAGCGCTCGCCGCCTCTTCGCGGAATGGCCCACGCCCATTGTGGCGTGCGGCGCGGAAATGGACGGCCTCGTTTCCTACCCCGGCTCCAGCATCGAGAAAGACTTTGCCTGGTCTCCGGCGCACCCGGTGGCGGATGCCTATAAAGACGGAGGCGCCATGCCATACGACGCGCCTGTCTGGGCCATGGATTCCGGGCTGTACGCCGTGCGTCCACAGGAAGGCTATTTCAAAGTGTCGGACGCGGGAACCATCGCCGTCCTCGACGATGGCCGGACGAAGTTTACCCCCTCCGCCGGCGGCAAGCACCGATATCTGATCTTCGACCCCGCACAGAAGGAGCGGATCGTCAAAGCATATACTGAAATCGCCAGCGCTAAGCCCGTGGAGCGCCCGCAGCGTATCCCGCAGAAACAGCAGCAGCAACAGAAAAAGTAGCTATGATGAAGCAACTCCGCCTGGCCGCAGTCCTTCTTGTATGGTCGGCGTTCGGCGCTTCCAACCCGCCACTGGACCGGCAGTTCACTGAAGCCGTAAAGCCTGTCATCGCGAAGTACTGCGTCGGCTGCCATAGCGGCAATTCCGCGGCTGCCCAGTTCGATCTGAAGGCCTACGATTCGATTGCCCCCGTGCTCCGCGACTATCCCCGGTGGGAACTTGTGCTGACCCGGCTGACCGCGAATGAGATGCCGCCGAAGCAGGCGCCGCAGCCGCCACCGGAAGCTCGCCAACAGATCGTCGGATGGATTCAGGCCGTGCGCGCCGAGGAAATCCGCAAGCACACGGGTGACCCCGGTCCCGTACTGAACCGCCGCCTCAGCAATGCCGAGTACAACTACACTATCCGCGATCTGACCGGCGTGGACCTCCGCCCCGCACGCGAGTTCCCGGTCGACCCCGCCAATCAGGCTGGCTTTGACAACTCGGGCGAGTCCCTAACCATATCGCCGGGCCTCATGGGCAAGTATCTGGATGCCGCGCGCCAGACTGCGGATCACCTCGTCCTCAAACCCGATGGCTTCGCCTTCGCGCCCTATCCCATGCTGGTGGAAACCGACCGGGAACGATATGCCATCCAGCGGATTGTCGATTTCTACGACCGGCAACCCACCGATTTTGCGGATTACTTCCAGTCCGCATGGCGCTATAAACACCGGGCCGCGTTAGGCGAGCCCCGCGAGACGCTGACCACCATCGCCCTCGAAAACAAACAGAGTCCCCGCTATCTCGCCATGGTCTGGCAGCTTCTGGAGCAGACCAGTCTGGAGCAGAGCAGGGAACACGTCGGCCCCACCGTGAAACTCCAGGCCATGTGGCGCGATCTGCCGGCCCCGAAAGTGAACCAGCCGGATATCGCACGGGACGGTTGCATCCAGATGCGGGACTTCGTTCGCCGCATCCGCCGCCACACCGAGCAGTTGTTCAACGCGCCTGCCGTCGCGGGGTTGAACGCCAATTTCCAGGCGTTCGTCATGTGGAGAAACCGCGAGATCGCCGCGCACCGCCGTGATTTCGACCCCGCCGCACTGCGCGTCGAGGGCGAACCACCTCCGCCGGAATTCATCGTCACGAAAGGTCCCACGTTCGGCAAGGGCGAAGAAGCCACCGTGAAGCAGGCCATCGCCGATTACATCAAAGACCGTCAGAGCGATCCGGATCTCGTCGTTCCCGCCGGACAGCGCTCCCGCTACGAGGCAGCTTTCGCCCGCTTCAGCAACGTGTTCCCCACCGGCTTCGACGCCCGCGAGCGCGGCCGGTTTTACCCCATCGACAGCTACGACAAAGGCCGCCTGCTCGGCGCCGGCTTCCATAACGTCATGGGATACTTTCGCGACGATACGACTCTGAGCGACCTTATCCTCGATGACAAGGGGAAAAAGGAGCTCGATACGCTCTGGCAGGAATTCGATTACATCGCCGACTACACCGTGCGTACCTGGGAGCAGTTCGTTTTCGACGGTGGCGGCGGCGGCGGGCGCGGCGGCACTCCGCTCCAGAAACCCACTTTCAACGAAGCCAGGTCGCAAGCCACCATCTATCGTTACCGCGATCATTTTCTGGAAATGGCCGCCCCAGCCAACAACCCGGCAGTCATGCAGGCCATCAAAGTCCATTTCGACGCGATCAACGCCGAGATCCGCTGGGTGGAACAGGCGCGCAAAGACGCCGAGCCGCGCCAACTGGACGCCCTGTTGAAATTCGCGGCCCGCGCCTATCGCAGACCTCTGCTCCCCGACGAACACGACGAAATCCTCGCCTACTATCGCGAACTGCGCGACAAGAGCAATCTGACCGACGAAGAAGCCATGCGCTCCTCCCTGGTCAGCCTGTTGGTTTCCCCGGACTTCCTGTATCGCGCCGATCTTGTAGACACCAGCTTCGGCGGCACGCCACGCAAATCCACCGGGACAACTGAATCAACCCGTCCGCTTTCCGGCTATGCGCTCGCCAACAAGGTAAGCTACTTCCTTTGGTCCAGCATGCCAGATGACGAACTTCTGGCCCGCGCCACGTCTGGCGATCTTGGAAAACCTGCCGTCCTTCTGGCACAGGTTCGACGCATGCTCAAAGACGACCGGGCGCGCGGCCTCGCCACCGAATTCGGAGGCAACTGGCTGGCCTTCCGCCAGTTCGAAACCCTCAATTCCGTGGACCGGGAGCGCTTCCCGAGCTTCAACGATCAGCTACGCGAAGCAATGTTCGAGGAGCCGGTTCGCTTCATTGCCGACGCAATCCACAACGATCGCTCAGTTCTCGATATGCTGTACGGAAAGTACACCTTCGTGAACAACACATTGGCCCAACATTACGGAATGCCCGCGGTTCCCGGCGACCCCGACCGCTGGGTTCGCGTGGATAACGCCGACGCGTACGGCCGCGGCGGCTTGCTGCCCATGGCCGTATTCCTAACCCTGAACGCACCAGGTTTGCGGACCAGTCCCGTGAAGCGTGGCTATTGGGTAGCGCGCCGCGTGCTCGGCGAGGTGATTCCCCCGCCGCCCCCGGTTGTCCCCGAACTTCCGCACGACGAATCGAAATCGGATCTGCCCGTGCGCGATCTGCTCGCGAAACACCGGGCCAACGCAGTCTGCGCCTCCTGCCACGCGCGTTTCGATTCCTTCGGACTCACCTTTGAAGGCTACGGCCCGGTAGGTGAGAAGCGCACCAAAGATCTTGCCGGACGCGCCGTCGACACACACGCTTCATTCCCCGGCGGCAGCGAAGGCGAAGGCTTCGATGGCCTGCAGACCTATATTCGTGCCCATCGTGAAAAAGACTTCGTCAACAATCTCAGTGAAAAGATGCTGGTCTACGCTCTGGGCCGTTCTCCCCTGCTCTCGGACGAGCCACTGCTCGACGCCATGCGCACCAACCTGGCTGCCGGCGGCTACCGGTTCTCGTCCCTGATAGAGACACTCGTTACCAGCCCCCAGTTCCTGAACAGACGAAATGAACGAACCATTTCAAGGAAAGGCGATTGAACATGTCCGACCGAACCGAACCCTCCCGTAGCCTGATTGCGCGGCGCGCCATCCTTCGCGGCGCCGGAGTCACCATGGCGCTGCCGTGGCTTGAGTCATTCGCGGCGAAGGCGGCAACGCTCGGCGCCGCCGAATTCCCGAAAAGGTTCGGAGTAGTCTTCCTCGGATGCGGGGTCAATGAGGACCACTGGGGATCTGAGGGTTCCGGCTCTGAGATGAAGCTCAGCAAGTCGCTGTCACCTCTGGAGCCGCTGAAGAGCAAGATCAACGTCATCAACGGCCTCTATAACAAGGGCGCCATGGGCCTGGGCATTCACCCGCCGCAAACCGGCAGTCTGCTGACAGGCGCGCCTCTTTCAAAGGGCGCTGTAATTCATTCGGGCATCTCTGTCGATCAGATGATCGCCAACAAGGTTGGTGAAGATACCCTGCAGTCCAGCATGGTGCTCGCCTGCGAACAGCCCATCACCGGCTTCCACGAATCCAACTTCTCCCTGGCCTACAGTTCGCACATCTCCTGGCAGAGCGCGGACTCCCCGGTTCCCAACGAATGCTATCCGGCCTTAGCGTTCGACATGCTCTTCGAAAACCGCGGCAGCCTGGTAAACATCAGCATCCTCGACCGCGTCAAAGAGCGTGCCGACCGCCTGAGCCGCCGCATCGGTTCCGACGACAACGCCAAGCTCGACGAATACATGACCAGCGTGCGCGAGGTTGAAAAGCGCGTCGAGGGCATGCGGAAAGCGCAGGACAAAGCGGAGGACCTGGCGAAGCAGAAGTCACGCCCCGTCTGGACCATGGAACGCCCCGCCAACGGTCTGCCCGAAGACCTCCGCGAACATGCCAAACTGATGTGCGACCTCATCGCGATCGCGTTTCAGACCGACAAAACACGCGTGGCCTCGCTAATCATCTCGCGCGACCTTTCGGCCATGTATTATCCCTTCCTGCAGGTCAAAGAGGGCCACCACGGAGCCTCCCACAACAATAATTCCGATGAATACGAACGCATCACTCGCTTCCACGTGAGCCAGTACGCTTATCTCGCCTCGAAGCTCGACTCCATGCCCGAAGGCGACGGCACCGTGCTCGACCACTCCTGCCTCATGTTCATTTCCAACCTCTGGGTAGGCAGGACGCACAACAATTCGCGGCTGCCTCTGGTGCTGGCGGGCGGGCTCGGCGGTGCGCTTCAAACCGGGCGCACGCTGGACTACGCCAACGCGGGCGATGAAAATCGCAAGGTCTGCAGTCTCTACCTATCGTTGATGGACCGCTTCGGAATCAAGCTCGATCACTTCGGCGACGCCGATACGCGCCTCGACCGGATCTAGCTTCCGTGGGGCAGGTTGCCAACCCGCCCACGAAGCTGCATTTCTGCCGCTGAATCATCGCAAACCGCGTCGACACAAGACCGAAGAGCGCCGGTTGACAACCGCAATGCCACTTACTTTGCGAATTAGCCACGTAGGGCCGGGGCTTCTGCCCCGCCGCCGGCCTTCCGGCTTGCGCGTTTTGCGATGAATTCGCGGTGATTCAACGGCAGAAGTGCCAACTCCGGTCCGAGCGGAAGCTCGGACGCAAAGCCGAAGCTTTGCCCCACAGACCTTTTCGGCACAAAGTAAGCGGCATTGGGTTGACAACCGGCGCGCAGGTTACCAACCTGCCCTACACGGGCCGGATTGAAAAGTAAGTGGCATTAGGTGGTTTCGCCTGTCCCGAACGCGCTCGCGAAGCGGAGCGTGGCAGTGTTATTCAAGGTGCCGACGCGAATCTTGCCGAGTGAATTGAAAGATGCCATCACAGTCGACGTACAACCGCTTAGCGCTGATCCAGTTGGCGAATTCGTAGCGTTTCAACTGCCGCTTTTAGGGTTATGTGCGTGCCGATAGCGAAAATAGATCGTGCCGCCTCTTGCTGCGGCAGCGGCTTCGATCACCTTATCGCTGTCACCGAGGTCCTCAATCGAAGACCTCCGCCAGAGTAGCGAACGCCGTAAGAAGAAGCGCGGAAATCGGCCGGATCGAATAACCGGCATCCTCTACGGCAGCGCGAGCGCCACCAGCTCCGCGGGAACTCCCGCCGCGCCCACCGCCACCACGATGAACTGCCTGCCATCCACCATATACGTCATCGGGATGCCTGTCGTCATCGCTGGCAGTTCCATCTCGTGCAGCACTGCGCCGGTCTTCTTATCCAGCGCGCGAAACCCATTGCCGCCGCCGCCTGCCACGCCGTTGAACAGGTTGCTGCCATCCGCCGTAAACAACAGCGTCTTCGTCACCATCAACGGAGCCCGCGAAGGCCGCCCCGTCTTCCCGATGTCGATGCCCTTCAGCAACGGATGATTCCTGATGTACTCCGGCGTGTCGCCATTCGGGGCCTTCCACGCGATATCGCCCTTATTCAGATCGATCGCAACCACCGAGCCCCATGGCGGTCTGACAAGCGGCAACCCGCCGGGGCCGATATTCTCCCTGGCTGCCGGACGCGCCTCCGGATCGCCTCCGGCAGGACGTGGAGCCGCACCGCCTCGTCCTCTTCCGCCCCCGCCCACGTATCCCATATCGGACCGCTTGGGGTCAGCCGCCGCCAGCCCCAGCGAATCGGGATTATTGACCGAAGCGACATAGAGGATTCCGGTCTCAGGATCGAATGCTCCGCCCTGCCAGTTCGCGCCGCCCACGTGCGAAGGCGAGAGCAGCGTCCCTTTCTTTCCGTCCGTGTCGGTGACGATCGGCGGCGTAAACAGCGGACCCAGCTTGTATTGCGAAAGGATCTTCTGCGCTTCCGCCTTCATGGCCGGTGTAAAATCGATGGCGTCGTCGAGCGATGTGCCCTGTTTTTCGAAGGCCGGCGGTTTCGTCGGGAACGGCTGCGTCGCGGCCGTCTTCTCACCCGGCACGTCCGACTGCGGAACCGGCCGCTCCACGATCGGCCAGACCGGCTTGCCGGTTACCCGGTCGAACACGTACGTGAAACCCTGCTTCGTGACGGCGGCCACAGCCTTGATCCCGCGCCCGTCCACATTGATGTCCGTCAGAATCGGAGCCGCCGTGATGTCCATGTCCCAAACGTCGTGATGCACCAGCTGGAAATGCCAGATGCGCTTACCCGTGCGCGCGTCGAGGCACACCAGACTATCCGAGAACAGATTGTTTCCCGGACGAGTGCCCCCGTAAAAATCGCCCGTCGGCATCTCTACCGGGATATACACATAACCGAGTTCCTCATCGCCGGTGAGCGGCGCCCACGCCCCGGTATTGCCCGAATACTTCCACGATTCGTTCTCCCAGGTCTCGTTGCCGAATTCGCCCTCGCGCGGAACCGTGTGAAACGTCCAAAGCAATTTGCCGGTGTGAACATCGAACCCGCGGATGTAACCGGGAACGTTCTGCTTCGACGACGGCGCGGCGCCGGACTGCAGCGCGGCCCCTACCACCACCGTGTCACGCACAACAATCGCCGGCGAGCTCGCGCCGATCTGTCCCGGCTTAACCTCCGCCCGGTCCAGCCCTTTCGTCAGATCGACTAGT
>Ga0302326_10032139_pt1 | contig 10466 bp, 10 predicted proteins | sample Palsa_T0_3_FD_202264 | JGI IMG/M metagenome (GOLD analysis project Ga0302326, IMG submission 202264) | Peat permafrost microbial communities from Stordalen Mire near Abisko, Sweden - Palsa_T0_3 | ecosystem: Environmental > Terrestrial > Soil > Palsa > Peat permafrost | place: Sweden: Abisko... | reverse complement strand
GATCAGGTCGGCAGGATCGACCTGCAGACCGGTCTCCTCGGCCAACTCACGAGCGGCGGCCTGGGTCAGCGACTCCCCGTCACCGACCTGCCCGCCGACGGTGAACCACCATCGCGGCGCCACGATGCCGGCATCCTCGGATGCGGCCGGATCCGATCCGCACAACAGCAACACCGCGCCGGCTTCATCGAGCAGCACCACTCGCGCCGACGTGCGCCGGTCGGCTCCGGGATGATCGACGTGCCGTTCCGGCTGAGTACGCTCGGCGATTTCGAAATAGCTTGGCAACGGTGCTGTTCCGGCCAGCCGAAACAGCCGCACCAGGCGCCGCTCCCGCAGCGCGAGTATGTCTCGGACCGCGTCATTGTGGAATCGGCGAGCCAACAACACCCGGGTTTCGGCGTCGGCCAGCTCGGCGATCAGGCCCGAAGGCACCGACCTCGGATCAACGGTCGCCAGCGCGGCGGACAGCGTGTTCTCGCACGCCTCGCGAGCCTGCCGGGATGCGCGCTCGGCCGCGTCGGCCAGTCCACTGAGATGCTTGCCCTCGGCGCCGTTGTCGCCACTGAACGCGTTCGTCGCGACCGCGCGCGCCACCACGGCGCGTCGGCCCAGCGCGCCGTCCAGAGCCTGCCAGGACAGGTCATACCGGACGTGCAACCGGTCGAGTCGATTGGCCGTGCGATACCCCCACGCAGCGAACCCGATCAACAGCAGCAACAGCACGGCCAGCACGCCGACGAGCACAATCATCCAGGCCATCAACTCGCCACCTGGACCTTGCTGCCGCTGACGGCGACCGTCTCGTAGACCTGCATGATCTGGCTGGCCACCACCGACCAGTCATAGCGGCGCACCGCATCGGAGCCGGCCGCGGCGTAGCGCTTGGCGAGCGGGTCGTTCTCCAGCACTGCGATCAGGCCGTCGGCCAGTGCGGCGCTGTCGTCGATGGCCACCAGCCGGCCGGCCTCCCCGTCACGCAGCACTTGCCGGAAGGCATGCAGTTCGCTGGCCACCACCGGCGTTCCGGCGGCCATTGCCTCGACAAGCACGATGCCGAAACTCTCTCCGCCGGTGTGCGGCGCGCAGTAGACGTCAGCGCTGCGCAGTGCCGATGCCTTGGTGGCGTCGTCAACCTGGCCCAGGAACCTCAGGTGTCCGGCCAATCCGCCGACCTTGGAACGCAATTCGTCTTCATTGCCGCGGCCGACGATCAGTATTTGCAGACCCGGGAAACGCTCGACGAGTGCGGGCAGCGCGTCCACGAGCACGGCCATGCCCTTGCGGGGTTCGTCGTAGCGGCCCAGGAACAGCACCGTCTTACTGGGACGTGGATACCCCGGCAGCAGCGGCGCCGAGGCGATGGAGGCCACGTCGACCCCGTTGGGAATCTCCACCGCGTCCGATCCCAGCGCTTCCATCTGCCATCGCCTGGCGAGATCGGACACCGCGATCCGCCCGACGATCTTTTCGTTCTGCGGGCGCAGCAAACCTTGGAATACCGCCAGCGACAGCGATTTCGTGGTCGAGGTGTGAAACGTGGCCACGATCGGCCCCTCGGCGATCCGCAGCGCCCACAACGAAAGGCTGGGCGCATTCGGTTCGTGCAGGTGCAACACGTCGAACTGACCCTCGGCCAGCCAGCGCCTGACCTTGCCATGCACGTTCGGGCTGAGCTGCACCCGGGCCACCGACCCGTTGTAGGGAATCGGAATGGCACGGCCCGCGGAGACGACGTAGTCCGGCAGCGACATGTGCGGCGACGACGGTGCCAGGACGCTGACGTCCTGACCGCGGGCACGCATTACCTCGGCGAGTTGCAGGACGTGCGACTGCACTCCACCCGGCACGTCGAACGAGTACGGACACACCATCCCGATCCGCATCAGGTCTCCGTCAGCCGGGCCTGGCGCTCCTGGGACAGGTCCGCCAGCCACTGCGGCTGCAGCATGTGCCAGTCGGCCGGGTGCTCGGCGATGTTACGGGCGAAGACGTCGGCCAGGGCCTGGGTGACAACCCCCACGTCGCCGCTGGAGCAGTCGAGTGGCGGGTAGAAATCGATCCGGCAGTCGTCACCGTCGTACCAGGTATGCACGGGCAGCAGTGCCGCCCCGGTGGTGATCGCCAGCTTCGCCGGGCCGGCCGGCATTCTGGTCGGTTCACCGAAGAAGTCGACCTGGACTCCGTTGCGGCTCAGGTCGCGCTCGGCCATCAGGCACACGAGTTTGTTGTCCAAGAGTCGCCGGCTGAGCAACGGGAACGGTGGCTGCTCGCCGCCGGACAGTGGAATCACCTCGAATCCGAGGCTCTCCCGGTAGTCGATGAACCGCCGGTACAGCGACTCGGGTTTGAGCCGTTCGGCGACCGTGGTGAATCTGCCGTATTTCTGGGTCATCCACACCCCGGCCATGTCCCAGTTCCCGCTGTGCGGCAACGCCATGACGGCCCCGCGGCCCGTGGCCAGCGCCGCGTCGAGATGCTCTTTGCCATGGGTGTTTCCGGCGAGCCGTGCGCCGAGCGCGCGGTGATCCATCGACGGCAGCCGGAACGCCTCCCGCCAGTAGCGGGCATAGGACTCCAGCGACGCGCGGATCAGGCTGCCGGGCACCTCGTCCGGCGCGACGCCGACGACGCGTGCAAGGTTCTTGCGGAGTTGGTCCGGTCCCCCACCTCGCGACGCATAAAGCGCACCGGCGTCAAAGACGTTGCGCGCGGCGAATTCCGGCATTGCGCGGACCATCCGCCATCCGGTCGCGTAGCCCCAGTCGGTCATCCGGCCCCCCAGCGAAAGACCGCTGACCCCAGGCAGTTTCAGACCGGCCGGCACGATCACGGGTCGCTCTCTCCCGGCTGCGCCGACTCACCGGGCGGCGGCATTCCTTCCAGGGGGTTGGCCGCGCCAGGCGAGTGCCGCACGGTGTGCAGCCGCTGAGCGCAGGTGATCACGCTGGCCACGGCCAGTAGCCACATCGCCACCGGCAACGCCACCGGCATCGGATAGAACGGCAGGTCCGAGAACGCCGCCCCGAGGAGCACGATGATCAGCCGCTCCGGCCGCTCGATCAGACCGCCGTCGCCGCGCAGTCCGCTGGCTTCGGCGCGGGCCTTGATGTAGGAGATGACCTGCGAGGTGACCAGACAGATCAACGTCGCCACCACCAGCGACCGGCTGCCCAGGCTGAACGCCGCCCACCACGCCAGCCCGCAGAACACCGCGCCGTCACTGATGCGGTCGCAGGTGGCATCAAGTACGGCGCCAAATCGCGTGCCGCCGCCGCTTTCCCGCGCCATCGCACCGTCGATCATGTCGAACAGAACGAAAAAGGTGATCACCACGGCGCCGGCGAAGATTCGACCGGCCGGAAACAGTGTCAGCGCGCCCAGCACCGCGGCAGCGGTGGCGATGATGGTGACCCCGTCCGCTGTGAAGCCCGCGTGCAAGAACACCCGGGCCACCGGCGTGGTGACTCGGGCGACGCCCTCACGGGACAGCAGCTTACTCACTTGCGCCGCTCCTTTTCATCGCTGCGCTCTGCATCGTCGCCGGCGCGCTCACGATTGCTTCTCCCACTCGGTGGCCAGCAGGAGGCGGGTGTCGCGGAGCAACTGCGGGATCACCTTGGAGTCGCCGATGATCGTGATGAAGTTGGCGTCGCCGCCCCACCGCGGCACGACGTGTACGTGCAGGTGTTCGGCAAGCGAGCCGCCCGCGGAGTGACCGAGGTTGACTCCGACGTTGAAGCCGTGCGGCCGCGACACGTTCTTGATAACGCGAATCGCCTTCTGGATGAACGCCATCAGCTCGCCGCTCTCCGCCACGGTCAGATCTTCGAGCTCGGACAGTCGGCGGTACGGCACCACCATCAAATGTCCCGGGTTGTACGGGTAGAGGTTCAGCACGGCGTAGACCAGTTCGCCGCGGGCCACGACCAGTCCGTCCTCGTCGGACAGCTGCGGGATGTCGGTGAACGGCTGGTCGCGCTTGCCGGTGTCCTGCTTGAGCGGCCCCTCTGCGAGGTAGCTCATCCGGTAAGGCGTCCACAGCCGCTGGAGGTGGTCGGCTTCACCGGCGCCGCGGTCGGTTAGGGTCCTCGGCTCCTCCCGCTCGCGCTCGTCGCCGACGCCACCGAAGTCGACGATCGCGTCGTCGTCAGCCACGACTGTTCACCTTGACCAAATCGGCTGTAGGCACTGCATTTTCGCGGTCGGTGATCCATTGCGCGATGGCGGCCACCGCCTCGTCGCGGGGAACTCCGTTGATCTGCGAGCGGTCGCCGAACCGGAAACTCACCGCACCGGCTTCGACGTCGCGGTCGCCGGCCAGCAGCATGAAGGGCACCTTCTGGTTGGTCTGCTGCACGATCTTCTTGGCCATCCGGTCGTCGCTGCCGTCCACCTCGACCCGTACTCCGCGCGACTTGAGCTGCGCAGCAACATCTTTCAGGTAACCGATGTGTTCGTCGGCGACCGGGATGCCGACCACCTGAACCGGGGCAAGCCAGGCCGGGAACGCACCAGCGTAGTGCTCGGTGAGAATGCCGAAGAACCGCTCGATCGACCCGAACAGCGCCCGGTGGATCAGCACCGGCCGTTGCCGCGAGCCGTCGCTTGCGGTGTATTCCAGCTCGAAACGATCGGGCATGTTGAAGTCGACCTGAAGCGTCGACATCTGCCAACTGCGGCCCAGCGCGTCCTTGACCTGCACTGAGATCTTCGGCCCGTAGAACGCCGCGCCACCGGCGTCGGGCACCAGCTCCAACCCGGAGGCCTCGCCGACTTCCCGCAGGATGTCGGTGGCCTCTTCCCACACCTCGTCGGATCCCACGTATTTGTCGGGGTCCTTGGTGGACAGTTCCAGGTAGTAGTCGTTGAGCCCGTAGTCGGCCAGCAGGTCGAGCACGAATCTCAGCACCGAGGTCAATTCGCCGCGCATCTGCTCACGTGTGCAGTAGATGTGCGCGTCGTCCTGGGTCATGCCGCGCACCCGGGTCAGACCGTGGATCACACCGGACTTCTCGTAACGGTAGACGCTGCCGAATTCGAACAGCCGCAGCGGAAGCTCACGGTACGACCGCCCCCGTGACCGATAGATCAGATGGTGCATCGGGCAGTTCATCGGCTTGAGGTAGTAGTCCTGGCCGGGTTTGCGCACCGTGCCGTCTTCGTTGAATTCGGCGTCGAGATGCATCGGCGGGTACATGCCGTCGGCGTACCACTCCAGGTGGCCCGATGTGACGTACAGCTGCTCTTTGGTGATGTGCGGGGTGTTGACGAACTCGTACCCCGCCTGCTTGTGCTTGCGCCGCGAATACTCCTCGAGCTCCCGACGGATGATGCCACCCTTGGGGTGGAAAACCGCGAGCCCCGAACCTATTTCGTCGGGGAAGCTGAACAGGTCGAGCTCAGCACCGAGCTTGCGGTGGTCACGGCGCTGGGCTTCGGCGATCAGCTCCAGATGCTTGTCGAGTGCCTCCTGTGTTTCCCACGCGGTGCCGTAGATCCGTTGCAGGCTGGCGTTGTTCTGATCGCCCCGCCAGTACGCCGCCGAACTACGGGTCAGCTTGAACGCCGGGATGTGCTTCGTGGTGGGAATGTGCGGTCCACGGCACAGGTCGCCCCAAACACGTTCGCGGGTCCGCGGATTGAGGTTGTCGTAGGCGGTGAGTTCGTCACCGCCGACTTCCATGACATCAGGATCGCCGGACTTGTCATCGACGAGTTCGAGTTTGTAAGGCTCGCCGGCCAATTCGGTGCGGGCCTGATCTTTGGACTCGTAGACCCGCCGGTCGAAGAGCTGCCCTTCTTTGACGATCTGGCGCATGCGCTTCTCCAGCGCTTCCAGGTTCTCCGGGGTGAACGGTTCGGCCACGTCGAAGTCGTAGTAGAAGCCGTCGGTGATCGGCGGCCCGATGCCGAGCTTGGCGTCGGGGAAGAGCTCTTGGACTGCCTGGGCCAGCACGTGCGCCGCCGAGTGCCGGATGACGCTGCGCCCGTCGTCGGTGTTGGCCGCCACCGGGCTGACGTCGGCGTCGGCGTCGGGAGTCCAGCTCAGGTCACGCAGCTTCCCGTCGGCGTCGCGGATCACCACGATCGCGTCGGGAGCACCGCGGCCGGGTAGGCCCGCTTCGCGGATCGCGGCCGCCGCCGTCGTCCCGGCAGCTACCCGGATCGAGGCTTGCGGTGATCGCAAACCCGGCCCGGCCGGCTGCCGCGGATCACCGCCGTCGGGCTCTGGGACGGTGTGCGCGGGGGCGGTCATCGACGCGGTCTCCATGGCTTTCGGGTGTTCAAACGGACCCGCTCATGCTATCGGGGTGGGTAGAGCCGAAAGGTTGCCGCCTTACGGCTGGCCTGGTTGGAGGAGAACGAACAGCGCCTCGGCGTCGGCCAACACGGTGTCGCCGTCGCTCAACCGGCCGGCCACAAAGATTTTGCGACCCTCGACCCGGTCGACCGACGCGTCGATCTGCAGCTTCTTTTCGATCGGCACGATCTGGCGGTAGTTGATGTGAAGGTAGGCGGTCCGCTGCCGGGGCCCGCCGGTGAGCACCGACGACGTCAACCCCAACACGGTGTCGAACAGCATGCCGATCGATCCGCCGTGCACGGCGCCGTTGCGGCCGAGGTGAAATCGGGCGAACCGGGCCCAGCCCTGGATGCGGCCGTCATCGGTTTTGTGCGCCAACATCGGGACCGTCAAGACATTGCCCCGCACCGGCAAGTCCATCCGTCGGCCCGACGGTGTCGACCACTCGTCGCTGTCGAACGGCGTGAGTAGCGTCGACACCGCGTTCAGCAGGTCGGCCGCCTCGGTGATCACCTCATCCGGCGCGTCGACGGCGCGGGCATGATCCTGCAACCGGCGGACCGCGTCGATGAATCGGCCGTAGTCGGGACCGCCTTTGGTGGTCGGCTCGGGCGGGTTGAATCCACCGCCGGAGTGTCCCGTCTGTTCGCTTGCCACCCGAACACCGTATTGCCCGGTGGCTCGGCGCATCCGGGGGCTAGTTGTTCTGCTGCTCCCCGAGCGCGCTGAGCTTCTCGAACTCGTCGTCGCTGAGGTCGATCTCGGCAGCGGCGACGTTCTCCTCCAGATGCGCGACGCTCGAGGTCCCGGGAATCGGCAGGACGACCGGTGAACGCTTCAGCAGCCAGGCCAGCGCCAGCTGTGACGGACTCGCGTGACCGTGCTCGGCACCGAGCTTCGCCAGCGGGCCGTCGGGAGCGGCCAGCGGACCGGCGGCCAGCGGGAACCACGGGATGAAGGCGATCCCCTGCTCGGTCACGTCGTCCAGGAGCGCTTCGGACTTGCGGGTGGTCAAATTATACAGGTTCTGCACCGACACAATCTGAGTGATCTTTTGTGCGGCGTGCAGTTGGTCGACGTCGACCTCCGACAGGCCGATATGACGGATCTTGCCTTCCTGCTGCAGCTTGACCAACTCGCCGATCTGGTCTTCCAACGGGAACTTGTCGTCGATGCGATGCAGCTGAAAGAGGTCGATGGTGTCCACGCCGAGCCGTCGCAGGCTCAGCTCGGCTTCCTGGCGCAGGTAGGCGGGAAAGCCCAGCGGGACCCACTCGTCGGGCCCGGTACGCAGCAGTCCCGCTTTGGTCGCAATGACCAGCCCGTCGTAGGGATGCAGCGCCTCCCGGATGAGCTCCTCGGCGAAATAAGGGCCATAGGAGTCGGCGGTGTCGAAGAAGTTGACGCCGAGCTCGACCGCACGCCGCAGTACTCGAACGGCTTCGTCGCGATCGGCCGGTGGGCCCCACACACCTTTGCCGGTCAGGCGCATTGCGCCATAGCCGAGGCGGTTGACGGTGAGATCGCCGCCGAGACTGAACGTTCCGGACGCTTGAGCGGGAGCTTGGGTAGTCACATCGAAAACGGTACGCGTGCCAACCGAAACCGGCCACGTCCGCGTGGCAAGCTGAGCCGGTGGATATGCACACGATCGCTCAGCTTCCGTTGACCTACCCGGAGGTGGGTGCGACGGCGGGCCCGATGCCGCCGGGGTACAAGCACATCGGGTACGCGGCGCACATCGGTATGGGTCAGCTTCGGTTCGAACAGGCCGCCGACGCGGTGATGCACTGGGGCATGCAGCGTGGAGCAGGCCTCGGAGTGCAGGCAAGCAGCGACGTCATCACCGTCGGCACGGTGGTCTTGGTGAAGATGGGCTTCTTCAAGGCGCCCTGCCGGGTTGTCTACGTCGTCGACGAACCGCACCTTCGGGGATTCGCGTACGGCACGCTGCCCGGCCATCCCGAGTCCGGTGAAGAGCGGTTCGTGGTGCGCCACGACCCGCTGACGTCCGCCGTGTACGCCGAAGTGTCGGCGTTCTCGCGGCCGGCGACGTGGTGGAGCAAGGCCGGCGGTCCGTTCACGAAACTGTTGCAGCGAGTGATGAACAAGCGCTACGTGCACGCGGTCTGACCCCAGCCGGCGAGCAACTCGCGCGCTCCCGTGCACAGCCTGTCGATGACGTGGCCGACCGGTTCGACATCGGTGACCATGCCGACGCCCTGGCCCGCGAGGACCGGTGCGGTCCGAGGGTCGTCGGCGGCGGCGAGCAGCGGCAGGGTGCCCAGTGTCGCCTCTCCGTGCCCGCCACCTTCGCTGCCACGGGCGATCAACATCGATCCCGGCGTCTTCGGCGCGGCGCGCCTCCTCGCTGTTGTAAACCTGTGTTGCGGCGGCGATTCCGGCATCGTGCACGCGGCCCACCCATGACAGGTCAGTCCCGAAGCTCACCGAGATCAGCACCGGGCGCGCCGTTAGCGCGGCATCGAACAGGCCGGGCTCTTTGCGGATCACCCAGTCGACCAGGCCGATCCCGAATGCCCCACTCACATAGCGCAATTCAGTATGCAGCGAGAGGCCGACCCGGCGCTGCCCATGCCCACCATGCCCAGTCCCCCGGCGGCCGTCACCGCGGCGGCCAGCGACGCCGCCCATCGGGGCGCTCACGACGGGCACCCGCAGGCCCATGGCACGCGACCAAGGCGTCGACAGTGATGCCGATGTCATGTCCGCTCGTTGGGGCGCAAGCGAATCGGCGGCCGAACCGCTGAAATCCGACCCCTTGTTCGGCATGCGGGAAACCGTACCTGCGATACGGTACGAGGCAAATGAATTCCCGACCCGTATCCCAGCGGCGCCCCACTCTGGTGGCGCTGATAGGTGTGGCGGCATTGCTGGCAGCCTGCGCGAACCCGGTTGCCGGACGGCCTGTCGCCGCCGCGGGCGGCCGTTCGACGCAATCGCCGACGTCGGCGATCACTCCCGCGCACCCGCCGGTCGCGGCCCGCGACCTGCTGCTGGGCGACGGCGACCAGACCCCGCTGGGACCGGGGAAACAAGATCGCGTCGGCAGCACCTTCTTCACCACTGTCCGGCCACCGGAGTGCGAGCCCGCGCTGCTGTTTAAGGATTCACCGCTGCTACCCGCAGGCGCTTCCGACCACGCCGAATCGAGCTACTCGCTGCGGCCGTCCGCGATCTACGCCGAATCCGCCGATGTCTACGACAAAGCCTTGAGCCCGCACGATGTGGTGTGGAAAGGCTTTGGCGCCGTAGCCAAATGCGCCGCGACCGCCGTCGGCGTGGCACCTGCGGGCCTGTCTCCCCCGATGCAGTTGCGCGAGAATTCGGTGCCGTCCGACGGCGTGCTGGAGTGGGTGATGGCCGGCAAGAGTGAGACCTGCGCCTTCGGCATGGCCGCGATCCCGGACGCGGCGCTGCTCGTGGTCGCATGCGACACCGAAGGCAAAGTCGACATGAAGGAATGGGCGGCCACACGCCGCAGACAGATCATGTCCCACATCGCCTGACGGCTGGTCGCTGCCGCATCTGCGGGTGGGTCGGGCATCCTTGAGCCATGACGGTGGATGCCTTCTTGCAGTCGATCCCCCCACTTGCCGTGTACGGCATGGTCGGCGCCGTCGTCGGGCTGGAGAGCCTGGGCATCCCATTGCCGGGTGAGATCGTTCTGGTCAGCGCCGCGCTCATGTCGTCGCGGCACGAACTGGCGGTCAACCCGCTCGGCGTCGGCGCAGCCGCGGTGGCCGGAGCGGTGATCGGCGACTCGACCGGCTACGCCATCGGCCATCGCCTGGGCCTGCCGCTGTTCGACCGGCTGGGCCGTCGCTTCCCGCAGCACTTCGGCCCGGCACACGTTAAGTTCGCCGAGCGCCTCTTCGACCGCTGGGGCGCCCGCGCGGTGTTCTTCGGCCGTTTCATCGCGCTGCTGCGGATCTTTGCCGGACCGCTGGCCGGTGCCTTGAAGATGCGCTACCCACGCTTTCTGCTCGCGAACGTCTCGGGTGCGCTGTGCTGGGCAGGCGGCACGACGGCGCTAGTGTACTACGCGGGAATGGCTGCCGAACGATGGTTGACCCGTTTCTCGTGGATCGCGTTGATCGTCGCCGTGGTATGCGGGGTGATCGCCGCAGTCTTGTTG
>Ga0302326_10032138_pt1 | contig 10466 bp, 8 predicted proteins | sample Palsa_T0_3_FD_202264 | JGI IMG/M metagenome (GOLD analysis project Ga0302326, IMG submission 202264) | Peat permafrost microbial communities from Stordalen Mire near Abisko, Sweden - Palsa_T0_3 | ecosystem: Environmental > Terrestrial > Soil > Palsa > Peat permafrost | place: Sweden: Abisko... | reverse complement strand
GAATAGTCGACGTCAACCGACTCACGATAGAAAAACATTTCACCGGCATTGGCCTGTGGCAACGGTTTTGTGTCGTCAAAGCCTATGTTTTCAACGAACTTTTGCTTCAGCTTGGGACCGAAGATGTGCCGATGAGTATCGATGATGCTTCTGGTCGGCTTGGAATCAGACATCGGGAATACCTCTGCTAAGAGCTTCTACCCCAACAGTTCGGTTGTCTGTGTCGGATAGCTCATCATCAGACAGACGACCGCTATCCCGGGGCGGACTCCTTTCCTACCACTGCCTACAGTTGGCTTGCTAGGGGCACGCAGTTTCGCATGCGCAACAACGTGTTCCCTTCGCTGCCGCGTCTATAAGTAAATAACAGGCTTGATGAAGACTTGGTTAAATGCCCAAGTTATGACAGTGTTACATCCGCATGCAGCTGCCGCAAGCCTCTCTCGATTCCTGATCCGCACGATTCCGCGCCGATAATCGAGAAGTCCAGCCTGCTGAAATTCGCCCATGAGTACCGAAACTGTGGAACGATTCGCGCCTATCATCTCAGAAAGATATTCCTGAGTGATCTGAAATGTGTCTGCCCGGGCATGGTGAAGGGCTATGAGCAACCAGCGCGCCAGTCGCTCGTTAAGCGAATGCATCAGGTTACATGCGCAACACTGGCTGGCCTGAACGTATCTCGCATGCACGTATCGGTGGACCAACTTGTGGAACACGTCGCACTCTTCGAGTAAGCGTCGTAGTTCAACGGCTCGGACGCGCCATACACTGCCGGTGAGTTGCATGACGCACTCGTGTGTGCTTGTACTGTCACTCAGGAGGACTGGAAGCCCAAGGAAGCCTTCTACTCCCAGCGGCGAAACATCGACGGCCCGGCCATTCGCAAGTCGTACCAGCTCCGAGATCATTCCAGATTCGGGAAAGTAGCCATACTTGAAGGTATGCGATGGCAAGGCGAAGATGTGGCGTTGAGGCGTGTCGATCAGCGTGGCGCCTGCCAAGATTCGTTGCCGCTCTTGTTCGGGCAACGCGCCCAGTATCATGTTTCGCAGCTTCGGGAGTACGGCACGTTCTTCTCGTCTCATCTAGCGGGAAGTGGAAGCAAGGAGTGTCTCGTGCCCGAACCCGACTGAAACAATCTGATCACAAGCGCAATAGAAATGTCAGTAAAACCAAGCATTCAAGGACCTTTTCGTACAGCGCGGCTTGGCCTCAAGCTTAAGCTGCGCTAAATCGCTGCGCAAGCGGAAACTGCTCCTTTGACACCCACTTGGATCACCCGCAATAGATTTGGAGTCCTTCCTTAACCACGAGATGTGTCTCGCAAAATGCTTGCTCGGACGGTCTCCTAGTCAACCAACCCTGCTAGCGGACCGCTGAAGCCTTGAGAATACAAAGGCGTTCTTTACTTTGTTGCGTTGCCGACAGACCAATCAGCATTTGGTTTGCAAAAATGAATAGTTGTGCTCGAAATGGACGCTAATCTTAAAACTGATGCTCGTTATGAACGAGGAGGAATGGACCTTCCGGATGCCTGAAATTCCGAGCCCTACATTTGACGTCGCCAGCTTCCTGACAAACGCCGGACTAGGGCGGAGAATTATCCACTTTAAGCCTGGACAGGCCATCTTTTCGCAGGGAGATCCCGCGGATGCCGTTTTCTATTTGCAGACCGGTCGCACGAAACTCACGGTGGTTTCAAAAGGGGGTAAAGAGGCCGCAATCGCGCTGCTCTCAGCGGGTGACTTCGTTGGTGAAGAGTCGATTGCTGGCGCGGCCGGGCTTCGACTGGCGACTGCGAAGGCGATTACCCGTTGTTCAGCGCTGAAAATTGCCAGGGTGGAAATGATCCGCGTTCTCCACGAGGAGCACGCGTTCTCGGATCTTTTCTTAGGCTTTCTGCTGACCCGCAGTATGCGAACCCAAGCAGATCTTGTCGATCAGCTATTCAACTCCAGCGAGAAGCGTCTGGCGAGGATTCTCCTCTTAATGGCGGAACTCGGCAAACCAGGAGAACATGAATCGCTAATTCCAAAGATCACGCAGGACACTCTGGCGGGGATGATCGGTACCACCCGATCCCGCGTTAGCTTCTTCATGAACCGCTTCCGCCAGCTTGGCTTAATTGAATACAACGGCGGCATCCGGGTTCGCAAATCGTTGCTCAACGTAGTTCTGCACGACTGAGCGCCAGATCCGAACTCCCCGAAATACGATTCGGCGTCGAGACAGCGATTGAATCAACATCCGTTCCCGAGGGATCGTGTTTCGTTTAAGCGCCACGTTTCGAAATGCTGCTGCCAGTTGGGAACCACATGAAACGGAACACAATCAAAGCGTCGAGATACTCAGAGCAGCAGCTCTCGGTGTTAAAGAACGCAGCAATAGTCAAGAGAAACATAGCCCAGACCGTCTCGATCAACATAAAAAGAATGTTTGGTCTGCAGCGGTGAAGCCCCGTGTTAAGCCAACGTGAAGTCGCAGGGTACAATTAGCGCCATGAGGTAATCCTCGTGTACGAGAGCCAACGGATTGATCATGCCTACCACGAAGATAGGTTGCTTTTACTGATTGCCCGACGGGCGAAGCTACGAGCGGACTCGGATCAGATGCAAAAACTTGATATTGAAATCTTGGCCGTTACAGATCTTGTGAGGTCGTATCGCATCGTGAAAGCCTTGGGACGTTAATACCAGTGGCGGAAGATGACAGTTGCAAACCGCAATTGTCGTCCCTTATGCTCGGGCAGCAGTCGGATCGCAGAATACCGCCCTGTTCCAACGATGGCTGTTTGCACGTACGCGGACCTAATCTTTGAATGTCCTTCGCCGCGCCGCCCCGTGGATTAGTAAGTAGGTTATTGTGTCGGCTATGCCTGAAGGCGTTCAGTTTTGTTCAAATTAGCCGTCCGACGTCTGGTCGGTTTTGTTTCATCGTCCAGGCCGCCCAATAAAGAGGCACTAACGGCATTGTGTTCGGGCAATTGGTCGTGCAGAACTACGTTAAGCAACGATTTATGAACTCGGATCCGGCCGTTGTATTCAATAAAGCCGAGGTTACGGAAGCGATTCATGAAGAAGCTAACGCGAGACCGGGTGGTGCCGATCATTTCTGCCAGCGTTTCCTGGGTGATCTGCGGGATGAGCGTCTCCGGCTCTCCGGGTTTACCGAATTCCGCCATCAGCAACAGAATGCGTGCTAGGCGCTTCTCGCTGGAGTTGAATAGCTGATCGACAAGATCTGCTTGGGTTCGCATACTGCGGGCAAGCAGGAACTTTAGGAACAGATCGGAGAACGCATGCTCCTCGTGAAGAACGCGGATCATCTCCTCCCGTTCTATCTTGAGGGCTAAGCAGGCCGTAATGGCAGTGGCAGCGGCCAGTCTAAGCCCCACGACTCCGGCGATCGACTCTTCACCAATGAACTCTCCAGCTGACAAAAGAGTTATCGTGGCTTCTTTTCCATTCTTCGAAACAACCGTCAGCTTTGCGCGGCCGGTCTGCAGATAGAAGACAGAGTCAGCGGGGTTCCCCTGGGCAAAGAAGACATCCTTCGGTTTCATTTGGACAATCCGACGTCCAAGTCCGGCATTCTTAAGAAACGCCGCAACGTCGAATGTGCCGTTCTCTGACCCGGTCATAAAGTCCTCCTAGACGGCGATGCAGGCATACCCGCGGAAATAGGCGATGAACTCAGACAGACATACGCGGCGCCGGGACTCATTGATGCTCCCCGCAGATTCCATTGTTGCCTACTGCAAAGGCGGTGTCTGTTCTGTTTTGCTCATTATAGGCGAGCAACTTGCGGGAGGCGCCGCTTTCCGGCCGCGATTTTGAATTGGAGGCTCCTTCCGGGCAGAACCCGAAGGATTAGACTGACTTGTCCACGCGGAAGCTATACGAACAAAAGCGACTACTCTCGACGCGATGGACCTGTTGAAGTGACGCTTAAGTGTGGATTTAGCAAGCCTGGCACTCCTTCACGATAGGCACAAATCATCCGCTTGCTGTCTTGTTCAGCGATATCTAAAAGAGGCCTGATCAGGTAGAGGGTGCGAATGAAGATCAATTCCAGACCTCCCAATCGACGGCAGCCTCGGTTGTGTCCGGTCCTCTGCCACTAGAACCCCTTCCTTAATTTGCGTCAAGATTTCGCAATACACGATTTGAGGCCACGCTACTTTTGGGGGCGTCTTGCCATGGGTGGCTGCGAGGGATGAATGCCAGGTCATCGCTCCTCACACAAACAGCCGACGCATGAAAGACGGAAAACACCGCGATTCAGAAATGCCATCCCCCAATGTCAGGCCCCCAATGGGGCGACGAACTGTATTCCGCGATGATGACCGTGTTGCACCTCACCCATTGTTGTCCGGCCCGCTCGTTCACAGAACACGTTCATAGGCCGCTATTCCGCATCCACTTATCAACGATTTGCTACGTCATCGGGGTGTTGTGATTAGTGACCCGTTATCGCTCGCACTTGTGTGTGCCGTCATGATGCCGGCTCGTGAAATCGGCAACAAGTCGCTCTCCGGTGTGGGCGTAGGGATATTGCCAATTGCCGGTACTGCATCCTTCTCTTTTCTTGTTTGTTCCTGACCCAATCCCATGGTCAAAGCTGTCAGCCCGGCAAGGCCCCCTAATTGCATTGATTCGACAGCGGTGCTGGGGACGATGACAATGGTAGAGTTTGCCTTGAGACCTTCGTACAACATGTTCATGGCCCTCAAATGCAGAGCGACCGGATTGTTCATATAGGTTTTGGCTGCTTCGCCAAATTTCTCTGCGACTTGACGTTCGGAATCTCCCAAAATTACACGCGCCTGGCGCTCTCTTTCCGCTTGGGCCTGCATTGACATCGCATCTTCCAGGGAAGCGGGAATCAATACGTCCTTAACCTCAACCGAAATGACGTTAATGCCCCACGGTTCTGTGCGCTCGTCGATAATCTTACGCAGAACATCGCTGATCTTATCTCTGCCCTCGAGCATGTCCGATAGCATGGTCTTGCCGATAACATCGCGAAGGGCCGTTTGGGAGGCCCAGCTGATTGCGCTCTGGTAGTCAGCTACATCCAGGGCTGCCTTTTTGGGGTCCACAATCTTCCAGAACAGCACTGCATCCACATCCACAGGTACCGTGTCCTTCGTCAAGGTCTTTTCCGCTTTGAAGGAGCTGGTGAGGACTCGCGTGTCAATCCAGTAGGGGATATTGTCAATTACCGGAATGATCAAGAACAATCCAGGTCCCCGAAGAGAACGAAACTTACCAAGGCGCAACACGACTGCCCTACTCCACTGATCCGCAACCTGAATTCCGGAAGAGATGAAAATGGCAAGAACAAAGGCGCATCCCAAGACAACAAAACCTATTATGCCAGCTGAAACTCTATAAGCGGCATAAGCCATGGCAGCGCCCGCACCCAGGGTCAGGATAAATACCAAAGCGGCAAAAGACCTATTGCTTCTCATTTGCGATCTCCTCATAGATGAGCCGCCGGAGCCCGGATGGTTCCTTTGGGCTCCAGCATGGCCACGGTTCATCTTCTCTTAGAACGCGTACACGTTTTCGCCATGCACGGTATACGAGCTGTGGCGCGTTCCCTGGATGACGTTTTTCGCGGTGCTCACCGCGTCGGAAGTGCCATGAACGAGCAGCAGGTACTGGTCGGACTTCACGGCGGTTTCGTACTTGACCACGCTATCCTTTGGGATACCGACACTCACCAAAGCCGCTCCCAACGCACTGACGCCACCGACGACAACGGCTCCTTCAAGTCCCGCTATGATCCATGCGACCAGCGGCCCAGCTACCAAAATCGGCCCGATGCCTGGTATGGCGAACATCGCAGAGCCAAAGAGCAGGCCCCAGAACCCGCCCCAGAAAGCTCCCACCTTTCCCCAGTACTTCATCCGGTCGCCGGCGTTGTAGTAACCGACGACATGTTCATCCGTGTGCGTGTCTTTCGCTGCTATCGACAGGCTTTTCATGTCGATGCCAGCCTCTTGGAGTTCCTTTACGGCCTGCTCCGCCTGCTCATGCGTGTCGTAAATAGCGACTACTGAATCTACTTTGGGCATTGCTCTCTCCGGTCTTCAATTTGGTCGTTGTGAAATTTGTTACGCTGCAGGTTGTTACGAGGAAAAGCAACGTGGAGTGGTTTGTGTCGTCGCAAGCCAACCGCAATCTGTGCGGGATATCGATTTCAACTTTTCCACGAGTTGCAACGAACCCACTAATTAAGTGTTCCACTCGGAAAGGTTACGCGCTGAGCAATCCGATACAGTTAATAGCAAAGTTCCGGGGCAGCATCAAGAAATGTGTTGCGCGATCTGCTTGCATGGGGCTCGACATTGAAAATCGTCATAATCGGCGCAGGCGTGCAAGGCACGGTGTTTGCAGTTCGTCTCGCTCTAGCTGGCCACCACGTGACCTTGGTCTCGCGACCTGCCAGAGCTACAGAGCTTCGTCATACAGGCGCAACCATTCTGGACGCCGAGACTTCACGGATCTACACGCAGGTGCTACCCGTTCTAGAGAGCCTGCCGCCAGATTTTCCTGCAGATATTTGCCTGGTAACTGTCCGCCGCGAGCAGATCAAGATTGTACTTCCATGGCTCGCGGAGGCCGTCGCAATTCCGCGCGTCGTCTTCTTGGGGAACCATGCCTACTGTTCGGACAATCTGGTAGCAACTCTGGGACGCTCTCGGACGGTTCTTGCGTTCCCAGGGATCGCGGGATACAAAGACGGCGACATGATTCGATATGTCGATATTCCTGAACAACACACCGCAGTGGAGGAGGGCGCACAAGACGTCGTTTTTCTTTTCCGAGGAGCCGGCTTTCGTCTGGATGAGGTGCGAGACATGGACGCATGGTTACAGCGCCACGCCGTCTTCATTACGGCGATTGTAGGAACTCTTTATGAAAGCGAGTGCAACGCATGCCTCCTGGCGCAGGATTCCGAAGCCGTACGCCGCCTCATCGTCGGAGTTCGACAGGGTTGGGCTGCCCAGGACCGCAAGGGGGTGGGAGCTGCACCCTTGGCGCTCCGAACGATTATGTGTTGGGTTCCTCTGCGACTGTCAGCAATATACTGGAGCCACCTTCTCGCTTCTCCTCGTGGAGACCTCTACTTTGCGCGGCACGCGAGGCATGCTCCCGCTGAGATGGCCTCGCTCGCGGACGTTGTTCGAAGTTTCCTTTGCGAGAACGAGGCCCCGGAACTTAAAAGATTGCTTGCGTCGATAGACGCTTGGCGGCGGAGTTTTAGTAACGACGCGCCGCCGGGATCGCATTTCGAGGCGGGGCCGCATCTATAGTGTGAGCACAGACCTAATCGAGGATCCTTGGGTAGCGCCGGCGGAATTATGTTGAAGACGGAGGAGCGAACTTCGATGGTCGACGCAGCTTGGCGCTTTCGTCTCTGCGGACTGACTCCGTCACTCTCGGCATCTGCATTTCCTTTGTGACGTCGGCAATGATCTTCCTCGCGATCTCTATTCGATCCTTTTTAGTCTTGGTCATTCAGAAAATATGACACCGTTAATGGACAGAATCTGTGCCCAAGAGCTCACAACTTCATTTTCGTTGATAAGATTTGTTCATTATTGGGCATGCTTGTTCCCTAAAGTGTGAGGAGTGGTGCAACAGGGTGAGCAATTGGATACAGCCACGCTTTTCCCGATTGGTGTTAGATGGCTTTGTTTCTTCTAAGGACTTTATGCCATCAAAGATGAACGCAGCTGTAGTCGAGCAGTTTGGAAAACCCCTCGTTCTTCGGGAATGGGATATCCCTTCCCCGAGCCCAGGTCAGATCCTGGTCAAGACCGAGGCGTGTGGTGTGTGCCACACCGACCTTCACGCTGCACTCGGAGATTGGCCGTTGAAACCGACGCTCCCGTTCATTCCAGGTCACGAAGCGATCGGGCTGGTGGTTGCTCTCGGGGCAGACGTCAACCTCGTAAAAGAAGGTGACCGAGTAGGTATTCCATGGCTTTACTCGGCATGCGGTCATTGCGAGTATTGCTTGACGGCTCGCGAAACCGTATGTCCTGAGGCGGAGTTCGGTGGCTACACTAGTAATGGAGGCTTTGCCGAATACGTTCTGGCAGATCCCACTTACGTCGCGCACATTCCTGTAGGGCTAACCGCAACAGAAGCCGCACCTTTGATCTGTGCGGGCATAACGACATACAAAGGAATTAAAGAGTCTCGAACGAAACCGGGGGAATGGATGGCAATCTCTGGGATAGGGGGATTGGGCCACCTGGCTGTTCAGTATGCGAAGGCAATGGGGCTGCTTGTATGCGCGATCGACATCGATGACGGCAAGCTGGCGCACGCCAAGCGTCTCGGAGCCGACCTGATCATCAATGCAAAGAACGTTAATCCGTCAGCCACACTAAAGAAGGAAACGGGTGGGGGAGCTCACGGCGTTCTCATTACCGCTCCGTCGCTCATCGCTTTCAAACAGGGCATAGGCATGACGCGAAAATGTGGTACTTGCGTTCTGGTCGGGCTGCCGCCGGGCGAGTTCCCGGTACCTCTCTTTGATGTGGTGGCGAATTGCATAACAATACGCGGTTCTTTTGTGGGAACTCGCCAGGACATGGTGGATGCTCTTGATTTCGCCGTAAGAGGCAAGGTCAAAGCTGACATTGAAGTGGGACCTCTTTCATCGATTAATGAGGTCTTCGAAAGGCTCCAGCATGGTGACGTCGCGTCCCGCATTGTTCTTGACTTTGCGCCTAGCGGTGGTCGGAGGGAAGAGCATTCATGCGGCCCGGAAGCCTTTATGCTCGATACGGACGCTGAGGAATTTGCACGTTCATCGTGAAGGTCGATCTTCAGTTCGCTGCTAGCGTCAGCTGTTTGTGGCCCGCTGGCAAGACTTTGCTGTCGTTGTTCGATGTTGCAAAACAAGACCGATGCGGGTGCTCGTCCAACTGGACGCAACAGTGCTTCAGGTCCAGCGAATATGGGTTAACACCGTATGTAAAGAGTGCACTTTGCCCCCGGGGAAACCTTCAAGTGTAAAGCCTTGCTAGAGAGGTCGGTGTTCCATCTCAAGTGCCAACTCCCGGCCTATCCCTTCGAAATCTCCCTGAATCTCATTGGCACGATCTAGGGCCGCTTGAATATGGGGCAGCACGTTCTCAGCTCCGACATGATTCAAGAAGTCGGAGCGTGAAATGAGTTGCGATGGCTGATCTCTGGCTCCACAAACCAGAAGAGTTTTACCTCTCTCATGTAAGCGCTTGGAGAATTGTTCGAGGGCATGAATGCCAGTCGCATCAAGAGCTGTCATGTTTCGAAGGCGCAGGATTACCACATCCCCGAGCTTGGTCAGGTTCTTGGTCGCATCAGCCAGTTTTTCGGTCGTGCCAAACAGAAAGGGGCCATGAATGCGCAGGATGGTGACATTCGAGGGAATTTCCTTGTCCTGGAGAATGTGCGCCTGACCGTCCTCCAGGTACTCGGGCGTGACAGCTTCCACGGTCGTAGTCTCTGCAATGCGGTAGATGTAGAGGAGCGCGGCAAGAGCCATACCGACTCCTACTGCTACGGTTAGGTCGGCCAACACAGTCAAAGCAAAAGTTGTGATCCAAACCGCGATGTCAGTCTTCGACAGGCGAAGGATTATTCCAATCTCGCGCCACTCTCCCATGTTGTAAGCCACCACGAACAAAACTGCGGCAAGGGTGGCAAGCGGGACAAAGCGGGCCAGGGGAGCCGCTACCAAAAGAATCGCAAGGAGGGTAAAGGCGTGAACAATGCCCGCCATCGGTGTCAGAGCGCCTGAACGGATGTTCGTCGCCGTACGGGCGATCGCGCCCGTAGCGGGTATGCCTCCGAAGAGAGGAGAGACTATATTGGCAACGCCCTGTGCTAAAAGCTCCACATTCGAATTGTGATGATCTCCGCTCATTCCGTCGGCAACGACCGCTGATAGCAAGCTCTCGACTGCCGCTAGGAGGGCAACGGTAAAGGCCGAAGGAAGCAAAAGCATGATCGGTGCGGCCTGAAAGTTGGGGAGGGCAAAGTGAGGAAAGCCCTGCGGTATCCCGCCGAATTTGCTGCCGATCGTCTCGATGGGTAAGTGGAAGCCAGCCGTGACTGCCGTTGCTAACAAGAGCGCGACGATCGAGCCGGGGATCCGCTGAATCAACCGCGGCCACAACAGAATAATGGCGAGCGAAGCTGCAGCGACTGCAACGGTCTGCCATCGTGTGGTCCCGACGTAATGGAGGAGCATTTTGATTCGCTCCAGGAACTCGCTGGGAACTGTCGGAGTCTTCAAACCCAGAAAGTCTTTGATCTGGGTGGATGCAATCAGCAGTGCGATGCCGTTAGTAAAGCCGATCGTCACTGGGCGCGGGATGTACCTAACGGCGGTGCCCAAACCGGTGAGCCCCATAATCAGCAACAGAATGCCAGCCATGATCCCGACCAGCGCCA
>Ga0302326_10032135_pt1 | contig 10466 bp, 11 predicted proteins | sample Palsa_T0_3_FD_202264 | JGI IMG/M metagenome (GOLD analysis project Ga0302326, IMG submission 202264) | Peat permafrost microbial communities from Stordalen Mire near Abisko, Sweden - Palsa_T0_3 | ecosystem: Environmental > Terrestrial > Soil > Palsa > Peat permafrost | place: Sweden: Abisko... | reverse complement strand
GGGACGATCTGAGCCCCAGGGATATGAAGGCGCGCCTTTGGCCGCAGACGGAGCGGATCAAGGGCTGGCTTACGATGGCGTCGCTTGGCGAGACCGCAGACGAAATCGACCGGGCTTTCGCGAAAGTTGCCGGTGCCGCCGCTGGGCTCGGGCGCTATTTCGAAACGCCTATTCGCGGCCTCTGGCGAGATAAGATGGATGAGGCAGGTCGCTTTGTCGAAGAACCCGCGCCCGCGAGCAGCCTCTATCACATCGTCTGCGCGATCTCGGAAATGCATGCGGTTGTGCCGTGACGGGTGGGGCGGCCCGTCCTCTTCACCACGTTTCGTGGCCGGGCGGCCCATGTGGGGCTTGGGCCCGCCGGCCTTTGAAGCCCGCTTGCTTTTGGGGGTGCAGGCCCCTAATTTCCGCGCCCTTCGTGCAGTTGTAGCTCAGTTGGTTAGAGCGCCGGATTGTGGATCCGGAGGTCGGTGGTTCGAGCCCACCCAACTGTACCAATGCATCATTTTCGAACTCGCGCCCTACGCTTCGAGAGGCGAAAATCGTCTGTTTTACTGGTGTCTCGGGACGACGGTGGGGATCGGCCGCGACACGGAGCAGCAATAAAATGCGGCACCGCTTTGTCCGTCGCTATCGGCAAATTTGGAAACCTACACAATGGCCCCGAACCGAGGGTCCGAGTTTGTGCGCGGCCAGAATAGTTTGGCGAACTTCGCTCTCGGAGTTGTCCACCGATGCGGAGGCCAGCTCACAGCCTCAATGGTACTGTCCCCGCGACGGAATCTTCGGAGCTGTCTGTGTACCATCCGATTTTGGTGGCGAGCGACGCAACTAGCAAGCTGGCAGCTGAGATATTGATGGGCGCGCGATGCTGCGCCCGCAACTCGTTATTCGACTAGAGATCGAGCGCTGCGCGGGCAGACATCCTCGTCGATCGCAGGGCCGCGGGGATATGCGCCGCTCGCATCCCGATCCCGAAGCCCGCAACGTCGTTCAGGCCTTCTTCTGCAGCCATTTTGATATAGGCTATTGAGCGCAGGTCTCCCTGCAGCGCGAGATAAAGCGTTCCCGGTCGGGCAAGCTCGACTTGCATGATCGACTCGGAAACGGATTCGAGCCCAGGTCCGCTCGCCGGCACATCGACGAAATTCAGCGGCACAAATTTATTCGCCCAAACATAGGCTCGCGCCGCCAGCACATGAGCCTCCAGCTCCGGATTGAGCTGGAATCTCGTAAGGGCGGATCGTACGAAGTCACGATCTTTGCTTCGGTCGACAGCGTCCAGCAGCTGTGCCGCTGTGACGATATCATCTCCATCACACCCAAGCGACTCGTCCGGCAATCCCGCCAAATTCTCCCGATTTGTTCCTTCAACCGCCAGCGAGCCCAGGGGAATTGGCACTGCCGCAAATTGCACGCCCGGTATGTGGTCATCGTAGTCTGCGTAGATTCCGCCGTCGTCCGCAGGCAAACGGCCGTCAAGGACGCGATATGCTTCAGAGACTCCTTGGACGATGTGCGATTCTTCTCGCACGGTATCCCGGCTTTCTTCCTCGACCCCTCGGAGGCTGCGGAAAAATATTGGATAAGTGATGTCCCAAGGATCGACAAAGCGCAGTCCGGTGCATTGTCTTTGTAAAACCCTGACCGCAAGCTCGTCGGTGCAAAATACGAATCCTGAAAAGAAGCCGTCCCGAAATATATCGTGCTCCGGATCGGCGTCGCGCCCAATGGCAATGCGCTCAACAAGCATCGGCTTTTCCAGACTACCCGCAGTGCCGTGATAGACGGACTGATCGGGGTCCGAAACGTTCTCAACCACCGGCGTGTGCATGATCATATAATTCTTGGAGCGAGGAAGTGGCGCTGAGAGGCTGGCATCCACAGGCAAGTACTGCACATCGCGCGCGTCAAGAGCCATTGCGTCTCTCAGGTCTTCCGATACGAACAGGTAAGGGTGCAGGGATTTACAATCGACCCAGTAAAAACAATCGAGCGAAAAGCTTTCGAGCGCGAGCTCGAGTCGAGCAGTTGATAGATTGCTCGAAGCAGATTCATGCGCACCGAGCCGGGCGGTGATCACCTCGGCGCCGATCGTTAACCTGCAGTGCCGACCTAACCGGTCCAAGCCGGGTTCATCCGACAGGCAAGGCGTGAACCACCATATCTTGTTCATGACGACTTCAGGACGGGCTCCCATTCTCCGGAAATTATTTGTCTAAGGTTCTCTTTTGCCACTCTATCCAAGATGAAGCGTGCCTTGACCGGCGTTAGCGGCGAACCGGCAAGCAACTTCAGTGTATCGATCTGATTCTGTGTTTGCTCATCGTATCGCGGGTGCGGTAAGTTTTGAATTGGTAGGTTTATCCCGTCCGCGGCCAGCCTCGCTTGAGTTTGTGGATTGCTTGGTAGCGCGATGAGATTGTCCAGGCTGTCAGTTTCCCATCCGGCCTCGCTGGCAAGCGTCGCCAGTGGCAGGTTGCGACCGACAATGTTGACGGGCACCAGATGATGCGCCTGCATGTTGTCGTTGTCTTCGAGCTTAAGTATTGCGCGCGCGACTGTACTCCTCGACTGCAGAGCCAGCGGGGCACTCGGGAGCCGGACCCTGCTTTCCAGGATAGCTGCGTCGCTCAGGCCTTCCTGTGCGGCCATTTTGAGATACGTGGTTGAGAGCTGGTCTCCTTGCGATGAAAGATAGAGTGTCCCCGGCCTGGCCAGCTCGAGCAGCATGATCGTCCTGGACACGGATTCCAGTTCGGGCTCGCTGTATTGCACGTTGGGGAAATTCATGGGCGCTGCAGTATTCGACCAAACATAGGCTCGTGCTGCCAAATTGTCCGCCGCCTGTTTCGGGTTGAGCCCAAACTTCGAAATGGCGGACCATACGGCGTCATGCTCTCTGCTTTGATCAAGAGCCGACAGCAATGCTGCTGCGGTGATGATTTGACCTGTGCCGAGCTCGAGCGATCCGTTAGTCAATCTCGCCAAATTCGCCCAGCTCGCGGGATTTGCTCTCGTTATCCCAAGTGAGCCCATTGGGATCGTCGCGCCTGCCAGTTGCACGCCCCCAACGTGAGTGCCGTAGTCTGCGTAGATTCCATCATCATTCGTATGCGGAGTGTCTCCGTCGGCAGTGACAGGCTGTCCGTCGGCCTCGGGAATGGGATTCGACGAATCGCCAGAGTTGAATTGCGTTGTCGGTGATCCGCCACCGAAATCGAATTCGGCGGCGGCGCTAGCGGCAGCCCCAGTACTTTCCTGTTGTTCTCGCGCGACCGCGCGCACGGCTTCTGCTACGGGATCGTCGAAAGCATCGCTCATCCCGGCGTCGGCAAGTCGTATGCGCGCATTGCGGTTGGGGGCGTATTGTCCGGAGCTGTCCGAATGATCTGCGACTGGTGACGATGATTGCCAGCCGTCAGCTTCGCCAGTTTCTCCCTTTGGCGCGAACTGTCCGCCTGCGCTGTCGGCGCTGCCCGCTGGCCAGCGCGGGTGTTCATCAGGATCCCATTTGAGCATTCCAGTCCAGTGGAGGTCGCGGATGAGTTTAATCATCTGCTCGCGCGAGCCGTCGCCTTTGGCGAGTTGCGGAGGATCAGGGATGCCCAGTAGCACGGTGCCGATTTGAGCGCGGGCTACGTCACCTTTGTTAAGCGCGTTGGCGATTGTTCTCAGCCCGCCAATCTTCGACGTCATGTCGATGGGTAGACCGTAATGCAGACTGAGTTGCTCGGAGAGCTCCCCGCAATCGCGTGGGCGCCACTCATCACTGCTATTCTTCTGCAATCTATCCAGAATTGGAATGGCGCCGATAAATGCACCGTCTGCATCGCATGAGACGCCAAGTCCTTTTCCGGGCGGCGACAAATGAAATTCGCGCGTCAAAGCCTTCGTCCTTCTCTTGACGATGAGAACGTATCATGAACAATATGGCATGTCCAGAGCAGTCTCAGTATAGACCGAGAAGGTTATCCGGATGGCAGGTTTTGGCGCGAAAAGACGCGTAAGCCGCTGAATTGACAAAGAGAATAAGCGTTTCGATCGACCCGACCAAGATCGGTTATGCTCGAAAAGCGCCACTCGCGATCGGACGACCGCTCGTAGCTCTCCCTTGCTCCGCGCTGCGAGATGAAACCGGAGCCCGGTTCGTCCGATCGCCGGACCAGTACCAGTTCCTCGTCGCCCAACTCGCATCCTACACTCCGAGCGACAATAATCGTTTGTTTGGCGGCATTTCGGGACGACGGCGTGCATCCGCCGCCAAACAGAGCAGCGATAAAGTGTGGCACCCGCTTTGGCCCCGTCATCCAAACCGCCCACGTAGTGCACGCCGGCACAAGCGCGAACGCACAGGCGACATAAACACTATAATATCCGTTTGAGCTGAATGTGTGTTTCGACCAGTCGTACGGTATGAGAACTTACTGCCGGCTTAAGGCCGAAGGCTGCGAATAGTCCGATCGCGGTCACAACAGCGCAATGGACAATCCACGTCGGCACGGAGGGCGTTTGCGCCATCTCAGTGCATCCCAAGTTGATCAAGCTCATTCATCCCAAGGGATTGCCAATTAGCAAAATGACGATATATAGTCAAATCCAGACTGCTTTTGGAACGAGGGTGCCAGCGATGGATCTCATGTTTGACGCCGAGCGCTTATACCGAACGGATGTGCTTCGGACGACAAGCGACGCCCTGAGTGTCGCGATATCGCATTGCAGGAACTGCCGCGTGCCGAAGGAAACATAGGGACTCTGGCGCAACCGGCGGCCGTGCTGCTGCCATAGCTTCTTTGAAACTGGAGATAGAAGATGACGAGACAGAATGTCACGACAGACAAGATCGCGTCGCCAGTGGGACCGTTCTCCGCTGCCGTGCGGGCCGACGGATTTGTTTTTTTGAGCGGTCAGATTGCGCTGGACCCGGCGTCCGGGAAGCTGATATCGGGCGACGTCGCGGCGCAAACGGAGCAGATATTCCGGAACATCAGCGCCGTTCTCGACGCGGCCGGAAAGTCGTTCGCCGACGTTGTCAAAACAAACGTGTTTCTGGCGAATATGAAGGATTTCGGCGCAATGAACGCGGTTTATGAGCGGCACTTCGAGGCGCCATTTCCGGCCCGCACGACGATAGCCGCCGCCGCGCTACCGCTCGCGGCGGCAGTTGAGATCGAGGTTGTTGCCGCGTGACAATCACATGACCCGAACGGCCGCAACTCGTCGCGCTGCTTGGCGCGAGAACCGCGCTGTACCATGTGACCAACGACTTAGAGGCTGCGAAAAATGACTCTTGGAGTGAAGGTGCACAAATTCGGTGGTCCGGAAGTCTTGCAGTGGGAGAGCCTGAGCGTTGGCCATCCAGGGTCGGGGCAAATCCGGCTGAGACACACTGCGGTCGGCCTGAATTTTATCGACGTCTACCACCGGACGGGTCTTTATCCTCAACCGTTGCCGTTTGTTCCGGGTGTTGAAGGGGCCGGCGTGGTTGAGGAGGTCGGTGCCGACGTCTTGAATCTCAAGGTCGGTGATCACGTTGCCTACGCACTCGGCATCGGGGCTTATTCCGAGGAACGGTTGATTGCGGCCGATCGCGTTGTAAAAATCCCTGATGGCATCAGCGACGATACTGCGGCGGCCATGATGCTGAAGGGAATGACAGTTCAGTACCTGATCCGGCGTATCCACAAGGTAAAGCAGGGCGACGCGATCCTTATTCACGCTGCGGCGGGTGGTATCGGCCTGATCTTGTGCCAGTGGGCGTCGCATTTGGGCGCGACCGTAATCGGCACGGTCTCCAGCAAAGACAAGGCGGATCTCGCGCGCGCGAACGGTTGTGCATACCCCGTTGTCAGCACCGGCACTGACTTCGTAGCCGCAGTAAAGGACATCTCGAGCGGAAAGGGACTGCCCGTCGTCTACGATTCGATTGGCCGAGATACGTTTCACAAATCGCTCGAATGCCTGAAACCGCTGGGAACCATGGTGCTCTTCGGCCAGGCCTCGGGCGCCGTCGAGCCTATCGATCCGAACATTCTGCAGCGCGGGTCCTGGTTTCTCACTCGCCCTACACTGGGTACTTATATCGCATCGAGATCTGATCTAGAGCAAACTGCCGATGAATTGTTTGAAGTTGTGAAATCCGGGGTGGTGAATATCGAAATCAATCAGAAATATCCGTTAAGGGATGCGCAGTTGGCGCATCGTGATCTGGAGGCACGCAAGACGACGGGTTCAACAATTTTCAACGTCTAGGACCGTTGCGGGCGACTTGGTCGTCACGGGCGCGCCGAGGCAAGTCAGCAGCATGGTCGATATGCATGGAGTCTTGAGCGAGGGCGAGCAAGAGAATGCCGAATGGGATTCTCGGTGCGCTCGGTCTTGTGACTCGCTGCCGCCATTGCTCCTAGCCGTTCAACTCCCGATCGAAGAATCCGTGATCTTCACCAGAATCTCTGCAGCGGACCGCAAAGTGCGCAGGTCCTGCGAAGAAACAGTCGCGAGAGCCTCTACCAGCCGCGCCAAGCGCTTGCGCCGACCTTCTTCCAGCACAGCGCGGCCCTTTTTTGTCACACGAACTTCATTGACGCGCCGGTCCCCGGGCCGCGCGACACGTTGAGCCAAGCCGAGACGCTCGAGTTCGTCGACCGTTCGCGACATGGTGGGCGGGCGCACCTGTTCGGCGTCGGCGAGGGCGCTCATGGTCTGCGGGCCGCCGTAGACCAGAACGGAGAGCGCGGAAAGTTGCGGAGCGCTCAGGCCTGCCGCTGCGTCCTCGCGCCGGACGAATCGCAGGAGACGAATCGCCGACCCATGAATGAGGTCGGCGACTGTCTCTTGCGCGCTGCTATTACCGTTGGCTGCCATCGGAGGTTCCCGGACCATTCTTGCGCCTCACTTTGCCCATTAAAGCCAGTGGATTGCCATCCGGATCGGAGAAATCCAGAAGCTTCAGGTCGTAGTCGGCAGTACGCTGCACTGTTTGCACAGGACCGAAGAATTTGACGCCTTTGGCTTCCAGCAGAGGCTTGTCGCGCTCGAGATTTGCGTCGTCAAAATAAATGGTCGTCGAGCGCCCGGGATTGCCGTGTTCGATCATCAGTCGCGCTTCGCCAGCTTGGAAGAACACCATGCCGCTGGCGCTGAACAGCAGCTTCAATCCCAGTACCTTGTTGTAGAAGTAAACCGAACGATCAAGATCACTGACCTGCAGGCCGATTTGGGCATAGCCGTGGCCCTGCAACGGATCGGGCAGAGGATCGACCGACCCTGCGCCGTAAGCCGGCGTGACAAACGAGCCGAGCGCTCTAAACACAGCGAGCCCGACAAGGAGCAATGCGTGATATTTGGACATGGCTTGAACTTTCCCTGTTGAGAATTGGCGCAAATCAGCGCGCCACCTGGCCCATCAGGGCGAGCGCGTTCCCATCGGGATCCAGAAATTCGCGCAGTTTCAGATCGTGCGTCTCGCCGCGCTGGACAACCTTGGCCTCGCTGACAAACACGAACCCTTTTTCTTCCAGCGCGCGGCCCACTGACTCGATGTCCGGCGCGTCGAAGTAAAGCAGGGACCCGCCAATCGGTTGGTTGGAACCGTGTTCCAGTCCAACCATCAAGCGCGTTTCCTTGAGTTGGAAGAACATCATGCCGCGCACCTCGAACATCAGCGGCAAACCAAGCACGTCGCGATAAAAGGTTCGAGCACGGTCGATGTCTCGAACCGTCAACGCCACCTGAACAAGGGGGCGGCCGGCAAGCGTAGCGAAGTTGTAGGACATGGGACCTCTCTCAAGAAGTCGTTAGACCGAACAACTATTATGTTAGCTATTCTAAGTAAATCTGTCAAGCCCGATTCTTGAAATTGAAAGCCGAAGGCGCAATCGGACGGCTCCGCGCCAAACACAATTGGCCCTTACCCGCCCCGAACGGCTTTTCCACGAAGGTGCAAAACCTGAAGGCGGTAGTTTATCCCTCAGACGAATTCCCTGCGTTGCACCATTGCCGGATAAACCATCCCTGATTCCAGCCAGGCTTGATAACGCACCGTCTCTCGGCAAATTGGCCGTCCCTATTTTCGTCCGATTTCCAAAGACGGGATCACATCGGTCTCTTCGCGACCCTGTCGCAACCATTCAGCGACAAATGGATGACCGAGCAGCCGATCCTTGTAGGCGTTGGCATTCTCCTCAAGTTCGACACCATAGGTTTGGAAGCGCGCAGCGATGGGAGCAAACATGATGTCGGCGCCGCAAAAGGGCCCAAACAGCCAGGGTGTGCCGCCTTCGCGCGCCGTCCACACCTCTACGACGCGTGCAATATCGGCTTTCACGGCCGCCGTCTTCTCATAGACTCGCCCGCGAGCCCGGGTGTTCGTCGGCATGGCCACGCGCAAAGCATTGAAGCCGGAATGGATTTCACCGCACACACTACGTGCCAGCATGCGATCTTGTTTGTTCGCGGGCCAGACGGCGGGGTGGGTCTCATAGAAGTGTTCGAAAATGGCGAGCGTATCCCACATCGTCATGTCCCCGTCTTTGAGCACAGGAACGAGGCCGGTTTGTCCGCCGAGCGCACGCACTTCAAGGCGCGATTGCGGGCCATAGAGCGGGATTGTCACTTCCCCAAACGGGACATCAAGCATTTTCAGCAGCAGCCATGCGCGCATCGACCAGGACGAATAGTTCTTTTGGCCAAGAATGAGAGTGTATGGTCCAGGCCCCGGGTCAGACTTTAATTCGTTGAACTCCAGTACATTGGCATCGGGGTCCCGCAAGAAGCAGGTCAGCCGCCGCCCCCAATCAACGGGTCCCTCCGTGATCGCCACGTTGGCGGCCGCAGCCCATTCCACGACCTCCGACAGCCGATCCACAATGAAGGCTGCATGCGTATAGCCGGGCCATTTCTGGGAACGGTCCAGCAAGATGTTGTCGCGCGCGGGCGTCGGCTCGCCGTTCAGGATCAAGTTCAGGCGCACGCCGTCCATGTTGACGATCTCGGCGGCGGTATCGTTCGAGTGTTTCACATCGAGCCGAAAGCCAAGTGCCTCATAGAAGGCGAGCGATTGCGCGGCGTCCGTTACCCGTAGCCCGACATGATCGTAAGCCGTAATTCTCATCGTCGTTCGACCATTTCTCATTCCCCGGAAACCCTCAGCTCATTGAAGCGCTAGAGTTCGCCGACATCAACGTGGTCATTGCGCCCAAACCACCAACGACTTTCCTGCATCGCACCATGACCTTGCGCCATACTTGATATCAACAGTGATTGACATTACATCGTTGATTGGCTAATTAGCAATATATACTAGAGCTTCACCACTTAAGGATGAACATGGCTGCCTATATCGTTGCCACGCGCCTCCGCACTCGCAATCCCGCAGAGCTTGAGCTTTACCGCGATCAGGCTCGTGACCTCCTGGCCGATCCCGAGATCAAGTGGCTGGCGCGCTTTGGAGCTTGCGAAGTCAAGGAAGGACCGAACGTAGAGGGAGTCGCGATTCTGGAATTTCCGACTCTGGAACAAGCACAGGCCTGGTACGCGAATCCGGATTATCAAAGTGCCGTTCGACATCGATTTATGAGCGGTGACTACAGTTTCATCATCGTGGAAGGCGCGATTGCAGGTTGACCCGCGGATCGCCCGATCAAACCAGCAGTGGAGGAATACATGGCATCCATTCAAGCGACACGCCCGATGCCGGTCAGCGAGACCCACAAGGAAAAGATTCTAACGGCTGCACTCGACCAAGAAAACGGTCGGGGAATTGCAGGGTCTGTCACGTCAGAGGCGGGGTCGCTCCGTGCCTTTCGATCCCAGGTCGATTCGCCCTGAACTAGCATTCCCATGACGCTTTACCGCATTCCCAAATCGGGGTTCACGCCGGGTGCGGTGTCCCGATTATTTAGCCGGCCACCCCTCAAGAGGTCCTTCCATGCAGATTGGCTTTGCCGCGATTTCAACCGCAGGTTCAGGTACGTTGGTTTTGGGCGCCGTCGAAGGCGGGCAGCTCGTTGCACCTGCTGCCGACGTCGATCGCTCGTTGGATGGCGCGCTGCAGCGGGCTTTGGGCGTGGCCCGTTTCAAGGGCAAGACCGGTCAGGTCGTCGAGATCCTCGCCCCTGCAGGTCTTGATGCGTCGCGCGTCCTCCTGGTCGGTCTCGGCAAGCCTGCGGACTTTGACGGCGGGGTTGCCGAGCGCGTTGGTGCGGACATCGTTGGCCGGCTAGTCTCAAGCGGCGAACAAAGCGCTCGTTTCGCGTTCGGCGTTCCGAACGGCTCCAAACTCAAGCCCGGCGCCATGGCCGCGCATCTGGCGCTTGGTGCTGTGCTTCGCAGCTACCGCTTCGATCACTATCGCACGAAGAAGTCCGAAGACACTGAGCCGACGCTCACCTCGATAACGATAGGCACAAGCGATATCGCGGGCGCGCGGCGAAGCTGGGATGGGCTCAAGGCCATTGCAGACGGCG
>Ga0302326_10032133_pt1 | contig 10467 bp, 10 predicted proteins | sample Palsa_T0_3_FD_202264 | JGI IMG/M metagenome (GOLD analysis project Ga0302326, IMG submission 202264) | Peat permafrost microbial communities from Stordalen Mire near Abisko, Sweden - Palsa_T0_3 | ecosystem: Environmental > Terrestrial > Soil > Palsa > Peat permafrost | place: Sweden: Abisko... | reverse complement strand
GGGGCGTGCGCTGCGGCCCAGCGGCCGGCGCAGTGCAGATCTCGAGGGGGGCATGCAACGAACGGACACGTGCAATACACGGCCTCTCAGTAGGACGCTAAGAAAATGAAAACGGACCGCCACACGAATACCGAGGCGACCCGATGCTTGCATGGGTAGCTTAACAAGACATTGTGATAACATTAGGAAATCTGTAAGACCCTCCCCAACGGCCCGGGGACCCGGCTGACTGCAAGTTCCGGCGACGCGCGGCCAAAGTTTGGCCCGCTCCGCCTCGCGCTTCCCTCCAAGTGGGACTCGCGTGTCGCGACCGCGCAACACGCGATCGGCGCCCAAGTGAACGCCGCGCAGGAATAGAGCCTGCCCGATGAAGGTACCACGTTGTATATAATGGGCGCATTATGCGCGCATTATGCTTAGCTTATGATTTATTTTAACTTCACCAGCGCTGAATTTCAGATGCCGATACCGGTGCAGACTTTAACGTTTCCATAAGCGCACGACACTGCACGGTACGCAATAATAGCGACTGCGGCGTCCCGCAATTGGTGACGCCGCCAAAATCGCCATGTCTATTATGTATAGGAGCAGGTATGTCAAAGACCGCTTTTCGGCGTTTCTTGTTGACGTCGATTCCCGCGGCGTTAATCGCGACGACGTCGTTCGCCGGTGCAACGGGGATCACGCGTACGTTCGTTGCGGGCCCAACGCTCGGCGCCAGACCGCAAACTCAACGGTCGCTGGTCCAGCGCGACGCCAACTCAACGCCGCGCACGACGTTTGTGGCCGGCGGGGCGACGCTTCCCGCGCTCGCCTATCTCGGCTCATCGGCGCTCTCGGAAAACCCCGGCATCCCTGTATCGGGTTCCGTCTTGGGCGAGTTTCTCACGCTCACCGGCGTGACCACGCAGTATTGCCAGACCGGCAGCGGTTTCGGTAAGAAAGTGTTCGACGGCGACCCGGGCGCAGGCGGAGTGAACGGCCCCTGCGCAGCACTGGGCACCTCGCCCGGCACGACCAACGGTTTTGGTGCTCCGGCGAGCCTCGGCTTGACGGATCCCGACATCACGGGCGCCGATGCGCCGCTTGCGCAGAGCGAATATAGCGAATTCATCACGAACAAAGGCGGCACGCGGCTCGAGCCGGTCGAGCTCCCGAGCATTGTCGGTTCGATTGCCCTGCTGTACAACGATCCGGATATTCCGATTCAAACCCAAGTTAATTTGACGGACGCCCAGATCTGCGGCATCGTCGAAGGGAAAATCACGAACTGGAGCCAGCTGGGCAGAAAAGCCCGCGCGCTCTTCTTCGTCTACCGCTCCGATGGAAGCGGCACGACGTTCTCGTTCTCGAATCATCTGCTGGCCGTGTGCACCGCGTCCGGCTTGAACACGAGCCAAAATTTCACCGGTGCGACCCCGCCCAACGTCGACGTGTTCCCCGGGACGCTTCCGCTCAACTTCGTTGGCGAATCGGGTAACGTCGGAGTTACGGACGAGGTCGTCGCGACGGCTGGCGCCGTCGGATATGTCGAGGCTGCAAACGCGAAGAGCGCCGTCGGCGGCAGCGTGCAGTTCGCCAAGGTGAACGAACGCGATCCGATCAAGGACCTGCCGCAGAGCGCGGCGGTGCTGACGTACGACGCCAAAAACATCTCGGTGGACAGTGCCGTCGTGACCACCGGCGGCCCGGCTACGGTCGCGGCGCTTACCGGCGTACCGAAAGCAGGCTGCGTTCTCCTCACGAACCCCAGCGCCTACGCGAACATCAAGAGCAGCACCGGCTACACGATCGTCGCCGTCACGAATTTGCTGTTCTCAGCGTCGGGCAACGGCTCGACAAATGCCGCCAATCTGCAGACGCTGATCACCGAGCTGAACACTCCGTCGCTGTTCGGGAATCAGATTACGACCGTCAATCCGGCGAGCAAGACCACCGGTACCGGAACGACCGGCTACTCGGCGCTCGGCGCGTCCTTCAACGCCAAGTTGAAGAGCACTGCCAAGGCCTGCATTCACGTCTAAACCCGCTCGAAGCTCGCACGAGGCACGCGGCGCGCCGCGTGCCTCTTCGTTTTGTCTAGCCTGTCGGGCTTTGCCCGATGGGCGACGACGGGCGGCTCGTCCAGAGGTCGCGCATCCACGCCTCGATCGCGTCGATCTCACGCGGCAGCGCGGCGCTGAGCACGCGGTGACCGCCGGCGGTAATCACGACGTCATCTTCGATGCGCACACCGATCCCGCGGTAGCGCGCGGGAACGGTGAGATCATCCGGCTGAAAATACAGCCCCGGCTCGACGGTGAGCACCATTCCGGCTGCGAGCTTCCCGTATTTGTATGTTTCCTGGCGCGCTGCCGCGCAATCGTGCACGTCGAGTCCCAACATGTGACTGACGTTGTGCAGCGAGTAACGCTTGTAAAACATGTTCGTGTCGCGCAATGCCGCTTCGGCTCCCATTGTGAGGATGCCCAGCCGCTCCAAACCGTGCGCCAGGACCTTCATCGCGGCGCGATTCGGCTCCATGAAATCGTTGCCCGGGCGGCAGGCGGCGAAACCGGCGTCCTGCGCTTCGAGGACCAGTGAGTAGATCTCGCGCTGCGCGTCGGTAAATCGTCCGCCGATGGGGATCGTCCGGGTAATGTCGGCGGTGTAGAGCGTATGCGCCTCAACCCCGGCGTCGAGCAGCAGCAGTTCGTCGCTGGTCAGCACACCGTCATTGGCGGTCCAGTGGAGCGTGCAGGCATGGATGCCGGACGCTGCGATCGTTCCATAGCCGACGTCGTTGCCTTCGACCCGGGCGCGCAAATTGAAGATGCCCTCGACCCAGCGTTCCGTCGTGGCGGTCGGCAGCGCGCGCACGACGTCTTCGAAACCACGCTGCGTCGCGTCGATCGCCTTTTGCAGCTCCGCAATCTCGGCTTGGTCTTTGATGAGCCGCATCTCTGCGAGTGCCGCGGCAAAAGCGGTGTCTCGCTCATCCTGCGCCGGCAGAATCGCTTCGATCCGCGGATCGAGACCGCGCAGCAGCCGGAACGGGCGCGGCGCATCCTCGCGGTTGAGCACGCGCAGGTCGTCGAGCAATTGCGCCAAGCCCAGCGCCGGCAATCCGAACCGGGCCGCCGCCTCGGGCACCCCCAGGCGCGGACCGACCCATAATTCGCCTTTCACGCGGTCGGTGAAAAACGACGAGTCGGCCTTACCCACGTTCGGCTCGACGTACAGGACGGCTTCGTGGCCGGCGGCCTGCGGCGTCATGACGAGCACGCCGTCCGGCTCGACGTCGCCGGTGAGATAGTAAAAGTCGGTGCCGGCCCGAAAGCGATACGCCGTATCGTTCGCCCGAATCTTCTCGTGGCCGGTGGGAATGACGAGCACCTCACCGGGAAATTGTGCGGACAGCGCAGCACGGCGGGTGCGGAAATGCGCGACTCCCTCGATCGGCGGAGGAAGTCCGGTTTTGGGCGCCCATTGCGTGAGCATGAAGGCAAGCAGCGCCGCCGGGGCGGCGTCGTCGTACACCGTCACTGGCGGGAGCTCGGGCACGGTCTCATTCGTCGTATTCGCTACATCGGCCATCTCGCGGTGTTCGCTTCCGCGACCGGACGCCCCCGGTCAACGGTCGCCCGCTACCGGCCGAGAACGGGCGGCGATTCGGATCCGCAGGGCAGGGAATCCGACGGGGGTGTCTATGAGGATGTCCTGTCATGAACGATCGCCCAGTACCCCCCATACCCCACCCCCCCAAAGATGAGCACCGCCCCCCGCTCCCCCACGACGTCGAGGGCCGCGCGGCGCTCGACGATCTGCGCGCGGCGCTGCAGGATGACGCGCCGCACGCTGCCCGCGTCTCGGCAGCCGTCGAACGGCTGCGAACGATTCCGGTCCTCGAAGCGCGCATCGGCAATTGGTGGGATGCGCCGCGCACCCAGAACTGGCTCATGATTCTCGCAGACGCGGGTTTGTAGGTTCCGCTACCGGCGGGACGACCGGCTGCGAGGGCGTGGCCGGAATCGCGGTGCGCCGCGGGTGCGGAACTCCGGTTTCGGGAGCGCGCCGGGGCGCGGCGCTGGGCGCCGGAGTGAAAACTGTCGTCGGCGCGACGGTCGGACCTTGTGGATTGAATGGAGCGGACGTCTCGATCGGGCCGCCCGACCCCAACGCGATCGCCAGCGTTTTCGTCGGTGCATCGAATACCGCGCTTCCGCCCAGGCCGCGAACGAGCGGAGCGAGCGCAACATAGGGAATGCCGTTTTCGGTGAAGATGACGGGCACGACGATTCGCCGGCCGTCCCGTTCAACGGCGACCGTCGCCGTCTCCGGGGTATACGCGACCTGCGACGCGAGCCGAACGACGATCGGCGACACGGGCGCCGCAACGCGGCCGCCGACGATCCGTCCCGGGGCTGCACTCGAAACGATCGCACCGTTTATCACGATCGTTACGATGGCGGCGGAGATCACCGGGTTTGTCGTGCGCTTGGCGTGACGCTCGTCCCTTTGCTGCGTTCGCCTGCTGCGTTCGCCGAGGATCCACGCCTCGATCAGGGCGGCGGGGATAGCGAGTAAGGAACGCCCGAGCGCACGTGGAAGCCGCCAACGTGCGCCGGTTTCTGCTTGCTGTATTGGCCGCTTTCACGTTGCTCGCCGCCACTCCGGCTCCGTCGATCCTCGGGACGCCCGTGCTCATCGTCTATCCGTTCAGCGCGAACGGCGGCGATATCAGCAAGGAGGCCGGTTCGCGGCTCGCGGTAGCAATCGCAACGCGGATCGCCAACCTCGGCGGCGTGGACGTCAAGCCGGCGGCCCCGGGCGTGGATCGCCAGGATTATCTCGAGTCCGCCCATCACGACGGCGCCGATTACTATATCGCGGGCTACGTTACGCCGCTGGGCGACGGTGTATCACTCGTCGAGCAGTTGGTGAGCACGCAGACTGGGATCGTCGTCTACAGCAATACCGCGCAAGTTCGCACGTTCGAGGAAGCGGGCAGCCAAGGCGACGTGCTGCGCGACGCTCTACTGCGCCACCAGACGCGGAATCTTGGTGCCTATGCCGCCCCGCCGCCGCCAGCCGACACGCCGACACCGACGCCGGCACCGGGCTCGGCGGCTCAGGCGAATCTCGGCCGCCTTTTCGGCCGCAAGCAGCAGCGGGCGGCGGCGGCTAGCCCCAGCGCTTCGCCGAACCCATCGCCGGCCGCCGCCGCCATCGCGCGCGCAGCGGCAACGCCCGCAGCGGCAACGCCTGCCCCGCCGGCCGCGTCACCAACCCAGGTGGCGGCGGTCCCGCGCGGATCCGACTACAGCGTGCTCGCAATCGGCGGACCCGCCGAGGGCGATCAGCGGTCATTCACCGGCGCTGCGATTCGGAACGACATGATCGCCAATCACCGGCGGGTTGCCGACGCCGGAGCGACCCGCGAAGCCGCCTGCAGCAAGGACAGCGTCGGCACGCTGCTGGGCGGGAACCTCACGACGCGCTACCACACGATCCTCGGCCAACCGCAAACGACTGCCACTCTCGAACTGCTGGTCTACGACTGCGCCGGGAATATCGTCTACCAAAAAACGTTCGCAAACGATGTGCGCGGCGATTGGAAGAGCGCCGTTGACGGCGTCGTCGCGCGCGCCGTCGCCGCGTTCTTACGTGAACCCGCCGGAAGCCAGCGCGGCTAAGCCGGGGCCGTCACCGGCCATTGCGGCGTGGCCCCTGCTCGAGCGGCTGACGCTTCCCGCGATCGGCGCGCCGCTGTTCATCGTCTCCGACCCGAAACTCGTGATCGCGCAATGCAAGGCCGGGATCGTCGGGGCGTTTCCCGCGCTCAACGCTCGGCCGGCATCCCGGCTCGAGGAGTGGCTGCATGAGATCAGCGCCGAACTGGCCGCCTACGACGGAGCGCACCCGCGGGAGCCGTCGGCGCCGTTCGCCGTAAACCAAATCGTCCACAAATCCAACGATCGGCTCGAACACGATCTTGCGGCTTGCGTGAAATATAAAGTGCCGTTGGTGATCACGTCATTGGGCGCGCGCGAGGATCTCAACGCCGCCGTACACGCCTACGGCGGGACCGTTCTGCACGACGTCATCAACCTGGGCTTCGCGCACAAAGCCATCGACAAAGGCGCCGACGGACTGATCGCGGTCGCCGCCGGTGCCGGCGGGCACGCCGGGACGCTGTCACCCTTCGCGCTCGTCCAGGAGATCCGGCGCTGGTTCGCCGGACCGATCGCCCTTTCGGGATCGATCGCGACGGGCCGCGCGATCCTTGGCGCGCAAGCGATCGGCGCCGACTTGGCCTACATCGGTTCGGCGTTCATCGCCACCCGAGAAGCGAACGCGTCGGCGGCGTATAAGGCCTCGATCGTCGCGTCAGCCGCTGACGACATCGTGTATACGAACCTCTTTACGGGCGTGCACGGGAATTATCTCAAAGCGTCGATTCGTGCCGCCGGCCTCGATCCCGACGAACTCCCGCAGAGCGATCCGAGCAAGCTGAACTTCAGCGGCGGCGCAGCCGCGAAGGCCTGGCGTGATATCTGGGGGAGCGGACAGGGCATCGGCGCGATCGACCGCGTCGAGGACGTCGCACAGTTCGTGACGCGGCTGCGCACCGAGTATGCGGCGGCGCGCAGCGAGTTGCTCGCGCGGTCGGATCCGTTCTGTTCGGTTCGGGCGAAGTAAGGAACGTCGCTCACACGCCGAGGTGCGCGAGCAGAACGCTTTCGCGTTCGCGGACCTCATCGTTGCGCAGCGATTCGACGATCTGGCCGTGCACCATCAGATAGTGGCGGTCCGACACGCGCGTCGCGAAGCGCACGTTCTGCTCGACGAGCAGCACCGTGATGCCGGCGCGTTTGATTTCCAATAGGAGTTCGGCGATCGCATCGACGATGACGGGCGCGAGGCCTTCGGTGGGTTCGTCCAGTAAAATCAAGCGCGCACCGCTGCGCAGCACGCGCGCGATCGCCAGCATCTGCTGTTCGCCGCCCGAGAGGGTCGTGCCGGCGGCATTGCCGCGTTCGCGCAGGATCGGAAAGACCGAATAGATCCGGTCCAGCGGCCACGCCGCGGTCGAAACGACGGGCGGCAGCGTCAAATTCTCGCGCACGCTCAGGGTCGCGAAGATACCGCGTTCCTCGGGGACGAAACCGATACCGCGTTTGGCGATGCGATCCGAGCGCCACGTACCGATCGCGCTGCCCTCGAATGTGACGCTGCCGCTGCGCTTGGGAACCATACCCATGATGGCGCGCAGCGTCGTCGTTTTCCCGGCGCCGTTGCGTCCCACGAGCGTGACGATCTCGCCCGCGGCGACATCGAGATCGACGGCGCGAATCACATGGCTCTCGTCGTACCAGGCATTGAGCCCGCGCACCTCAAGCATGTTGGCCGCCCAGATAGGCGTCGATGACGCGCTGGTCGGCGCGCACGTCGGCATATGTTCCCTCGACGAGGATCGAGCCGCGCTGCAGCACGGTGATATGGTCGCACAGTTCGGAGACCACGCTCAAATTGTGCTCGACGAGTACGACCGTCCGTGCGGCCGCGATCGTCCGAATCAGGGCCGTAACGCGACCTATATCCTCGCGGCCCATTCCGGCGGTGGGCTCGTCGAGCAGCAACACCTGCGGATTCTGGGCAATCGAGATACCGAGTTCGAGCGCGCGTTTGCGGCCGTACGAAAGCTGCGCCGCCAACAGCGCGGCCTGGCCCGCAAGGCCGACTTCGGTGAGAATCGTCATCGCGCGTTCCGTCAGCGCATCGACGCGCGAGCTCGGCAGCCAAAAGCGGAACGGAAGGTCGGTCTTGGATTCGAGCGAGACGCGGATATTGTCGAGCACCGTCAAGTGCGCGAAGATGCTCGTAATTTGAAAACTGCGCACGATGCCGGCGCGCGCTACGGCGCTGGCATCGAGCGGCGTAATGTCGGCGCCGCGAAAGCAGATTGTCGGCGCAAGAAACCCCGACAGCAGGTTGAACAGCGTCGTCTTGCCCGCCCCGTTGGGGCCGATGATGCCGTGGATCGACCCCTCGCGCACGCCCAGCGACACGTCGCGTACCGCGCTGAACCCGGCAAAGACTCGCGACAGGCCCCGTGTTTCCAGGATCATCTCGCCGCGATCTTCCGCGAGCGTGAAATCGGCCCTGCGCTCCAGCGGCGCCGGCGTGCAAGATTTTTGCCGACCTCGGCAAACATGGCGACACCGACGTGTTGCCCGAAAGGCGCCCTTCATGAACGTTGCTGCTCGCTCTCTGGCCGTTGCGTTGACCGGCACGCTCCTTCTTCTCGTAACGTCGCGCGGACCGGTCGCGGCGCAAGCCGGCGACACGATCAAGATCGCCGTCATCACCGACATGACGGGTGTCTACGCGGGTCTCTCAGGCCGCGGCGCCGTGATCGCAACGCAAATGGCAGTCGACGATTTCGGCGGATCAGTGCTCGGCAAGAAGATCGAAGTCGTCACGATCGACCATCGCAACAATCCGACCGACGCCGCGACCAAGGCACGTGAGTTCTTCGACGGGGGCGGCGATCTCGCGCTCGATCTGACGAATTCGGGGACGGCACTGGCCGTTTCGGGCGTCGGCAAGGAGAAACACAAACTCGTCATCGTGACCGGCGCGGGATCGTCGGCGCTCACCGGCGCGAATTGCGACAAGTACACCTATCACTACGCGTACGATACCTACGCGCTCGCTCATTCGACCGGCTCGAACATCGCAGCCGGCAAGGACGGGAAAACCTGGTATGCGATCTACCCGACGTACGCCTTCGGGACGCAGATGCTGGCCGATTTCACCGACGCCGTTACGTCGAAAGGCGGCTCGATCGTCAAAGCCGACGGCGCGCCGCTGGGAACGACCGATTTCTCATCGTACATCCTGGCGGCGCGCAACGCCAAGCCGCAGGTGCTGGGGATCTTCAGCGCCGGTGCCGACATGGTGAACACGGCCAAAGCGGCAGCCCAATTCGGTTTGGCCAAGGACATGAAGATTGCGATCGGGCTGCTGTTCCTATCCGACGTCGATGCGCTGCCTGACGTCTTCACCGATTCGCGCATCACCACGTCATGGTACTGGGATGAAGATGGGCCGGCACGCGCCTGGGCCGACAAGTTCACCAAGGCCGCGGGCGGTGGTCTGCGGCCGACCGATGTGCAGGCCGCGGATTATTCGGCGACAACGCAATACCTCAACGCAATCAAAGCCGTCGGCGGTGACGACCCGGATAAGATCGTCGCGTATCTCGACGGCCGCAAATTCAAGGACTTCTACGCGCACAACGCGCAGTGGCGCGCCCGCGACCATCGTGTGCTGCACGACATGTACGTCGTCGACATTCTGCCCAAGGACAAGCTGAGCTCGCCTCACGCGTGGTTCAAGATTGTCGAGACCATCCCGCCGGATCGCGCCTTCCGGCCCGAAGCCGCCTCGGTCTGCACGAAGGACTGGTAGCGCTTCGGCGCACTGATGGATCCGGCGTACTACGGGACGCAATTCTTCAACGGACTTGTCCAGGGCGGGTTTTATGCGTTGCTCGCGCTTGGTTTGAGCGTGATCTTCGGCCTCTTGCGGGTCGTGAATTTCGCCCACGGCGCGATGTACATGTTGGGTGCGTTCGTCGCGTACTACGGCGGCCAGCTTTTCGGACTGCCCTTCCTCGCCGCTTCGTTTCTCGCGCCGCTGCTCGTCGGCGCGTTCGGTATCGTGCTCGAACGTCTGCTCTTGCGCCGGCTCTACCGCCTGGATCCGCTCTACAATTTGCTGCTGACGTTCGCGCTGGTGCTCATCATCGAAGACGTGATGCGGCTCTTCGCCGGTTCGTTGGGTTCGCCATACAGCGCGCCTGACTGGCTCGCTGGGGCCACGAACCTCGGTTTCACCGTCTACCCGACATATCGGCTTTTCGTGGTCGCGATCTCGCTCATCATCTGCCTGGCCGTCTGGCTCGTCATCGAGCGGACACCGCTCGGCTCGCAGCTGCGCGCGGCGACCGAGAATCCGGTCTTGGCGCGCGCGCTCGGCATCGATGTCGACCTATTGGTTACCCTGACGTTCGGCGTCGGGGTGGGCATCGCCGGTCTTGCGGGTGTGCTCGCCGCGCCAAACACCAATGTCGTACCGGATATGGGCGACGCGATCATCATCACCACGTTCGCCATCGTGGTCATCGGCGGCATGGGATCGATCCTGGGTTCGATCGTCACCGGCTTCATCATCGGCATCATTTCGGCAATCGGCGCAGTCTATTATCCGCCGATCGCGACGACGCTGCCGTTCATCCTCATGGCCGTCGTGCTGTTGTTCCGCCCGGCTGGGTTATTCGGCAAAGCCGAGGGCGCCAAGTGACGACGGCCCTGCGCGGCCGGCGCGGGCAAATCGCTGCGCTCGTCGCGTTGTTCGTCGGCGTACTGTTCCCGTTCGTCCCCGGCGTGTACACCGTCTTCGCTAGGAATCTCGCCTGCT
>Ga0302326_10032131_pt1 | contig 10467 bp, 10 predicted proteins | sample Palsa_T0_3_FD_202264 | JGI IMG/M metagenome (GOLD analysis project Ga0302326, IMG submission 202264) | Peat permafrost microbial communities from Stordalen Mire near Abisko, Sweden - Palsa_T0_3 | ecosystem: Environmental > Terrestrial > Soil > Palsa > Peat permafrost | place: Sweden: Abisko... | reverse complement strand
CGCCCTCGACCTGCAGGTCGCCATGCTCGGCACACCCGCGACCAGCCCTGCCCTTCCCCCGCCCGGAGCACAGCGACCACCGACCGCAGAGCAGGAACAAGCGTTCGCGAAGCGGCTGCACGACCTGGCTACACAATCGATGTCCACCCAGCCGGACCTGCTCGGGGACTACCGAGACCACGACGCCGAGCACCCGAACATGCCCTGAACCGACACGCGGCGAGCCGTGAAGCCACAGCAACTGCAGGCACGTCAGACACAAGCCGCGATCCCACCACAGGCGCCGACGACACCCATCGCCATAAGTGCCGTTGCAGTACTAGGAGAAGTCTTTTGAGGGTGTGCCACGGTTCTTCTGCCAGAAAGCTTCACAGTGCTCGGCGTCGAGGTCAATGGTCCAGACCCGGTCCGCTTGCCCGTCCGGGCGAAGGCGGAGGGTGTATACCGCGAGGTTGTCGAACCGGTCGCCACCGGCCGCTGTTCCGGTCTCGTGGATCAGGCAGATAGCCGTGTGGTCATCGGCGTAGACGCAACGGCCGTCTTGGTTAAAGGTGCCACCGAAGAACCCCGCGAACTCCGTGAGCATGAGCGCCAGGTCGTCCTTGCCGCGGGCGAGGTGCCAGGGCCCGGCGCCAGGGCCATTTTCCATCTGGATATCGTCGGCGTAGAGGTCGAAAGCGGGTGCGTAGTTACCTTGCCGGACCGCATCGAGTACGGTCTGGGTGCGATCGAAGTTGGGATGGTTGCTCATTTATGCCTCCAGTGTCTAGCCCAGTTGACCATAACCAAACAACGCCGGACTTTGAGGTACCAGCGGCCCGGCTTCGATCACCAGGAATGCGTGTCCACCATTCTGGGGGCGGCTGACTCCCAGTTGCCTCCACGGGAACTGGCGAGCCAGAACCAGCACTCGTACACGTCGCGCGCACGATCACTGCGAAAAACCGGCCGCCTACGGCATCTGGTCTTTCCATTTCTGGTACGGGTATTCTGATGCGCAAGCATCCCGTCGCATCAGTCAGAGTCAGGCAGATGAAATTGCCGCGGAGACCGCGTGAAGACCGCGTGGAGACTCCTTGCCGGAGGCGTGATTCATGAGTATCGCCTGGTGGCATGGGTTTCCGGCACCCACAGGCTAGCGCTGGAAATGATCGACGAGATGACCGCCTCCGGCGGCATGGGCGTCGCCTCTCCGACGGGATGTCGCGCTACTGCGCTCGCTCAGCACAGGCTCAATCACGTCGGCGACAGGTGCACCAACGTCCTCGGGCGACCAGAGTGATAACCAAATAATCGTTCGAATGCTTGGAGAATATCGCGGCGTCTTAGATTCTGTAGCGGCGCCTGCCGCCAGCAAAGACCATTGTTGCAGCTCAGGCGATTGCCGGTAGCCTCCCTAATTTGTCCGCTCTCGCCGGGCCCGCGCACGACCCCCGGAACGAGATCATTAATCTCCACACGATCTACACATCATGCACAAACTGTCGACATATGCCCTGGTTCTGCTTCTCCAGAACGTCTTTCGGCATACCTCGCCCGGGGGGTGTCTGAGACCCAGGGTGAGAAGGTGGCCGCGATGCGGCACAGGCGAGATGTGCTAAAGCGAAAGACCTCACTGAGGGGGAGGTAGCTGTGCGGAGTCCCGGCAGTTCGACCACGTCTGGATGCAAAGTCGACCTAATCGGTGGATTCAGGTTGCGGTTTCATGACCGCCTGGTGGAGCTTCCGCTAGGCGCGCAGCGCCTGATTTCCTATCTGGCGCTCGAAGGCTCTTGGGTGACGCGAGCCTACGCGGCAGAGATACTGTGGCCGGATAGCTGCCGACGCCAGGCCTCCGCGAACCTGCGCACGGCACTGTGGCGGGTGCGCGGGCAGGTGTGCGATGACGTTGTCTGGACCGCGCCGGGCCGGCTGACTCTGGCTGACACGGTCGCTGCAGACATGCAGGATGTCGCCAAGGAGGCCCGGACGCTCATCGACGCTCCCGTCGGCCAAGGCGCCGAGTTGCTCGCGGTGAATGCTGAAACCGTATCGCGGCTGTCCCTGCGTCTGCTGCCGGGCTGGTATGACGACTGGGTTGTCTGGGAGCAGGAGCGCTGGGATCAGCTCCGCTTGCATGCGCTCGAGGCGGCCGCTGAGGTGCTGCTCTGCCGCGGCCAGCACATGCTCGCCTTAGAGGCGAGCCTGGTGGCGGCGCGGTCCGAGCTATTCCGCGAAAGCGCCCACCGCATCATCATCCGCACCTACCTCGCAGAGGGCAACTGGGGCGCTGCAATGCAGCATTACCAGGATTATCGGCGAATGCTCCACCGTGAACTGAACCTCGCCCCCACTGCGGCAATGGATGAGCTCGTGCATCCGTTGATCACACCTCACACACCTCAGTGATGCTCGCGGCCCGATGATTGGCAGATGCCCGATGATGCGAGGCCTGCCCGGCGGACCAGTGTCTTGGTCATCCGCGCCTCGGTCGAGGCTGATGGTCAGTTCCTCGCGCGCATCGCGGTGATTTCCGACTGGTTGGCCGGCTGTTAGACGCCATTCACGGTGGGCGCGGGCCGGGCAGGCGCGTCGCTGCCGGCCCGGAGGGAGTTGTCGGTGCCGTCCAGGGCTGGCTACGAGCCGTTATCTCAGGCGAAGCCGAGCCGCCACCTTGAAGCCGCTTGGTCCCGCCGGGCGCGATCTGTTACCCATCCCGTTCTTCAGGATGCTTCCTGCGGGCCAGATGCGCTGTCGATGGCAGCATCCCGCCGAGCCGGGGAGCCTGAGGAGTGAGCACACTACCGATCCCGATATCGGCGCGGGAGCATACGGCTGGTCCACGGAAATAAGGACGCCCATGAACATCTCGCTGTGACTCTCTCAGGACGATGCTCATACACAGAGCGGCTGCCCCGAAAGGGCGTCGTCATTAAGGTCCGCCGTGACACTTAGCGGAAGCGCCGGGAACTGTCGGGCGTCGGGGGATTGCCAGGCGCTGGCGAGGCCCCGGCCGAAGGGAAGGGGCCGCCCGGTGGTTTCAATCACGCTCCGAGTAGGGATTAGGGAGGGAAGCAATCGTGGCCAAACGAGCACTACTCGTGGGCATTGACGAGTATCCAAATCCGCTCAATCGATTGAACTCGTGTGTCGCGGACTCGCTGGCCTTTCGTGACATGCTGACATCGCTCCACGGGTTCGATACGAGTGACATCACGCTGCTCCACAACCAGGCAGCCACCCTCGCGGCCGTGACGTCAGCCCTGCAAGATCTGCTTACCGGGGTCAACGAGGGCGACGAAATCGTTTTCTTCGAGTCGTCGCACGGCTGGCAGCACCCCGTCGGCAGCACGATGGTCGAGGTGCTCTGCCTCTACGACGACTTTTTGACGGATACTGAACTCGTCAAGCTCAGCCAAGCAACGCCGGCCAATACCTTGACCGTCACGCTTGATTCTTGTCATTCCGGTGGCATGTACAAGTTGTTCTTCGCCAACGGGATGGCCATTCCGGCCAAGATCAAGATGTTCACCCCGACCCCCGAGCAGGCCGCCGGAGTGGTTGGCGTCGTGTCCCAGGTTAGCTCTATCAAGTACTTCGGCCGCGAGCCTACGTCTACCGCTGACCCTGCCGCGATCGCACAGAACTTCGCGGCGGCGAAGGATTTCGTCAATCTGCCGGCCGTCAAGGATCTTCCGCAGGTGGAACTGAACGGGGCGTTGTTCGCGGCATGCATGGCCGACGAGACCGCCCTGGCCGGTAGCCCGGTAACGAACAACCTGTCGGCATTCACCTACGCGGTCACCAGTGAAAACGACGGCAAGACGTCACTCGCAAACCTGCGCGACAAGGTCGCTGACCGTCTCGCACAACTCAACGTCACGCAGCACCCGATGATCTTTACGCCGGAGGACCAGCCGAAGATGCCCACCGAAACCTACATATCGCTGGCCGGAGCGGGCGACGTCGCGGTCGGCAGCACAGGCCTCACCGACCTCATCACCCGAATCCTCAGCGGAGCCCAGCTAAGCACTTCGTCCATACCCATCTAGGCCAAAGGAGACAGAGCACATGCCCTCAACTGTTAGTAAGACCCCTAGTAAGACCCCTAGTGGGCAGCAGCTGGCTAGCCTGATCGCTAAGGTGCTCTCCACGGCTCCCACCGGTAACGGTGTAGCGGTAAGCACCGCCGATGCGGCTAGCAGCCCGGCGGTCCGCTACGCCGGCGAGCTGGTCGGAGCCATTCAGAAGTCTGCGATGCTCGCCCCCAAGCTCGTTGCTACGTCCACGGCCAAAACCGCCGCCAAGGACTTCGTCTCGGGCGACACCGCCGACCCCAAGGACTGGTTCTCTGACGCATTCAACATCGTCCAGCAAGTGGCACCGTATGTCGTCGACCTGTTCGGGAAGGACTACACTGACGCAGGCAACGCGATCCAGGCGGCCGGGGTTAGCCAGGCGCGGCTGCAGGACAAGGACTTTCTTTCCTTTGTCGGCCAGGCCCTGCTGCAGATCGCTCCGGATGTCTTGGACATGTTCCAGCAGGGGAAGGACTTCAACCCCGGCGCCGCGCCACAGCTTCCTGACGTGCCGGCCAGCGTAGCTGAGGCGGACAAGAAGGACTGGTTCTCCGACGCGCTCCACGTCGTCTCAACCGCCCTGCCTTACGTCATCCAGGCCGTCGCCGCCGTCGCGTGACGCGCCGCTGCTCGCCTCCGTCCCGAAGGCCTTTCGTTCAGGCCTTCGGGCGAGGCGGCAAACTGGCTGGAGAACGGCATGTCTGTGACCGACGTCGAGGACCGCATCGCACGCTCACTCGCGGCACTAGCCCAGCCCGACCTCGCTGACCTTCAAGTCGCGGACATCGACGCCTACCTGACTGAGCTGACGAACCCGCTGGGCCCGACAGCCTTCACGAGGCTTTCGGAGAAAATCACCGAGTACAGCGGTGGCTTTACTTCAACGTTCACTGACGCCACCATCCGGCCCGCGCTCCTGGCGGCAGGAGCCCGGCCAAGCAAAAGTGCGGCGACGTTTGGCGTGCGGAACCCATTCTTCACGCGGTACGTCCTCATTGAGCTGCCAGCCGCAGTCGACGGCAACACCTCCAGGGGCTCCTGGGTCCAGGTGTACGCGCCGTCCGCGTCGTGATCTAACGGCAGACCTCATGGCGTAAATCGAACTCAGACAATCCAGGACGTGCTCTGGATGATGCTCGCTAGGCGGGTGACGCCAACTGCTTGGCACCGACGTCCTCAGCCTGCCCCCGCGACTCCTGCCTGCTGCTATCGCGCTGCGTAACCGCAGCGGAAGGGGTCCAAACAGCTGGTCTAGACCAATCGGCCCGGCGGCCGGCCCGCCAACATCCGACCGCCGAGCAAGCACGGAGCGAGCACGGGCAGAAAATCGTGACAAACCGGGCACGAAAAGAAGACCCGGATCAGCATAGTCCCAGGTCAGGATGGGTGGGTGCGCCGCCAGGGACTTGAACCCCGAAGCCGCAGATTAAGCCTTCTCACCGGGGGTGGTCGCGCTGGCGTGAGAATTTGGCGCGGGGGACGGCCAGGACTGCACTTCCCGGTGGGCTGATGGGCGCCGGCTAATAACCCGACTCCGCTGGCCATCCCGTTGTGGCTAGTTCGGCTGGGCTGGCCGCGAGCTCGCGCCGGCTGCATTGCTGCAGGCAGCGCAGCCGATGGAGATGTACGGGACCGAGATAGAAACGGTGCGGTGGACGGCCGTGCCTCCGTGCGGTGCCGCTGGGTCATTCTCCCGGCTGGGACCGTAGGTGGTGATGGGAGATGTACTCCTCGGCCTTCGCGTCGGGAAGCCGGACGGCGATCGCCCAGTAGTAGATCACCAGGCTGAAGACCGCGATGACCAGGATGTCCCACCACAGCCCGAGGTGGCCGGCCGCGCCGGTGCCGAAGGTGCCCTGCCAGGAGATGATGCCCAGGCCGATCAGGTAGGCGGGAAGCCACTGCGCGGACTTCCAGTCAAGGGAGGGCGTGTTCGGGTTGGCCTTGAAGGCGATGGACAGCCCGATCAGCACGTAGCCGAGTACGATGGCCGCGCCCAGTCGCCAGATCACGTTCCAGCCGCTCCAGTAGATGATCAAGTTCGCGATGATGAAAGCTACCGGCGACCAGAAGCCGCCGGCCGGCATCCGGTACGGGCGGGCCGCGCGGGGCTGCTGCTTGCGCAGGGCGCCGAAGGCGAGCGGCCCTCCCGCGTACATCAGCACGCTGGCCGAGGTGATGAAGCCGACCAGCTGATGCCAGCTCGGGAAGGGCAGGAAGAAGATCAGCCCGGCGATGAAGGTGAAGATCAGGCTGAACCACGGGACGCCGCGCTGGTCGGTCTTCTCGAAGATGGCGGGCACGTATCCGTTGCGGGACAGGCCGAAGGAGATCCGTGATGTGGTGGTGGTGTAGATCAGTCCGGAGCCGGAGGGCGAGATGATCGCGTCGATGTACAGGATGGTGGCGAGCCAGCCCAGCCCCAGGAGCGTCGCCAGCCCGGCGAACGGCCCGGCGTCGCCCGTGAACGACAGGGCGGCCCAGCCGTGCGCGAGGGTGGTCTTCGGCAGCGCGAGGATGAAGACGATCTGCAGCAGCAGGTAGATCGCGGCGCCGATCAGGACGGCGCCGATGATGGCGCGCGGGATATCGCGCTGCGGGTTCTTGGCCTCGCCGGCCAGCTGGTCGGCCTGTTCGAAGCCGTTCAGCGCGAACATGACCCCGGCGGTGCTGATGGCGTAGAGCACGCCCCTGGCGCCGTAGGGCGCGAAGCCGCCGGCTGCGCTGAAGTTGCTGGTGTGGAAGTGCGTCACCAGCAGTACGGCGATGAGCAGCAGCGGGATGGCCACCTTCCACCAGGTGGCCGCGCTGTTGGTGCGGGCCAGCCAGCGGATGCCGAAGAAGTTGATCCCGACGAACACCGCCATGAAGGCGACCGATATGCCGTAGCCGGCTGCGGTGAGCTGGCCCTTGCTGGCTCCCGTCTGCTGGATTAGCCAGGGCAGGTGGACCGAGCCGTAGCTCATCAGCGCCAGGACCTCGATGGGCGCCGCCGCTGCCGCCTGCAGCCAGGAGAACCAGCCGAAGGAGGCGCCCGCGGCGCTGCCGTACGCGTAGTGCGGGAAGCGCCCGGTGCCGCCGACGACGGGGTACATCGCGCCGAGCTCGGAGAGCACCATGGCGATGACGACGACCGCGATGGTGGCGATGATCCAGGACAGGACGGCGGCGGGCCCCGCAGCCTTCGCGGCAAATAATGCGCCGAACAGCCAGCCCGATCCGATGATGGACCCCTCGGACGCCCAGATGAGGCCGATGATCCCGACTTCTCGCTTGAGGCCGTGATCCTCGGCGACCTCGGGCGCAGCTGTGGATACACTTGCCACGGTCAGGCCTTTCTCCCGATGCCGGATATGCAGTGTGCGCCCGCGAGGGTCTGAGCTACCGCCATAGCACGCAGACGTTGGCCGCTGCTCCGGCCCGGCTGGGCGCGTGACTTGGCGGAGGACTCCAGCACCCCGTCGGTGAACTCGGATTCGCCAGGCCCGAGCGACGGGTCCGCGGGGCCGGCCTCCGGTACGGCGGCCGGCCGGTTCGCAGGGACAGAGCGCCCGTATAGACGGCAGAGTCCGCGCCGCCGCGGGGTCAGCATCATGGTCACATATCCAGTGAAACGTCCGCCCGGCGATATTGTCAATTAATAAGGTCGGTAAAGTAGAGATGCGTCGGCTCTCCGCCGCTTGGACGTGCCGGGAGCGTGGTCGGCCATGGTCGTTGATGGACGTTGAGCTGGGGCGGGCCCTCAGCGTGGCTGCCCGGCGAGGCGCTGGGCGCGAGGTGCGCTACGTGGAGGCTCCGCCGTCCGGGTTTACGGGCCGACGTGACTGGCCGCAGGCGTGCCCGAGCGGAACGCGGATGCGATGAGCCCGCAGCCCACCGTCCGCGGTCCTACGGAGTGCCGTCGCCGCCGACGCGGCGAGCGGCGTGGTCCGCGTTGCAAGCAGCGCTGCCCGGCAGGCCGTCGCGCATCTCCCGTACCAGGCTGTCCACGACCGCCCACAGGTCACCGCCCGCCCGGGCGGCCACCACCCGCTGCCGCTGGTAGCTCGCCCCGGCGGTTATGAGACCGGACACCGACGCGAGTTCGGCCGGACAGCCCAGCCGCGCCGCCACCGGCTCGAGACGGTTCAGGAGGTCGTGCAGGTCGTCGGTGACAAGCCGCTCGCGGTTCTGGGCGTCGAGGATGACCTCCGCGTCCAGCCCGTACCTGGCCGCACGCCACTTGTTCTCCTGCACGTGCCATGGCGGTAGCGCGGGCAGCGTCTCGCCGGCTTCCAGCCGGCGGTCGAGATCGACGACCAAACAGTGAGTCAGCGCGGCGACGGCGGCCACCGCCTCCAGCGTCGGCAGCCCGTCAAATACGCGGACCTCGATGGTGCCCAGGGCCGGAGAGGGGCGGATGTCCCAGCGGATCTCCTTGAACTCGCTGATCACGCCGGTAGCGAGCATGTCGCCCACGTACGCCTCGAATTGCGCCCAGGTGCCGAACTGGAACGGCAGTCCGGCGGTCGGCAGCTGCTGGAACATCAGCGCCCGGTTGCTGGCGTACCCGGTATCGGCTCCGCCCCAGAACGGCGAGGAGGCCGACAGCGCCTGCAGATGCGGGAACCAGCGCAGCAGCCCGTTGAGGATCGGCAGCACCTTGCCGACCGAGTCCACGCCCACATGCACGTGCACGCCGAAGATGAGCATGTGCCGGCCCCACCACTGGGTTCGCTCGATAAGCGCAGCGTACCGCTCGCCCTCGCTGACCTCCTGGTCGTACCAGCGGGCGAACGGGTGCGCGCCGGCGCTGAAGATCTCCAGCCCGCGCTGCCGGGCGACCCGCCGGACGACATCACGGCTCTCACGCAGGTCGCCAGCCGCCTCCGGCACCGACTCGCAGATCCCGGTGACCAGCTCGACGGTGTTGCGCAGCAGCTCGCGGTGCACTCGCGACTCGCCCGCCGATATCCCAGCCCGAGCCTCCTCGACGACCTCCGACGCCGCGGAAACGAGGTCACCGGTGCAGGCATCAACGAGGCCGAGCTCCCATTCGACTCCGAGCGTGGGTCGGCGTGAAGGCCGGAAGTCCACCACCATGCCGGTCAGACGACCTGGCTGAGGTCGCGGGCCGTGACGCCGAACACGAAACCGCGCACAGCGCCCTCCAGTGCCGCGCTGGCCACCAGATGGTCGCCGGCAGCAGCCAGGGCAGTGCAGGTCGGCAGCTCCGCCGCCTGCCCGCTGGAGATCGCCACCGCGCCGGTGACTTCCCCCTGGCTGGTCATCCGCTGCTCGAAGGCGGCGACCGCCGAGTTGCCGATGCGGCTGCAGATGTTGTGGTACCTCCGCAGGGCGAACAGGTCCGCCGCATACGGGCTGTCCTCGAAGACGAAGCTCGTCGTCTGGCAGACCGGCACGGCCCGCGCGCCGGCCGCCGGGTCAGGGCGGCCGCCCGCGTGCAGGGCGCGGATACCGAATCCCCACCTGCGACCGTCCACGATGCCAAGCGTAGCGTATGAGCCCCACGGGTTATTGACAATATAGATCGATTTTATGGACAATATGGCCACTCGACCCGTGTCCTTTCACCCATGAGGTCCCCCAGTTCCCGCCGTACAGCAGGAAGACCTGGGCATACCCTGCCTTCAGCGTCCCTCCCGGCTATCTCGGGCAGGCGAACCCGGCCAGCCTGGAAGCGCGGATGAGCGAAACCGATCGCCTTCGATGGTTCGAATCCATCACCTGCCACCACCTGCGAAAACGGCCCGCTAGCTGCGAATTCTCGACTATGCGGGCCGTTTGCTTTGGCTCGACGTGCAGACCCTGCTCGCGGTCTTCGACGGCTTGCTCGCGCACGGCTCGACCGTCGTGGTCGTCGAGCATGACCGGGACCTCATCGCCCAACGCCGACCACGTCGTCGGCGTCAGGCCAGGCTGCGCCGTGCCTTCCATGCGCGCCCGACCAATAGCCGCTGGTCATCCGCTTGTCCGGGCAGGCGGTCTGCCGTTGAGTTAGACAAGGATCTGCGGAACGGCCGGGTCGATGCGGGCGATGTCGCGGGGGTCGCTGGTGACGATGGCGTGGTGGCGCTGCCGGGCGCAGAGCACGACATGGACGTCGACGATGTCATCGTGGTCGATGTCTGCGCATATCAGCCCGATGCTGCGGGCCACGCTGAGCGTCATGACCGCGATGTTGATGTCGGGGGACTTGAGCAGCCGGGCGAGGCGGGCCTGGCGGGGGCCGCGCCATGCCTGCGCGACGGCTTCGGCGGGGATGCAGATGGTGCCGCCGCGGTGCCGTGCCGCTTCCAGGCGCGCCTGCATGGCCAGGGCCTTGGCGGGGTGGTCAAGCGCCAGGAGCGCGCCGGTGTCGAGCGTGAGCCCGGTCGTCGCGGTCGCGCTCATCCAGCCTTCCTGTCAC
>Ga0302326_10032130_pt1 | contig 10467 bp, 8 predicted proteins | sample Palsa_T0_3_FD_202264 | JGI IMG/M metagenome (GOLD analysis project Ga0302326, IMG submission 202264) | Peat permafrost microbial communities from Stordalen Mire near Abisko, Sweden - Palsa_T0_3 | ecosystem: Environmental > Terrestrial > Soil > Palsa > Peat permafrost | place: Sweden: Abisko... | reverse complement strand
GCCGATCTAAACTAAGGAACGCAAGTTGAGTGATACTCAGGGGGCTGTCCCAACCTCAGACGCAATCTCAGATCCAACCCCGGTCCCAACCTCAGCCCCAGCCCCAAGCCACCCGGCGCAGGTTAATCCGCGCGCGATCAGCCCTGTGATTCCATCTCGCATTCGGGTATTCAGGAAACGTCTGATCGACTACGTTGTGCCCGCCCTGCTGCTGGCCGCCAGCGTAGTCACTACAACCGCCATCGGCGCGCGCTTCATGGAGAACTTCCGCGAAGGCCTGCCCTCGGTCGCCAACGAAAACGATCTCTGGCCCTGGCCCTGGTTGCTTGCGCATCCCGCCCGTTTTCAACTCGGCTGGCCTTTCTCGCTGACCCTCCTCTGCATTCTCCTGATCCACGAGTTCGGCCACTACTTCGCCTGTCGCGCCCACGGCATTCGCGCCACGCTGCCCTGGGTCTTGCCCGCTCCCACACTCAGTGGCACCGCTGGGGCAGTCATTCGCCTCCGGAGCCCCATTCCCGACCGCCAGGCTCTTATGGATGTAGGCGCCTACGGCCCGCTGGCCGGCTTCCTTGCCTCCCTTGCTGCCGTGACCATCGGTTTCCTGCTCTCACGAGCCACGCAGCCCGCAGCCCACGTACAGGGGCTCGTTGTCTTCGGTAAGCCGCTCACGCTAGGGGTGGTACACGCATTTCTGACCCGCTTCCAACTCGCCACGCCAACCTTCGATCACGCCGTGCGTCATCCCGTACTCATCGCGGGCTGGATCGGCCTCTTCATCACGTCTCTGAACCTGATCCCTGCCGGTCAACTGGACGGGGGACACATCCTCTATGCGATCTCATCCCGCTGGCATCGCCATGTGAGCCGACTACTCCCCTTTGTGCTTTTGGCCTGTGGATTTTTCTTCTGGGTCGGCTGGATCTTCTGGGGACTTTTTCTGCTGATCCCCGCCATGCGTCATCCCCATGTCCCGACGCAGCAGCCACTCAGCCGGAGCCGCCGGATTCTCAGCGGTCTGGCTCTGGCCGTCTTCGCGCTCACCTTCTCAGTTGCGCCACTGGCAGGCAGCTCGGTTCTCGATTACCTGCGCTAGCCATAGCCCTCAGTCGCGGATTCAGTTCGCCGGTTTGCCCACGTTGCTGCCCAGATCGACCGCCGACTCCTTGGTAGGCTTCTCAACCAGTTCGTTTGCCGGTTTGTGTGTAACTTTGAGCAACTTGCCGCTCTGCGCGAACATCAGCGTCCACTCCAAAGGCTTGCTCTTAGGCGCAGTGGCATCGGCAAAATGCACCTCTGCACCGCCCTTACGCGAAACGACCAGCTCAGCCGGCATCAGCAGAGGATACTCTTCGTCAGATGGAACAGCCACGGCCAGTGCGGCCCGGACATGTCCGCCAGCCAACGCCGCGTAACAAAGCCCCAGCGTCAGCCAATCTGGACTGAGGCCGTTCGGTTCCTCTTTGACCATGTGATTAAAATCGTTCAGCGTCAGCTCATTGGCCCCGGCAGGCGTAAAGAGCGAGTAGCTGCGCCGCCGCGCTGGAATTACCCGAACATGCCCTTCACCACGCGGAATCACCACCGAAAAAAGCGAAACATCGCCTGCGCCATTGTTTCGGCTGTACTCCAGCACCACGTGATCGGGAAAAGCCGGGCATACCGCCTGCTCATAGCCCCAGGCTCCGCGGCCTGATTCAGACGCGTGCTCTGACGAGTCAAGATAAAAACCCTGAAGCCGCGCGCGTCTCTCAATCTCCGCCTGCGCCGAAGCCACCAGTTCCGCATCAGCGGCGCTCATCGCATCCGGCGCGCGGAACTCCAGCGACTGCACCCGCCCGGCGCTCGAACCCGCCACGCTTTCAAGAGGAAACGGCGATGGAGTTGGAGCCGGATGAATCTCTCTAACCTTGAGACCATGCACATCTTCCGCGGGGCCGGGCTGGCCGGAACTCTGCGCAAACCCGCTCGAAGCGGACACAGCGAGCAGCGTAGCCATGGACAACGGCGCGAGGGAGAGGGCGAACCGCGGCAAAAGAGCCTTCATATCTGCCTACCAGCTTACCATCCGCTCACAAATACCCGAAAAGACAAAGCCGCTGGCAGCCCACAAAAGTAAAGCGGGGCATCCTCGATAGGATGCCCCGCTCACATAACCGCTTGTATAGTTTGGCCAGCCTGTCCAGCACAAGCCAGAAGAAGCTCGCGCCGGCAGATCAGGCTAGTTGCTGGTTGTCTTGTGCGCCGCCGAGGGCTTCCTTACCGGTACCTTCTTCTTTTCCACGTGGATCTCGCCATCGCGCAAAATGATCTGTGGCGGAGTCTGCGTATAAGAATCGTAAGTCCCGATCAGTGTCTTGGTCTCCGTCTTGGTATCGACCGTGGTATCCGATCCCACTGCCGGAATATCCTTGTCGGCCAGCGGAGTCTTCAGATTGACGGTAAAGTCGGCCTTTTTGTCCGCCTTCGCATCATCCGTCACGGCCACCTGAATCTGGGTCGCCGTGGCAGCGATTACAGTTCCCGGAACCTCGCTCAGCTTGTCCTTCACCAGCGCCCAAAGCTTTTCTGCGTTCGCCGGCGAAGCATTGGCAAGAATATATTCCTTGTCCGCCAGCGCCAGGGTCGACAGATCCGGCGTGCTCGCCACTACGCCGTCAGCAATATCCTTCGGTGTAGGCGCGGGAGCAATTTTGTAATCCGGAGGGGGAAAAATCGATGTGGCAGTCTGTGCCAGGATCGCGTCGAAGCCGTCGTCCTTCCCATGGAACCGTTTGTACCAGTACCGGGCCTGCTTGTCGATCGTCGGCTTGAAATTCGCCGGGGCAAAGCTCTCTGCCCTTGCCAGGAACCAGACCGCGTTCGGATAATCCGGCGGGGTCAATTGCGGGTACGTTTGCCCCAATTCCAGCGTATCGTTCAGCGCAAAACCCGACTTTGTCGCATCCGGGGTGTGGTCTGAAAGATACTGCAGTTCCTTGCGGAATCCATCCACCGCACCCGGCAAATCCTTCTTGGACAACAGCGCATCATTGGCGATCACCGACAGAAAGAACGGGTCGGTCGTGGCCTTCTGCTTCGTGAACTCGTCATCCTTCGCATCCGCCGGCTTGGTTGCTGCCAGACCCTTGGTGGCCAGCGCGGCTGCATCATCCAGCAACTGCGACTGCTGTGCCGGAGTGCTCGTCGCCATCTGTTTGTCAATGTAGACAATCAGGTAAATAGCCTTCAGATTGTTGGGATCGACCTGCAGCAGCCGCTTGGCCGCATCCACAGTCTTGGGCAAATCGTTGGACTTCGTGTAGGCATCCACCAGCTCATTCAGAACCGACAGCTTGACGACGCTCTGGGGATACGTCTGAAGGAAGCTCTCACATGCAGCAGCCTTGGCTTGAGGACTGGTTTGCGTAATCGCGTTCTGATACGCGTTGTACTCCGCAGGATCTTTGATTGTGATCGAGTCAGAGGCCGGGGCGGCCTGACCGAACAGGGTGGGCGCAGTTGCGAATCCAATCGCTGCAAGCGCAAACACGGACGCGAGAAAAACCTTCTTCATTCAATGCTCCTGGGAGGTCGAGAAAATCACAATCAAAACAGACACTCAGTTGGAAAGAGCCGTCGGCGAATCCCGGGAATACCGGACGTACGGCGCTCGAGGTAACCGCTATGCGGCCCCCGCTTTCCATAGCGGTGTTGTGGGGATTATAGAAACACCTGCGCCAAGTGACAAGCGGCGAATCAATTGCGCAGTTCCAATAGACCTAAAAGTTCTGTCTGTTCCGCCAGAAAAGCGTCGTGACCGTGGTCGGTAGCCATCTCCCGGTATTCCGCGGACACGCCGGCCTCCCGCACAGCATCTGCGAGCCGCCGCACCTCCAACGCCGGAAAAAGCCAGTCCGAGTGGATGCCAATGAACGTCAGCCGCGCCGAAATCCGTCCATAAGCCTCCTGCACCGAGCCGTAGCCGCGCACTGGGTCCCAGGTGTCCATGGTGCGCAGAATCGCCAGGTACGCATTGGCGTCAAACCGCTCCAGAAACCGTTGCCCCTGATAGTCCAGAAAACCGGCCACATCAAACCGGCCGCCAGTCAGGCCATATTCGTTGAATCCACTTCCCAGACCGCCGCCATGATCGTCCAATCCCCACGGGTCCTCACCATTGCGGTTAGGATTCCGTCCAAAGCGTTCCGCAAAGAGTTGCGGAGACTTGTAGCTGAGCATCGCAATCTGTCGTGCCAGCGCCAATCCCCTGCGTGGCTGCCGACGCGGCAAATAGTTCCCTCCCAGCCAGTCCGGGTCATTCTGAATCGCCTGCCGCTGCAGATGGTTCAGCGCCAGCCCCATCGCCCCAAGCGGCGCAGCCGCAATAATTGCCGCCCGCTCCACTCGCTCCGGAAACAAAATCGCCCACTCCAGCGCCTGCATGGCCCCAATCGAGCCTCCGATCGCCAGCGGAATCCGCATAATCCCCAGAGAGTCCAGCAACTGCGCCTGGGCCCGCACATTATCTCGAATCGAAATCAGCGGAAATGTCGCCGCATAAACCTCACCCGTATCCGGATCGACCGAACCCGGCCCCGTAGATCCGTAGCACGACCCCAACAGGTTCACGCAGATCACGCAATCCCGCCGCAAATCGACAATCCCGCCGCGCTCTCCATCCCCTGCAAACAACTCTGGCCACCACGTCCCGACCAGCGCCGAACCCGACAGCGCATGGCACACCAGCACCGCATTGTCCCGCGCCGCATTCAGCCGCCCATAAACGGCATAATGCAGCGTCGGACTAGCCAAAGTCCGCCCGCACTCCAGCAACAAGTGCCCCTCCAGCACAAAATCGCCTTCATACGTTGGCGCAGGAGCCCGAGCAGCCAATTTCCCCTCAGACCTTTCAATCAGTACAGACAAGTCAATCCCCTTCCAGAAAGCCGTCCAAATGCAACAAAAGTGGGTGTCCCACCTTCACCACGTTTTCTGTGAAGGTGGGATACACATAGTGCTCTTCACAGCTTTGTAAAGTTCTTACAGCGCATCCCAAAACCACTCACCGCGTGACCAACTCCCGGGAATCCGCCGTAGCCTTGGCAATCGCCTGCTCCAGATCCGCCACAATATCCCGAATATCCTCGATACCCACCGAAAGTCGCACCAGATCTGGCGTGACCCCGGTCGTTCCCTGCTCCTCAGCCGTCAACTGCTGATGCGTCGTAGAAGCCGGATGAATCACAAGTGACTTCGCATCTCCAATATTCGCCACCAGAGAAAACAGCTTCAAAGAATCGATCAGAGTCTTCCCGGCCTCATATCCGCCCTTCAACCCAAAAGTCACCAGCGCTCCCTGCCCCGTCGGCAAATACTTTTGCGCCCGTGCATAGAACGCGTTGGATTCAAGCCCCGGATAGTTCACCCAATCCACCGCCGGATGAGCCTCCAGCCACTTCGCCACCGTCAGCGCATTCTGCGAGTGGCGCTCCAGCCGTAGATGCAGCGTCTCAATCCCCTGCAGCAGCAGAAAAGCACTGAAAGGCGAAAGCGCAGCGCCCGTATCCCGCAGCCCCTGCACCCGCGCCTTCAAAATAAAAGCCAAAGGCCCAAATGCTTCTGCGTAGGACAGGCCATGGTACGAAGGATCAGGCGTCGTAAAGTCGCTGAACCGTCCCGAAGCCGCCCAGTCGAACTTCCCGGCATCCACAATCACGCCGCCGATCGTATTCCCATGCCCGCCCAGAAACTTCGTGGCCGAATTCACCACAATGTCCGCGCCCCACTCAATCGGCCTCACCAGCGCGGGTGAAGGCGTAGTGTTATCCACCACCAAAGGCAGCCCATTCTCATGCGCAATCGCAGCCAGCGTCTCAAGGTCAACCACATCCAGCTTGGGATTACCCAGGCTCTCCGTGTAGATCGCTCGAGTCCTGTCGTTGATCGCAGCCCGCAGCCCGTCAAAGTCATCCGCATCCACAAACCGCACCGTAATCCCCAGCCGTGGCAGCGTGTAGTGGAAGAGGTTATAAGTCCCCCCATACAGCGAAGTGGTCGAGATAATCTCATCTCCGGCCGCCGCAAGCGTAATCAGCACCAGCGTCTCCGCCGCCTGGCCAGAAGCCGTAGCCAGACCCGCCACACCGCCCTCCAGCGCAGCTACCCGCTTCTCAAACACATCCGTCGTCGGATTCATGATCCGCGTATAGATGTTCCCAAATTCCTTCAGTCCAAACAGCCGTCCAGCATGGTCCGCATCCTGAAAGACATACGAAGTGGTCTGGTAAATCGGCACCGCCCGCGCCCCGGTAGCAGGGTCAGGCACTTGTCCAGCATGGACAGCAAGAGTAGCAAGGTGTTGCTTCACTTCAACCGAATCGGACATGATCTTCTCCTCAGAAAGGTTAGTCATCCTTAACAAAACAAGCTTTGTCATGCTGAGCAAAGCGAAGGAGCTGCTTTTGCACTTCACCATCGCTAGCCCGGACCAAACAAAGCGGCCCGAATCCGTAGGGACCCGGGCCGCTCTGACTGAAATCTTATGCGAACTAGAAGCTTCGCCGTTTCAGAGCCGCAAGCACGGGCACCCGATACATGCACATACAGCAGCACATAGCAAAAAACAGCGCAACGACTTGGGTCTGAATCGACATTTCAATTAGTATTCTGCTCCCGGACAGGAAAGTCAAATCAGTTTGAAGCCGGAGCGATGGCTTCCTGTTCGTCGCGCGCATGTGCAACCTTTCCTCATCGGCGATCTTAGGGAGCGATGACGAGCCGTCTGCCTTTGAGGTCCGTCCGTTGCCAAGCTGTCTCGATCTCGCTGAGAGGAGCGCGCTCGATGCCAAAGACAAGTCGGCCTTCGAGCGTCCATTCCACGAGCTTGCTGTAGGAGTCGCTGGCGGTTTGCGCGTCGAGGCCCTTCGCGACTCCGTAGATTTCGACGCCAGAGGTGCGCACGCTGTCCGCGGCGAGTGAAAGCGTGACTCCGGCCGATTCCCCCGCTTGAACGAGGCGAACAGCCTTTGAGCTCCCCAACCGGTTGGGGACGAGGGCTTTGAGGAGGAGTTCGGTAGGGCGTCCCCAGAGGAAATCCAGCACGACATCGTACCCATCGCCTGCTTCGTCTTGAAAAGTGCGGACGAGTTCGTCATCTGAAACAGTGGTGTTGATCACGGTGTCGGCGCCGAGGTCGGAGACCTCTAGGAGGGCAGCTTCATCACGGCCGGTGGCGATGATCCGGCCAGCGCCAAGGATTCGCGCAACCTGGATAGCGAGGCGTCCGGCAACGCCCGTTGCGCCTTGGATGAGGACGGTCTCACCGGGCAGGAAACCCGCAGCCGTTTTGATCGCGAAGCCGGTGATACCCGAGGAGAGCACCACGGCTACCGCCGGGTCGATCCCAACTATAGCGGGAATGGTATTCGTCATCGCGACCACCGTCCGTTCGGCGAGCGCGCCATAGGGCGGGCGGGGCCGGGCGAAGCCGACGAGGGTGCCATCAGGCAAGGCGCCAATCCCGTCGAACCCGACGATAGCAGGAAGCCTGGGAAGGAACTGGCTGGTGGCGAAATGAGTGCCCGCGGCGACAGCTTTGTCGACGTTCTCAACTGCCACTGCTTTTACCTCCACGACGACCTCGCCGTCCCCGGCCACAGGGTCGGGGAAATCTTCATAGCGGGGCATGCTCCCGAATTGATGTAATACCGCAGCCTTCATCGTTGGTTCCTCTTGCCGGCGAACAGTCTTCCGATCCACTCCTGCCAAGCCACCAAGACCCTTGGCGGCCTGGCGTTGTGTGCATTCCTGTTTTGCAAAACCGGGTGAGGGCCGTCGAGGACTGGATGCGAGCCCGGATAGTGGGCGTGCGCGGACAGGCACCGAGCGCCGAGGTTCCGATTCAGGCGTTCAGCTTTAGAGTGCGAGGGCATTCCAGGCAATTTGTGCATTTGTTCGTGAAGTCGTTCGGCAATCTGAGCCAACATAGGGCCTCCTCTTCTTTTACGCATTTATTCGTACAGCGTACGAATAGTGATAATCGTACGTTGTACGAAAGTCAAGCAGTATTATGTACGGAGATGAAAGAGGCAAGGGAGAATAACTTGATCTGGCTGCGGCCGGCGCCGAACAAGAGACGGCCGGGGCTCAACCGCGAGCAAATCACACAGACCGCGATTCGGATCGCTGACACCGAAGGATTCGAGGCGGTGACAATGAAACGTATCGCGACAGAACTCGACTCTGCCACAATGACGCTCTACTACTACGTCCGAACCAAAGCGGACATCGTAGCTCTGATGCAGGACGCGATCCTCGCCGACATCCTCATCTCCGACGACGAACTGCCTGCGTTCTGGCGCGACGCAGTGGCCGTCATTGCCCGGAGAACCAGACACGTGCTGCTCGCCCACCCGTGGTCGCTGTCCGCCTTGAACACCGCCCAATTCGGCCCCAACGCGATGCGCCACATCGAGCAATCCTTGGCCGCACTGGACGGCCTCGGCCCCGACCTGTCCACGAGCGAGAAACTGTCATTGTGGGGAATTGTTGACGCTTATGTGTTCGGAAGCGCCCTGCATACCTACGAGTCACTCAGCCGCGCCGCAGAAGCTCGACGCAACCCGGGAGTCGTGGCCGATGCAGTCGCTTTTGGCCAGCAACAGCTTGAGACTGGGCAGTTCCCCCGCTTGGCCGCGCTCTACCGGCAGTCCAAATCGGAGTACTCCACGGCCGCCGACGACACCGGCGGCACAAGCCCTCCGATGACGACTGATCTCCTGGCAGCTCAGTTCGAAGATGGCCTCAATGCACTTCTCGACGGTCTCGCAGCCGCCGACCAACGTGCCCGGCCGACCTGGCCCAGCGCGCGACGGCCGAACGACTGAAATGCGAAGAGACCTGGACCGATCAATGATGCGAGTCAATGACGCGAGCCCTCGCAGCTTGCTCAATCCCTCGGCAAAACAACAAAAGGCCCTGCTGCATCCAACAATTTACCGCCGGCAAATGCAACCTGAGCCACCGCAGGCGTCAACCCCAACTCCCACGTCGGCGACTCCAGTTCCGGCATCGGCCGCGCCTCAAACAGCTTCTTGCATTGCCGCGCAGTCCACCGCGCCCAGCTCTTGGATTTCTTCCGGCGCGCGCTGTCCGTCGAAATTCCAGTTCCCGCATACATCTGCCGGTAAAGCTTCGACAGAAAGATGAAAGCGACCCTCGACCTGAGATTAGGAGTGCAAGCCGACCGCTCCCAGATAGCGCCCCAGTTATAAAACCTGTCCCAGACCTTCTGCGTCCGCTCTCGAATTTCATCCGAACTCATCGAAGGATGCGGCGTAAACATTTTCGGGCGAACGTCGGTCGGAATCATCCAGTACCGAGTAATCGGCACATCTCCCACGAGCGTGGGATTCTTGGCCTGCTCAGTCTCCCAGCGCCCAAAATCCACCGTGCCGGGAAATGGCGTCATCATCACAAACTGCGCAAAGGTCACGCCCGACCTGAGCGCCATCTCTACCGTCGCATCAAACGTCGCGGGCTTATCCGTAGGTAATCCAAAGATGAACGACCCCAGCACATGCACACCATGCTGCTTGAAAGTCTGCAACTGCTTCGCCAGTGCATCGCCCGAGCAGTTCCAGTCCTTGAAGACAGCCTTCAATCCCTCCGGCGTCACCGCCTCAACGCCCACCAGCGCTCCCTTGATATTGGCCCTCCGCATGGCGTCCAGATATTCCCCATCCTCGCCTGCTTCCATCGTGATCTGTGTGAAGAACACCATGTCCTTGGGCAGCTTTGCCAACTCTTCCATCAATTGAAAGCGCTCATTGCGGATAGCGGTAAGTTCTTCCAGTTTGGCAACGTTGTTCTGCTGCCGCGCGAGCTTCAGATCGGTCAGCGTCACTGGATAGAAGTTGTCGTCAGCCAGAGCAATGAATCGAAAACCGATCCGTCGCAGATCGACGATCTCATCAATCACACTTTGAAACTTTCTTTGCCGGGGCTTTTGTCCGTCCGTCCTCCATACACTGCAAAACGAACAGTGCTTCGGGCATCCGCGAATCGTCTGCACTGAAGCCCACATATATTTATCCGGCTGCATCAGATCCCATCGCGCAGCCAGGAACTCGCCGCCTTCGATCCGCCCGCCTTCATAGATGCGGCCCGGCGCACCAGCCATACAATCGACCACTACCTTGCCCCAGGCAATATCGCCATCCCCTTTAACGACAGCATGAGCTTCGCCGCGCTCCAGCGCCTCTTCCGGAAACAACGTGGCATGAATCCCGCCATAGATCACCCACGCGCCGCGCGCCCGGGCCATCCTGCCCACCTGGTATCCGCGCAATGCGTTGCCTGTATGCACGCTGATGCCCACAATATCGCCGGGCCGAATGCTCTCCGGCACAATCTGCTCCAGTGACTCATCCACCAGAATTGGAACTCCCGCCACCTGAGGCGTCGCAGCCGCAAGCACAAAAAGCC
>Ga0302326_10032128_pt1 | contig 10467 bp, 6 predicted proteins | sample Palsa_T0_3_FD_202264 | JGI IMG/M metagenome (GOLD analysis project Ga0302326, IMG submission 202264) | Peat permafrost microbial communities from Stordalen Mire near Abisko, Sweden - Palsa_T0_3 | ecosystem: Environmental > Terrestrial > Soil > Palsa > Peat permafrost | place: Sweden: Abisko... | reverse complement strand
CCGCGAGTCGGCGGCACCGCCGCGATGGCCCGGGCAATCGCCTGACGCGTCTTGGCCGGCTCGACGATCTCGTCGATGACGCCGAGCGCGATGGCCCGGGCCAGGCCGCCGACCTCGCGCTCGTGCTCGGCGGCCAGCTCGGCCTCGGCCTCGTGCCGCTGCTCGGCGGGCACCTCGGCGAGGGCGCGCCGGTGCAGAATGCGCACGGCGGCGACCGCGCCCATCACCGCCACCTCGGCGTCAGGCCAGGCGAAGACCCGGGTCGCGCCGAGCGAGCGGGAGTTCATGGCGATGTAGGCGCCGCCGTACGCCTTGCGGGTGACCAGCGTGACGCGCGGGACCGTCGCCTCGGCGAACGCGTGCAGCAGCTTGGCCCCCCGGCGGACGACGCCGTCCCATTCCTGCCCGACGCCAGGCAGGTACCCGGGCACGTCCACGACGACCACCAGCGGCACGCCGAACGCGTCGCACATGCGCACGAAGCGGGCCGCCTTCTCGGCCGACGTCGCGTCCAGGCAGCCGCCCAGCCGGAGCGGGTTGTTCGCGACCACGCCGACCGTGCGGCCGGCCAGCCGGCCGAGGGTGGTGACGAGGTTCGGCGCCCACCGGGGGTGCAGCTCGATGCCCGGCTCGTCGAGCAGGCCGCTGACCAGCGGGTGCACGTCATAGGCACGCCGCGGTGATTCGGGCAGCAGCGCGGCCAGGTCGGCGTCGGCCAGGGCGTCGCCGGGCAGCATGTCACCGGGCAGGGCGTCGCCGGGCAGCATGTCGCCGGCCAAGGCGCCCTGCCTGCCGAGCAGCAGCGCGAGCTGCCTGGCGGCGGCGAACGCCTCGGCGTCCGTCGCGGTGACCAGGTGCACCACGCCGGAGCGGCGGCTGTGCGGCTCGGGCCCGCCGAGCCGCTCCATGTCCACGTCCTCGCCGGTCACGCTGCGCACCACGTCAGGGCCGGTGACGAAGATCCGGCCCCGGGCGGAAAGGATCACCAGGTCGGTGAGCGCCGGGCCGTAGGCGGCTCCGCCGGCCGCCGGGCCGAGCACCACGGAGATCTGCGGGACGACGCCGGAAGCCCTGGTCATCGCGGCGAACACGGTGCCGACCGCGTGCAGGCTCTCGACGCCCTCGCGCATCCGCGCGCCGCCGGAGTGCCAGAGGCCGACGATCGGCGCCCCGGTCTCGATGGCGTAGTCGTAGGCGGTCACGATCGCGGCGCACCCCGCCGTGCCCATCGCGCCGCCCTGGATCCGGGGATCACTGGCGAACGCCACGGCGGTCATGCCGTCGATCGTCCCGGTGCCCGCCAGCACGCCGCTTTCGTCGGCCGGCGTGAGCAGGGCCAGCGACCCAGGGTCGAACAGCGCCTCCAGCCTGACCTCGGGATCACGGGGGCCGCCGCCGGGGCGGGCCTGCCCGGCGGGCACCGCGGGCACCGCCGCGGCCTGCGCCGCGGACGCCGGCGGTGCGACGGGAACCCGGTTGTCGAGGATGGTCACGTCAGTCTCCTTGGGTGCGGCGGGCAGGATCGGCTCAGGCGGCGGTGAAGGCAAGCGCGACATTGTGGCCGCCGAAGCCGAATGAGTTGTTCAGCACGGCCATCGGCGCGGTCCCGTGCGACCGCAGCTCCCTGGGCTCGGTGGCGACGTCGATGCCCAGCTCGTCGGCGGGGTCGTCGAGGTTGATGGTGGGCGGGGCGACCCGCTCGCGGAGCGCCAGGATCGCGGCGACCGACTCCAGCGCGCCGGCGCCGCCCAGCAGGTGCCCGGTCATGGACTTGGTGGCCGACACGATCACGCTGCTGGCGGCCGGGCCCAGCGCCGCGGCGATCGCCCGGGCCTCGACCTCGTCGCCGGCCGGCGTGGACGTGGCGTGCGCGTTGACGTGGACGACCTGCTCGGCGGTCAGGCCCGCGTCGGCGAGCACCCGGCCGATGGCGAGGATCGCGCCCTTGCCGTCCGGGTCGGGCTGGGCGATGTGGTGCGCGTCGGCGGAGTAGCCGACGCCCGCGGCGACGGCGTGCACGGTGGCGCCCCGGCGGGCCGCGTGCTCGGCTGACTCCAGCACGACCATGGCGGCGCCCTCGCCGAGCACGAAGCCGTCGCGGCCCTTGTCGAACGGGCGGGAAGCCCGCTGCGGCTCGTCGTTGCGGGTGGACAGCGCGCGCATCGCCGCGAACGCCGCGATGTTCAGCTGGATGATCGCGGCCTCGGTACCGCCCGCCAGCACGATGTCGGCGCGACCGGACCTGATCATGTCCATCGCGTAGCCGATCGCCTCGGCCCCGGAAGCGCACGCGCTGACGGTCGTGTGGACCCCGGCGCGGGCGCCGAGCTCCAGGCTGATCCAGCCCGCCGATCCGTTCGGCATGAGCATCGGAATCGTGAACGGGGAGAGCCGCTGCCAGCCTTTCTCCCTGAGCGTGTCGTAAGCCGTCAGGGTCGACGCGATGCCGCCGATGCCGCTCGACACCACGACGCCGAGCCGCTCCTGATCGACCTGCGGGGCGCCGGCGTCTGCCCACGCCTCACGGGCCGCGATGATCGCGAACTGCTCGCAGCGGTCGAGGCGCCGGGCCTGCACGCGGTCCATCAGCGTGGCCGGCTCGACCGCCGCCCACGCCGCGATCCGCGCGGGCAGCTCGCTGGCCCAGTCGTCGGTCAGCTTGCGCACGCCGCTGCGCCCGGCCAGCAGCGAGTCCCAGGTCGAAGGGACGTCAGCGCCGAGTGGCGTGATCGCGCCGAGCCCGGTGACGACGACGTCTGTCCGGTCAGTGCCCACAGTGTTCTCGTTCCCTCAAGTCTTTCTCACGCGGCGCCGCGCTGGCGATCCGGGGCGGCGCCGCGCCGCGATGCTTCCCCGGTTCAGGCCGATACGCCAGCTCGCCGGACGTAGTCGACGACGTCCTGGACCGTCTTGAGGTCCTTCAGCTGGTCGTCAGGAATCTCTACGCCGAACTTGTCCTGCGCCGCCACCGCGATCTCGACCATCGACAGCGAGTCGATGTCCAGGTCGTCGACGAACGTCTTCTCTGGGGTGACCTGGTCGGCGGGGACGCCGGCCACCTCGTCGATGATCTCGCCGAGGCCCGCCAGGATTTCCTGCTCCGTCATGGACATGTGCTCGTTTTCTCCTTCGTCTCGTTTCCTTCTTCTTGGTGGTCAGCCCCCCGGCACGGGCCCGGGGGGCTGGGCGCGGTCAGGGCAGGATGATCACCTGGGCCGCGTAGCAGATGCCGGCGCCGAAGCCGATCAGCAGGGCCGGCGACCCGGAGCCGATCTCGCCGCGCTCGATCATCCGGGCCAGGGCGAGCGGGATCGACGCGGACGAGGTGTTGCCCGCGGTCACGATGTCGTCGGCCACCTTCGCCTGCGGGGCGCCGAGCTTGCGCGCGATGGCCTCGATGATCCGCAGGTTGGCCTGGTGCGGGACGAACGCGGCCAGCTCGGTGGGATCGACGCCGGCCTGCTCGCACGCCTTCCTGGCGATCGGGTGCAGCGCGGTGGTCGCCCACCGGAAGACGGCCTGGCCCTCCTGGAAGATGAACGAGTTCCGGTCCTTGATGCAGATCTTGTCGGCCATGTCCCCGTCGCTGCCCCAGACGACCGGACCGATGCCCGGCCCCGGGCACGCGTCGGTGACCGGGCCGACCACCGCGGCGCCCGCCCCGTCCGCGAAGATGATGGCGGTGGAGCGGTCGGTCCAGTCCACCCACTGGGACAGCTTCTCGGCTCCGATGACCAGCACGTGCGTGGCCGTTCCGGTGCGCACGGCGTCGCTGGCGTTGGACAGCGCGTAGCAGAAGCCCGCGCAGGCGGCGTTCATGTCGTAGGCGCCTGGCGCGGCGATGCCGAGCCTGCGGGCCACGGTGGCCGCGGTGTTCGGGATCTGCACCTCGGGCGTGCAGGTCGCCACGATCACCAGGTCGATGTCGGCCGGGGAGAGCCCGCTGGCGGCCAGCGCCTTGCCGCCCGCCGCGACGGCCATGTCGGCGACGGTCTCGTCCGGGGCGGCGATGCGCCGGCTGGCGATGCCGACCCGGCTGCGGATCCACTCGTCGGTGGTGTCCATCGTGGCCGCCAGCTCGTCGTTGGTGACCACCCTGGCCGGCTGGTATCCGCCGAACGCCAGGATCCGCGCGCCCGCTGAGCCCTCGGAGAGTCGCATCGCCGTCCTGCCTCTCGATGCCTGGCCGGCCGGACTGCCCGCCGGGGTGCCGGGGTTCACTCGCTGCCGTCCGGCTGCAGCCGGACCAGCGGCTGGCCGACGCTGACCGGGTCGCCGTCCTCGACCAGCCATTCGATGATCGTTGCCGGGAAGGCAGGCGCGACCAGGTGGCTGCCGCCGCGTATCTCCACGTGCCCGAGCTCGGCGCCGGTGCCGACCGCGACGCCTGGCCCGCCGCCGCTGCAGGAGGCCCGGAACGTCCCGGCCAGCGGGGCGACGAGCAGCCGCCACTCGGGGGCGTGGCTGTCGTCGTCGGCCTGGTGGTGCTCGCCGATCAGGCCGCGGGCGGCCTGCAGGTCGTCCGGGGTCTTCAGGGCGGCGAGCTGCACCCCGGGCAGCGCCCGCCTGGCCAGCCCGGTCAGCGTGCCGGCCGGCGGCAGCTCGATGAGCGCGCTGACGCCCAGGCCGGTCATCGACTTCATGCACAGGTCCCACCGGACCGGGGCGCTCACCTGGCTGACGATCCGCTCCATCCAGTCGGCGCCGGTGCGCACCACGCTGCCGTCGGCGTCCGACAGCAGCGCCAGCTGCGGGTCGCTGACCGTGACCGACGACGCGGCCGCCCGCAGCGCCCCGGTGGCCGGCGCCATGTGGCGGGTGTGGAACGCCCCGGCCACCGGCAGCGGGCGGAGCCTCGCGCCGGCCGGCGGGTCCGCGGCGAACGCCGCCAGCTGGCCGGCCGTCCCGGCGGCGACTATCTGGCCGGGGCCGTTCACGTTCGCCGCGGTGAGGCCGTGCCTGTCGATCGCGTCCAGCACGGCTGCCTCGTCGCCGCCGAGCACGGCGGTCATGCCGGTCGGCTCGGCTGCGGCCGCGCGGGCCATCGCCTGGCCGCGGACGCCGGCCAGCCGCAGCGCGTCCTGCGGGCCGATCACGCCGGCCACGGCGCCCGCGGCGAGCTCGCCCACGCTATGGCCGGCCGCGGCGCCGGCCAGCCGGCTGGCCTGGCCCAGTCCGCCGAGCAGCTCCTGCGCCGCGGCGACGGCGGCCGCGACCAGCAGCGGCTGCGCGACGGCGGTGTCGGTGATCTCCTGCGCGCTGGCCGTGCTGCCGCACCGGATGAGGTCGCATCCGGCTAGCTCAGACCAGGCGGCGAGGCGGTCGGCGAACCCGGGCAGCTCCAGCCACGCAGAAAGGAAGCCAGGGGACTGGGCACCCTGGCCGGGCGCGGCGATCAACAGCATCCACTAAGCCTGCACTGTAGAACTCCGCCATACGAATGCCGAAGCATACGAACTTTTCCCGCTGTCATCTGTGGGAAGTCTACAAGCTACGTCTCCTGCTACGTTTCCTTGTGAGCTACGTCTCCTTGTGCGCGAGCTACCTGTCCTTGCGTGAGCTACGTCTCCTTGTGCGCCAGGCGGCCGAGCACCACGGCGAGCCAGAGCGCGAAGGCCTCGCGGCCGTTGCCCGGGGACAGCCCGGTCAGCTCACTAGCCCGGCGCAGCCGGTAGCGGACGGTGTTCGGGTGCACGAACAGCAGCCTCGCGGTCGCCTCCAGCGAGCTGCCCTGCTCCAGGTAGGTCGTCACCGTGTCGACCAGCGCGGGGCCGCCGTCGAGCAGCGGCTCGTAGACGGCCTCGATCAGCTCCGCGCGCGCCGCGGCGTCCCCGTCCAGCGCCCGCTCGGGCAGCAGGTCCGCTGCCTCCACCGGCCGCGGCGCCTCCGGCCAGGCCGCCGCGGCTCGCAGGCCGGCCAGGGCCGCGCCGGCGGACACGATGGCCGACTGCAGGTCGGCCACCGGCGGCCCTACCACGACCGGGCCGGGGCCGAACCTGCCGACCAGACGGCTGGCGGCCGCCAGCGGGTCGGCCGTGCCGCCGAGCACCACGACGAGCCGGTGACCGTGTACCCCGGCGAGCAGGTCGAGCCTGGACCGCCGGGCGATGACGCGGAGCTCGTCGATCAGTCCCTCCGGCTCGCTGCCGTCGGCGTTGCCGGCGATGACGGACACCGGGGACAGCGACCAGTTCAGCGCCGAGGCCCAGGACTGCAGCCCCTCGTCCACCTCGCCGCGGACCAGCGAGTCCACCACCAGCGCCTCCAGCCGGGCGTCCCAGGCGCCCCTGGCCTCCGCCGTGCGCGCGTAGACCTGAGCGGCGGCGAAGGCGATCTCCCGGGTGTAGCGGAGCACCGCCTCGCGCAGCTCGGCCTCGCCGCCCGGCGCCGCCAGCTCGTCGACCTGCGCCTCGACCACGTCGATGATGACGCGCAGCATCTCCACCGCCTGCTGCAGGCTGACCGCTCTGGCCAGCTCGCGCGGAGCGGTGCCGAAGACCTCGCCGGCCACCGCCGGGCGGCCGCGTTCCGGGTGCTTGATCCAGTCGACGAACGCGGCCACGCCCGCCTGGGCGACCAGGCCGATCCAGGACCTATTCTCCGCCGACATCCGGCGGAACCACGGCAGCCGCCGGTCCATCGACGCCATCGCGGCCGTGCCCAGCGAGCTCATCGAGCCTTCCAGACGGCGTATCGTCTCGTCGCTGACGTGCCTGCCAGCGCGCCCGTCGGCGAGCTGCGTGCCGTCTGCGCTCCCTGGCTCCTGTCCGGCCGTCACGCTGCCAGCCTGCCATGCCGCCGGACCCGCGGCTGCGGGCCGGGCGCGGAGCGGGGCCCGGGCCGGGCTGGCGGCCGGCTCAGCCGGCTGGCTCAGCCGGCCGGCGCGGGCGCGTCGTCGAGCCCGAACGCGGCCCGGACGGCCGAGACGGCCTGCCGGGGATCGGCAGGACCGGTGCCGCCGCCCTGGGCGTAAGCCGCACTGCCGCCGCCCCGCCCGCCGGTCACCGACAGGACCCGGCGAAGCACCGCCCTGGCGTCGAGCCGCCCGGCCTCGGCAGCGGAAGCCGGCACGCCGACGCCGACGCGCAGCGAGCCCGACTTCGGGTCCGGCAGCAGGAACACGGCGACCGCGTCGAGCTCGCGGCTGAGCCGCCTCGTCTCGCTGGCCAGGCCGGCCAGCTCGATGCCCGGGTCCGCGGCGACCAGGTAGCGCTGGCCGGACGGGTCGCCGCGGACGGCGGCGGCCAGCGACTCCGCGGTGACCGCGGCGCGCCTGGGCACGGCGCTCCTGGCGGTCAGCGCCTCGACCCGCTGCGGCAGCTGGTCGACGCCGACCCGCAGCCGGGCGGCGAGGTCCTTCAGCAGCTTGTCGCGGTCCAGCGTGTACGCCACCGCGGCGTCGCCGGTCACCGCCTCGATCCGGCGGACGCCCGAGCCGATGCTGGCCTCGCTGACGATGCGGACCAGGCCGACCTCCGCCGTGGCCGGCACGTGCGTGCCGCCGCACAGCTCGGCGGAGAAGTCGCCGAAGGAGACGACCCGCACCTGGAGTCCGTACTTGTCGCCGAAGAAGGCGATGGCGCCGGACCCGACCGCGTCGGCGAACGGCTTGGATTCGGTGCGCCGCACCGCGTTCGTCAGGACCTCGGCATTAACGAGCCTTTCGACCCGGTCGACCTCGCCCGCCGACAGCGCCGCCGGGTGCTGGAAGTCGAAGCGCAGCCGGTCCGGGGCGACCAGCGAGCCGGCCTGCCTGACGTGCTCGCCGAGCACCCGCCGCAGGGCCGCGTGCAGCAGGTGGGTGGCGGTGTGGTTGCGCATGATCGACTGGCGCCTGCCGTGGTCCACCGCGAGCTCGACGGCGTCGCCCGCGTGCAGGACGCCGCTGGTGACCTCCAGGGCGTGCACGTGGCGGCCGTCGGCGCTGCGGGTGTCCCGCACGCTGGCCGCCATGCCCGGCGCACTGACCCGGCCGCTGTCGCCGACCTGGCCGCCTCCCTCGGCGTAGAAGGGGGTCTGGTCGAACACCGCGAGGCCGCGCTCGCCCGCGATCAGCTCGCTGGCCAGCCCGTACGGCCCGGCCAGCGCGAGCACCCGGGCCCCGGCGGTCAGCTCCTGGTAGCCGACGAAGTGGGTCGGCCCGGCGCCCGCCGCCGCGACCAGCTCGGCGTCGACGGCGTCCGGTGCGCCCTGGCCCGGGCCTGCCCCCGCCCTGGCCCGGGGGGCGCGGGAGCGCTCCCGGTGCTCGGCGAACAGCTCGGCGAACCGTCGCTCGTCGAGCGAGCCGCCCCGGCTGGCGGCGAAGTCGCGGATCAGGTCCACCGGCATCCCGTGCGTGGCGAAGAGCGCGAAGACGTCCTCGCCGCTGATCTCGAAACCGGGGCGGTCGGCCAGCGCGGACAGCTGGTCCAGGCCGCGCCGCACGACCTGGCCGAAGTCGCGCTGCTCGCGGCCGAGCAGCGCGAGTATCCGGTCGCGGTTCTCGACCAGCTGGGGGTAGCCGCGGCCCAGCTGGTCGATGGCGACGGCGGCCACCTCGCCGAGGTCGAAGTGGCCGGCACCGGCCTGCGTGGCGGTCGCGATCGCGGTGCGCAGCAGCCGCCGCGGGATGTAGCCGCGGCCCTCGTTCGAGGGGGCGACGCCCTCGCCGAGGATGAAGGCCGATGCCCGGACGTGGTCGGCGACCAGCCGGACGTCCCGCTGGCTCGCGCTCGTCCCGGCGAAGGCGGACTGCACCGCCGTCACGACCGGCACGAAGAGGTCCGTCTCGTACACCGAGTCGCGGCCCTGCAGCACCATCGACATGCGTTCGAGGCCGGAGCCGGTGTCCACGCTGGCGAACCGCAGCGGCTCCAGCCGGCCGCCGGGGAGCCTGTTGAACACCATGAAGACGCCGGCGTTCCAGATCTCGACGTACCGGCCGGCGCTGTCGAACTCGCCGCCCGGCTGGTAGCCAGGGCCGTGCCCGGGCCCGGTGTCGTAGAAGACCTCGGTGCACGGGCCGCACGGCCCGGTGTCGCCCGCCGACCAGAAGTTGTCCTCGTCGCCCAGGTGCACGACGTGGTCGGCCGGCATCCCGGCCCGCTGCCAGGCCGCGGCCGACTCGTCGTCCGGGGCCAGGCCGAGCGCCTCGTTGCCGCGGTAGACCGTCACGTACAGCTCGTCCACGCTGAACCCGAACCCGTCGGTCAGCAGCTCGAAGGCGAGCTCGACCGCGCGGTCCTTGAAGTAGTGGCCGATCGACCAGCTGCCCAGCATCTCGAAGAACGTGAGGTGGTGCCGGTCGCCGACGTCGGCGATGTCGACGGTGCGCACGCACGGCTGCACGTTGCACAGGTCCGGGGCCGGCGGGACCGCCTCGCCGAGGAAGTAGCGCTTGAGCGGGGCCATGCCGGCGTTGACGAACAGCAGCGTGGGGTCGTTCACCGGGATCACCGAGGCAGCCCCGATCCGCTGGTGCCCTCGCGCGGTGAAGAACTCCAGGAACGTCTCGCGGATCTCGTCGCTGCTCGTCGGCCGTTTCATCCGGCCAGTAAATCCGCCCCCGCCGCCCGGCGCGAAGCCTTTTTGTGCACGCCACCGTGATGCGAGGGCTGGGGAAGCTCACAGCCGATTCATGGATGTCCGTTTGCTATGCGCCGGCGCATAGCAAACGGACATCCATCAGGCTCCCTGCTGTCCCCGGCGCCCCAGCCCGGAATAGGTCGGCTCCCGGCCCGGTCAGAGGGCGTCGCTGACCGGCAGGTCGAGGCGGTACTTCGTGATGGCCTGGCCGAGTACCTCGGGCTTGACCTCGCGCTGGCGGGCGAGCTGGCTCAGCACCGCGAGGGTGATCGACGGGGCGTCGACGTGGAAGAACCTGCGGGCGGCCGGCCGGGTGTCGGAGAAGCCCCAGCCGTCGGTGCCGAGGGAGGTGTACGGCCCCGGGACCCCGCGGGCGATCTGGTCGGGCACCGCCCGGATCCAGTCGCTGACCGCGACCACCGGCCCGGCGCTGCCCTCCAGCGCCTGGGTCAGCTGCGGCACCCGGTGCTCCTCGTCGGGATGCAGCAGGTTCCACTCGTCGCAGCGCAGCGCCTCGCGGCGCAGCTCGGTCCAGGAGGTCGCCGACCACGCCTCGGCGGCGACTCCCCAGTCCTCGGCGAGCAGCCGCTGTGCCTCCAGCGCCCAGCGCAGCGCGACCCCCGAGGCAAGGATCTTCGCGCGCGGCCGCTCGGCGGGCTGGTCCGCGGGCCCGGGCTGCCCGCCGGCCGGGGGCTGCGGCGCCGCGGCGTAGCGGTACAGCCCGCGCAGGATGCCCTGCTCCAGGGCGGCCGAGCCGCCCGGGTAGTCGGCGGGCTCGGCAGGCTGGACGTAGGGCTCGTTGTAGACCGTCAGGTAGTAGAAGACGTTCTCGCCGTCGGGGTGCCCGGGGGAGGAGGAGTACATCCGGCGCAGCGCGTCCCGCACGATGTAGGCAAGCTCGTA
>Ga0302326_10032127_pt1 | contig 10467 bp, 11 predicted proteins | sample Palsa_T0_3_FD_202264 | JGI IMG/M metagenome (GOLD analysis project Ga0302326, IMG submission 202264) | Peat permafrost microbial communities from Stordalen Mire near Abisko, Sweden - Palsa_T0_3 | ecosystem: Environmental > Terrestrial > Soil > Palsa > Peat permafrost | place: Sweden: Abisko... | reverse complement strand
TGGACGTCGCGGGTTCGACCTCCGTCTCCCGCTCCATTTCTTTTCAAGAAGTTAGACGTCATCGGTGCTTTCTGGGTGCCCTAAATAGGCCTTCTTTCCGTCCGTTATCTGAGTGAAGGGGAGGGTGGACTTCGTCGTCTCCTGATTTGAAGCGGCTTCGACGCCCTGACGTCCAGCCGGATACGCTCGCAGTCACCGAGGCTCGGGATCATCTGTTTCACACGCAAGGGAGGCCCGGAGTTGGAGTCCCTGCGCGCCCACCATTCGTTTCAATCACCTACAGCCGATTTTGCGGCGCGACGGAGGGAATTTGGAACAAGAGCACCTGCTTTTTCCATGGAAATCTCGACTGTTCCAAAATTCCACCACAGGCTCAATGGCGCTTGCAATAACCGTAACGCAGCGGTTTCGACGCGTCGAAGACTCGCCAATTGCAAACGAGCTTAGGCGCTAGGTCGAGAACGCCATCGCGCCACTCGACTACCAAATCCCAAGGGAAATGGCACAATCGTCTCATGGCTCTGACCGGAACGAACGATCCGAAACATGACGAAATGCATCATATGGCTTGGCTAACGCTCTTCTCTGATCGCAGCCAACCGCGCGCACGATGCTCCAGTTCTACGGCCTCAGCGGCGAAGGCAGATCCGCCCTTTTCGGCAAGACCCTCGACGACTCCCCCTCGCGTTATCCGAAACCCCGTTTCGCTTTCGTTGACCTTGATACGCTCGTCACCGCGTCAGACCCGTCGAAGTCCACTGGCAGATCACGCGTGCGTCCGCCAACGCGGGCGTCATGGCCCGCTCACCAGTCGCCGCGGCCCGTGAGTCGACTGGAACCGACCAGAGATCGTTCTCGCCAGTTTGCCGGGTGGAGGCAAGACAAGATCCATCGACATCGATCGGGCGGAGGAGTTAGTGGGAAGGGTGGGGTCAGAGTTATTCAATAAACGGGAGATGTACATTATTCGCAATCCTGGGACCTTCTGAAGCAAGGTGACAAATGTCAAGGACTTTCCTATCTTATTCACGGTCCGATATCGAGTTTGTGCGACGGCTGCAGAAAGCGCTCGCGGACGCGAATGAAGAGACGTGGGTGGATTGGTCGGGCATTCCGCCCACGGCGGAGTTCGCGCGAGAGATAGAGAAGGGAATCGAAGCGTCGGATAATTTTGTGTTTGTAATCAGCCCGGACTCTGTGGCTCCGACCTCTTACGGCCTGAAGGAGATTGCACATGCGGCTCAGATGGGAAAGCGGATGGTTCCAATTCTGCGCCGAGCCGTCCCGAACGGCGCAGTGCCCGAGACGCTGGCGAAATTCAACTACATTTATTTTCGCGAGACGGACGACTTCGAGGCAGCGTTTGCACTGCTGACGACAGCGTTGCATAGCGACCTTGCCTGGACCGGTGCGCAGGCACGGCTGCTGGTTCGGGCGCTGGAGTGGGAGCGGCAGGAAAAGGACGACAGCTTTCTGCTCCGGGGAACAGATCTGAACGATGCGGAGGCGTGGCAGGCACAGGCTGCCACGAAGTCCGGGAAGCCTACGCCGTTGAAGTCGGAATACATTGCCAAAAGCCGAACGTCAGCCACCCGGCGGCAGAGACAGCTGCTTGGAGCGGTCGCGGCGGGATTGGTGACAGCCATCGGCCTGGCGATCTATGCGTTCTTCCAGGCGCGAGTCGCCCGAAACGAGACGGCGATTGCCAATGATAAAACGGTTGAAGCCAAAAAGCAGACTTACATCGCCAACGCACAGACGAAGATTGCGGTGGAACAGACGCATCGCGCGGAGGAGCAGGCGAATCTGGCCACTTCGAGGAATCTGGCGGGCGAGTCGTTGCTGGTGAAGGATACTCAGCCGGATCTAGCGGCGCTATTGAGCGTTGAGTCGATGCATATGGCGGACTCATACGATTCTCGAAACGCCATTGTGGGGGTGTGGCAAGCATGGCCAAACCTGGTTCGGATGCTGCACGCCACATCCTCCAGGAAGCTGATTTCTTTATTGTTCAGCTCGAATGGATCGCGTTTCGTAACTTTAGACGAGTTAAACAATCTCGTCCTGTGGGAGGCCAAGTCGCTTCGACCGATCTGGACTGAGCATCTCTATTATGGAGCCTCAGCGGCACTGAGTAGGGATGGAAGCTTGATTGCGGTCCAGGTTTATGGACGTATTACGATCGAGAGGACGGCGGATCGGCGGATCTTGTGGAAGGACCTTAAAGGCGGAACAAAAGATATTCGGTTCTTTTCGTTCAATCCCGATGGGACTCTGTTTGCGGCACGAAGCGAAGAGGGAATTCAGGTATGGAGCATGGCAGACGGGTTGCCACTACGCGATCTTTCAAGAGAACAGGAGACCGCAACAACCTATGGGCAATCCGGAATCTTTGCTTTTGACCCGGTTGACTCCAAGACGTTAGCAATAACACTCGGCAACCGAGTTGTCGAATTTGAAGACGCACTCAGCGGCAAAGTCGCGAAAGCAATTCCTATCGAGACGGATCAGCCTGTTGAGAAATTTCGCAGCGGAGCCACGGACTTCCTATCGCGTGGGCTGAGCTTCAGTTCGGATGGGAAGAGGATGGCGGTCAACGCCGGGTACCAAAAAGTTCAGGTGTGGAAGCTTGACGTGCGCGGTACTGCGGGTCCAGGCCCACGCGACAGGCTTGAAGGAGAGATATCGGTTGAAAATCACAGAACTGGAACGGGTGTGGATCTCATACTGGACATTGACAATCAAGCCGCGCGGACAGCCTTACGCAGTGGGCGAAGTATTAGTTCGATTGCAGGCTCCCACCGATCGCTTAAGGCGAGGGATCGCAGCTGTACGATGTGCTGACCCGTCTCCTCCTTCCACCGCGCCCCGCAGCGCTTCATACGGGTTTCGAAGAGACTTTTGCAGGTTGCCCCGACGTTGCCACTGCCCAGCGGCAGGCCAGGTCGGAGCGCCCGGGCGTAGTTCATACGATCAGCGTCAGCGCTGTGACTCTGGATACAGGTGATGGCCGCATGGACGGGGTGATCCGTGCCCACCCCCTCATCCATGCCCGTTGCGGTCAACTCCTTCAGAATGCCGGTTGCCGCATTGTCCCGGTTCAGCAGACTCATTTTCCAACGCCTGAGCCTTTCGCCTGCCGCCGTGGAATCATCGTCGATCACGCGGGCGGCGGCGCCCGGTTTCTCCATGAGGTGGTGCAGATCCACAAGGCGATAGAGGTCATTACCGAATTTGGGGATGAAGCCCTCCTCCAGCAGATTCCACATCTCCGGAGCCCCGTCGCAGAGTAGTTCAATCTTCAGATCCGGCCGTTTGCTGCGCAGCGTCGCCACATCGGCTGCCACGCGGTCGCGTAAACCGATGACATCTCCATCGGGCATGCATCCATAGCGAATCGTGTGCCGCCCCACCCCATCTTTGTCGTGCAGTGTCACTGTACCGCAATACGCCATGCGGAAGTTCCGTTCCACCGGTTTCTTCGGCGCGCCCTTCTTCGGCCGTCCCGCCGGACGCTGCCGTGGTTCCTCCATCGGAACACTGACCCGGTCCAGCGACACACTAACAGAGCGGGCCTCCTCCGGCACCTCGACGGCATCGATCAGGGCGTCCTCTATATCCTGGTGATCGGCAACGGCAAGCGCCCCGACCAGGTGCGCCACCCGCTCGAAACTGGCGCGCGCATACGGCAGGCGGCCAAACTCGCGTGCGCTCGCCTCCGCTTCCCGCGACGGACCTTGCTGCACCGCATGGGCCATCGCCCGCGCCGCGCGTGGCAGCCAGCCGTCCTCCACCACGCCTGCCCGCAGGCTTACCGCATCCACTACCCGGCCGCCCGGCTGCCCTCCACGCTCGCCCGATTGACGGTATAACGATCTCTCCACGGAGACCCAACCCGCCATCGTGTGGTATGGCGCTTCGCACCGTCCCACCCGCGTGTAGCGCACCCCTCCAATCGTCACCGCGGGAACATCAATGTCCAGGCTCTGCAGTATGGCGCGGTGTCCCGCAAGCTCCGCGCGTCCCGCACTTTCTGCCATCGCCTGTTCAATTTCCGCATAATCCACCGCCTTCCCGCCACCGAGGCGAGATACCGTCCGCTGCAGGGCCGCCAGATGCTCGGCCATCACCTTTCCAACTTCCGTAAACTCCTCTGGAACCTCAATCACCATCCCGGGCATAACACCTCCTGCCAGTTAAGTCACAATCTGGCAGTCTGTTTTAGCATATTCGTGGCGAAATGTCCAGCATGAGAGCCACACCCACTGGAACCGCTAATCCCGACATTCACGACGACGCAACCGTTGAGCCGCTACAAACAGTAGCCTTCAGCCCGGACGGAAAATACCTGGCGGCGACCACCGACCGAGGTGGCGTAGGAGTGTGGGACGCTGACACGCGGGAAGAGATTCAAGGGGCGCTATCGGAGGTTGCAGGCGAAGCTCATGCGTTGGCCTTTACACCTGGGGGCCTCGTGGCGGTGGCAGCTTCTCACGGACAAGTTCTTTTCATGGACCCGAACAAATGAGAGGGAAGGCCGGCCGGAGGGCCTAGCAGGGGTCCGGGGCCGGCGATAGAAGATTTAAGCTACGCCAATGGCGGGCATTGGATTGTCTCCTTGACTTACCAATCACTCGGGGTTTGGGACATCGACTCCCAAGCGGAGTTGGGTCACGCCACTGCGGCGGACGATCCGAGAAGACATCAAGTCATCAACTTTGCCGTGAGTCCAGATGGCTCGTCCCTCGTATATCTCGAATCGGACATCCTGTTCGGCGGGCTCAGGCGAGATCCCTGGATCGGGGTGCAGCGGTGGAATATCAATACAAGTAGAGGCCTCCCAGCGCTGGCGGATCTCCCGAGATCGGGGGAGCATCGGCTAACCGCTGTATCTGTGGGACATAACGGCGCCGTTGCCGCGATCAGCGACTCGCACGTTGTCAGAGTTTGGCAGGCAGTCAGTGGGACCCCCAAAATAATCAATCAGCTGCACGGAGCACTCTGCGCCGTCGTAAGTCCCAGGCAGCGCCTGGTCGTGGCGGCTATTCCTCAACTGCCCGCAATAAGGATGTGGGATTTTGAGCACAATCGAATCTATGGGAAGGATCTCGCGGTTTCAGGGCCATCCCCCGATTTGCCGGTTTGTCCGGTTTTTGCGGGAAATGGTTCGCTGCTGGCATATGCGTCCTCGGACAAGCTGTGGATCTGGCAGGTTTCTACTGGGGAGCTCCTGGGCACTCCGCTCAATCGAGACCTACGTTCCATTAAAGAAATCGTGTTCAGCCCAGATGGACGTCTGCTCTTTACAGTCATTGGGGAGGGTGGTGCAGAACTCTGGGATGTGGAGACTCAGCAGATGTTAGGAACACCGTTCGAAATGGAAAAGATAATGCAGACCCGAGGAGGGGTTGCATTCAGTCCCGACGGGCTGCACATCGCCGTAGGCTGGGGTCAGCGTTCGATTATGACAATCTACGACAACGTACTTTCCGACTGGCCTGAGCTTGCATGCACCAGAGCGAATCGCAATCTGAGCCAAATGGAGTGGCGGCATTACTTTGGCGCGAGAGTAACGTACCACAAGACCTGTAAGCAGTTTCCGGACGGCGAGGGCGTGGACGCGCCGCCAAAGGTCGTTGGTGTTACAGGAGCGCCGAACTTCAGGGCGGCTTCTAATAAGCCATGATACCTCCGGCCCGGCCACCATCGGTGGATCCCCGCTCTTCTATCCGTCAATGAAGCGCAGCTAGCTCAGAAGTCGGGCACAGGCTTAGCCCACAGAAAACAAAATGGGCGGAGGGGCGGATTATCGTGCCACGCGGTGCGAGGAATGTTGGGCAAACTGTACGGTTTCATGGCTTCCCAAGCGTTCTCCAAGACAACAAAAAAGAAGAACGGGCTCTCACTCCGCTTTCACTCACTTAAGGGTCGGTTTGGGAGGAAGTTGCTGATTTCCTTGCACCTGGATGAGCCGCCGTAGACGCCTTTGTCTTGTATGTTCAATCTGCGGTCATTTTCCCAAGCTGGACGTCGCGGGTTCGACCCCCGTTCTCCCGCTCCATCTTTTCATGGGCTTACGGATTTCACCCTTAGGCCACCTTACCTTGTTTACCTCGAAAACCCGGATCGGGCGCTGCTTCTTTCAATTGCAGCGCTTCTTCGAGCGTTGTGACCTCTTCTTGTTTAGTTTCCAAATCGGTCATCGTATACGTGTCGATGGCAACGTACCGGGCAAAGGAGTAAGAATGTTCCATTGGCTCGCCAGACCATGGCACAAGATTGGTGAATGGCGCCATCGAGGTCCGATCGTCGCGGCTCAAGACCATTACCATTCGTCGAACCTTTACGGTCGCCGTCATTAAACTCATGCTCTGGCCGACTTTCTTCTGGACTTTGCCGGCGAGTTTCTCGTCCCGGCCTTCAGCCACCTGTTCCGGATTACCGGCTGCTTTGGCGGCCCGTGCTTTGAGATCGACTTTTACTTCATGAAACTTACCTTTCACCTGATCCTCTGTGCCGGCCTCCATTTGCTCCTCAGCCACCAACCCGGCGGCTCGTCAGGAAGACCGCATCGCACCTACTGGCCTGTTGCGTGCTGGCGGTTTGTCGCGTCCTTCACCATTACAGAGCATCTTGCGACAGACCTGGAAGAGCCTACCGCGCGGCTAGGTGCCCGTGAGCGACATTGGGATCGCTACGCGTTGCCGGGGCTGCGCGGAATACTCTTTTTCGCCATGATCTTCGGCATGCCGCTCCTTGGACAAACAAATTCAGTCTCCACAGGTCAGGTGAACCAGCTTCCGTTTTCCGGCCGCGCGAATGCAGACGGCTCGGTTTCCGCGACGCAGCCCATTACCAACACAGGCTCCGGGAATAGTGTGAATATCACCGACAGCACGGTCAATTGGACGAGTCCCCATAACGGCATCCCTCGGCGGCTCGTTCCGTGAGGCTTTGGCGTCCCCGGTCTGAGGCGGGCGATGGCGAGGCAGGCGAAGGCGAAGCGGGTTGGACGAACCTGCGCGTCGAATTCAACGACCAAAGCGAAGCCTGCTCTGTGATCCTGGTATGGGAGTGAACGTCGAGGTGCTGGATCCGGCGAGCCTTCGGGACCGCGTTGCAAAAGAAGTGGCAGCAATGGCGGCACGTGCGGAGTTACGTGCCGCGTCTGTTGCCGTATAGGTGCACATGCAACCGCGGACTGAACCGGTACCCGTGCTCTTTGCATAACTCCGCGATCCAGACGCCGCGGTCATTCAGGACGCCGGCGCTGGTACCTTCGGGCATCAGAATCACCTTGTTGGCGGGGGCATTGAGCGTCGCAATCAGTTGTTGTGCCTCCGCCAGATCCGGCTTGTTTGCGATGACAAATTTCAGCTGGTAATCGTACTGCGCGATCAACTGGCGCAGCACCTCCGGCTGGAGGCGCAAGCGCTCATGCTGCGCGCGGAACACGCCTGCCGGCGTTGAATTCGAAAGCTTGGGACTGATGCTCATCAGGTCGCACGCGACCGGTACATGCACGGTTCCGGCGGTCTCAATGGTGACGTGCAGGCCTCGTTCGCGCAGCCGTTCCGATAGCTCCACGATCCCCGGCATGATCATCGGTTCGCCGCCGGTCAGGACTACGTGCCGCGCGGCGCGGTATTCCGTGGTAAGTTCCAGGATGCGGCCGATCGAAAGTTCTTCGCCTTCCGGATGCCATGACGCGTAAGGCGTATCGCACCAGGAACACCGCAGATTGCACCCGCTCGTGCGGATGAAAATGGACGGCACTCCGACGAGCCCGCCTTCGCCCTGCACGGAATAAAAAATCTCAGCGATCTTCATCTATCGGTCAACGACGCCGGCCTCGCGGAAACCTTTGGCGCGCAGCAGGCACGAATCGCATGCGCCGCAGGGGCGGCCCGAAGCATCCGGGTCGTAACAGCTATGGGTCAGCCCAAACGGCACGCCCAGTTCAGCGGCCAGCCGCACGATATCTGCTTTCGACAGATCGATCAGCGGCGTATGGATTTTGACGCGCGTCCGTCCTTCAACACCGGTTCGCGTGGCAAGATTCGCCATCGTTTCGAACGCCGCGATGTATTCCGGACGGCAGTCCGGATATCCGGAATAATCGAGCGCATTCACGCCGATGATGATATCGCTCGCCTCCAGCACCTCCGCCCACGCGAGGGCGAACGAGAGGAAAATCGTATTGCGCGCGGGCACGTAGGTAATGGGAATTCCGTGGCCCATTTCCGCTTCATCGCGGCCCTTGGGCACGTCGATATCGTCGGTCAGCGCCGAATGGCCGAACGCCCGCAGATCGATCTTCGCAACGCGCTGGGCCGCTGCGCCCAGGGCGTCGGCCACTTTCCACGCCGCATCGAGTTCCACGCGATGGCGCTGCCCGTAATCGAAGGAAAGCGCGTAGGGTTCATAGCCGTGGCGGAGCGCCCACGCGAGGCACGTAGCGGAATCGAGACCGCCGCTGAGGAGACAGACAGCTTTCATGCAGACTCTGTTTCATCATATCGGTCGTCCTGGCCTTGCCTTATCTGTGCCATTTTTGGGCACAATAGTTATTGATAGACCGCGGGGGAAATCGGCCCGTGCGGGAATGGATATTGAGCCTCTCGGTGGAAGACCGAAAGCTGATCGGTCGAGATATTCAGAAGGTGGAGCTCGGCTGGCCACTTGGCATGCCTTATTGTCGAAGTCTTGGCAACGGACTCTGGGAAGTGCGGAGCGATCTGACGGATGGAAAGATCGGGCGCGTAATTTTCTGTGTGGAAAAGAAGCGCATGGTTCTGCTCCACGGCTTCGGTTAGAAAACCCAGAAGACTCCGGCGCAGGATTTGAAGCTCGCGATTAAGCGCATGAACGAGGTTCTCTGAATATGGCGCAGAAGAAGAAGGGGAAAATTGGTTCGTCTTTCGACGGCTTTCTGGCCGAGCAAGGAATTCTCGAAGAGTGCGAGGAGCAGGCGATCGAACAAATCCTCGCCGATCGGATCAAGGCCGCGATGGAGAAGGAGCGCCTCACCAGGGCTGCCATGGCCATCCGGATGCAAACCAGCCGGAGGGCGCTCGACCGCCTGCTCGATCCTACAAATACCAGCGTCACTCTGCACACGCTGCAGCGCGCCGTTTTGGCGGTCGGCCGTCGGCTTCGCCTGGAACTGATCTGAAAGCTCCCGAAAAGAGGTAGAATCTGAGCATGAAGTACGCTGCCGGGATCGCTCTGTTTTTCAGCGGCATGGCCTTCGGCCAGAGTTCGCCCAACCATTTCCAGTTACCGGACAAACTGATCGACCCGCACGCGCACCCGAAGGTGCTCACCGGCCTGATGAACCTTCCGCAGCCGTTGCCCGTGCAGCCGATCCTGCGAATTGGTCCGAAGGCGACGGCCTGCGCGATTCCCTTGCTGAACGCGCTGCCCGCCAACAGCAAAGCGGACTTCAGGATTCAGGTGATAAAACCGCCGGCAGAACCCATCGACCACATGCCGGTCGCGCAGGCCATGCCCGTGTGTAGCACGCGGCGTTAACGGAAAGGATCCAGGATCTGCACAGCGCCAAATTTCACGCCGTGCTGCATATCCTCGCTGTACAGAGTCGTGCATCCCGACTCGATCGCCGCCCCGATAATAATCGAGTCGTACCGGGAAAGCCGGTACATTGACGAGTATGTTGGTGTCGAAGAAACTTTCCGCCGCCCGTTCATCTCATCGCGGGTGAACTTCCGCACGGCCCGGACATAGGACAGACGCTTCATCATGGAGTCAAATTCTGCCGCCTCATGAGGCCGCTCGGCCGACTGTTTATCGCCGCTCAAAATGACATCCTTCATTCGATTTCACTGTATACGAGCCGTGCGCCCAAAGTTTTCGTGGCTGGGAAATTCGGGCGGTCCCCCGTATAATCGGGGCGGAGATGACCCCAATGAACGCGGGTGGACCCTCACCGTTTCCTCTCAACCACAACCGCTTTCGCGCAGAATCCCACACCTCTCGTGGATGCATCGGGTTTCACGGTCGGCACGTTCACTGCGGAACCCATCTCCGGGCCCGCAAGGGCCATACCGCCCAAGCCGGGGCTTCCTGTTTATAGGCCGATGCGTATTGTGCTGCGGGATATCAATGGGCAGGAAATCCGGACGGCGGAGGAAAGCAAAGTCGTATCGCTGGGAGCGCAGTTATTCTGACTTCCGGTGGCCCGCGGAAGCGAAAGTTTCGAGGGCGAGGGTGATTTCGTGTTAGGGGCGGCGAGAAACGGCGCCATCTCCGGCGGGATAAGGCGGAGCCAGGGAGCCAGTTTCGGGAGAGCCCATTGGCGGGGATCGGTAAGGACTCTACATAAGCTTCTATATTGTTGTTGTCGAAGCCGTCGTTCCTGGGTTATGATCGCAGACACTGCGCCAGCTGACGATGCTCCTGCTGACGGATTACACTGCAAGGGCTGCATGGATGCCCGGTGTCCGC